>Ga0325400_1001519_pt1 | contig 19260 bp, 10 predicted proteins | sample PopdelMetagenome_2_FD_205662 | JGI IMG/M metagenome (GOLD analysis project Ga0325400, IMG submission 205662) | Populus deltoides microbial communities from Bellville, Georgia, United States - Xylem-PdKOR-R1 | ecosystem: Host-associated > Plants > Phyllosphere > Stem > Wood/Secondary xylem...
TTTTTTTTTTATATAAGAATGCTAATTCTTGATTGGGGTTCTAGAATTTCTTTTATTTCCTAACTATGAGGGAACTATATTTTTGTTTTGGTGTGAACCAGGGTATCCCAGGCTTCGCCCAGACTAATCCCCGCCCCGGGTGGCAAGGGCTCCCCAAGAGACCGGCTGCAGATGAAGAGAGGGGTCGAACCCTAGACCTCGTAAGCGACGAGAGCGCGCCTAACCACTCCGCCAGGACCTCTTGGGTCTATGAGGAAATTATATAAAGTGTAATTAGGTAAGTCTAAAACAAAAAAATGTTATATTATTGTAAATATATAATCTTTTATTTCCTAAACCATATTTCTATTTATCAAATTTCTTGTACTACATTGTGTGATTTCTAGTATGATACATACAAATATGCAATGAATAGAGTGGATTGTGATGTCATAGCATTGTGGAAAAATTATAGTCCGAGGCACGTCTATAATGATAATTGTGACAAGTTTCGAGAATTTATGATATCAAATAGATTTAGAAGGCACTTACAATCCAGGTCTCAAAACAAAAATAGAGAAACTCATATTAAAAAAAAGTTAGATTTCGAGTTGGGTATGGATATTGATCTGCTTGACATGTAGCTGACTCGACCGAAAATCCAACTCGAAATAAATAAATAACTTCAAAGTTTAAAATTACATAAATACCTAGTTAATTATGTACTAAATAATTTTAAATTATATATTTGGGTTCAAGATTTGGATTCGAGTCATGGATACCTAAAATCTGATCGGTTCAAGTATCAAAAATCTATATTTATTCAAGTTTAGATCATATTTGTATAGTAATTTCTGGTTTTAGTTTGAGTTATGGATAATAAATTATCCAATCTATGAGTATCGGTCCCTAATAAAATCCCTCCCTAGATTACTATTCCCGTAACTACTCTCTATCAAAAGCATAATAGTTGGCTCTCTGTCACCCTGGATATGAAACCTGTGATTTGAACCAAAGAGGCTATCTGCTTAACAATAAATAAATAAATAAAAAGCCGTATAGAGTGGAATGTAGAGGTATTTTAAAGTGCAGTAATAACTGTTTTTTAAAATATTTTTTTGATCGGAAATATATTAATAATATTTTTTTATTTTTTAAAAATTATTTTTGAAATCAATACATTAAAATGATATTATAAAAAAAATTTAATTTTTTTTTCAAAACTACTTTTAAAACTAAAAAATAAATGGCTTGCAGTGGGCAGCACTGATACAACAAAAACAAAAAACATGAAATGAATTACTACGTGAAGAAGAAAAAACAGGATCATGTGCTGATGGGAGAATAGATGCATCCATTTTACCTTGAATGAAGAAGAATCTAAAATAATAAATGCAATCACTTGTATGTATCTTACTTATGGTACTATTTTATAGCCTCCTTAATGATCCAGCTTTAGATGATTTAGTGATGAATTTGACTGCTGTTTTGACCTTCTCGTTGTCCTAAACGTGCTTAATGCCCCTGTCCTGTTCTCAATGAACCTTAAAACTAAGTCCTATATTTTAAATTAAATCTAAGCAAATCCATATCTCTCTCGTAAAACAAGAACACATCACATGCAAGTGAGCTTGCATACTGACTTCGGAGAGTTCTATTCTTCTCGGGGCAATTAAAGCAAGCATGTTTCTGTGTGTATGTGTGCATCATTGTAAGCTTCTGCTGAACAACAACAGCCGTTGGATCTAATTCCTCTTCTCATGTTTAGATCATTTCCCTTCCATTTTTGTCTAAGACAAGTACATGGACAGTAACTCACATGTATGGACTTGTTACATGCTAAATTTACCTCCCTCTTCAATCATGAGCCATTTGGACCTCGCTTGGAGAGACCGAGATGCAAAATCCTGAATTGCAGCAGTATTGTATATACAGTTGCTTGGGTTTCCATATATTTACCAAAGAAAGGCAGGTCAGATAATAGCTCCCCCATCTATGTACTCCTAGAATAAATAACTTGAAGACTTGAGTGCGACTCACTCTAACTCTGTCTTCTTGTCCGAAACACGAATCTTGCTTCCTTGAGGGAGAAGGGAGTGGGAGAACAGAAAAACTAGAAAAATGCAACTGGCTCCTAGGAGAAGTAAATGCGGTAAAAGGGAGGCTAACAAAGGAGCATGGACAGCTGAAGAGGACCAAAAACTGGCCCGAGTCATTGAAATTCATGGTCCAAAGAGGTGGAGATCAATTGCTGCCAAAGCAGGTATTTTGAATGAGTGTATGTCTATAATACCAGTGAAAATACAAACGCAAACTTTTAGCCCAATTGTTTCATTAGAACTCGTCAACTATTTTGAATTTGATCATACTGTTTACTGCAGATCTGAATAGATGTGGTAAGAGCTGCAGGTTGAGATGGATGAATCATCTGAGACCAAATATTAAGAGAGGTAACATATCAGACCAAGAAGAGGACTTGATACTCAGGCTTCATAAGCTCCTTGGTAACAGGCAAGCTTATCACAATTTTCCTTCTCTCACTTTTCTTCTCTCTCATTATTTTCAATGAAAGAAATACATGTTGCGATAAGTGTTTTAACTTTGATGAATTTATTCCTCATTTAGATGGTCTTTGATAGCTGGAAGACTGCCTGGAAGGACTGATAATGAAATCAAGAACTATTGGAATTCTCATTTGAGCAAAAAGATAAACCAAAAAGAGGAGAAGCCGGTAATAATCTCAACATTGAAACAACCTGAGCCAGAGAAAACCAATGTACTGGGTATGGATAATATTGCCAAGGGAAGGGAGGAGGGTACTTCTAAGAGACTTGAGGACTCAAAATCTAGCTTTGTTGGGGATGACTTCTTTGATTTCTCCAATGAGGACCCTGTGAATTTGGAATGGATGAATAAATTCCTTGAGCTGGAAGAGTCTTTGTATGAATTTCCATGATATTGTATGTTGCCTTTCGAAGTAGTAGTTTATGCATTCGTATTTTTGTGATGCTTGCTATTGCAAGTTAAGGAGGTCTTCGATAATTTAAGGAAAACCCCACGGTTTTTCCTTTTGTTTTCTTCTATTTGTCGATGCCGGTGTTGTTAGCAGTCAATAGATGTGAAGGATTTTCCATGGATTGATAAACTTCTATATTTTGTCCAGCAGTATGATTGTGTAGTTTGAATCTCTAGCATTTGCGAGGATAGTGTCTTTGATCCATCACTTGAAGGATTCGTCTTGTCTTGTCTTGATGTAAAACCACAATTTAACTACTATCATTTAGTTTGGTCCTGGTTAAGTCATCTGAAGGCAGGAAAAAATCCTGGGAAATGTTTTAGGTGTGGTGAAGTTTTTCCAAGGAGTAGTCTACCAAATAAATTAGAAAAGATCAACAGGCAATCATCCTATCATATATATATATATAAAAGTGGAAAAGGAACTCTGATGGTAACTTAACTAGTCAAGTTTTGGATTTGCTCCTTAATGATCACGAGTTCGAGTCTTCTCAAGTCTACTGGAGATTTATATGATCGTTAACTTCAGGGTCTATAAAATTAGTCAAGATACATGCAAGCTAATTCGGACACTCACGTTAATAAGATTAAAAAAAATAAAAAATGCGAACAAAGAGTTACAATGTCCCGGAATGCAGGATATTTTTATTGTTGATAAATATTGTTAACATGAGAATTAGTTAAAGTTGATGGAGCTAAACTTAATCCGGAGCTGAGCTTAATAGGATTAAGTTGATAGAGCTAACTTAATCTATGTTTCTTATTTGATAAAATTCGGGTTCTCTTACATGAAAAATAAACATTCTATTTAAACCTCTACTAGTTCTCTCTTGACACTATAAAAGTCATAGGGATTTATACCTACGACGTATGTTGATTAGGTAAATTCTATTAGCCATTTAAGGAACAAGTTTGGTTCGTTTCTTGGTTCTGATTAACATATAAGAGCTAGCAATTCAAGTGAGGAGATCTAATCAAATCATACTTGGTATGTGTTCTTAGAAAACCATTTTATTTTATTTTTATTTTATTTTATATTAACAGTTGCAACGAAGTGGTTGATACTTGTTTTTGCTTTGATGTGTTTTCATGACATATGATTATTGTTGTGAAATATTTGATCATTGATAGAGATATATACCTATTAGAGCAATTGGTTATTTGCAGTTTAATTTTATTGTTATTATATTTTACACAACAAAAAAGGGTTTTACATATATTTATATTCTATGGTCATTAAAATCCAATTTGTATTATAATATGAACTAAAGCCGGAACGCCTGTTTGGAAGTGTGGTTGCGATTGCTTTTCAAAATACTTTTTACTCATAAATATATCAAAATAATATTTTTTTATTTTTAAAAATCATTTTTTATATCAGCGCATCAAAATGATATAAAAACATAAAAAAATATTAATTTAAAACAAAGAAAAAAAATTAAATTTTTTCAAAAAGACTTTTAAAACACAAAAATATGCCAAAATGCTAATAGAGTCCACAAGGAACTCAAAATTAATGCACGTAATGCGTGGAATATTGTGGATGAAGAGAATAGTCCTGACATTTTAATCTTGATCAATTTAGATATAATATTCTAACTTACATATTAGGAGATGATTACTAGCTTCTGTTGTGAAATTTTTTATTTTAATATGTATGAAAAATTTTATTGTCTAATTCAAATTGTGCAATGAATGTAGAAAATAGCCTCCAAGAATTTGGTATTTGAATTTACTAAAGATGAGAAACTTTATAGAGAGAAGTATGACATTTCTTAAAGGAAAATTCAGCATATTAAGATGTGAAAGAGGTATTTAAGATCTTGACCAATAACATAAACCCACTGAAAAAAGGGACAACTGCCTGACATCGATGTGATCTGCAAGCCTATAAGACTTGGATAAGTAAGGATAGGATTGCATGTTTTTCTATATTGAGGTGCATGTAGGATGACATAATTAAAAAGTTTGAGATTAATTAGAATGCTAAAGAAATATGAACCAACATAAGGTAAAATTTGATGGCATGACAGCAACCAGGTTGCGAGCCCTAACACTAATTTAACCAATATATAATGGACCCAAAGCATTCTATGGTGGAACACTTTAGGGTGATGTTTGTTATAATCAGAGAGTTGTAAGTAGTTGGTAATAATCTCACTGATAAACAACAAGATCAAGCTATCATTAGGTCCTTACTTGAATCCTCTTAAGGCCAATAAAGATAGTGCTAACGCGCAATGAGGGTATTTAGACTGTTAATGATATTAGGCAACATCTATAACTTGAGGTGGAGCACAAAGAGGTGAATTGTACTATAGTTTTAGAAGCCCAAGCTAGACAGTGTAGGACATTCAAGCCTAAATATAAAGGACAATAAAGGTGATGATGTAAATTTGGCACCAAGAGTTGGAAGAGTAACCAAGCACCATATATGCAAGTGTGGAAAGAAAAACATAACCAAGGTTTACTGCTATAACTGTGAAAACATGGGTCACTTTGCTCAAGATTACTCTAAGTTGAATAAGGTACAAACCTATACTGACTCACTTATTGTTTATGTATCCTCACATGTATTTGTTGCTCATATTATCTGTAGTTGAATTGTAGACATTAGAGCAATACAACATGTAATAGGAATTCAAATTGGATATATAGGTTACCGGGGTCTACCAGTAAGCATCCATTATGTTATTATATGTAATGACAGTTAGGTTGATGTTCTTGAAGTTGGCACATATTGCTTAAGGATGTGCATTAGGCTCAACCCACTTTCATATGATGTGTTTTATGCCCTAAATATTCATTATAATCTTTTATCAGTTTTAGCTATATTGCCTTTACGTTTTTCTTTTCACTTAAAAGGTACTTAAATGGATAATTATTTAGTTAGAAAATTCTTTCGACTTGGTAAGTTAGGTAAATATTTTTTTCATGTTGGATTTGGACTTGCATTTTAATAATAATATTACTTTGATGACATCTTCTACTTCTTCTAATATTATGTCTAATTCAATTAAATAGTATGCAAGATTGGGACATATAGGGCAAAATAGATTAGCTAGACTAGCTAGAGAAGGCTTATTAAGTTCACTCTCTAATGTAAGTCTGTCTATGTCATGACCTAAATCTCGGGTTCATAACCAACAATGTAGAAGTGGTATTGTAAGGACACCACGCTTACATTAAGCCTTGGAACATACATATCATAAAACAAATATATAGAGAGTTTATGTATCATATTGTAATCTTTCAAATATTCCTCAAAACCAATAAAAACAATTCAAAATTCAAAATACTTCTTAAATAAAATAAAATCCAATATTTGAAATGAAAATCTAAACTTGAATGAAAACAACATAATAGTGCAATGTCTAAGACATCAAATTACAAAGAATAAGAAAAGCCTCATAGAAGTAAGCAAGGCATTCCAAAAAACAAAGTGGTAGGTACTCTTAATCAAAGGTCAACATGCTAATAGAAGCTTAATATACATTTTAAGCATAATAGCATATGATAATGGAATACGTGTAAGAGATCAAATGACACTCGAAGGGGACTAGATGACACCCGAAGGTGACTAGAAAACACCCGAAGATGACCAAACAACACCCAAAGGTGACCATTATGGGAGGATAAGTAGCCACAGGTTAGTGCCTCTTTCACCGCGAGGTTTACAAATACAATGTGAACAAAGACTAACTACTCTTTATTAGTATGGAGTTTCTGACAGGTTCAATATCAAGACATAATAGGTATTCACACAATTATCAAAGTAACTGAATGTCATATCGAATAGCATTTAATTCAGCGTAATACAAATACATATTCAAGAAACTGATGAGTATTTGGAAATAAATCAACATATATAGATATTCAAGAAGGTCATCTGCATTCATCATATATTCAACATATATAATTTATTTATATTACATGCATATTAAAGATTATCTTACTCACTCGAAAAACAAAAATATCAGAAAAATAAATGTAGAACTGGAGACTACTGAAGATCGTTAGAAGGAACTTCAACAGAACCTATAACGAATATGAAAAACACTTAAAAACTAATCAAAGCAAGAATAACATAAAATCTTAAAACTCTAAATTTAGAGACCAAAACATAATTATAAGCCAAATTGATTCACCTGATCGATTCTAAACATAACCTAAATTGATCAAACCTAACATACCCAATTAACCCTTACTGTTGGGTCAATCAGTCGACCGCCATCACAAGCCAACCTGTCGGTTAGTTCAAACCAACCGATCAATCAGTTGACTGGGATTTCTAGAATCTTGATTTGCTAGTCTTCAAAATTGTTGATTCCTCAACAATCAATATGTTCCTAAAAAACCCATAATTATAGTCCTCAATTAGTTCATTTTAAGCCAGAATTAGCATCCTAAACTTTAATTAAAACTCTTAAATTATTCTATCATCACATCAGAATAAAACCCTAAACTATTCTTTAATCCTTCTACAATTAATGTCTTGATAAAAAATAATAGTAGAGAGAGATACTTACTTGCTTCTTCAACCTTCTTGAACCATAATTTAATCTTAAAACTAAAATCCTTGGTATTTTAGGAGAAATGGCAAGGGAGAAAAAAAAGAGAAGAGGAAAAGCAGTATTTTTGGTAACCTTCTATTTAAATACATAGGTTAGTTTAGGTTGGGTTTGAGCTTAAATTTGTGCTTAAGTATGATGAGCCAAGAATATTGGTTTTACAACACTCCCCTTGTTATACAAAATTCATCCTCAAATTTAAACTCATAGAGAACAAAGAAAGGGCACAGTTGGATGCTCAACAAAGGCAGATAAAAACCATGAAAGGTGATATTATTAACCCCACCAGTTTACTTGAATAAATCTTGAGATCTAGACCTGGAGAAGGAATTTAAGCTCAGCCTGCAATTACCGCTCAACCTGCTTCTATGCAAGCAACTCCCTTCACCTTCATTCCACAAGTGTTTGGAGGCCATTAGCACCACGCTAAATGCCCAAGTCACCACTCCATTTCCACTTTCTCTACCAACACCATTTATAAACCTAGTTGTTGAAACCCAGAAGGCAAAGGTGATAGAAGAAGAGGATTTTAATAAGTTATCTGCTATTGAAGAGATATTAAGGGCAATTGAAGGAATTGATCTGTATGATCTAGTAAAAGCCATTAAAATATGCTTGGTTTTGAACATAGTAGTCCCTAAGAAGTTAAAAGTGCTAGAATTTGCTAAATACATCGGTATACAATGCTTAATGACTCATCTAAAAGTGTACTACAATAAGATGGCAAAAGTCGTCCATGATGAGAACCTTCTGATCCATTTCTTTTAGGAAAGCCTAGGTGCTGGTGCTCTAAGTAGTATATGTGGTTGGATAACAAACCTGGTGAATGTGGTTGGATAACAAACCTAGGTGCTGGTGCTCTAAGTAGTATATGTGGTTGGATAACAAACCTAGTGAATGTCTTTGTCGAGTAGTATAAATTCAACATAGGTATTGCACCTCACAGAATGAGCCTATAAGATATGAAGATGGGTGTTAGAGAATTTATCCGGGAGTATACTAAGAGGTGGCATGGAGTAGCTGCTCAAGTGAATCCTCCACTATTACAAAATGAGGGTTAACTTGTTTACTAACACTTTCAAAATACCCAACTTTGAGTGCAACCCAATACTTTATTGACTTAGTGATCGTGTCCGAAAATATTGAACAGACTATCAAAGCAAGAAAAATCATAGGTTCAACCATGAGCTCTAGAGTCACGAAATAGATGAATATGAAAATGGCCTAAAATTAGAGTAAAATGTAACAAGTCAAATTTATAAATGATAATGGTATCTATTATATTGTCACCGGATCATCTTCAGCGTAGCAAATGGTTGGTAAATACTAAAAAGACACAAATGTTGCTAGGGAATCTTACTTAAAAAAAGTGTGGCATTTCTCAATCCTTTTGTTATAAAACTTTGTTATTCTATATTTTGTTTTGTGGATTGCATCACATCTTTTTAGTTAAATATATCTTTTTATGTCTATTTGTTGTTTTTAAATCAAGATATTTTTTGTGTGAAAGTAATAGCTTGACATTTTATTATTGTCCATAATTGAATAAATATAATGTAAAATATGGTTGAACATCAAGGTGTGTCATGCAAGATGCTAGGGGGGAAATTTTTTTAGACTTAAAAAATTGAACCTTGTAAGTGATCTCATGGATTTGTTCAAAACAATATGACCAAACTAGTTTTGTGAAAAAACCATTACCAAAATAATCTTGAAAAATTAAATGTGCCTTTTGATTTCAAAAATAATTCAATGTTTACTCAAAACAGTGTGTAGGCATCTTTTTCATAGAGTGGCAAATGAATCATTCAAGCAATTCTCATTCTGAGGTGACCTCATAATTTTTAATGAAAAGACAAAATGAAAATATGTAATTACCCTCACACCATGTCTCTTCATTCATGTTTTACATGTATATAGTGGATTTGGTAGTCATAGACTCCAAACCATAGTTCTTTGTAAATCTAAACCATTATACTGGACAAGAAAAGATTTATCGGTTCTAACCGCTTGTACTTGAAATGATGAAATGCCATCTTTTTATTCATTTCACAGTCTTAAAATATATCCCTTCTAGTCCCCTTTTAAACCTGAATAAGTTTTTTCTTCCTAAATACCCTAGGGGCAACAAACAAATCCAAAGATCAAGAGTTGATTCTAACTAGAATCATATCTTATATTGGAGGCAAATATAAATTTAAGAGTTGAGAAAAAAAAATGAAACTCAAATGCTAGGGGACATGTCCAAATAAAAAACAAAAATGACCAAGTCAAGGTCAAAATAAAATAAGAATGGCCCATCAAAGCAATTAAAAAAGACAAATCAAAGAAATAATATGAAAGAAAATAAGATTGAAAGTTATAATGAGTCAAGCAAATGGTAGCGATCCTAAGTCTTTAGAACGTTGAAATACTCTTTGAGCCTATAAATCCCTTTCTTTCATAGTCAAGAGTCATAACCTGCATAACATGCTTTTAAAAAGTCCTTTCTAATCAGACAAATAAGCAACCTAAACCAATAAATATCGTTATCAAAATATAAAGATTTTTTCACAAAAATCATGACATCGTGAACAAGTTACTCATTATTATTTATGTTGATAAAATAAATACTAAAAAATAAAATAATTTTTTATCGAACAAAAACTCGAGTTTTCACTCAAGCCTTTTTGTATTGAAACCAAAAGGATAGAAGATCACATCATCATGTACCTTCATTCATTTTAATATCACTTGCATGATAGAGCAAATCACCATTTTCATATATATAAAGATTAAACCCCTAGGAATTATAAGAAATTCAAAACAAAATTGTTTTAAATTTATATCGGGTAAATTTTTATTTTTAAAATACAAGAAATTCATTTGAGCCATAAAAGATCTGTAAAATTGCATCTTAATGTTAAAAGACGTGTCTTTAGGTCTCGACCAAATAGATACTTTCCAATTTATATTTTAGTGATTTCATGCTAACCATAGGACATACAAAGGTATAATCATTAAAACTTGTGAAGTGGTCATAAAAGATGAAAAACGATTTCTTGAAAAATATTCATTAACTAACTTTTCAAAGTTGACAAAAAAAAAATGATGATGCATGTACTTATTGTTTATTGAAAGACGATCACAACTAGGCTAGTTGAGGGTAAATCAGTTTAGACAAACTCATTGTGATAACAATAATCAAATGATAGTTTAGCAAAATTCATCAAAGCCATAAATGACATCCGACAATGATGAGTGCCTCTTAATAATAGTCAAAATAATGAGCGCAACTTGATCAATTAAGGGCAATGTTGCTAAAAAATAATTTATGACAGTGGATGATATAGTGAACACCATTAACAGTTGAAATTAATGCCACATATAGAGGGTATCTTCATGGTTAAATGTTGGTTTACCCTTTAAGAAATGGCAATGGTACCTGATAAATATGTTATAATATGAGAGCATTTTAATAAATGCTAAAAAGATGCACACAGTGAGATCAGTTGGGGGAAATTTTAAATAGTCATTGACAATAGATAATTTAATAAATTTCTTAGAAAGTGAGAGTAATGGAGTACCGCTTCTCTATCAAAATAAATAATAAGTGGAAAATGATGCAAAAATATCACAATTAAAGGCACCATTTTCCCGGGGGCAATATCATGGCTAAGAGAATTTGTCACTTCTCAAGAAATGACCAACTGAGCAAAGCTTCATGTTGCAAACCCAAGAAGGAAGAAACTTAGGCTGCATGATAAAAAAAAAAAAATAGTCAGACGCATTAATCACACATGCAAGAAGTGGGCTGAAGAGTCAAGCAACAAATTAAACTCATCTTAGAAATTACAAACCTCAAAACAAGAGAGAGGTTGCGAAGAAAAAAAAAGGACTTATATTTCAAATCAAGTAAAGATACATGTATAAAATTGGTAGCATTATACAAAGTTTTGCACAGGAATTGCAAAGGATAAAAAATCCTTAATGAAATCCAAAAAAACTCTAACAAATTTTGAGTTGTTACAGATTTTGCAAGGATATTATTGATTTAACGTGATATCCAAAAGCCCAACTTCAAAGGTATGGGTAACCCGTGATAATTAGTTAATCCTTTTTAGCTTAGAAGATAAGACACCTTCTCTTTTAACAACTATATTTCAAAACACTTTTGAAAATTTATTTTCCAGAAATTTCTAAATTTCTCATAGTTAGATAGGCCTCTATTACAATGAGACTATTTTCAAGAAATATTTGAATTTCTCACAACTAGGTTTCTCACTCATTACAATGAGACTATTTTCAAGAAATTTCTGAATTCCTCACAACCAGGTAGGTCACTCATTATTTTTCACCACCAGGTAGGTCATCCATTACATTGAAGTTATTTTTTAGAAATCTATGTCTTTCTTTCCATTGAGCAGGTTATCCATTACAATGAGATCATTTTTAAGAAATATCTGACTTTTTTACCATAAGATAGGTCATCTATTACAATGACAGTATTTTTGAGAAATTTACTACTTTCTCACTTTCGGGATAGGTCACTCATTATAACAAGATTATTTTAAAAAAATTTCTGAATTTCTCATAATCAGGTTGGTTACTCGTTACAATAAAACTATTTTTTAGAAATTTTTAAATTTTCCCACCACTGGTAAGTCATGTGTTATAATGAAATCATTTTCAAGAAATCTCTAAACTTCTCGCAACCAAGGAAGTCACATCTTACAATAAGATTTTTTTCAAGAAATATATGTTAGATCACCTATTACTTATTACAATAAAACTACTTTCAATAAATTTTTGAATTTCTCACAACCGGATAGATTACCTAACTAACTTCAATAATATTTATAATTGATGATTCTCTAAATATCTTTATTTCTAAATATTTTTATTAAGACTTTTTATGTAGTCCAAGTATTATAATCTTTTCAATTTTGTTTAAATATATACTTAATAGAAAATAATTTTATTTTTATTTTTTTAATCTTTGAATTTTTTTTTATTTGATCTTTCATTATCATTTTTAAAAAAAATTAAAATTTTACTGACTAAATTTCATTAAAAAATTACTTTTTAAGATATTTTTATGTTTTTTTAAAAATATTTGTCAAACATGAGTAAAACAGGAGATTACATTATTTTGTTTATTTAGATGCAAAACTTCCATTTAATCCCTTAAAATTTTAACAACCTATTTCTATCTATAAAATTTATTTATTTACAAATTGATCGTCATTGGAAAATTTGTTTGGTCAAAATTACAGTTAAATTGTACAATTAAGTTTTTACATAATCACTTTTTACCAGATATACTGATTCATTACATAGCTTTATCTATAATAATTGTACAATTATAACCCCAACATTACAATTTTAAAATTGGACGTAAATGAAAAACAGCGGGCAAAAAAATGCACTTCTTAAATCATCTGGCGGCAAACTTTAGTAGCCAAAAAGGACAACTTTGAAAGCTAAAAATAACAAAGCCAAAACCAAATATTGGTTCGTACAAGGAGGCTACAAAATGCGACTAATCATATATAGTAGAGAAGAGGAAGCAACCAAATAATTTATGCTACTGGAATCTCAATATTGGCTGTCATTACTGGTGGAGCAACATACTCCTCATCTTCCTTGGGAGGATGGATGGTAACCAGATCAGGCAATGGTGTCATGGGCCCCACCTTGCCCTTAGGATCCCAGTCAAGCATGATCTTGACCTTGATACCAAGCACACCCTGTTACCCTCATAAATAGTTATCGAGGAAACAGAAACCCAAATAAGATTTAAGAAAATAAGCCAATAAAAAAAAGGTAACAAACAATGAGCAAATTTAATCCACAAAAGAAACACGAGAATCAACTGACCTGTCTAAGAAGAACATGCCTAACAGCTGAATCAATATACTCTTTAACAGGTTGGCCGGAGGATATCATGTACCCATCCTTAAATTTCATGGATTTAGCACGTTGTGCTCGGAGCTTTCCACTCACAATAACCTGAGAGATTACACAAATGAATCAAACTTCCAAAATGAAGCACATTCGTGCTGGTATAATGGAAACAATAGAAAAAACAAGAAAATTTTGATGCGTACCTCACATCCCTTTGCTCCACTCTCCATTACAAATCTCAGGACCCCATAGCAAGCCCTTTAAACATGAATAATTCAGCCATAAATTTCAAAAGGGACAAAATATGTACAACTTATAAGGATAAAATGCATAAAAAGAGCTTGAGACATGGGGTATTGATGAACATTTTCATGCCCCTCACTCGTACAGATAACCAAATAAAACCTTCAAAACATAAGCACCCTAAATTCACACAAAGTACATTGGAAAGACTAACAAGGTTGTCTTCAAAGAACAACTTCAGTTTTGATAAAAAAAGAAGTTTAACTGCAGAGATAAACAGTACTCTATAACACCACCAATATTAGTAACAGCAGAAGAATCAAGAAGTTGATAAAAGTAACAGGATGTGGGAGAACATTCCAAACTCCAAGTACCACAGCAAAGTAAAAGAAGCCTGACAAACTCCAAGAAAATATTAATATGAGCATTGATACAAAACCAACAGGCTAAACCAGCAAGATAGAGAGAAAAAGAGAAGACAATGCTCATATGTCAACAACAAAGAACAGAGAAAATAAAAGGTAAATTTATGAAGAACTGAGTGAAATGAGAAAAAGATATCAGGGCTTTAGAAGACTACAAAGCTCCAAGCCCTCAGATAGCAGACCAAGAAGCCAGAAAACTCCTCACAAACAATTTGCATGAGCATAGTTAGAAACCTTAAATGTATATGGAACATAAATGATACAACTAGCAAAAAAAGTAACATGCTGAGATAATGTCTCTTTGCTGTATGACTCTTTAAATAAACACTTATTCAAGAAATGTGACATCTAACATCCAAAGTCTTTTGCATGGAATGACATAAATATTCCTTGGATACTAAGAAAACAGATGGCAACACCAAATATTGTAGTCCTCTGACACGAGTTAGACATTTGTACATAACCAACTTGCTATAAAGACAAATTCATCAATACAAATTTGTTAATAAATACAACTACACTGTAGAACCAGAAACATCAAAATTCAAAACATAAATCGTATTATAAGCAATATAAATGATGCTCAACATGCAAGATAATGTTTCCTAAGCGGTGAAGGACTGAGACCTATTAATGCTTATTCATGAAATGTATCATCTACCATCAAAACTTGTGCAAGGAATGGCAATCATCCCTCAGATAAGAGCATAGATGGTATCAACAAATATAGTCACCATCAGACACGAGATTGACATTTGCAAATAACCAACTCGCTATAAAGATGACTTCATCAACTCAAAATAGCTAGCACATTATGCCAAACTATACAATTAGAAACATCAGAATTCACAACATTACAGAACTTGAAAACACCAAAACTCAATTATCAAGCATGCTGGTATGTTAACGAATGCAAAGATACTGAAAAACAGTCACCAATAACAAATCAACCAATATAGTTGTAACAATGCAATATACCTGCGAACAGCAAGGCCTCCAAGAAGCTTGTAACGAAGAGACTCAGCCTGAGCAATTGCACAGAGACCCCTGTTATTAACTTTCTCAGCATAAAGCTCCACACCATTCTCAGGAAACTTAAAACGTTTCTGAACAACAGAGGTCAGTTCCCTGATCCTCCTCCCCTTCTCACCTGAAAGACAAATACATACAAGAGATTTGAAAGAAAATTTACTCCATTTCAGCATATAAGATAATTATTTATTAATTACGAGCTAATATGCAAATTGATGGCAATTACAAATTAATTATCAACTATGACTTTGACTAAAAGTATATTGATTCATCAAAAGTATCTCTCTGCCCTTGTCTTGCATTCAAGCTAGGTAAATACTATTTTCAGCGAGTAAATAGCTAAAGCAACAGCACTAACACTCATATCAAATATTACTAAATAATTTAGAAGAAAAAAAATAAAATAAAAGATGAGAGCTTTACCAAGAACATTTTGGGTACGAGTAGCCCTGATGATGATCTCAGTGCGCATTGGTGTAACCCTAACTTCAACACCAGAGTACCCATCCTCAGCCAATTCTCTAGTCAATACCTCATTCAGTTCTGCATAGAAAACGCCATCTGCAACAAACTAAAAAGAAGAAGAAGGAGATAGATCACAGGATTAGATGAGAAATAATAACAACAATATAGTTAGATTTAATTAATTGAAACAGAATAAAAGAAAAGAGAGGGAAATTTGAGATTACTTTGCGCTTCTTACTGATTTGGGTAGCCATGATTGGGAGAGAAATTGGAGATTTAAGAAGGAACGGCGCTTTTCTGCTTTAGGTTCGGCGAAGAGCATAAAACCCTAATGTGCGAGTGGTAGTGGTAATGGATGCGCATGTGTGTGTATAAAAAGGGCTAGGGTTTTTTTGTAATCTAATTAAACGTTGGTTAGTGATGTCGTTTTGGACGCCAGCAAATTATGGGCCTAGATTTGATAAAGACTTCGCTCCCATTTATGTTTCTGCATTAGTTTTTTTTTTTTATATAGAAAAGACCTAATAACATAAACTAGATAATTAAAAAAAAACCCAAATTAATATGAAACAAGATATAAAGAAAAATAAGAACTAGATATATGAGAAAACAAATTTAAACAATGAAAACAAAGAGAATATAACCTGATTTTTTAAGCCTAACTCAAATACCAACTTATGCAAACTTTATGGATTTAAAGATTCAGAAACCCACAACAAAATAAATGACAAACCCAGAAAGCTAAAAGTCAAGTTTGGGATAAATAAACCATGACTCAGAGATAATAACCCTATACTTAAGAACCAATGGTATTGGAAATTGAACTTGGACCCATGGATTATAGATAATTAGACAACCCTATATATACGGGATAAGTCTTTGCATTCTTGAGCAAGATTCCTTCTCTGTTCTCTCTCCTTTGGTGAATACATGACATAAGTAGAAAAATGAGATAAAAGACAAGTAAGATATGATATAAAAACTAATGCGGGCACCTCTCTAGATATGCTAAAATCAGACTTGAATGGTTTGTAACTTGACCCAACAAGAACCTGCCTCGAAAAACCAAAGTTATAAGCAATGATCACTCCCACCCTATGCCTATAAAGAGACATGAATAAGTAGTATAAAATCTCAACAAAGTTCATCAATCTTTCAAAGAATTTGCAAGTTCAATCAAGAACTTAGTAAGGAAATCACTTAACTACATAAAAGATAACATGAATGCTGATTTTTTTATTAAAAAGAGTATTTATACTAGAAAAAAAACTAAATTTAATAGGATATCCCAAATAAATATGGACAAGCCTAATAAATAATAATAATCTAATGAACCTAAATTTAAATAAAGGCCTTAATATCTCTAAAAGGCCTAATAAAATAATATAAGGGGTTGTTTTCATAAATAAAATAATAGCCCAACTAATTTAAATAAAACTAAAGTTGTTTTCATAATTTGCTGGAAGAATTAAAATCCAACTTCAAACACATGGTTCTCTCTCTTCTTAATGAATTAGAAGGGGTTCCATATATTACTGGAAAGCTATAGATGTCTACTTTCCAATGTAGCTAGAATCACATTAAATCCCTTATGTAGATATAGTTATGACCAGAACAGTAGTGAAAGGTCAAAATTGGCAGAATTGAATCTTTTTATTCCAATATTTTTGTAATGTCTGAATACCTACCTATAAGTCCTTCTTAAACATGAATTAAATTAATTAAGGCTTGTACTTCATTATTTAATATTTTTTGAAGTCCACCTTAGCCTATTATTCGTGGAAAAGTCCATTAAAAGCCTCTGTGAACCTTTTAGCCTTAAGTCTTGTCACAAGACCAACTTGAACCTCTAACAGATCTCTTGGTATTTCTTGTATCATATCATTGCCTCTCTCCTCTCTTTGAAAGGATTCATGCTCAAATCATCAACTATATCAAATAAAAAGAAATAAGAAATATTGAATGTTGCACTAACACTATACTCACCTGATAGATCCATTTTATTGGCATCGTTATTAATCCTCTCTAAAATTTGTAAGGACCATCTTCTCAAGGCATCAATTTTGATCTCCTTTGTTCAAGAAACTTTTTTTTTCTCATATGCACCCAAACCTAATCTCCTGGTTCAAACCTTACTAATTTGCATCCTTTATTAGCCTTAAATGTATATTACTCATTCTTTTTATCTATTTGTTGTCTTATCTTTACATATAAGTCTTTCACCACTTGTGCTTTTTTTTTATTACCATTAAGACTAACCTTTTCATCAACATGTAAAGAAATGAAATCTAAAAGTCCCATTTTTGTTCACTGTATGTTAAGAAGCAATCTACTAACACCTTACACATACTGATTAGTAATCAAATAAATATAAGTATGAAAAACTTAAATGAACAAGTTATTTCGTTATGGAGGGAAAACCTTTTGAAGAACTCTTCAAAATATATAAAAAACTCTTTGGGTTAGCCAAATCCAGAATAGACAACTTTCACTAGTTTAGAATATTACAAGCGGGGTATTTTTTACTTCAATTTTGTCTTTTACTGCAATAGCTTGGCAGAACACGTGACAATCTTTAAATTGTTGTCATCCTAATAAGAACATAAAATTTCTAATAGTTAACACATGAACTCCTATTAGGATTCTCTCCAACTCTTCAATGAAACACTATATAACTCCTTAGCTGATTGAGCACTCTTGCTCCGCTCACTACCAGAAAACCGGAGAAAACCAACGGAATTACCGATAAAATTTTTCCGTCGGTAATAATTCCGTCTCAAAATCTGTCGGTATATACCGACGGCATAAACCCGTCGGCGACACGGTCGGTATATACCGATGGAATATTTCCGTCGGTATATACCGACGGTTTCGCCGACGAGGTATATAGTTTGTCTGGAAATATGCAACAACGTGGTGACGTCAGATAATTTTACCGACGGAATTACCGAGGGATTCAAACTGAGATAGCCGTACAGTGACGTGGCACTTTCACCGACGGAATCGCCGATAGAATCATCAATGGAAGTAATCCGTCGGTGATTCCATCGAAAAAAACTGTTATATGCCGACACTCTCTTCCACTGTTTCTCCTTCTTCTTCTTTCCCATCCCACCTCTCCCCTCCCAAACTGCACCTCCCCTCCCAAACTGCTGCCAAACACCCATCCCAACTTTCCACTATTCTCAACACGAGCACTCAAGTTTCTTATATCTTGTACGTGGTTACAATATCCGTTTCTTATAGATTTTATCATTTTTTTGTAAGTAAATCTATCCTTTTTAGTTTTAATATTTAATTGGAATTTTATTGTTTTAGTATATGTATTTTGTTAACATTTGTACTTGTTTAATTGTTATTTGTCAAAGAAACTTGTAGTATAAATGTATAATTTTGTAGTTGTTATAGTTTGTTTTAGATTTTGTCAAATTATATTTATTTGTAATTAAATTGTTGAAATTTTGTTTGAATTACACCGAATTAAATGTGTCATTGTGATGAAATAAATAATTAATAACTTGTTTAACGAGTCTTGTTTAATTGTTATCAATTCTATTTCGAAGTTGTGATTTCTGTAAATTTATATATGTATAAATTTGTATGTATGAACGTTGATAGTTGATAATTGATAATGAATATTTAAC
>Ga0325400_1001521_pt1 | contig 19255 bp, 20 predicted proteins | sample PopdelMetagenome_2_FD_205662 | JGI IMG/M metagenome (GOLD analysis project Ga0325400, IMG submission 205662) | Populus deltoides microbial communities from Bellville, Georgia, United States - Xylem-PdKOR-R1 | ecosystem: Host-associated > Plants > Phyllosphere > Stem > Wood/Secondary xylem...
GCTGGCGTTCAGCGGCTGACGCTGCGCTATGACCGCACGACGAAGACGATCAATGTGCTAGCTCGCCTCGCGGTCACCCTGATCGCTGCTCGGCTGCTCGTGAACAACTAATGCAACGTCTTCTTAGCCCCGTCCATAGACGACTTCCGGTACGTCCGGGCCACGGGCCTCGGCTACGCGCGCGTCACGACGGCCGAGCAAAACCTCCGGCATAGAGAGCACGTCCTGGACGCCGTCGGTGTCCATCGGGCGGCTCCACGTCGCCGCAGAACAGGACGGAACACGGACTGCCCCGGGCTTGGGGCGCTGGCCGACACCCGCCTCAACGATGTCCTCACCCCGGCAAGGAGCATCGTCGCGGTAGTGATCGCCGTGAGGCTGAGTGCTTCGGTACGAATGATTCAGGACAAACGGTCGATCAACGACCCCGGGCACTGTGCACCACCGGCGCGACCGCCGGGCGCTCATGGGCCATGGCAGGTCCCAGCGCCCACGGGGACAGCAGCAGTTCTGCGCAGGTGATCGGGCGTGACCAGTAGAAGCCCTGCCCCTGGTCACACCCCAAACGTCGCATCACCTCAGCCGTGGCTGCGTCCTCGATCCCCTCGGCCACGATGCGCAGACCCAGAGCGTGCACCAGACCGACGGTGTGCCTGACGACAGCTTCAGCGGCGGGGTCGCTGCCGATGCCGATGGTGAAGGAGCGGTCCAGCTTCACCTCATCAACGGGCAGGCGCCGCAGGTAGGACAGCGAGGAGTACCCCGTACCGAAGTCGTCCAGGCTGACGTGCACCCCCAGCGCCCGTACGGCAGTAAGGACCCCGGCGACCCGTTCAGGATCGGTCACCAGGCTGTCCTCGGTCAGTTCCACCATCAGCGCCGAGGCCGGGAGGCCGAACTCAGCCAGCAGGTCACCCAGGCGCTGGGCCAGGGCCAGGTCCTGGACGTCACCGGCGGACAGGTTCACCGCGACCGGCACGCTCAGTCCCACCTGCGCGAGCTCACGTGCCGCACCCAGGGCAGCGCGCAGCACCGACGTGGCCAGGGCCGGCAGCAGCCCAGCGCGACCCATCAGGGGCAGGAAGTCACTCGGGGGCAGCAGCGCCCCGTCGGGCTCGCGCCAGCGAGCCAGTGCCTCCACCCCCACCAGGCTCTCGTCGGCGAGGTTGATCTTGGGTTGGAGCAGGACCTCGACGTGCCCGACTGACCCATGCACGGCGGGCTCGCCCGTCAGGCCGTCGCGAAGCCGCGACAGCAGCGCCAAGCGAGCCTCACCCAGATGGGCATCAGCGGCGTCAGCAGGCGTGCAGACGCGTTGCGGGCTGCCCTTGGCGGCGTACATGGCGATGTCAGCCAACCGCAGCAGGTCCCCACGGGCCCCGGGCCCGACAGCGGTGATAGCGGTGGTGACCGCGACACCGACGGAGGCATCCACGCTCAAGCGGGCAGCAGCAAGGGTGAACGGCTGCTGCGCGGCGCGCACAACGTCAGCAGCCAGGGCCAGGCCTTCAGCTTCGCCTGCGCCAGGCATCAGCACCGCGAACTCATCCCCTCCCAGGCGGGCGAAGAGCTGGCCCGGGCCCAGGAGGCGTTCGACGCGGCGGGCGAAGGCCACCAGCAAGTCATCCCCAGCGCCGTGCCCGAGACTGTCGTTGATGTCTTTGAACCCGTCTAAGTCCACCAGGAGCATGGCGGTGCTGGCCCCGCTGCGGGCCCCAGCGGCCAGGACGAGATCGCACTGCTCGTACAAGGCTCGGCGGTTGGGCAGACGGGTCAGGTCATCGGTGCGGGCCTCGCGGTGGACGTCGGCCAATCGGCCCAGCTCGCTGAACGTCAGCGCAGCGCGCAGCCCCGCCCCGGCGATGCAAACCGCAGCGAAGACCCCCGCCACCGGCGGGAACCGTTCACCTTGCCCCAGGCACAGCAGGGCCAGGCTCACGCCGGCGCTGAGCAGCGGAACGAGCAGCACACGCAGGGAGCCGCCGCGGCGTCGGGTGAGGATCGCGAGGGCGTCCACGGGACTGGAGCGGTGGCTGCGGTGCGCGGCCAGGGTCATCACCACGATCGCGGCGAGGAACCCGATGTCGACCCAGCCGCCTTGGACGTAGGTGCCGGCAACGGTCTGGGTGGACAGCACCACGTCGCTGGCTGCCGTCAGCCCCAGTCCCGCAGCCAGCAGCAGGACCCAGTCGCGGATGGCGGTGCGCAAGATGAACAGCACCCCGACCAGCAGCACCAGCAGCAGCAGGTCAAAGACGGGGTAGGCGATGGAGGCCAGAACGGTCAGCAGGGGGGTTCCCGGGTCCACGGCGGTCAGCGGGCGAAACCACAGCGCCGCGGCGATGGCCGCAACCCCGGCCCCAGCGACCAGACCGTCCAACCAGACACTGAGTGGGAAGCGGCCGACGTGGGCGGTCAGGACCAGCACGATCGCTGCGTAGCAGGCGGGGTACCACGCCAGGTAGAACACGTCGGCCATCGAGGGATAGGGCATCTCGGGAAGGCGCGCTAGGACCAGGGAGTACCAGGCGTTTCCACTGGCGGTGCACAGCATCCCCGCTGCTAGGACTCGCCACCCGAGGGCTTCGCGCGGTGAATGAGCGGCGCGGAAGAACAACGCGACCGCTGCGGCGAGGTAGACGAGGTTGTACAGACCGAGGTCAACGACCCATGAGAGGGCGGTAGCGCCGAGGGACAGCTGCAGCGTGGTCCGGGCTAGGACGCAGACGCAGCACGCCAGGAAGGCCACAGCTGTAGCCAGCAAGGCGGTCTTCGCCACGGTGGCGCGCACGCGAGCAGACACCTGCTCCCCCTCACAGCCGCGCCCGTAGATGGGCTACGCCTACTGTCGGCACCCACGGGCCAGCACTGAACCATGTTCACCTCTTGGGGTTCTGGACTTCGCAGTGCTGTCAGCCGTGGATCGGTGCCTGCAGCCCTTGCAGTGTCCGTTGCCACCGTGGTGCGGGAGGCGCTCAGTACACGTGCGAGGCCATCAGGTTCATCAAGACCCCCGGCGCTCTTCCTCCGTCGCCGCCGCTTTCTGCCAGGCCAGGCGTACCCGGTGGGTCGTGAGCCTTCGATGTCGACACCATCTGAAGGTCTCGAGTTTCTGGTCCTCGCTGCCGGAGCTCGAATCGCTAGTCGTGTCCTACAGCAGGCACGCCAAGTTCTTGGCCTGAGACCACCGGCGCCCCGCGCCGGTCGCGACGTCGGCCAGGGCGCAGGACCGCGGTGGGTGCCCGACGCGCCGCCAGGCGCCGTCGGCACCCCCGCCGACCGCAGCCCGCACCACGATCCACGAAGACGGCCGGAGGTGCCCGTGGCCCCGGCACGGAACCGCCCAAGTGATCGACGCAGAGGCTGCACGGTGGGACGATCATGGCCTGGCTGCCGCGGGTGCTCCGAGTCCCCAACCCGCGGCAGCCATCCACCGGCTCACTGACCGCTCAGCCACCACGCCAGGACACCCCGTGAGGCAGATGACAGCCGCCTCCACTGGGGTCACCATGAGCAAGCGGCCGTTGCTGTCCGTTTGCGCCTGCCTGGTCGAGGGCAGCAGCGGCCGTCCATCCCTGGCCACACCCAACCCTCACAGCACCGCGTGACCCCGGAGGCACAGCGTGGACGCTTTCTTCATCACCGACTCCACCCTCACCACTACAGCCACCTCGAGCGGCTCGAGCGGTACGACAGCGCCCGGTCAGCCCAGCCCCGCCTGGGTCGTGCACCCCCACGGCGACCTAGACGCCTTCAGCGCCACCCGCCTGCTGGACCACACCACCGCCGCCCTAGCCGGACGTCCCCCAGGGATCTTCCTGCTGGACCTGTCCGAGGTGGGGTTCATGGACAGCGTCGGCCTAGGGGTGTGCACCGCCACCCTCAAGCGCGCCCGCGCCGCCGGCCACCACGTCGCCCTCATCGCCCCCCAGACACCGATCCGGCGTCTGCTGGCCCGCACCGGTATCGCCCGGGCCTACCTGGTGCACCGCACCCTGGACCAGGCCCTCACCCACGGCGCAGCGCCCGCCACACCCGCCGCCTGAAACCCGCCGATGACCGCCACCCCTGACCGCCACCCCTGACCGCCACCCCTGACCGCCACCCCTGACCGCCACCCCTGACCGTCACCCCTGACCGCCACCCCTGACCGTCACCCCTGACCGTCACCCCTGACCGTCACCTGCCTCAGCTCACCGCCTCAGCCCCGTTTGCTCATACCCCGCGGGCCGAGCTAGGCAGCTGAAGACGAGCGGGAGGCGAGCAGAAGGCGAGCAGGAGAGGAGACGGGGGCAACACAGAAGCTTCTGCGAACCTCACCCCATGGCCAGCCATGGACCCGCTGAGCATCTCGAGCACGAGCTCGCCGTGCTCCTGCGCCGCGCCAACGGCATCTCCGGCCAGCTGGCCAGGCAACTCCACCCCGACCTGGAGCCGGGCGCCTACGGCCTGATGCTTCACGTGGCCCTGACGGGGGATGCCCGGGCCAGTGTCTGGCCGCTTCCCTCGGCATCGGCAAGCCCACCATCTCCCGCCAGCTGGCCGCACTGGAGCGCCTGGGCCTCATCCAGCGCTCACCCGACGCCGAGGACCACCGCGCCCAGGTGGTGACCCTCACCCCCGCCGGTACCGCCCAGGCCACCCAGGTGCGCGCTGCACGCCGGGCCCACGTCCACCGGATGCTCAGCGGCTGGAGCGATGAGGACGTCGAGCTGCTCGCGGGGCTCCTGGACCGGTTGAACCGCACCCTTGCGCGGAGAGCGGGCGAGGACGCCGCCAGCGGCGGTTGAGCGCTGACCTGCCGGGCCAGCTGACCGCATGAGCAGGACCGGCCGACCCGATCTGTCCTCCGGCTCCGACTCTGTTCTGGCTCGGTCGTGACTTGGTTGTGGCTTGGTTGTGGCCTGGAGGCTCCGGCGGCCGAACGGGTGACCCAGAAAGCACAGCGCGACCGCAGCTCCCACGATGAGGACTGAAGCCAGCCCCCGGAGGTTCCCGTGAACGGCCGGTCCTTCTTGTTCACCGCCACCCGGTGCTGCCTGACCCTGCTCGGCGCCGCGGGCCTGGCCTTCCTTGCAACACTCATCACCGCCACCGTCACCGTGCTGCTCACCACGATCGTCACTGCGGTCCTAGCGCTGCTGGCGCCCGAGGTCACCGCTACCAACGCCATCGGTGCCGTCGGCGGTGCCATCGGCGTCGGCGCGGTCGCGGGGGCGCTGGTGTTCGTGGTGGCCGCCCCACTGGTGTGGCGCGCCACCTGGTGAGCGCGAGCCCCGTACTCCGGGGCATCAACGAGGGTCGAGTGGTGCCGAAAGGCCCTGAGGCGGACCCCGGTGTGCAGTGCGTGCGCTGGTCCGCCACGGGCACCACCGGGCTCTGGGGCTGGCCCACGGGGCACTGGCGCCCGCACCCGTCCCACCTCTACGACCGGACACCCCCGGTCCCGCGGTCCCGTCAGTCCTCACGAACTGCTCAGGTGCTGCAGTTACGCGCTGTTCGCTGCAGCATCAGGTGCAGTGGTTACCTAAGGTGCCCTGGTGCCGTCCTGGGTGATCCGCAAGACCCTGCCCACCCATGACTTCGGCCTCGGCGGAGCCGGCGCGCAAGACGCATCGACCTGCCCACACTTCCTGTACTGGGCCGGTCCCCACACCCGCTACCCGCGCGCTCCCTCCTGGGTCTGGCTCACCGGGCTGTGCCCCCAGGTGGCCCACTTCCGCACCCAGGCCGAGGCCGAGGCAGCCGCCCACGCCTTCGCCAGCACCTGGAAGCGCACCCTGAGCATCAGAGCCGTCACCGTTGAAGGACCCAGCCCGCGACTCTGATCCCGACTTGTCGATCAGTGGAACGACCCGCTCGTTGGCCTGCTCATCGACCTGCTCGTCGGACTGCTCGCCGGTGATGGAGGCTGATGCACTTAGAACACGTGCTGAGCCAAACAGCGTGGCCAACACCTCCCGACGCTGCTCAGCCGCAGCTGCTGCCTGCTTCCAGGCCAGGTCGTTCTCACACTCCACCAACTGAGCCACCGCCGCCAGCAGCTGGACGCACCCGTCCAGGAACACCACGTCCTCCAGCGCCGCGGCCCCTACCTGCGCTCTGCTGACCCGCGCTTCGGCCTCACCCAGCTGAGCCCACCGGACGCGCAGCTAAACCAGATACAGCCGCACCGCCTCACGCCGTGCCTAGCCTGGTAAGCACCCGATGCGCGGGTGCGTACACCGGCGCCTAAGGTCACCAGGCCCCACGACTGCAGAGCGCCGGTCGGCGCGGGTCGCCCCCTTACGAAAGCGCCATCAGTGAACTCAACGCCGTACGCAACGCCGTACGCAGCACCGGCTCCTCACCGGTGACCGCCTTCGTCGTCTTCGTCTTGGCTGGGGCCAGCGCCCTGCTCGCAGCGGTGCTCCCCCGTGTCCTACAGGGACGAGCCTTCAGCCTGCCGATGGCCTTCCTCGGCCTGGGCATCCTCATCGGCTTCCTGCCCGGACTGCCCTCGGTGGACCCGATCGAGCACGACGCCGTCACCGAGCACCTCACCGAAGTCGTGGTCATCATCTCCCTGATGGGCGCGGGCCTGGCCATCGACAGACCCGTGGGATGGCGACGCTGGCGCACCACCTGGCGGCTCCTGGCAGTAGCGATGCCGCTGACGATCGCCTTGGTTGCGCTCACGGGCAGCGCCCTGGGTGGGCTACCGCTGGCGGCTGCGGTGCTGCTCGGGTCGGCGCTGGCCCCTACCGACCCCGTCCTCGCCGGGGACGTGCAGGTGGCTGAGCCCAGTGAGGACACCGACGAGGACGAGGTCAGGTTCGCCCTGACCAGCGAGGCCGGCTTGAACGACGGCGCCGCCTTCCCCGGGGTCTACCTAGCGATCGCCCTGGCCGCCCACGGCGGCGCACTCAGCAGCTGGCTGTGGGGCTGGGCCCTGGGAGACCTGCTGCTGCGCCTGGCGGTCGGGCTCGCGGTGGGTGTGGGCATGGGCTGGGGACTGGGGAGGGTCTTCTTCCGCTCCCGCGTCGAGGCGCTGCGGCTGTCCCAGCAGGTGGAGGGCTTCACCGCGCTGGCGGTGACCTTCCTGGCCTATGGGGCAGCGCAACTGCTGCATGGCTACGGGTTCGTGGCCGTGTTCGTCGCCGCCGTCACTCTTCGCGCCGCTGAGCGCTCCCACGGGGCCCACCAGGTGGCGCACAGCTTCGTGGAGCAGACCGAGCGGATGCTCACCGCCTGGCTGCTGCTACTGCTGGGGGCGGCGATCAGCGACGGCCTGCTAGACGGCCTGACCTGGCAGCTGGGGCTGGTCGCGGTGCTGTTGGTCGTCCTGGTGCGTCCGGTGGTGGGGATGGTCTCCACCATCAGGACCGATGGTGGCTGGCGCGAGCGTGCGGTGATCGCCTTCTTCGGGGTGCGGGGCATCGGCTCGCTGTACTACCTGGCCTACGCCCTGTCCCACGGGGATTTCCCCGGCCAGGCGCTGTGGGCGGTGGTGGCGCTGGCGGTGGCGACCTCGGTGGTGGTGCACGGGGTGCTGGCCACGCCGGTGGTGGGATGGCTGGACCGTCGCCGCAGCGAGCACGCCCACCGGGTGCATGGCAGGGCCGCGGATGACCCTGCGGTCGACGTCCACCTGTAGCAAGGGTTGACCACGAGCGTTCATGGCCGGTCAGTGTCACGGTCTGTGAGTGCCCCCACCCGCAGCCCAGGGCCCCTTGGAGCACCCGGTGGCCGAAGCGATCGGTGGTCCTGAGCAGATCGCGCTCCACCCGCGCGCCTCGGCGCGGGCCGCACTGACCCGAGACGGCGTCGTGCGCAGCGCCGCGGCTCTGGTGGACCAGCACGGCGTAGACCACCTGACCATGCGCCGGCTCGGTGCCGAACTCGGCGTGGCGGCGATGTCGCTGTACCGGTACGTCACAAGCCGCGAGGAGCTGCTGCAAGCTATCGCAGACCACCTAGTCGAAGAGCTCACCCAAGACCCCACCCTCGCCCCTGCCCAAGACAAAGAGTGGAAGGACTTCCTGCGTCGCTGGGCCCACGGCATGCGGCGCCTGTCACTGGCCCACCCCGGCGCCTTCGCGCTGCTGCTCATGGGCCGACACCAGGCCAGCGGGCTGCGCCCACCCCTGGGCAGCCCCCGCGCCGCTGAGGCTTTCTTCGCTGGGCTGCTGGCGCAGGGCTTCACCCCAGAGCAGGCAGCAGCGACCTACCGGTGGTTCACCAGCTTCCTAGTCGGCCAGCTCACCTGGCCCGTGTCCGTCCCCGTCTCAGTCCCAGTCCCAGTCCCCGGCTCGAAGGGGGCCGACCTAGCAGGCGGCCCGCACGGCGTGGCCTCCCCGCATCCACTTCCTGAGATAGCTGCCGCTGAGGTCACAGACGGTGAGCACGTCTGCCACTTCCCCGCCCTGCAGCAGGTGCAGTCGGTGGTGACCGGCGACCACGCCACCGCGGACTTCGAGGCCGCGCTGGCGGGCGTGCTCGAGCGAGTGCGGCGCCTGGAGCTGGCTGCGCCTGCGGCACTGTAGGTCACCGGGTAGGTCACCACGAATGTCGTCGGACATGTCGGCACCAGGACCACGCTCACGGGTGGCACACGACCGGCTCCGCGTCTGCTGCGAGTGGCGATCACCGGTCAACGCTGCCACGGTCGACAACACGAGGTTTACGCCGTAAACGATCAGGCGGGCTCCACTCCTCCCCTCACGGCGACCGCCGTGGAACGCGACCCCGGCACCTGGAACGAGGCATCCCCATGGCACTGGACACCAGCTCCATCGACGCCCTGCGCAACGCCACCGTCTACTCCTCCGATGGCGACAAGATCGGCAAGGTCGGGGACGTCTACCTCGGTGACCACTCCGAGCAGCCGGAGTGGGTGACGGTCAAGACCGGCCTGTTCGGCACCGCAGAGACCTTCGTCCCCCTGGCCGAGGCCAACCTGCATGGTGATGAGCTCCGCGTCCCCTACGCCAAGGACAAGGTCAAGGACGCCCCCCGCACCGAGGCCGACGGGCAGATCAGTGAGGCCGAGGAGGACCGCCTGTTCACCTACTACGGCGTGAGCGACTCCTCCACCTCGCCGGCCGGCACGACCGGCACCTCTGGGACGACTAGCACCACCGGTACTTCGGGGACCTCAGGTGCTGGGTACACCGAGGGCAGCGGCCAGGACCGCGAGGACTACGAGGGCCTGGATGACCGCGGCGCCCGCGCGGGCCTGGCCGGCGTCGCCGGCGCTGGCGTGGGCGGCCTGGGTGCCACCGGTGGCAGCGACGCCCGCCACCGCGGGGAGACCAGCGACCTGCCGTACGACCAGAGCGGCGACCGGACGAGCGACCAGACCGGCGACCGGACCGCCGACCAGCGCCGTGACCTGGCCGGTCAGGCCGGTGTCCAGGGCCACGACACCTCCGGACCCACCACCGACGACGCCATGACCCGCTCCGAGGAGCGACTGCACGTGGGCACCGAGCGCCGCGAGGCCGGGCGCGCCCGGCTGCGCAAGCACATCGTCACCGAGACCCAGACCGCCCAGGTCGCCACCTCCCACGAGGAGCTCACCATCGAGCGCGAGCCCATCACCGAGGCCAACCGCGGCGCGGCGACCTCCGGGGCCCAGCTCTCGGAGGAGGAGCACGAGGTGATCCTGCACGAGGAGGTCCCGGTGGTCTCCAAGACCGTCGAGGCCGTCGAGCGCGTGCGGCTGGGCACCGAGACCGAGCACGACACCCAGGCCGTCTCCGCCGACGTGCGCAAGGAAGAGATCGAGCTGGACACCGACGGAGTCACCGACCGCTCCACCGGGCACGGCGACCGCACCACCGACCGCACCACCGGGCGCGACGACCGCATCTGAGCCCAACAGAGGTGGCCCGGGCTGTGACCACAGTCCGGGCCACCCCTGCCCTCGCAGGCTCGGGGCTCGGGGCTCCCCTCGACCACTTCCCAGTACGGGGTCGACGCCCCGCCAAGCCGTCTGCCTACCTGACATCCGCCGTCGGCCCTGGAGATATTCCGTGAGCGTGCAGCCCCCCTCCGCAGACGTCGTGATGCACGCCGAGCGCGCCGAGGTCGCCCTGCACTCCGTCCCCCGAGAGCGCATCCGCGTGCGCCGCGAGATCATTACCGAGGACGTGACCATCACCGTGACGGTGCGCCGGGAGGTGCTGCGCCTGGAGCGTGAGCCGCTCCTGCCGGGTGACGGTGCCTCTGCGGGGCCCTCTCCGACGGGCTCCCCAGCAAGGGCGCAAGCCCTCTCCGACGTCACGGGTACAGACCACACCAGTGTCGACCTGAACACCCTGGAAGTGGTCCTGTCCACCGAGCGCCCCGTCATCTCCCTTGAGGTGGTGCCCTACGAGCGCGTCCAGCTCGGGGTGCGCTCGGTGGCCACGGCCACCCCGGTGACCGTCGACGTCCGCCACGAGGTCGCCGACGTCGCCACCAGCTCTCCCTGAGGACGGGTCTTTGAAAAGGGGCCGGCGCACAGCTAGGTCCTGGAGACACCGCACTCCAGAGCAGCTCAAGACCCACTCCACCACCAAGGAGATCCCGCGTGAGCACCATCAAGACCACCAGCCGCGTCCTGCACGACCTCGGCGGGGCGGTGTGGCTGGGCGGCTCCCTGATGGGCGCCGTCGGCCTCAACGGCGCCTCGGCCCACGTCAGTGACCCCAACGACCGCCTCGCGGTCACCACCGCCGGCTGGGCCCGCTGGGCCCCGGTCTCCGGGGTCGCCGTGGGAGCTCACCTGCTGGGCGGGCTGGGAGTGCTGCTGACCAACCGGGACCGCGCCGCCGTCCAGCCCGACGTGCGCGTCAACACCATCGCCAAGCTCGCCCTGACCGCCACGGCCACCGCCGCCACCATCTGGTCGGGGGCGCTGGGCGCCAAGCTGGCGGCCTCCCTGGTCCAGGACAAGCACATCTCCACCCAGACCGGGGTCATCCCCACCGAGGCCACCCCGGTCGACGTCGCGGCCACCCAGCGCCAGTTGCGGGCCCTGCAGTGGCTGATCCCGGCGACCATGGGAGTGGTGATGGCGCTGAGCGCTCAGCAGGGCGAGCAGCAGGCCGCTGATGCCGCCTCCCCCATCGCGCGCAGCAAGGTCGGTGTCGGTCGGTTGCTGCGCCAGGTCCGCTGACCTCACTCGGCAGGGCCATCTCCCACGAAGGCCGGTGCCTGGCGCTCCTGGTTTGAGCCCGCAGCCGACCCTCACCTCACCACCAGTTCCGATCACCACCAGTACTGACCACCCCACATCAAGGAGAACCCCATGTCCAGCACGCCCACCACCCCCCGCCCCAACGCCCCCAAGGCGACCGGCCCCTCCGGTGCGGCCCTGGTCTCCCAGGCCAAGACTGGTGAGCTCGCCTCCACCCAGGGCGCCACCACCATCGCTGACGCCGTCGTGTCCAAGATCGCCGGTATCGCCACCCGTGAGGTCAACGGCGTGCACGCCGTCGGCGGCGGCGCCGCGCGCGCCATCGGCTCCCTGCGCGAGCGCATCCCCGGGGGCTCCACCAACCACTCCCAGGGCATCTCGGTGGAGGTTGGGGAGACCCAGGCGGCTGTGGACATCGACCTGATCGCCGAGTACGGCGTCGCGATCGCCGACCTGGCCAACTCCGTGCGCCGCAACGTCATCCACTCCGTGCAGCGGATGACCGGTCTGGAGGTCACCGAGGTGAACATCGCCGTCAACGACGTCTACATCCCCTCCGAGGACAACAACGACTCCTCGTCGTCGTCGTCGTCGGGGTCGTCCAAGGACGAGCAGACCGTCGCGCGCCAGACCCGCGTCCAGTGAGCACCCCCCCGGCCGGTGCACCCACCAGCGCTGCACCGGGTGCCTCTCCCGGCGCGCCAGTGGACGCCACCGTGGTCGCACCGGCCGGGGACGGCGCCTTCAGCACCACCGGTGAGGTCATTCGCGGCCATGTGCTCAACGGCGGGGACACCACCAAGGTCAGCGCCAAGGACACCGCCGAGCTGATCGCCGAGGCGGTGCTGGCGGTCCCCGAGGTCGCAGGGCTGCATGGCGGCGCCTTCGGCACGGTGGCGACCTACCTGCCCGGGCGACGGGTCACCGGTGTCGCGCTGCGCCCGGGGACCGGGACGCTCATGGGACAGGAGTCGGTGGAGATCTCCGTGGTTGCCGCCGCTGCAGGCGGGCTGAGCACCGACCTGCTGGCTCTGGCAGCGCAGGTGCGGGCGGCGGTGGCGCCCTGGGTCAGTGGGCCGGTCGATGTGAGCATCGCCGACCTCAGCACGTGAGCGCTCGGGCCCATCGGCCCGGCCCTGGCCCGCTCGGGCTTATCCGGGCCAACAGCCCCCCCCCCGGGCCGACACCCCTTCCCGCGCACCTGACCCGCCCGCCCCCCGTCCCCCCGACCCGCCCGACCCGCCCGACCCGCCTGCCCTAGGAGACCTCCCGTGACCTCACCCGTGCTGCAGGGCATCATCATCGGCCTGCTGCTGGCCATCGCCGCCGCCATCGGCGGCTGGTCAGCCTTCGCCCTGGCCATCTTCCTGGGCGCCATCGGCGGCCTGGTCGCCGCCCAGCTCACCGGCAAGATCGACCTGCTCGAGATGGTGTCCAGCCGTGGCCGTGGCTGACCGGGCCGAGGTCGCAGACCGCGCTGGCCGCGCTGGCGGGGTCGACGTCGTCGACCCCGCTCAGCGCGGCAGCCTGACCCTGGCTGACAAGGCCATCACCAAGATCGCCCGCGCCGCGGTCCTGAGCGCTGAGGGCGTCGCACCCGCTCAGGCCACCACCGGGGTGGTCGCCGGAGCACTGTCGGGGGCACTGGGTCGTGACCTGCCCCGCATCGACGTCGCCCGCGCCGGCACCCAGGTCGCCGTGGACATCGAGGTCGCCTCGCTGTGGCCGCGCTCAGCTGCTGGCGTCGCCGATGCGGTGCGCGCCGCGGTGAGCACCCAGCTGGCTTCCCTGGCTGCGCTGCAGACCGGAACGGTCAGCGTCGCGGTGGTCAAGGTGGTCCGCCTCAGCGCCGAGCAGGGTCAGCGCAGGCGCGTGCTGTGAGCGCCCCGCACACCACGCCGCACACCACCTCGAGCTCCACCTCGAGCTCGGTAGGGTCGACGCCGTTGCGCCCGGCCAAGCAGCGCACCGGCGCAGGACCCATCGGCTGGGTCGGTCCCCTGCTCGCGCTCCTGCTGACCCTGCTCGGTCTGGTGCTCTTACGTGACGGGATCTTCGCCCCCGCCGGGGCCACCGGATGGCCCGGGGACCAGCAGTCCTGGCTGACCACCGCCACCACCGCAGTCGACGGGCTGGCCCGGGCGACGTGGATGGTGCCAGTCGGCGTCATCGTCGCGCTGGTGGGGCTGTACCTGCTGGCGGTGGCCCTGCGCCGCCGCACCCGCACGACCCTGGCCCTGTCCGGGGCCAGCGGCGCCTACCTGCTCCCGGTCGATGTTGCCCGCCGGGCTGCCTCCGCCGCTGATGAGGTCGACGGGGTCCTGCACGCCTCGGCCAGCGCGACTCGCCGCACGGTTACCGTGAAGGTGAGCACTACCGGTGGCAAGAACGCCGGGTCGGTGGTGCGCGAAGAGGTCAATACGGCGGTGGCGGAGTCCGTTGCGGCGCTGGCCTCCCCGCCCCGTGTCCGCATCACCACGACCACCACCGGCTCTACCGACACGAACACCAAGGACCTCTCATGAGCCGCCGCGTCTTGGGCTGGGACCGCATCGCCACCTTCGTCGTGGCGCTGGTGCTACTGGCCGTGGGGGTTGCGGCGCTGCTGTGGGGTGCAGGTCAGCTGGCCCGATTGTGGGCAAGCGCCCCCGACCAGGTCACAACTAGCGCCGTCAGCGACGTCTACGGCTACCCCTGGTGGCGGGCGGTGAGCATTGCAGCAGGGGTAGTCCTGACGCTGCTGGGGCTGTGGTGGCTGGCCGCGCACCTGCCGCGCACGCATGTGGCCCCGCTGCGCCTGCCGGGCTCAGGGGCCGGTGGGCGTTCCAGCGTGGATGGCTCCGCGGCGGTGAGCACGGCAATGGAGGTGCTCGCTGAGGTGCCCGGGGTGCGTTCGGCTTCAGGCCGGTTGAAGCAGACCCGTGGTCAGGTGGTCGCGGAGATGGCTGTGACTGCCGGCCCGAGCACGGACCTGTCGGCGTTGTCGGCCAGCATCGACGCGGTCAGCGCGGACCTGGCCCAGGTGCTGTCTCGTGAGGATGTCCGCTCCCGGGTGCGGGTGCGCATCGCCCGCCGGGACCAGGCCAGCGCCCGCGTCCGTTGACCGGCGCCACGCTGGTGGGTGGCTGGGGGCCTATCAGCGTGGTGCGGGTGACGGAGTGGCAGCAATAAGACAGCGACTGATTGGTGTCAGCTTGACCGCGGACGTCGGCTCTGGCCGCGGACCCTCGACGCAGAGCGGGTCGGCTGAGCTGGCGGATACATCGCCGAACGCGGGCTGCGCCTGTCCCGCAGCGGCACCCCAATAGTGGGTCAGTGCAGGCGGGTGTCTCAGCCTTCGCTCTGACCACGCGTCCGTCGCTCAGGTCCCCGAGGTCCGGTAGGCCGGTCCTCAAGCGGGCACCTCGACGGCACGAGAACAGGTCTCCGGAGGCATCGGAGCGCAGAGCACTCAAGCCGACACCACAGGTGCCGATGGCAACGCATGCACCTCACCGAGCCAGACCACCGAACATACGGTGCTGGCTCCAGCCTTCGGCGACCGACCCCGCCCGCCGCTCGGGCCCACCACCTGTGGAACGCCCTCGTCCTGCGCATGGGACTGCCCGCCGCCGGCGGCTTCGGGCTGCTGCTGGCCACTGGGCTCATCGTGGTGATCACCGCACCCCTGCAGGCCACGGGTCATCACGGATGGACGGCAGTCACCGCCGTCACCGCAACCATGACGGTGCTCATCTTCCTCACCGCGCTCCTGCCCTGGCGCCACCTCCCAGCGCTGGCCCACCTGACTTTCCCCGCCGCTGCGGTGCTGGCCGTAGCTGCCCTCAGCGTGTACGGCAACGGCCTGGGAGCGGCCTACGTCGGGGTCTACGTCCTGGCCTTCGTCTACGTCGGACTGTTCACCCCACCGCGCACGTGCTGGTGGCTCCTGCCCCTGGCAGTGGTCCTGTACGGCCCCACCGCCGGCGGGTGGAGCCGGGGCATCGCGGTGCGCCTGGTTGTGGTCGCCCTGGTGTGGGTTCTGGTCGCTGAGGTCCTCGCGGCGCTGACCGCCCGCCAGCGCTCAGCCTTGGGCGCGATGAACGCTGCCGCCCGCACTGATGTTCTGACGGGGCTGGACAACCGCCGTGCGCTGCACGACCACCTGATCTCCCTCACCCCGGGGGCGGTGGTCGTGGTGTGCGACCTGGACCACTTCAAGGTCGTCAACGACACCCGCGGTCACCTCTACGGCGACCAGGTCCTGACCGACTTCGCAGCGGTGCTGCATGAGGCGCTGCGCCACGACGACCACGCCGCCCGCTACGGCGGGGAGGAGTTCGTCCTCCTGCTCCGCGCTGACCACGGCGCGGTACCGGCGGTGCTGGCGCGGCTGCACCAGCGCTGGGCGCTGGCTTACCCGGCCATCACCTTCTCCACTGGGTGGGCCGTCCACACCGGCTCTCGCCCGGCCCACACCACGGTCGGTGCCGCCGACCAGGCCCTGTACGAGGCGAAGGCCTCTGGGCGCAACCGCGACGTGCGAGAAAGCGACACCGCTCACCTCAGCCACCCACCGCAGCCAGCTGCACATCAGTCGGCTCCCCCATTGGGCCCCTTGCCCCCGAGCAGCGCAGACCAGACGGCCCCGCCCGCCACGACTACCAGCCGTACGGCAACCCCTGCCGCCGGCGATCCCACCGCTGCAGGTCAGCACCGCCCTGCCCCCGTGCTGGAGGACATCAGCTCATGACTGCTCTCGACTTCCCCGGCCCGGCAGATGCTGCAGGTCAGCTGATGCGCCCGGCTCCGCCTTTCACCCAGCACGACCCCACTGACACCGGTGATTCTGTCTCGAACGCGCACGTCCTGGCCCGTCACCACGTCACTGAGCACGTCATCGAGCACAGCACCGAGCACAGCACTAAGCACGGTGACCCCGCCGCTCCGGTGCTGCTCCTGGCCCACGGCTTCGGCGCCGGCCAGAGCGCTTGGAACCGCCTGCTGCCCCACTTCCCTGGCCACCGCGTCATCACCTTCGACCACGCCGGCTCCGGGGCCAGCGACATCACCGACTTCGACCACGACCGTCACGGTTCCCTGACCGGGTACGCCGAGGATGTCCTGGCCATCTGCGCGGCCCTGGACCTGCGCCAGGTCACCTACGTCGGGCACTCGGTCAGCTCTATGATCGGTGTCCTGGCGGCCGCCGCTGAGCCTGACCGGTTCGCCTCCCTGGTCCTCATTGCCCCCTCAGCGCGCTACATCGACGACCCCGCCACCGGCTACGTCGGCGGCTTCTCCCACGATGACATCACCGAGCTGCTGGCCTCCCTGGACAGCAACTACTACGCCTGGTCCGCGGCCATGGCACCAGTGGTCATGGGTACCCCGGACTCCCCAGAGCTGGGCGCTGAGCTCACCGAGAGCTTCCTGGGCACCCACCCCGATGCCGCGCGCACCTTCGCCCGCGCCATCTTTCTCTCAGACACCCGGGCGGTCCTGCCGCAGGTCGCCGCACCGGTGCTGGTGCTGCAGTGCCGCCACGACGCCCTGGCACCCGAAGTCGTCGGAAAGGCCGTCGCCGCTGCACTGCCCGCCGGTGAACTGGTGCACCTGCAGGCCAGCGGGCACTGCCCCCATGTCAGCTCACCCGCTGAGACGGCCTCGGCCATCCACGCACACCTGGCCGCGCTGTCGCTCTCGCCGGGGCGATCCGCTGAGCGTGAGGAGCACGTTAGCTCGCAGGCGCGGCCCGGTACGGACGTGCCCTCGCCCAGGGGCGCCTGAGCCATGACCGGCGCAGTCACCCAGGTCACCATCACCGCTGCCGGAGCCGAGGTGCCGGTCGAGTCCAGTGGTTCCGGTGATCCCGGATTCGACGCCCCCGGGCTCACTGATCTCATTGAGCACGCTGACTCACCGGACGCCCTCGCAGACTGGTGGCAGCACTCACCGTGCCCACACCTGGTCCTGGACGGTGAGGCCGCCACAGTCCTGGGTGCCAACGCCACGTTCTGGACCTGGAGCGGGCTGGCGCCCGCGGACGTCATCGGGACGGCCTTCGCCCGTCTGTTGCCGGTGGGTGACCGCATCTTGTGGAGCACCCACTGCTTACCCAAGCTCGAGGACAGCGGACGGGTCAGCGAGGTCTCCGTTCAGGTCATCGGCTCAGGCGCGGTACGACGCGCGGCGTTCCTGTCCGCCTCGCGCGCCCCCGGGCGCGACACCTGGGCCATCACCTCAGCGGCTACCACCTCAGGGGCCACCAGCTCAGGTACTGCCAACTCGAGGGCTATCAGCGACCAGACCTGCGCCCGTCAGAGCCGTGTTCTTGTGGCGCTCTTCGGCGCCGCCGAGCGCCGCCGCTATGAAGAGGACCTGCTGGAGTCCACCCGCCGCGCTGAAGCCTCCGAGGCCCGCAGCGCCCGCGCTGAAGCTGGCCTGCAGCACCTGGCTCATCACGACCCGGTCACCGGCCTGCTCAACCGCCGTGGCCTGGGCGAGGCGCTGACGGGCCTGCTGTCCTCGGCGAGGGGCGCGCGTGAGAGCGCACCGGCCGGGGGTGAGGAGGCAGCAGCAGAGCAGTCGGCGTCGGTCGCGGGCTACCCGGCGGTCTTCTTCGTCGACCTGGACGGGTTCAAGGCCGTCAACGACAGCGTCGGCCACGCCGGCGGGGATGAGCTGCTGCGCACCGTGGCCAATCGCCTGCGCGCCAGCGTCCGCAGCGGAGCGGTCCTGGCGCGGTTCGCCGGGGACGAGTTCGTCATCGCCGACCTCCTGGCCACCCGTGAGGACGTCGACGCCGTCTGCCGGCGGTTGCTGGCCGCACTGGCTGAGCCGGTCGTCATCAGCGGGGTGGAGATCGTGGCTTCAGCCAGCATCGGTGCCTCGCTGAGCGCGCTTGAGCCCGCCGGTGATACCGACGAGCCTGCAGCCCGCGCCGAGAAGCTCCTGCACCGCGCTGATGCGGCGATGTACCAGGTCAAGCACGGGACCGGCGGCGGCGGCACGGGTGGCTGGGCGGTGTACGACCCCAGCGCCGCTGACCCTGCAGCGGATCGGCTGCGGGTGCTGGAGCAGCTACGCCACGCCATCAGCGACGGCCAGCTGCGACTGCACTACCAGCCTCGCATCACCCTCACCGACGCCTCCACCGTCGCCGTGGAGGCGCTGGTGCGCTGGGCCCACCCCGAGCGGGGCCTGCTGTCCCCGGCGCACTTCATCGACGTGGCTGAGACTTCAGGGCTGATCCGTGAGCTGGGTGCGTGGGTGATCGAGGCTGCGGTGGCCCAGGCCGCGGCGTGGAACGCCTCGGGGCGGCGCCTGCAGGTGGGGGTCAACGTCTCAGCCCGCCAGCTCAGCGATCCCGCCCTGGTTGAGGTGGTCACCGCTGCCCTGGCGCGTCACGGCGTCCCCGCGGCACAACTCCTCGTTGAGATCACCGAGACGGCTCTGATGGCGGACCCCGAGGCTGCGGCGGTCACCCTGGGCCAGCTGGCTGGCCTTGGCGCGTTGATCGCGGTGGACGACTTCGGTACCGGCTATGCCAGCTTGACGTACCTGAAGCGGTTCCCGGTGCACGAGCTCAAGATCGACCAGTCTTTCGTGGCGGGGATTGCTGAGGACCCCCGGGACCGGGCGATCGTGGCGGGGTGCGTTCAGCTGGCCCACGCCCTGGGGCTGGTCTCGGTGGCTGAGGGGGTGGAGACCAGTGCTCAGCGCGATGTACTGGTGGAGCTGGGGTGTCAGGTGGCGCAGGGTTACCTGTTCGCCAAGCCTCAAGCCCCCGCCGCCCTGCACTGGTGAGTGAGCCCGCCGGCAACTCATGGCTGCTGGCGGGGATGAGGCCGGTTGCGGGTCACGTCCAGTTCTTGACGTTCGTGCGGGGACACGAGTAGAAGGTGTCCCGTTGCAGACCCCGTCACCGGGCTTTAGTGCGGGCAGGGTATCCGGGCCCTCCTGGTGAGCACGACACCCGCCATCTAGGTGTACTGCCCAGGGACGTTGGTCAAGCGACTGAACGGCACTACCCCACCGATCGCTGAGTGCAGCCGGTGGTGGTTGTAGACGTGCAACCACCCCGGCAGCGCCCGCCGCCGCTCCAGCTCC
>Ga0325400_1001523_pt1 | contig 19242 bp, 13 predicted proteins | sample PopdelMetagenome_2_FD_205662 | JGI IMG/M metagenome (GOLD analysis project Ga0325400, IMG submission 205662) | Populus deltoides microbial communities from Bellville, Georgia, United States - Xylem-PdKOR-R1 | ecosystem: Host-associated > Plants > Phyllosphere > Stem > Wood/Secondary xylem...
TAATAAGATCGATCTAAATCGTCTTTTCTCCGTTTTCTTAGAGGGGTTCTTGTGATTTCTAGTTCTCAACTAGGTTTGATCTCCTAATGTTTCGTTTCTGTATTAATTCTCAGCTGTTTAATTTCCTCGCTATCCTATCTTGAATAATTTATCATAAGCAAATGCCTCTTTCCTTTTATTACACGTTTCAATTTCTTGTTCTTTTCAAGGTGTAATTAATAACGATACTCAAACGAAAAAAAAACTATTTATGTTTTAGTAGAGTGAGTGCCAACGAAGCAGATATGATTAAAATCTAGAACTCACACATGTGATTCGTTTGCACCACCAGGCCGAGGGTTGTTTGATTATCAAACAGATTATGTTACAAAATTCAAATCTTAATCCTGAGAGAAAACAGGTATGCTAAAATAAAGAAATCTCGTCAAGTGAAGAAGATACGCAATAACCTCTGTCCATTTTAGGTTGATGTTTGTAAAAGGTTAATTTAGTAGCTTCAATTTTGTTTTGGCTACCACAAGACAAAAGTTGGTAGAAACGCTGCCCAGAGTTTTTAAACCCGGTCAGATGGCAGGCCCGGTTCAAAGCTCAGATTCCGGGTTTTGATTGAGTCACCAGGTTGTCCGGGTCAATTTTAGTTTTTAAAAAAATCAAAAAGATGTTGTTTTAGTATAAAAAAACAAAAGTCAACGGATTTTGCCAGGTCAACTTCCCGGGTCATCCGGATCTTGACTTTCTCTATTTTTTCTTAAACCTGGTTCAATTACAGCCCTGGGTCAGCCGGGTCCAGGGTTGGCCCGTCGGGCTGGGCCAGGTTTTAAAACTATGCACTGGCCTAGACTTGAATTTTGGGAATTTAGAGATTGTAATATGAGTTGTTTTTTATTTGAAAATATATTAAAATAATTTTTTTAAAAAAATTAATTTTAATATTAGTACATTAAAAAAATAAAAATATATTATAAATCCAGAAGGAATAAACATGAATCGGTATATATATTTTTATTTCTAGTATTGAAATCAAGAAATATAATTATAATATTGTCAATAACAAATTACATATTTCGGGGAGGTAAACGAGCTGTTTATTACAAAACGTATCCTGGAAGCCTTGCAGCAAGAATATTGGGATACAGGTGAGCTCAATCATGATTCAAAATGGGACCTCTGAGAAGAAATACCTTGTGTTCAGATATACAATCCTTGTGGTCAACGTTTTGATTTGTGGCCATCCTCTTGTAAGAGAAAAGGAAGAACGATTCTGGTTTCCAAGCTATTTAATGGCAGTGAACTCCCTAGCTATCTGTGGAAGGACAAAAGAAACTGTAATATTTGGAAAAACAGAGTAACATTAAAGTTGAAAATTGGAAAGCTGGAGTAGCAAAAATTCAACATCATTTCCAGGAAACTTCCTGCTCTGTGTCCTGCTGCAATGTTGATTTTTTGCAGCCATTCAACTGCCAAGAATGGTTTAATTTAAGTATTTAGGCTCATATTAATAGATAAATTATTGATTCACACACCAAGATTGCATAAATAAGTCCAAAGAGTAGGTTTTAATCTCTATATCAATTCCCAAAAGAACAAAATTTCAAACTTGATAGTGTTCATGTTACTTCACGGACTAGTAATGCTATCCCCTCCCACCAGTGCCATGCACATGGTTCAGGCCTCTGATACGGCTGATCAGCAGGCAGCATTGGAAACAACTTCCAGTAGGAACTGGGATTTTCCTCCAAAACTCAAGGTAGCATACCCTCTGGAATACATGAGAGGAAATGACAAATATTATACAGCAGAAAAATTGGAAGGTATGAAAGTACTTTATCCTCTTCTTTCATTAATTTTGCGAGTAAACCATCAAAATTTCTAGTCCAACTGATAATACATGAACACGACTAGGGTGCCATCAATATGTTATAGTGGCGATAGTTTATTATCAGAATGAAAGTTTTTCTTTCTAGTTTTTTCTTATAATTGCCGTGTTGTTCCAAATATATAAACTAAGCACAGGCATCAAAATCATGCTCGGTCTCGATAGCGATCGTCAGTCGGGCACTGTTAAAATTGCTTCCATTAAGCATTTCTTCTTTTTCTAAAATAAATTTGAGGTAGATTCTTTTGGTTTGTAATTCAAACCTTATCTCGGATTAATTTTAAATTGAATTTTAAAATTATAGAATTGAGTACCAACTCGTAAAAAATATATGAATTATTATGTTATTTGATTAATTTCTGTTAATTATTTTTTATTAAACAACATTATTTTATTTTATTTTATTTTTTATAATTGACCTAATGAGTCAATGTTTTTTCTACTCACGTTAAAATTATGAGATCTATTACTTTGTTGAAGAGTTTGGACATAAGCACATACATTATAGTGACTAATTACGAGATCTATGTGACGCAATTTATAATGGGTTGGATAGTTTTTTTTTTTCCAACATAAAAATAATAAATATTCAGGTTTTTTTAATATATTTTTTTACATTAAAAAATCCTAATTATAAATTAAAAAATTAATACATACATTTAATTAAACCAATCAAGAATCATCTAAGACTGTTGACGAGTTGACTTCAAAAGCTTTGAATGGGAGCTGTTTGTTCATCTTCAGCCGAAAATTTCCCGTTCATCTCAGGTTTTAGGGCGTATCCTTCTAAAATAATATATCTCTGCATAAGAACACGCAAACACATGCATATATTCTCGCATCAAGGCAAATAACTACTCGTTTTTTAGCAACTGGCATGGAGTCCCTAACTATAATCTTTGTCATCCTCACCGATCTCCACATTTATTACTTCAAGTTCTTTTAATGGCTACGCTTATGTTGGGATTGGGATTATGTTGTTTTTTTAAATAATTTTTATTTAAAAATATATTAAAATAATAATTTTTTTATTTTTAAAATCAATATATTTTAAAATCTCACATAACATTTTAAACTACCGGGTTAAGAAATTTTAGTGTTTATGTAAAAGATTTAATATTTTGTGTTTAACACACACAACTCTCAATATAAAGCTTTCTCCTCTAAAATAAAAAGTTAATTAAATTTTCAAAAGATTTAGTCGTTTTAACTTAATTTAAAGATTTTTTGGATCATTGTTAGGTACAATAATCTAATCTTTTTATCATTTTTTATCTAATTATTGAATTATGCTTAAATTTTATAAAAATATTTTATAGCCCAGTTCTGTAAGAAGATTAACTTGTTGTAACTAACTATAATTCAAAAGATCTTTATATTAAGTTTAGAAGATGTTGGTAAAGTTAGTTTTGTTATTTTTTTTTCTAATTTTTTTAGTTTTTTTATCGTTTTGTTATTTTTTCTCTTTTCTATTTTTTAATTAGACTTAGAAACTATTTTTCAAGTTAGTTTTGTTATTTTTTCTCTTTTCTAGTTTTTTTTAGGATTTTTATAGTTTTTTTTTATTTTCAGGTTTTCCAGTTTTTTTTTTTTTAAAGTATTTGATAATAAAAATCTAAAGTAAATAGAATTATGTATTTTTTGTATTTTTTGTATCACATGTGATGCATCAGTCTGAATGTGGAAACTTCTCACCAACAAATTAAAAGGAACCGAACTTCTTGTTACCCCTCCAAAGTCTTCTTCCATCGTCTGCCTCGTCTGCCTTGTATAAATAGCAGACAAACACAACTGGGTTTCTTCAAAGCATACGCACTCTCTATCCATCACCACATAACAATGCAGGTTCTTCCTTACATATTGTTAGCAATTATGCTGTTTTTCGGAGCTTTTGGACCCGGTGCAAGAACTTGCTATGCCGTCCGATATGTCAATAAAATGGAGCATTCAAGAACGGGATTACGTGCGTTTCAGAAGAGGAGAATTCCCGCACCTCGGGTATCTCCTCCTACTCTAAACGGAAGGCGCGCTTACATCGGACCACCACATCCTCCACGACGAGGAAATTCACCACAACGTCCACCACCACCTGGAACCATAAATTAAGATGGATCTAAATCGTCTTTCCTCCATTTCCTTAGAGGGGTTCTTGTGATTTCTAGTTCTCAACTAGGCTTGATCTCCTAATGTTTCGTTTCTGTAATAATTCTCAGTTGTTTAATTTCCTTGCTATCCTTTCTTGAATAATTTATCATAAGCAAATGCCTCTTTCCTTTTATTACACGTTACAAATTCTTTGTTCTTTTTTAAGGTAGTAATACCGATACTCAAACAAAAAAAAAATGTATACATGTTTTACAAGAGTGAGTGCCAACGAAGCAGATACACATTCACTGATTAAAATCTAGAACTTACACGTGATTCGTTTGCACCCCAGGTCAACTGTACAAAGGGTTATTATCAAACACATCATGTTACAAAATTCCTTTTCTTTGTTGTTGAAAGTTTAGTAATAATTTCTAATTTCCAATATATTTTTAGTTTAATTCCATACCAAAAGGATTATATATACTGCACTAGTTGGTGGAAATCACTCTATCAGTTGATATCCCACCTTCGCAAAAATGTGCATCTTTTTCATTTTACTTGGATTATACAGCCAATTCATTCAAAGGGTGCATCGGAGTACCGGAGTTAATGATCCCTCCTGCCTCCTCTTGACGGCTGATCCTGGCTATGGACTCCACTATTAGATCTAGTTACTTCTCCAGATAAAACCTCAAGGGGAGGGGCAGTTCTTACAACATGTTCCGGTACAATGGATCACGAGACAATCGAGAAATGTCAGTCTCCTTCAGTAAGGGGTGAGCTGATGTCACCCTTACAAGACCTTGGTAGTAAGAAATAATGTTTAAAATTTACCTAATTGGTTAATTCTAACACTTGAAAGGAGAAAAAATTAAACAAAAATTCTAGTTTGTTTTTTTACTAAAAGAGTTAATACAACTATAAATTGAAAGGTATGAAAGTACATTATCCTCTTCTTTCATTAATTTTGCAAGTAAACCATCAAAATTTCTAGTCCAACTGATATACATGAACATTTCTTGCCTATAAATGGGCACCGAAAGAGAGAGCAGAGTTTGAGAGAGAGTAGAGAGTGAAGTGAAGAGAAGAAGAGAGAATGGCAGCAGCCCTACTGCAAATGCAGCAGTGTGTGAGATGTGAGTTAAGTTGAGTGAAGTGATCCTTCTCCTTCATGTATTTGTATTGTATCATTTCTCTATCTCTAATAATATGGACCTCTCCCGTGGATGTAGGCGGTTTTGCCGAACTACGTTACATATTGTGTCTCAGCATGCTAAGCCCCCAATAGGCAACTATCAGAACACCACCAGTCCGCGCATAGGGGAGATGGAATCCCCAACACCTCCTCCTCTAGGCCGATCCTGGCTATGGACTCCACTATTAGATCTGTTAGGATATTGCCATTTTGTGGCAATACCCCAACCCTAAGCTTAGTGGAAGCACCATTAGTGCCACAATTAGTGGCATGTTTTAAGGCCTTCTTGTCCCACCATGATTGACAAGTGTGCTGGAAAAGCTTACCATTGATGCCTATAAAAGAGGCATAATTTTGTGAGAGCAAACGTGAGAGAAAGACAGTGTGTGAAGAGAATAAGAGAGAAAGGGAGAAGAGCTGCAACAGAAGTGTGTGAGAGCTGGTAGTTGAGTAGAGTGGATGTAATCCTCCTTCTCCATGTATTTATTGTATCCTTTCTCTATATCTAATTAAAGGACCTCTCCCGTGGATGTAGTCGATTTGCCAAACCACGTTAAAATATTATGTCAGTGTGCTTAGCCTCCAATTGGCAATTATCAGAACACCACCGGTCCGCGTATAGGGGAGTCAAAATCCCCAAAAATTGGTATCAGAGCATATGGTTTAAAGTGGTGTTTGATTTTTGCTCAAAAATAAAAGTTGTCAAAATTGTGTTTTGATCATACCACTGTGTAGAGGAGGAAGAGACAAAGCCATTGGTTAAAACGGCATCGAAATCGAACATCTGAAACATCCTCACGCGCCAGCGAGGTTGTTGGCCACGCGCACAGAAGCACACCATACATCACAGGCGTCTTCTTCGCTCGGATGGGCTGACCCAACCCGAATACCAAACAACTCGACCCACTTAACTAACCCGGATAAGGATGACGTCAGCATGACGTAACTGAGACGTCAGCATGCACAGTAGGCATGTCAAGGATGACGTTAGCATGCACAATAGGCATGTCATGTCAGCGACCAGTCAGCTGACACGGCAGCATAATGGGACCCACATGCTACGTCATCAGCCGCGAGCCGAGCTGAGTTGAGCCGAGCTGATTTGGAGCTAAGCCACGAGCCAAGGGATAGGATTTAATGTAGCGGATGCTACGTGCAACCGGATCTGAGATTGAATCTGAGCCGCTTATCAGGCCAGAATTGTTTTGATCAAATCTTAGTCGTCTGAAATGCGATTTAGATGATTTCAGACTTGTTTCTAGTTAATTTAATCGTTTCGGATGCAATGCTACGGTCCGATCATTGAGATTTGAGATTGAAAGTGGTGGTGGTGAATTAACAAAAAAGATTGCCCGATTAGAAGGTATCTGAAGGTTATAATGGTGGTCGATGGTGATAAAGAAAAAGAAGTCACACATGTTTGCCCAATTATGTGTGTTGAACTGTTAAGTGGAGAGATTTGAATTGCCTTGAAGGAAAGCAAAATTGGGACACTCTGGACACCCGATCATGTGGACGATTTGAGGTAAAGAGTAAAAATTGACGAAGACCAATCTTGACTATTCTAAGAACTGGTAGTCTCGCTAGATGTTGAGAAATTAGGTATAAAACCAGGATATTCCAGATCACTTGTAAAAGGAAAGCCGCAACAAAGCTAGCAAATGGTTGTATATACGGAAAGACAGTACGATGGATAGATATGGCCTAAGAAGTTCTGTCTAGGAGATTGGGTTTTAAGCGGGACCAGTGTGACCCCTTCAATCTTTCCTGGGAACTTGCTTGGTGGAAAGATTATCCATACGGTACTATTTTTGTATATATAGCAGTTTGTAATGAAACAATTGAAGACTAGCATGATGACGGCATAAGGGAACAATTGAGTTCTGTATGTTCAAGGATCTGATGGAGTGGTGATTTCTTCAAAGAAGTTAGATTCAGTGACTGTGATTTCTCGAGGGGAGAATTGATGAAGACCCTGATAATGAAAGAGAAATACAGTAAGGGGATAAAGATTGGCTTCCTATTTTGACTTGGACAAGTGTTGTGACAGGATGAGCTGCTGTTAAACATAAGCAAGGAATAGGGAGAATCTGGAGAACATAAATTGCACGAGGGCACACGAAGATTGTGCAGGAGTACCCATAGGATCCAATGAGGTACTGTAATGAGACAACAGGTGCAAGAAAAAGAAGAGTTCCCAGATGAAGCTCAGAGCAGAGACTGTGTAGAGGTTATACAACAGGAAGTCTCTTGTGCTCTTGATAAAGGCAACAAGCGAAGACCTTTCCAATGCATGCAAGGATGGAAAGATGAGCTGTTGTAAAATCGCCTAATTGAGGGGGTGCAAACGCTTATGATAAAAGGTGACCGCTTTATGAAAACAGGCGAAGACACCTTAGAGAAGGTGTGAGGGCCACGATATGACCCTAAGTTCAGACCGCCCCATGACAACGGGCGAAGACACCTTAGAAAAGGTGTGAGGGCCACAATATGAGCCCCAGTTTAGATCGCCTTATGACAACAGGCAAAGACACCCTAGAGAAGGTGTGAGGGTCATAATAGGAGCCCCAATTCAGACTGCCTATGAAAGGCGAAGACACCCGAGGAGAAGGTGTGAGGGCCATGATAGGATCCCCAATTCAGACTGCCTATGAAAGGCGAAGACACCCGAGGAGAAGGTGTGAGGGCCATAATAGGAGCCCCAGTTCAGATCGTCCCATGACAATGGGCGAAGATACCTTAGAGAAGGTGTGAGGGCCATGATAGGAGCCCAAGTTCAGAACGCCCCAAAGCTAATGTGATGGCTGGATATAAGTGAACCGGTGTATGGATAGTCAATGAAGTGTCTATGATGAGTATGGAGACAAATGCAGGATTGACTTTCATGGATATTGCCCCCATGTTAAAGATCAATGAGTTAGAAGACATTTGTCTTAGACAATAAGTGGATGACTTGTAGAGCATTAAGATGCGACTGCTAGGAATGAGCAGAAGGCATGCGCAGGTTCTGGGAACAAGTTGACTCTTGTCAAGGTGGTGAGCTCGGTAATGGCATTGTAATACTCAGAGTATGAAGACAGATATGGATCAACCTTTAATGGGCTGCCCTCATGGTTAAAAGTGGAGAGCTACCTAGACTCTTGAGACTAAAAGTGGGAGACTCACGGAGAAGTAAGACGTCGTTTCTAGGGTGGAACAGAAGGCAAACGCAACTCCTGGATGAGTAGACTCTTGGAAGAGTGGTGAGCTTGTGATCATATTGAGATACTCAGATAATGACTATCGCACTTGGAAATAGAAATTTCCATTTGAGGGGGTGTTGTAAGCCTTGATGTAAGGCTTGAAAAATCATTCCGGACCAAGCATGATTGATACACTCGAAGGGGAATATTGTGTTGAAGATGCTCTCAGAATGGTAAGCTTGGAAGAGCTGCAGAATGCAAGCTTGTGCTGAAGAAGCAAGAGGATAATTACCCACACAAATGGCAAAGGGGGTGATTGTTAGAATATTGCTATTTTGTGGCAATACCCCACCACTAAACTTAGTGGAAGCACCATTAGTGCCACAATTAGTGGCATGTTTTAAGGCCTTCTTGTCCCACCATGATTGAAAAGTGTGCTGGAGAAACTTACCATTGATGCCTATAAAAAAGGCATAATTTTGTGAGAGCAAACGTGAGAGAAAGAGAGTGTGTGAAGAGAATAAAAGAGAAAGGGAGAAGAGTTGCAATGGCAGCAACCTTGGTGCCATTGCAGCAGCTGCAACAGAAGTGTGTGAGAGCTGGGAGTTGAGTAGAGTGGATGTAATCCTCCTTCTCCATGTATTTATTGTATCATTTCTATATCTCTAATAAAAGGACCTCTCCCATGGATGTAGGTGATTTGCCGAACCACGTTAAAATATTATGTCAGTGTGTTTAGCCTCCAATGGACAACTATCAGAACACCACCGATCCACTCATGGGGGAGTCGGAATCCCCAACAAGATCTAGTTACTTCTCCAGATAAAACCTCAAGGGGAGGGATAGTTTTTACAGCATGTCCCGGTACAATAGATCACGATACAATCGAGAAATGTCAATCTCCTTCAGCAAGGGGTGAGCCGATGTCACCCTTACAAGACCTTAGTAGTAAGAAATAATGCTATAAATTTATCTAATTGGTTAATTCTAACACTTGGAAGGGGAAAAAATTAAACAAAAATTCCAGTTTGTTTTTCACCAAAAGAGTTAGACAACTATAAATTTTCCAGTTAATGGACACAAGCATGCCGAAGGCAACTTGCAAGCCTAAGTGCAATCTCTAACCAATTCATCACTATTGTTGACGAGTTGACTTCAAAAGCTTTGAATGGGAGCAGTTCATCTTCAGCCGAAAATTTTCCATTCATCTCATGTTATAGGGCATTACGTAATATACTAAAAGGGTTAAGTGCTCATGTTACTATTTACATATATATAAAGCACTGTGAATTGGAGCAATGTAATGGCAGCTCAGCCTTTGACACAAAGAGTTGCAAGGGCAGCAGGGAAGGGATGGGGTTACTTTTTCGCTAGGGTGCATTTGACATTGAAGAAATGGTTGGTAAGAAAATGGTCAGCACAAGTTTTGGTAGGCCTACAAGCCATGGGAAGCGGCACCTGGCAATGACGCTACCCACATAAGGACACCTGGCGTTTGGGTTGCTCGGCCCTTACGCAGGGCAGACCCAAGTGCCACCTGGCGCTTGGGTGGCTCCAATGTGCAGGGCAAACCCGAGAGCCACCTGGTGTTTAGGAGGCTCCAATATGTGGGGCAGACCCAAAAGCCATCTGGCGCTTGAGTCTTGGTAAAAGCATCGATTAGTTATGGCATGCCCAAGCGTCAGGTGGTGCTTGGGGTTTACCAATAACCACCTGACGCTTGGGTCAGGGCAAAATGACCAATTTGGCTATGGCAACCCCAGCACCACGTGGCGCTTGAGAAAACTCTAGCGCCACCTGGCGCTTAGATCATTTCAAAAGGCCTGGTTGGCTATGGTAGCCCAACCGCCACGTGCCACAAGGGCAGCCCTAGCACCACGTGGCGTTTCCCATTGTTATTATAGTATTATTACTTATAATAAAAATAGTATTATTTATACCACAATTGATAATATTTTTAGTATTCATACTATTAATTATAAATAAACTAATAATATTTATAGCACAAATAATACTATTTTTTATACGAATATTTTAAATTTTAATAACAATAATAATATTTTTTAGCGCAAATACTATTCATTATACAAATAAAACTATTTTTGATATTAATACTTTTAATTATAATAAAAATTAAAATATTTATAACATAAATAATACTATTTTTTATAGTACTACTTTTAATTATAAGAAAAATTAAAATATTTAAAATCCTTCATAAGGACCCAATAGAATTGGGTCACGTAAGACCCAATAGAATTGGGCCACGCCAGACCCATTGAGTTGGGTATATGACGACGGACCCAAGATAATCTGCCCTTTTGCTGTTACCCATTCGCCACGCCCAACCCCAATTTAGGGCTGGACGCGTCCTCGCCCAAACCCAAGGTGGGCGTGGTCTCGTCCACGCCCAACCCAACGTTGCGCTGGACGTGTCCAAGCCCACCCTCTAGGTTGGGTGTGGACGGGTCGAGACCCAACTGGGCGTGGACAAGTCTAAGCCCAACCCCACCTTGGGGTTGGGGCACACAACCACGCCCACACCCAAGTCAGGTTTGGACGCATCCACGCGCAACCAAGGTTATTAATTCTATTTTGTTTCGTTCAGAATGGCCGAAACATTTCATACCAATTCAAAAAACAGAACCATTTGCATCTCATTTCAAATCTCGGTCCGTTCTGGATTTTTCGACTAAATTCCGACTGGAATGTTCCGATTTCATTTCACGTGTTTCATTTTGATCTTGAAAAGCCATTGAATCAAATTGAACCTGGTTCAATTTAATTAATTAAACCACCCAAGAATAAAAATCTCTTTTTCATTACTATTTTCAATAACAATGATATTAATAATAATATTGAAAATTATTATTATTATTTTCATTAACAATGATATTAATTTTTTTAAATTAGATTTATCACTAATATATATGGTTTATATTCATGTTGTTTTTTTCAAGTTTATACTTTGTAGGAATTTGAGCAAAACAATGGATGTTTTAGATCTCATTAGCCTTGATAACATTGACCTAGCTTTATATTTAAAATATTTGTGTTAAAACATTTTAATTTCATAATATTTTGATATTTTGTTTAAGTTGAATTACTTTAAGTTAAAGATCTATTTAATCTTGATTATTTAGAAATATTTTAAATTTTGAAATTATATTTGTTTGATATTGTGTTTGTATTGCATAATTTCTTGAATTTGAATTATATTTGTTGAATATATATATATATATATATATATATATATATATATATATAAACAGTACAACCCGAAACGGCACTCCAAAACTGAAACATTCCATTCTCCATTCCAATTGAAAAAACGAAACATCTACCGAAACAAAATTGACAACCTTGCGCCCAACTCCAAGTTCGGTCTGGACGCGTTCACGCCCAACCATATGTGTTAATATAATAATGTGTGTTATAAATATTATTTTTTGTCTTATAATTCAAAGTGTTCAGATAAAAAATAGTATTATTTGTGTTATAAATATTATTTTTTTTATTATAATTCTAAATATTCATATAAAAATAGTATTATTTGTATTATAAATATTATTATTTTTATTATAATTGTCGCACGTCACCCGCGCGGCGTCTGTCAGTGATTTTTCCACTTCAATCTAATGTATCTATCTGGCAAATATGGGGAGACAAGAAATTCTTGTCTTTTATCGGTGGAAAATAAAATGGGAGTCGCCACCTAATATTTTGATCATTAGAAACCCTAACTGATCTCAGAAATTGGGTACGGAGACTGATTGCGTAAAGGAAAGGTATTAGCACCCCAAATACGTCTTATCTAAGGTAAGCTGCATTGTTTGATTGTCTGATAAAAAGCGAAGGTGTTATTATTTCTAATTATTAGTCCGTCTATGGTTTAAAAAAAGTCCTCCTTAGTAAGGAGGTACTTATCTTATTGGATAAAATCCTAATCGTTCTAACATCTATATATATATATAAAAAAAAAAAACTACATTTTTAATATCAAGAATACGTTTTACGTATAAATTCGTAATTTCAGATACTAAAAGAAGACAAAAATATTTTTTTAGAATTTTTGAAATATTGACCTAGTTCTCATGGCTCTAACAAACTTGTTATTAAAGCCAAAGTGCATGCTAAAACATATTTTTGAATATTTTGAGTTTTATGTATAAAAAACAATATGATTTTTTTTGTTATATGAAAATATGACGTGATGATTTTTCTTATCTTTGAGATACTTGGCCGCATGCATGAAAAACAATAATTTTTTTTTTGTTTTCTATAAAAAAAATTTTGCAATGTTTTGACGAAAATCGAATATTTTAATACTAAATTTGTATCTTTACGGTATAAAAATACAAACCAGTATTAAACAATTTTGATAAAAAAAATATGCAGAAAAATCAACAAATTTTTTTTAAGGATTTTTCAGACTTTTTAATTTTTTTCATATATATAATATAAAATATTATAATATATATTATATGAAATTATAATTATATGGGCTGGGCTGATCTCGGCCCAAAAGGGTTGGGCCGATCTCGGCCCAACAGTTCTCTCTGCTTCTTTGGGTCTAAGGCAGACCTCGCCAAGACATAAGGGCTGGGCCAGAAAAGATAAAAAACAGGGGGGGAATTATCTTCCCGCTCCCATCCTCCTATTTCGTTCTGCATGCAAGAGAAACTTATACCGAAAATGAAGTAAAAGTGGAGTGGAAAGAAGAGTTACCTGGCATGGAGGAGGCGGTGTCTTGCTGGTCTGGCTGCTTCGCTGGCGGTGCTGTGGTGGAGGCCGATGGCGGTGTCGTGGCTCACAAACAGCAACTCCAAGCAGCAGCGTTGCTGTTTCAAACGGTGAAGAGAGAGGTTACTGCTCTTCCCCTCTCCTCTAGTGTTTCATTTTTCTTTCTCTTCTTTCGTTGTCTAGTGGTTTCCCTCTTTGTACTCCCTGCTCTTCTGTTTATTTCTCCCTCAAACCCTCCCCTGTTTCAAACTTGTCTTCTCTCTCTCTCTCTCTCTCTCTCTCTCTCTCTCTCTCTCTGTCTCTCTCTCTCTCCTGTCTGATTTCTTTTTCTTTTCCTCTTGTTTTCTTTTCGTCTCTTTTTTTAGTGCTGGTGTTGAGAGCAGTATTTAGGGCAAAGGGGAGTGGGGGCGTCCCTATCGCTGCGCATGGGGAGCGGGGCCTTCCAACCCTGCCACAGCACCGGATGAGGTGGCCAATGAGTGTGGTTTGCAGGGACGGCTTTGTTGGGTTCTCATTATGAGGGGGAGTGTGCACGCAGGGAAGAAATAAATGAGAAAGACAAAAATTTCTATCTTCCCCTACTGCACTTCCAGTGGAAGGAGAAAGAGGAACAGTGTCACTCAAAACGACACTGTTTTGTTCTTTTTTTTTTAACATGAAACGGCGTTGTTTTGGACAAAACGCGTCGTTTCATTTAAATAAAATATGGCGCCAAAACACATCAACTTCCAAATCAGTTCTCAATTTATCCTTTGTTCATTCAAGTCCTCAAATGCAATTTTGATTTTAAGAATCAATTCAATTGCATCCCTTCCAACTTCAATCGTCGGCCCTATAGTTGGCCGCCTTTTTCACTTTCATCCTTGGTCTCTGATTTATGCAATTTGACCCTCAATTGATCAATAAACTTCTGATTTTTTCAATTTGGCCCCTGATTTGGTTAATTACAACCCCTCTATTAGTTGTCTTTTCCAGTTTGGTCCTTGATTTCGGATTTCTTCAATTAGGTCCCTAATTGGCCATCAAACTTCAATATTAATCAATTAAGCCCCTGATTTGACCAAATCAACTCAAAAAAATAATAATTTGACCCCAGAACTTTAATTTCTTTCAATTAAAGCCCAAATTGACTTAAAAATCATTTTTTTTTGCAATCAAACCCTCTATAAATTCAATTAAACCTTTAATAAAATCTAATTGAGTCCATAAACATCTAATTTTGGACTTTTCTTCTCAAATTAAATTTTCTTTTCCTACAGGGCTCTCATCATTCAAGTATATATTGTCAAAATTTCAATCTTTGTATTTTTTTAACCTCCTTAATCAATTGTTCCGACCATTTTCTGTGCGCTCCAGCCTCCTACTACTATTATTATTTTTTCAATTTCTTTCAGCTATATATTTGTATATTTATTATTATTATTATTATTATTATTATTATTATTATTATTATTATGCGGGGACCTAAAAATGGGTTACAACAATAATTAATATTATTAATAAAATAATTAATAAATTTGAGAAAAAAATTAATATTAATATTAAAAAATATATTATTATTATATTATAATTTTTTACAGTAATTTTTATGAAAATAAAAAATAAACTCACTGCATGGCGCGTGAGTATGCTTCTAAAATAATATATCTCTACATAAGAGCATGCATATACTCCCGCATCAAGGCAAATAACTACTCTTTTTTTTTAGTTTAACGTGGGTGCCCGGGCTAACTTGCGCACACCTCGACTAATTCCACGGGCCCTGAAGTTAACGACCATGTAAACCTCCAGTGGCCATCATATGAACAACCACAGGGCTCGAACCTGAGACTACAAAGGGAGCAAATCTCTTGGTCCCAAGCTCTTACCACTGGGTCACCACCTAGATGGTTAAATAACTACTCTTGTTTAGTAACTGGCGTAGAGTCCCTACCTATAATTTTTTTCATCCTCACCAATCTTGACATTTATTACTTCAGGTTATTAATGGCTATGCTGATGTTGGGATTGAGATTATGCTGTTTTTTAAATTAATTTTTATTTAAAAATATATTAAAATAATTTTTTTTTAAATCAATATATCAAAATAATATTGCAAAGTTGTTAATTTTAAATTTTTATATATTTTTATAAAAAATAAAAATTTAAAAATACACAGTTTAATTGCTTTCCCAAACAATATCTTAGTTAGTTATAATGTTCCTTGCATCATTTCTTTTCATCATTTTTTTCTGCAGAAATATCTTAGTCTTATTATCAAGGTAGTATATTTTGGTATTTTTACCCCAGTTAAATTGGTTTGTTTTTTAAATTTTTTCTTATAAGAGATTATCTCAGTCTCATGAATCGGATCACGAGTACTTTAACATTGAATTTTTTTTGGGTTGTTCCCGTCTCATGATGCGGTCACGAGTTTGATAAGTTAATTCAGTTTTTTTAAGTCTTTTTTCACTTATTATTTTTTTTTAATTTTATTTTTCAATATTGAGTTGATTGGGAAATAGGCTTCATAATTTATTTTGATTATTTTTTTATAGGGTTATCATAGTCTCAGAAATCGGGTTGCGAATTTGACTCAACCCAAATTGACCCAAATCAATCTAATATGCTATTATTTTAACATTAAAAAACATATTATCTTGACAAAAAAATACAATCAAATTATGTTCTTACCAGTTATCGAGTTTATTTTGGACCCGCAAAGCCAACTCCCACAATGTTTAAATTTTTTTTCTAATAAAAAAATATAGAAACATTTAAATATTTTTTTTATTAAATAATCTAGTTTTATTTGCAATATCTTTTTGTGTAATTTTTTTTGTTAATTTAGATTAACCTATCTAATCTATAACCCGATTATTATACCAGTCAACCACTTTGTTGGGTTTAAATTATATGGTTTTAGGGCATATCCTTCTAAAATAATATATCTCTGCATTAGAACACGCAAACACATGCATGTATTATTATATTCTCGCATCAAGGCAAATAACTAGTCTTTTTTAGCAACTGGCATCGAGTCCCTACCCAAAATCTGTCATCCTCACCGATCTCAACATTTATTACTTCAAGATCTTTTAATGGCGGCTATGCTGATGTCGGGATTGGGATAAAGTTGTTTTTAAAAATAATTTTTATTTTAAAATATATTAAAATAATATATTTTTTTAATTATTTTTTTAGATTTATTTTTTATTATTTAGTTTGTTTGAGAGTTAATCTCTATTATTTTATTTAGTTTTTTTTTTATGGGAGGTTATCTTGATCTCGTAACCTAGATGTAAATATGACATACCGACTTGAGTCGGGTTTTTTATCCTTTTTAAAAAAAAATCCAGTTCATCCTTTAATATTTGTCTTTCTGGTAATTAAGTTTTAGATTTTTTTTTATTTTTTTCTTTATAAAGTTACATGTTTTCAATTTTTTTTTTGCTTTATTATTAAATAAAATTGTTAAAAAATTTTAAAAATATTTAGAGACTTTTTTATCATATTATTTGCAGGCGCTTATTTCTTTAGATAAGTTAGTAGTCTTTTTTATTATTATTCTTATTAATTTTTTTTAATTATATTATTAAATTAACCACGATTATTAAACTCATTTGAATTAATAACTTAGGTTTAAATTTTTCTTATTCTTTTAAAAATATTATAATATCTTAGACATTCTTTTTATTTCAATCCGAGACAAAGCTCCGGTCACCTGTCTAGTGAAATTCCTAAAGAACATCAATTGCTGCGAGTAGAAAGGAATCATCTTATCTTATTAATTACAGATGCAACAGCAAACTTACATTAAAAACATTACAGAATGGAGAGGAAATTAAAAAAAAAAAAAAGACGACATAAGCTGGTTTTAATGCATGAATCTAGGAGGTGACTTTGGTGGTGTTCCCATACCATGTCGCTGGTTGGCCACCGGAGCAGAGATCTGAGTTACGGGAGCAGTTCCTGATCTCCTCCTAAGTTCATTATAACCACCATCTGGGATACGATGCAACACCGTTCTTGAAAGCTCCATTGTGTAGAAATGGACGCCGAGATCCCTGCCATAACAAGTTTTTGCCGTGGATGCAAAAACTGCTAAGATGAACAGGATGGCTTGGATATTCATGAAATGAACTTTCATTGCTTCATAACATTCATGAAATACTTACTACTTGCCTCTATTTATTGTTGCGAAGCCTTCGAAGTCAACTTGCCAGCTGTGAAATGGTTTGGAAGTTGACTTATAAGTTACCTTGTCCAGCGGACACAATTTAAAAACAAATTAAGAGTGATAGTAATTCAGTGTTTGGTAAGGTATCGATATTTAATGGTTTTATATCATGGAGAAATTTATCTATATATACTTACATATTTTATTCTTTTATACATATGAAGAAATCAATCAATTATAATAATTACCTTGTTTTTATTCTTTAATATATTTTTGTCAGTTATTTTTGTTAAAGTTAATTTATAGTTTTCTGTTCGAACACATGATAATTTTAATATGAATTTACGAAAACATCTATATATATATATATAATATTGAAAGGGGTATCCACTATATAAACTATTGATTATATGTTACATGCGTGATTGTTAATTTTTATAAAAATAGCTAATAAAAGGGTAATAACAAATTAAAAGTTGCAATTAATTGAAATATGATTGATAAAACGTGTAATATACAATGATGTATTGATAGATTTTCTAAAACTTCAAAGAAAAGAATAAAGAAAAAAACAAGAAGAGGATGAACATATATATATATATATATATAGGCGTGTCGACCACCTTGGTGTCACCCGCCACTTGCCAGCATCACTTTTGGTAACTTTCTGATCGTCCGGAAAGCATGGGCCACCAGTTTACGGCCTCCAAAACTCCATCATTGGACCCTTTTTTTTTATTTTTAACCATCTCTTGAATCATTTGAATAGAATTCAAGACCAAAAACGTTGCCACGAGTTAAACCGAATGCGAGGATGAACTTGTATGTACCTGTACAACCTTATTGTTGAGGATATAATATCTGGTTACACCTTACACGAATGAACTTGATAGGCGTTTAAATTTCAGTGACCCGGTCCACGCCTTGGAGCAGGCCGAGGTGGTGGAGGAGCTGATGGTCGTCGTAATGCCATATTTATATGCAATCTCTTCAACTTGTAACCAGTGCCATTGTTAGAAGGAATAGCACCGAAAGCCATCCCTAAAACATGCGAGTAAACCAAGGTGTAGATGACGATAAACTTGAGTAAACAAGAAATTGCACCCATCGGATATGAAGCAGCCTTCTTGTTTCAGAGACCAACTGATCAATAATCCTTTCTTCATAACTCGGTTGAATCACTATATAGTGAAACCTGACCACTCAGTGTCATTGTCGTTCTAGTGGTTGAATTAAGATAAAGAAGAAATTTTAGAGCAGTCAAGACTTTATAACTCATTAATAAAATAAAATAAAACAAGAAGAAGAAGAAGTAGATAATGTCATATTATACTAATTTTGCTATCGACATCAATGACTTCAACATATTCCAGGAAAAATATTTGTTTCTCATTCCCAACAACATTGAAAGCGCTGGTCGTTATTCAAGATACAAGAGTTTAGTCTGACGACGTCGGTAACTTTTTCATCATTCTTGGCATGATTATTTTTATTGTATCACTTTCTTAATCGTTAGAACTTTACAGGTTGTGATGAGTTCTAGACAAGCCCAATGTGTAGTTCAATTATAACATACGTAAATTTGGATTTAACTGTTGGATGAAACTAAAATTTTATCAAAGTATTTTATGGATCTAACTGTATAAGAGCAGCTCATTTGCTAGCTGATTTCGTTTTTAGGCCAAATTAGATCCGAAAGCTATTGATTCATAATTTTCATTATTTTTCTTGTTGTTTTTTGAATTTTTTTCCTATTTATATCTAGATTTTTAATTTAATTAAGATTTTACTAATTAAAATGTTTTTCTTGTATTTAAAAAGCCATGTAGATTGTAAACTATTTTGTTATAGAGAAGATAGTTTTATTATGAATTATTGACTTTCATAATATATCATAGTTTTCTCTATAATTTCTCTATAATTTGTTTTTACATTTTATATTGCTAGTTCAAATTGTGAGGGTCCAATATATGTGATCAATAATGGGCTGAAATTTCAG
>Ga0325400_1001525_pt1 | contig 19206 bp, 12 predicted proteins | sample PopdelMetagenome_2_FD_205662 | JGI IMG/M metagenome (GOLD analysis project Ga0325400, IMG submission 205662) | Populus deltoides microbial communities from Bellville, Georgia, United States - Xylem-PdKOR-R1 | ecosystem: Host-associated > Plants > Phyllosphere > Stem > Wood/Secondary xylem...
TCAAATTCTTGGGTCATCCTTTTTTTTCCCCTACCCATTATCTGTTTCATGAAATTTGGTCTACAAAGTGGAGAAAGAAAAACTCCCGCACTTCCTTTATGATGATTATTAACATGATCATGATACTACAACAACAGCAAAAACTAAAATCCTCTTTTGTCTTTCTGTGCGGTGTTTGGTATCAACTATGCTAAGATTTGATTTGCATTTCCTAAGCTCAATTACAGTATCAATTTGTTTAACCAGATTGTCTTTTACGGTATTCGCACATGTCCTATGAGATTACAACATGTTAAAGTGATTGTTCTGTTGTAACTATAGCGTTCATCGACCGAAATTGAATGTTCACATTTTATGGGATTATCATTTTTCTCAATTTGTTTTTGTCATCCATATTTGCAGCAACAAGGAAGGGAAGCCTGTTTCTTCTCTGGTCTCCTCAAATGTGAGATTTGACTCACCTGGGAAGCAAATGTCTAAATATTTGGTTGGTCCGTTTACAGTGAGCAAACCTACCAGTCCAGAGGACTTAAAGTTAATCCAATATGTCTTTGATTCTTCACTGATTGAGAGGTCAGATTCTTTTTCGTCAAGTTATTGTTTGCTTAGCTGAATGCATTTAAGCTCACCAGTTGACCTATTCTGTACCTGTTTCTGCTAGTGAGACTATTGTTCATTGCAAGAATTATCATTTATCTCGGAGGGAACTATACTCACTGAGACCACAGACCTGGCTTGATGATAACGTCCTTTCTACGATATCTGATGCCATATCTTTAGTTAAGAGGAAGATGGAAGATTCTGTAAATTGGTATCTGCCAATTGTTTTTGCGGTAGGTTCCAAGATCATATTTGTACAATTGACATCTTATTCTGTTCAATTTCATGAGTCCACCACATGAAAAAACAGAGTTTCCTTATACTCATGTGTTGTACAGGAGAATGCAGAAGATCCATATAAGTGTATTTCTTTCGCAAAAAAGCACAGGATCAAGGAAAACTACATGTCAGATCTTTTATGCTGTGGAAAGGTGAAGTTTGGTTTTCTTTAGTCCAATTAATGCATCCCATGCTTAGTTATGCTGTGAAAACTATATTTGCAGGCGTTTGTTCCCGTCTTTGACGAAAAAAGAAGTCATTTCTTTCTATTTGTTCTACAATTGAAAAGGCAAGTTGTTGAGATATAGGATTCATTTGCTGCATCAAGTCCGAGTGAATGGGTTGACAGGCGACTGCATAACTTGGTAAATATTGGCTGCATAAGTTATGAGCTATGGCAGATACAAGACCGGGGCAAGAAAAGAAGATTAGCGGATTTTTTTCATTTCACCTGGGAAGTTGAGATGAAAAAAATGAATTACTTTTGTTTCTGTCCCTATAATGGATCTTGAAAAAAAATTATAACAAACGGAAAAAACTGTGGAAATAGTATGGATCTGCAGAAAGCCCTTTTGTTGCAACTAACAGTTTTAAATATATTGGCTTTTGTCAATTAGGATATTATGTTTTTTTATTTACCCTGATGAAACTTCTTGTTCTTGTAGCCTGTAAATGGAACACCCATGTAAAACACGGAGAGATGAAAACTGATGGAGCAAAGTGTGCAGAGGAAGCTTCCTCGTTAATTATTATCAAAATTAGAAGTTCATGATTGAACTTCTCTCAAATTTATCCTCTTTTCAAGGATTAAATAACAAGATTGAGCTTATAAATTTAGGCAGGACAATCCAAATGCACTTGAAATTCTCAGCCACTTCTGTTTTGTATGGATCATTACTCAATTAAGAAAACCTTGTTAGCGTTTTTTTTGAGTCTTGAAAAGCACAAGGATAAAATTGAAAACAATTAAACTATGAGAATAGAGGAAAAATATCAGTAAATTTAAAGGGGCTGAAAATAAGTTAGTTTTAAAACCCCATGTCAAAAGTTAACAAGTCAACCTCCTTCAAGTCTTTAACCACTCCTCATCGTTCCACTTTCCAGCCATGGATGAGATGTCTGAGGAGTGAGAAGAATTGTTGCGGACAAAATTGTCGAAATACAAATGGATTTGGAACATTTGTCTTGCGTCGATGATGATTTGCCTCCTGCAATGTTGAGTCTATGGGAAAAGATGGAAAAAGCGTTATCGTTGCGTAAAAATTCTTTAGGAATCTCCCTTACCCTCACTTGTGCGTCCCAAATTCTACTCTTCTTGAATATCGTCAACTGGAGGGTCGGAAAGGGCTTTCATGTCCAGAGCTTTTTGCTCGGGTATGGAATTGTGGGTTTCCAAAATGGACTTCAAATGTACGTTATTACAGACCGAGTGAATACTCACACCTATCAGATGCCATCTCTTGTGGAGTAAGGGGTATTATTGCCTTTCCGGTCTTTGATTCTGCTGCACCCATGCATTGCCGTGCTGTGCTGGAGCTTGTGACCATGGAGGAGAAACAGGATTTTGATTTAGAGACGGAAAAAGGTTTCCAGGCTCTCCAGGTTTGTTTTCATTACATATATTTTTTCAATCAGATTTTGGACAACGTTGAAAATACTACCCAATTTATTATCAGGATTTAGGAGAATAAGAAAGAGATGAAAGAAAGTAGATTTCCTTAGCATATCGAGTTTGAAGTCAAAGTTATTGTTTTTTCTACTTTCGAAATCTCATAAAATGTGAATTTTCCCCCATTAGCTTCATTTTCTGTGATCGCTGTGTTTGCATTTGCTAGTGTTTCTGAGGTGAAACAATCTTTAAGCTTTAAATTAGAGCTGATGAGGCATTCCTTATTACAACTGCATTAGCTTGAGTCCAAAATATTTGTGCCATTAAATTATATGTGCAAAGAGACATTGGTCTTGTTTGATGGTGTTATAAACTCTGTATAAGCCCAACTGTTTGCAGGCTGCCGATTTACGGATCAATTTACAACCTCGACTTCGTCCTGAGGTATTTATCAGTAGTACCATACAGTTTTTTCTATGCTAAATTAGGTTGTCTTCTACTTTGTCTAATAGAATTTTTTTCCTAGTGTTTTTCAAGGGATCAAAGAGCTGAGTTAACAGAAATCGCTAATGTTACCAGAGCTGTATGCCAAACACACAGATTGCCACTTGCTCTGACATGGATTCCTTGTGATTATACCTCGGGAGCTGTTGATGGTATTTCAAAATCTCATGTCAGATTATGTAATTCAGGTTTTTTGAGGACATGTGAACTTTCAATAGAGCGTACAGCTTGTTATTCAGCTGAGGAGCTGCAAGGCTTTGTGAATGCTTGTGAGCAACTATTTCTGAACACAGGGCAAGGTGCTGCGGGACAAGCCCATCGAACATATCTTCCTTCCTTTGAGCCTGATGTGAAGGAAAAGCATGTAAGCGAGTATTCTCTTGCTCATCACGCACGAAAGTATAATTAGAATGCTGCGGTTGCAATCCTGCTAAGGAGCACTGATGCTGATTATATCTATACATTAGAGTTCTTTCTCCCTATCCTCATGAAAGAGAGTTCAGAGCAGCAAGACCTGGTTAGGAACCTGAAGCTTACTCCACGGAAAACTTGTAAGAGCTTGAGAATGTTTTCAAAATAAGAATTACTCGGGAACGAGGTTCTAAAGTTAGTAAAAACAATGATAAAATTGAACCTGCTCCAGATCCTGATGGTAATATGTTCATCATATGTGCTGATAATAAACGACGAAAGGTATTGGAAGTGTGGAAATGGTTCGATAAGGTTATAGAAGAAAATTGTGCAGTATGGGCCATATGTAAAGGATGCAAAAACAAGTATACAGGGGATAGCAAGAAGGGAACTTCAAATCTACACAAACACTTAAAAAGTTATTCAAAAAATAGATGGAGAGATGCAAAAACAAACATGTTTGTCCAATTGCGAAGATATTGAAGTTATCTAGCATCACCTTCTAAGGACACCACTTGTCTGACATCACATGATCCAGATTCTGATGATAAGTTCCTGGGATTCCGTGAGTGGCATAAGCAGAAAGATGATGGCGATGTGGTTGCTTCACAAAAACTTGATCTTAATCGGTATTTAGGAGAGCCTTTCCAGCACTTGGTGAATCCAAAATGGCTCGTGATTTCTTAGCAGTTCCAATATCAGCTATTCTATCAAAGTCTACTATCAGCGGTGCAGTTGCATTCAATGGTTTCAGGCCAGAGATCATATAGAGGCTTTAATATGCGGACAGGACTGGTTGGAAAGCCCTGAAAACAATTGAGTTCTTCACTTTCTAGAGACAGGTGAATCCAAAATGATTCTTCCCCCTAAATTTCTGAACATTGTTTTCCTGTTTTTTTTTCCTGCCATTATTGGTTAATGAAATTTGGCTGCAAAGTCACACACTTCCCTTGTAATGATTATTAACAGGGTCATGACGCTAAAACAATAGCAAAAGCTAAATTTGATATGCATTTCCTAAGCTTGATGGTGCAACGTTGATAAATTATAGTATCAATTTGTTTAACGAGATTGTTTTTTTAAGGTATTAGCATATGTCTTACGCGTTGACAACATGTGAATGTGATTGTTCTGTTGTAATTATAGTTTTCGTCACCCGAAATTGAATGGAGGGCACTGAACATGTAACCAATTTCGATAAAATGTTGACATTTTATGGGATGATCATTTTTCTCAATTTGTTCTTGTCGTCCATATTTGCAGGAGCAAGGAAGGGATTTCTGGTTCTTCTCTGGTCTCCTTAAATGTGAGATCTGACTCACTTGTGAAGCAAATGTCTAAATATCTAGTTGGTCCGTTTACAGTGAGCAAACCCACCAGTCCAGAGGACTTGAAGTTAATCCAATACGTCTTCGATTCTTCACTGAATGAGAGGTCAGAATTTTTTCTAAGAGTTCTTGTTTGCTTAGCTGAACGATTTTAAGCTCACTTGTTCTATACTTGTTTCTGCTAGTGAGATTGTTGTTCAATGCAATAATTATTATTTAACTCGGCGGGAATTATGCCCATGAGACCATAGACCCGTCTTGATGATAACGTCCTTTCTACGTTCTTAGCTCATAGATAGTACATAAAAAGTTTGAATGGCCCATATTATGTTGTATTGATCAATGGTTATATATAACACCGTGATTGCACTGAATTTCAGCACCTTCCAATGCAAATGTAAGCCTTGTGACGAAGAACAAATACAAACAGTGACAGAAAAAAAAATATATGCCATGTAAAGCTCGTGTCTAGTAGCAGAAATTGCAGAATGCAATAACAAGCAACGACATGGCATAGATTATCCAAGTAGCCCACTTGACACCAGGGGGGAATGGGATTGAAATGGTGATGAAAAACACGGTGGCTGCCAGGAAAACTGCAACTTTACCCAACACTTTGGATGTCATCGGAAACTTGGCGGGGTTGATAAAATGTGAAACAAAGAGGCAAGAAAAGATAATTGCAACAAGGATACAGGCTAAATGCAAGGAATCGAGTTTGGAATCAGTAATTTGGTGAAAATGAAGGGCTATTTCAAGTCCTGATGTGAAGCAGATGCTTACAAGCGTCTTTTGCCATTCCATTTCCTGCTGAGCATGGAGCATGTTGGCCAGCTCTTCTTCTTGGTTCATGGTGGGAGGTGGTAGCTGCTGTGATGCTAGTTGTCGTGCTCTATGCCAGAGTCGGGACACAGATTGTGGAATTGAAAGAATAAAACCCTTGATTACTCGAGCACCATTCTCCATGGTTTTCCTGTGCTGTATGCTATAAAGTTTGAGAAGACTGGGTTATAAGAAACGAAAAAAACTGTCGGAATAATTTATAAGATTGTGGATCTATCTTTGGGCACTTATATATAATAATCTTGCTTGGCAACGCCTGCTGCTAAGACCTTAATATTCTTAAAATAAAAAATATTGCTCTGCTGCTAAGACCATATTATTCTTAATATTGCTTGCTCTGCTGCTAATACGTTATTATTTCTAAGACGTTATTTTTTCGCTCTGATGGTGCTCTTCTGCTGCTCTTAGTTGCTTTGATGGTGCTCTCTTTTTTTTTTTTTTTTTTTTTTGCTCTGCTGCTCTTAGTTGCTTTGATGGTGCTCTCTTGGGGGGGGGGTATAGCCTCGAGGAGCTTGGGCAAATTTGTAAATTGGTTTTGAAAGTAACGTCACGTAACCTACCACGGTTTAACACAGCCCAAGCCCCTCGACTACCGACTTGGGTTGTTAATGTGAAGCCACGTGTCTAGTAATTTGTAAATTTGTTAATTGGTTACTTTGGTTTTGCATTCTTCCCACTAAATTTGTTAATTCTTCCCACTCTTAGAGCCACGTGACTTAAATTCAAAGCCAGAATTCTAACCAATTAAAAAATTCCGGTATTTAAAAGAATATTAATATAATAATATATTTTTACCTTCTCAAGCTTGAAAAACGTGATATTTAGTAAACATTACTATTTATAAATATGATAAAATAATTATTACACTTTAAAAAATAATATTTAATAAATATTGTGTTTTATCTACACTTATTCCATCGCGTCACGTGCCATCTTAGAGTGGGAAGAATTAACAAATTAACAATATTAGCGTCCCCTCTTTCCAGCTAGAAGAAAGCAACCAGACAGCGTGACCGTTGACCAGCGACCCGGCAAATACTTCTTTTGGCACTGTGTTTCAAAACTAACTTATTTTCTGCCCCTTTAAATTTACTGATATTTTTCCTCTATACTGATAGTTTAATTCTTTTCAATTTCATCCCTGTGCTTTTCAAGCTCTAGGTTTTCTTAATTGAGTAATTATCCATATGACACGGAAGTGGCTGAGAATCTCAAGTGCATTTAGATTGCCTGCCTAAATTTATAAGCTCAATCACCATCTTGTCATGTAATCATTGAAAAGAGGATAAATTTGAAAGAAGTTCAATCTTGACATGACTTCTAATTTTAATAATAATTAACGAGGAAGCTTCCTCTGGTGCGCTTTGCTCCATCAGTTTTCATCTCTCCGTGTTTTACATGGGTGTTACATTTACAGGCTACAAGAACAAGAAGTTTCATCCGGGTAAATAAAAAATATAATATCCTAACTGACAAAAGCCAATATATTTAAAACTGTTAGTTGCAACAAAAGGGTTTTCTGCAGATTTTTAAAACTATTTCCACAGTTTTTTTTGTTTTTATAAATTTTTTCCTTGATCTTGTGCTGTGCTTTTTCGCGAAAGAAATACACTTAGATGGATCATCTGAATTCTCCTGTACAACATATAGGAATTCAACTTCAAGGAATTCAAGAAATGAGAATATGAAAGACATAAATCATCGATAGGAAAGAAAGTATTCAGACAACATATAGGAATTCAACTTCAAGGAAACTTACCAGAGAGCGTGGGCTCCATGAGAAAGGAACTCAACGCTCATCAAATCAGATGTGAATGGCCATTATTGTAAACAATATAGTATAATTGGTATAGGGATAAAATGGCAATATGGGAAACAGTCATCTGGTTGCCTTGCCCCTCCTGCACATTCCTGTGGAGATTTCTGGCTGAACTAAAAACTATGAGTTGTTTCATCATTTCATAAATACCATGTAAATAAACAAGCCTATAAAACAAGTCTACTATCAGCGGTGAAGCTACAAAGGTGAATCCAGCATTCAATGGTTTGGGGCCAGAGACCATAGAGGGTTTTATATGTGGACAGGACTGGTTGGAAAGCCCTGAAAACAAGTAAGTTCTTTGTTTAGTTTATTACTAGTTAGGTGGAACGCGCTACGATACGAGCTAATTTTTTATTTTTCATAAAAAATATTAAAAAAATTTAAAATTCAAGAATATTGGGTCTGGTCACAATGTTGGACCCAAGAGCATCGAGTCTGGCTGTAACACTAGACCCAACAATAATATTTAACTTGTCTGCTCAAATTCTTATATTTTTTAATCTTTTTAAAAAATGATGTTTTTTCTTTAATAGTAATGATAATATTTTTTAATAATAATAATAATAATATTTTTAATTTTTTAATTATTTTATTAATAAAATTAATCATAAGAAAAATAATAATATTTATAACACAAATGACGTGAGCCAACCTTTTATTTTTCATAAAAAAATATTAAAAAAATTTAAGATTCAAGAGTGTTGGGTCTAGTCACAATGCCAGATCTAAGAGCGTCGAGTCTAACTGTAACACTAGACCCAACAATAATATTTAACTTGTCTGCTCAAATTCTTATATTTTTTAATCTTTTTAAAAAATGATGCTTTTTCTTCAATAGTAATGATAGTATTTTTTAAATTTAATAATAATAATAATAATAATAATAATGTTTTTTAATTTATTAATTATTTTATTAATAATATTAATTATAAGAAAAATAATTATATTTATAACACAAATAATTATATTAAGAAATACAAGAATATTTATAACACAAATTATAATATTTTTTATATTAATATTTAAAATTATAATAAAAATAATAATATTTATAATACAAATAATAATATTTTTGATATGAATACTTTGAATTATAAGAAAAATAATAATATTTATAACACAAATTATAATATTTTTATATTAATACTTAGAATTATAATATAAATAATAATATTTATAAGACAAATAATAATGTTTTTGATATGAATACTTTAAGTTATAATAAAAATAATAATATTTTGAACACAAATTATAATATTTTTTATATGAATATTTTGAGTTATAATAAAAATAATTATATTTATAATACAAATAATTATATTTTTGAGATGAATATTTTGAATTATAAGAAAAATAATTATATTAAGAAACCCAAGATTCAAGAACCTTGAGTCCTGATAAAGGACGCAAGAGGATTGGGTCCCGACGCAGAACCCACGAGACCTGGGTCCGGACGCAGGACCCAAGCAAAATGGGTCCTGATATAAAATCCATAAGCAGTGGGTCTTGACGCAGGATCCAAGACTAAGGCGTCCTGAGCGGGTCTTCAAACCCACTCGCCTGGATTTGTAGTCATGCGCGCGGATCTGACCCTAGCGCCTAGGGCAGCTCTAGTGTCATGTATCTGCAAATTAGAGCTTGCAACCCCACGTGGCGCGTGGGCGCCTAGAGCTTGCCAGCCCCAGCGCCAGGTGTTTGCAATTCAGGGCCTGCAGCCCCACTAAAACTAGAATTGATCAATTTCTCCCTAATCATTTTTTCAATGCCATATGTATTCCAGTGAAATAGTAGCATAACAATATTTATACATTGGACTTGACCAACTACAAAGTACTAGTATCTTGGACTTGGATGATTGTCATGTCTAAAACAAAAATTTATTTTTTTTTAATTTTTTATAGTTTTTAATTTTCTGTTTGAAATCAAATTCAAGTTTTTTTTTCTAATAGTAACAAAGTCCTAGCACCTTGTTTTTTTTTTTAAAAAAAGATAAAAAAACCCCTAACCAAACGGTTAAAAACAAATGTGAAAAAACAACATTTTCTAAGCTTGAAGCATGGAATAGATTTTGTTAATTCTAAAATAATATTTAACATTTTTACTGCATGATGAAAGGTTTAACATAATTAGAAGACCCAATACATAAAATAGTAATGTATGCTGTTATAGTACACCAACACACCAAACAATAAAAAGATTAATACGAAAGCTTCATGATTCAGCAGATGAAAATGAGCAAGCGCTTCAAATTTCTTTTTAATACAAAAATAAGGAATTGAGTCCCAACATCGTATCCAAGTCTAATGAGTCATGTATCTGGACTCATTAGTCTTGGGTCCGGTAGTGGGACTTAATTTTATTGGGTCATGCATCAAGATCCATTAATTTTGGATCCTGTGTTCAGATTTAATTCTGTTAGGTTCCAACACTGGATCCAAGTTTAATGGGTCTGGTGTCGGGACCCAATTATATTGGGTCCGATATCTGGATCATAAGACGTAAGTCCTAACGCATGATCCAAGGTTGATTTGTCTCGACACATGACCAAACAGAATTGGGTCCTGACGCAAAACCCAAGAGAATTACAATAAAATAATAATATTTATAGCACAAATAATACTATTTTTAATATTAATACTTTCAATTATAATAAAAATAATAATATTTATACCACAAATATAATATTTTTTTATATTAATATTTTGAATTGTAATAAAAATAATAATATTTATGCCGCAAATAATATTATTTTTAATATTAATACCATCAATTATAATAAAATAATAATACTTATACAACAATTTATATTATTATTATTATTATTATTAATTTTATCCCTCAAATCAACTAGATAGTTTTTCTTTGGTAGCAATAACATTCAATTATCATCGCCCGTAACATGTGAATGTGATTGTTCTGTTGTAGCTAGTGAATGTGATTGTTCTGTTGTAGCTATAGTTGTCATCGCCCGTAATTGAATGTTCGCATTTTATGGGATTATCATTTTTCTCAATTTGTTTTTGTCATCCATATTTGCAGCAGCAAGGAAGGGAAGCCTGGTTCTTCTCTGGTCTCCTCAAATGTGAGATTTGACTCACCTGGGAAGCAAATGTCCAAATATTTGGTTGGTCCGTTTATAGTGAGCAAACCTACCAGTCCAGAGGACTTAAAGTTAATCCAATATGTCTTTGATTCTTCACTGAGTGAGAGGTCAGATTCTTTTCCCCCAAGTTATTGTTTGCTTAGCTGAATGCATTTAAGTTCACCAGTTGACCTATTCTGTACCTGTTTCTGCTAGTGAGACTATTGTCCAATGCAAGAATTATCATTTATCTCGGAGGGAACTATACTCTCTGAGACCAGAGACCTGGCTTGATGATAACGTCCTTTCTACGATATCTGATGCCATGACTTTAGTTAAGAGGAAGATGGAAGATTCTGTAAATAGGTATCTGCCAATTGTTTTTGCGGTAGGTTCCAAGATCATATTTGTACAATTGACATCTTATTCTGTTCAATTTTACAAGTCCACTGCATGAAAAAACACAATTTCCTTATACTCATGTGTTGTACAGGCGAATGCAGATGATCCATCTAAGTGTATTTCTTTCGCGAAAAAGCACAGGATCAAGGAAAACTACATGTCAGATCTTTTGTGCTATGAAAAGGTGAAGTTTGGTTTTCTTTAGTCCAATTAATGCATCCCATGCTTAGTTATGCTGTGAAACCTATATTTGCAGGCGTTTGTTCCTGTGTTTGACAACGAAAGAAGGCATTTCTTTCTATTTGTACTACAATTGAAAAAGCAAGTTGTTGAGATATGGGATTCATTAGCTGCATCATGTCAGAGTGATTGGGTTGACAGGCGACTGCATAACTTGGTAAATGGCTGCATACTTTATGAGCTACCTTAGTTAACCACTGTACTAATGGGCTTTATGAACTTTTTCCTGCCAAAACATTTTCACAAACCAGTTGGTTAGCCTGGACGCCCTTTTCAAAGATGATATAGATCAGAACTACCAAAAAGTTTGGTCCTTCACAGATTTCAGAGTGGAAAGACCATCGAATGTCCCACAGCAACAAAATGGGTACATATATATTTATGATCCACATTATATTGAGTAGTTAGGTCACATGTTGAGTACCTTTAAAATACTGTAAGCCACATCAGTTGACATGATTTCTTTCTGTGCAGACATGACTGTGGTGTGTATGTTATCAAGTTTATGCTAGCTCCAGAAGAAGTGACAAATCCTGATTTTGTGGTAAGATTTTAACATTAATGTGCCCTTACTGAAGATAAAGGTATGACAGTCTTTCTAATTATCTAGCCAACATGCAGTTCGACAGTGAAAACGAGAGGTTGGAAGTGGTACTAAGATTGCTATCGAGTGATGTCAACTCATGCAGGAATGATTTGGCTTCCAAGGCTGAGGCATATTATGAGCAGAGGTTTGGAAATCATTGAGAATTTTTGGCAAGAAATGAGAATATGAAAGACGTAAATCATCGATAGGAAAGAAAGTATTCAGACAACATATAGGAATTCAACTTCAAGGAAGCTTACCAGAGAATGTGGGCTGCATGAGAAAGGAACTCAATGCTCATCAAATCAGCTGTGAATGGCCATTATTGTAAACAATATAGTATAATTGGTAGAGACATAAAATGTGCAATATGGGAAACAATCATCTGGTTGCCTTGCCCCTCCTGCACATTCCTGTGGAGATTTCTGGCTGAACTAAAAACTATGAGTTGTTTCATCATTTCATATATACCATGTAAATATTATATAAATGCAAACTGCTATGGACCTGTCTATGTAATCTGAAAATCTCAAGGATGATCCAAGTACCACGTAAATGCAAATCAGTTGCTCGACCTTACCCTTGTCAATTCATTGCATTGTGGACAACATAGTATACACAACAATTTTGGTTGTCATCCTTAAACGATGCAGAATATGCAAGACCACGAAGTTATTGCCAAAATGCAGATAAATCTAACATTTTCCTGTTCAAAATACAGCATATTATGGTTCTAAAACATAGTGGCAAGGGAAAGGAACTTATTTATCAACAACATACCAAGAGTGAGTACTTAAAGGCTGGACTCCAATCCAAATATATTGCATAAGCTGGAACAAGAGGATCTTAAAGGGAGAAACTTATTTATGAACAACATTTTGTTCTCTCTCCAGGACAAACAATTTATGCCTTTTGTTTCCTCTTATTAGGCTTTTAAGTGAAAACAGGTTGCTAGTCAAGTCACATAATTTGTCATCTAAAGATAGAAGAGAACAAAAGCTTCTGCAATATAGTATACAGTAAAGTGAAGCTAAACTCGAGTGCATGGCAAACATTTTCATCTCTGAATTAAAATCTGGTTTCTCCTTCACAGAGACAAGTTCCAGAACAGCACAGCAGGACATCTCATCTGGATCAAAGACCAATGCAAAAGAACCCCGTACTTCATAATCAGATGCATGCTTTGCCCTAAAGTACACAGGCTTGCTATAATAAATTACACTTAAAGTCCATTCTGGAATCTTAAAGATAAACACACGACCAGGAAGGTCTAGTGGTAAACCATGCTAGCATTTGGTCAAACCAAGAATGGATGCTCTGAGGTGCTCAACACGTATTGATCCCCACTCCTATGGGAACCCACACTTGCACGTAAATAACCCCTACAGATGAATCCTTGAACAAGGATAATGCCCCTAGCATCCTCTCAGCAAGTGATGATGGGCCAGTTGGCTGAGAAATAATACAATCTGAGGTGTTTGGAAACAGTTTTGTGGACCAGCACCGCTACTGTGTTTTGCACCCAGATCATCAGCATCAATGGAATCTGAGGGATAACCAAAATACGAATACGTTTGCTGGAGCACCACATTATCTCCACCATTGTAAGAAGTCCCAGAAGTATTTATTTTATCCAGTAAGGGAGCAGAAGTTTGTTCTGCAAAACTTTCTGCACATAGGATGTTGATGGAAAAGATGGCATCCCATCGAAGGCAAGCATTTGATCCATAGCTGACGGGCTGTCGCACCATCCAGCATACATATCAAAACTCCTAAGCTCTGAAAAGAAGTTGAATGGGTCCTCCAACAATGAATTCCCAAGAGAATCATCGAAAGGTGGGACACTATCTATTTGAGCTCTTGGCTAAGCGCAATAACCCATCCATATTTCTTTCGACGAGAAGGGGTTCTCCATTTTCGTTAGTTATATAACTAACCAAAATACTCTCCCCTCTTTTCAATCAGAATACCATACAAAAACTCAATTCTTCGTTTCCTAATATCTCCCCTCACTTGCATAACTTCAAATCTTTCAAAGTTTCACTCTTTCTGCTCAGATTTTTATCTACCCGCAAAACAGAAGAGCTCAATTTCCTCTCTTTAGCCTTTTTTTTTTAATAACTAAAAACAACTCAATAATTACACTTGGGAAACCTAACCTTTTACCTGTATCGACAGAAATAACCCAGAAAGCAAAACCTCACTTTCTTCAATCATGCGCCTGCACACACCAAGAAATCAAGATACATCAGCTTTCAGCAGTCAATAAACAATATCTCAACATCCATGGTCTAATTAGTACGTCACTCACCTCCTTTCTATGAATAGCAAGGACAATCCAGTAATATGACATCCAAAAATTTGCAGTATAGAAAGCCTCCGTGATTCACTTCCACACTCCAAATTTGTCTTCTTTATATATATAAGCACACAGATAAAGCTAAATATAAGTAAAGACTGCCTTTTTTTGCGCGTGTATAAACTATAAAGCCTGAGTTACTTTTTTTTTTTTTTTTTCTTTCTGGGTTTTCTTAGAAGTGGTCCAAAAAGGCAGATTTCAATGCAGATGAACTATCTAACCTGAGCTTGTTTATTTTTATATTTTAAAAGTATTATTTTGAAAAAAAATAATTTTTTTTTCTTTAAATTAATTTTTTTATATTTTCATATTGTTTTAATATTCTAATATTAAAAATAATTTTTTTAAATAAAAAATAATTTTTTTAATATATTTTTAAATAAAAATACTTTAAAAAATAATTATTATTATACTCTCAAACATATATTAACTATAATTAAAGAGATTTGATTTGTATTTAATATTAGTATTTTAAAAAAAATTATAAAAAATAATTTAAATTAAAAAAAATAATTGTTATTATACTCCTGAGTACACAGACAGAAGAGATTTGATTTCTGTTAAAAATTAGCATTTAAAAAAAAATTATATACAAAGTGATTCAAATTAAAAAAGCAAAACAATTATTATTATATTATTTTAGAAAACATTAAATGTTGCCAAAAGTAAAAAATACGTTATAGGTGATGGTTTAAAAATTCTAAAAAATTCATTTTCATCTTCAATCTTTACATATACCTTTTTGATTCCTAAATATCTTTTTAATTTAATTTTGATATAAAAATTTATTTTTATTAAGTTTTAATCTTTGATTTAAAAAGAAAGAGAAAGAGATAGAGATAGAGATCACCGGATTTTTGCTATACAGAAAAAAAACATCTCATTGGCGATGATTTACCATGTGTTTCCTTGCCATGCACAAACTCTTGAACTTCTTGCTGGAGATGGGTTTTATGAGATAAAAGATTAGGGGCTGTATTGAATATGTGAACGCAACACCAATTAACCATGATAAGTTTCGGAAAGCAATTAATAATGTGAAATTGCAAGATATGAAAGCAACCTCTCATGATGATCCGCTTAACATCGTATTCTACATGTAAGATATACTTTCTTTGTGTTTGTTTTTGATTTTTTTTTTAAATCATTAAAGATTTATATAATTATTAATTTTAAAATTTATAAAATTAATTAAAATACACACAAACTAATTTAAACCCGCATATTAATAAAAATAATAGAATTTTCTCATACATGTATATTTTACAAGATAATACAAATGATCCATCTAAGTGTCATATTTTTGCGAAAAAGCACAGGATAAAGCCTTGATTTTTTTTGTGTGTGTGTGTGTAGAGCTTGTGTTTTTTGGAGTGTGGTACTGGTTACTTTTCAAAGTATTTTTTATTTCAAAACACATCAAAATAATTTATTTTTTTATTTTTTAAAAATTATTTTTAACATTAACTCATTAAAATGATTTAAAAATATAAAAAATATTAATTTAAAAAAATTTAAATTTTTTAAAAACGCTTCTGAAATGCAATATAAAATACTCATTTTCTTAGTTTGATTAGACGTGGTCTAAAAAGGCAATGATTATTGATTTCAATGTAAATGAACTAACCTAACCCCTCAATAGATTAATTTGGTGAAAAAGACTTGATCTTTATTTAAAATTAGTATTGATATTTTTTTTCAATGTAAAGAACTAAATAGAAACACATCCACAGACATAAAGTCATCAATCTAATAAGAAAGGTTAAGAATGGTGCCTAAACCTTAAAGAATACAAAATTGTTGAAAAGAAAAACAAAATGTTATTATCTAGGCCTATAATCAATATTTTAAGTTTAATCTCCTATGAGTGTTTGTGTTAACCACTAATATATTACCTCTCGACTGAGTTACATTACTATAAAAAAAAAAAGAGGAGGCCAACCATAGCTTGGAAGGATTTGTCAAAAAAAAAAAAAAAAGTTTCCAAGGCTCTATCTAGACAAAGGACAGCCTCAGACTGGGTGCACATAGCAATTTGTTAGCCCTAATTAATTTTTAGAAGAAGTTTACTCTTAGTCAAAGACAAGAAAGAAATAAGATAATCAGGCCCTGCCTAGGCTTAGCCATCAAATTCTCAAGTCGAAAGATGCAAGCCCATAAGAAGTTTGAATGGCCCATGTTATGTTATATTGATCAAAGGCTATATATCACCGTGCTTACACTGAATTTCAACACCTTCCAACATGCAAATGGAAGCTTTATTACGAAGAACAAATACAAAGACAAACACTGATAGAAAAAATATATGCCATGTAAAGCTAGTGTCTAGTAGCAGCAATTGCAGATTGCAATAACAAGCAACGAAATGGCATAGATTATCCAAGTAGCCCACTTGACACCAGGGGGGAATGGGATTGAAATGGTGATGAAAAACACGGTGGCTGCCAGGAAAACTGCAACTTTACCCAACACTTTGGATGTCCTCGGAAACTTGGTGGGGTTGATAAAATGTGAAACAAAGAGACAGGAAAAGAGAATTGCAACAAGAATAGAGAGTAAATGCAAGGAATCGAGTTTGGAATCAGTAATTTGGTGAAAATGAAGGGCTATTTCAAGCCCTGATGTGAAGCAGATGCTTATAAGCGTCTTCTGCCATTCCATTTCCTGCTTAGCATGGAACTTGTTGACCAGCTCTTCTTCTTCATTCATGGTGGGACGTGGTAGGTGCTGTGATTCTAGTTGTCCAGCTCTATGCCAGAGTCGGGACACAGATTCTGGAATTGAAAGAATAAAATCCTTGATAACTCGAGCACCATTCTCCATGGTTTTCCTGTGCTGTATGCTATAAAGTTTGAGAAGACTAGGAGATAATTTATAAGAAACGAAAAAAACTATCGAGAAAGTATGCTTGTGATTCTGATATTGCCTGCTTATTTATACCAGAAAAATGGAAAGAGACGGAGTTTGTTGATAATCAGATTCGGACCTCAAGATGAAGTCATCATCCGAATGTTGGAGTTTGAGAAAAGTCAATCGGACTTGTAATTTTTTAATCTAAAATGTTGGATTATCTATTTTTTAATCTAAAATGTTGGATTATCTATTTTATATTAGAGTAGATATTTATGAATAAACCTTAATAATCATTAAGCCACTAATGTTTTTGATTACTCTCTTGGATATTACTTCATTTACAATTTCATCCCACATTTATTTCATCTTTAACAAACAATTGAAATTGACAACATAAAAGCCAATTGATGCTTGAAACAATGGGAATTCAACATATAATCTCGCAGCCTTCTTAGGTGTTCTAAGTTCAATGCATTACTTGTACAAGCATGTATGATGAAAAATCCCTCTGTATGTATAAGTTTGATGGGAAGAAATTAATCAATACTCCCTCTTTTCCACTTTGTTTTCCCATGTTTTTATTAATTATGAATGTTCCTAGATATTTATGTATTTTTTAAATGAGGTAAAAAAAATCCTCAAATGTTATCCTCAATTATTGGATTAATTACAACTATATTTTAAATTACATATCCAAAAAAAAAAAGTATGGCCTCTGCCATGCAAGAATCCAAGTCATTTTCCTCTTATTTTTCTATATACATCGGTTTTCTTAAACACCCTCTTGTAATTTACCCCATAATGTCTATGTCGAGAAGACATGAGACGGAGTGTGGAATATGGGTTAGATGGACCACATGATGATTCCAAACCCACAACTTCTTCTATTGTTTTGTTTTTTTTATTATTAATATGGGTATCCGGGTCAGCTTATATATACCTTGACTAATTTTACGGATCATGAAGTTAACGACCATGTAAGCCTTCAATTGATCTAAGATGATTCAAACTCATGATCATTAAAGAGCAAACTAGCTCAGAGATTAACCAGTTGAGATACCCCTCAAGATTAAATCTATTTAGGATTGTGATAGCTTTTATTTTTAAAAACTATATTTATATTGATAATTTTTTTTAGTATTTTTTTATGATTTTGGTGTGCTGATGTAAAAAATAAAAAAAATATTTTGATGTATTTTCAAGTAAATAATACTTTAAAAAAATACCCTGTATAGATTGAAAGTGAGTACCTTCAATAATTGTAAAATACTCATTTTTTAATGACAATTCAACTATATAGATTGAGTTTAAATTTATTAAAATTGTGCATAGTATATAAAACAACTAATGAGCTCTTCAATGATAAAAAAAATTAAAAATAAACACACACTTATGAGTGAAATTATATTTTTACATATTTATTGCACAAAATAATTACTTTCATGCCCTTGAAAAAAAAACAATTTAACTAATGTCTAAGGGGTATTTTTATATTTTCAATGTAATTATTATTTAGTCCATGAAGTCAACTTTTTTTTACGTCATTTTTCTTGTAATTATCTCATGAGGTGAAGGGGTCAAGGGTACTTTTGTTTTTTAACCTGATATTTTTGCAATTATGTAATGGGATCAACATTGTTATGGTCTTTCTATAATTCAAAAAAAAAAGTTTCTGCCCGTTCCTGCAAAGGGGAGGCGTGTGCACCCTTTGTAAATTATATCTTGGATGTCATTTAATAATTTAAGACGAGATGGGTTTTAGTTTTTTGGTACTTTATAATTATAGTAATACATAGCTAATTTACATATGTTTGTGTTATATTGATAACCAATACAAATTTTGAATATGGAAGTTATGACATTTTTGAAGAACATATAATGTAACAAACTCTGAGTATAACAAATCTCAACGTGGGATTGTATTTCAAAACCAAATACAAGCGTCCAAAGGCAATTATAGATGGCAATAGCGATCAAGGAGATGACATAGACAACCTATATAGCACTCTTGACACCCAAGGGGATGTAATGTATATAGCAAAGAAAAATGTTGTGGCTGCAAGGAAGAACACAACCTTCTCCAACATTTTGGATGCAGTATGAAGCCTTTTGCCAATAAAATGTGAAATGAAGAGAGAAGCGAAAATAATTTGAATAGCCGAGGATATCAAATTGATGGAATGACAAAATTCAGATTTGGTAACAACTTTGTACTGAATTGTACTCTGAAGTGCTCCCATGAAGCACAAATTCAAGAATACCTTCGGTAATTCCATTTCCAATTCCTG
>Ga0325400_1001527_pt1 | contig 19192 bp, 8 predicted proteins | sample PopdelMetagenome_2_FD_205662 | JGI IMG/M metagenome (GOLD analysis project Ga0325400, IMG submission 205662) | Populus deltoides microbial communities from Bellville, Georgia, United States - Xylem-PdKOR-R1 | ecosystem: Host-associated > Plants > Phyllosphere > Stem > Wood/Secondary xylem...
GTCAAGCTGACGCATGTTCCAGCCACGAGATATTGCAATGGAGAGAACAATACGAACTATTGATGCTCGAACAACTGGACTAAAAGTGTCATTAAAATCAAGACCATAGAGTTGAGTATAGCCTTTTACAACAAGGCGTGCTTTGAGCCTGTCAATGGAACCATCCAAATGATATTTGGTGCGGAAAACCTATTTGGATCCAACCACATTAGTAGCAGGTGGTCGTGGAACTAGTTGGTTCAATCAAAAACCTTTGTAGGAAGTGTGGTAACCAAGAAAAATGCAAGGAAGACTTCTTGGTTCAAACTTATGCTTGGTATAATCTAGCAAGTTTAGAAAACATAAGCATCCAAAAATTCAAAATGTAGTATAGAGAGGAGACTTACCATACAGAATTTCAAAAGGAGATATCCCAGTCAAGACTGGTGTTGGCAAGCGGTTAATGGTGAAGACTGCAGTACTGAAGGCTTCCACCCAGAAGTGAAGAGGAACAGTGGAATGAAACAACATTGTAAGACCTGTTTCGGTGATATGCCTGTGTTTTCTTTTTACTCTACCATTCTGAGATAGTGTATAGGGACAGGAGAATTGATGATGAATTCCACATTTAGTGAAATGAGACTGCAGATTCTTACTGATGAATTTCCCTCCCCCATCACTTTGGAAAATCTTTATTTTTGTAGAGAACTGATTCTCAACCAAAGATTGGAAGTTAAGGAATGTCTGGTAAAAATCAGTTTTGTGTTTTAATGGATAAAACCAAGAAAAACGTGAGTGATCATCGATGAAGATAACGTGATATCGATATCCTGAGATGGAAGTTATGGGTGCTGGACCCCATAGATCACAATGTATAAGACCAAGGATTTTGTTGGAGCGATTGTCAGTTATTGGAAATGGCAATTTATGGCTTTTAGCCTTTTGACAATTAATACACAGAGATGGATTCGGCAATATATAAGAGAGGGACAGGGAACCTTGTTTATTAAGAATAGAAATTATTATAGAGGAGACATGTCCTAAATTTGCATGCCAAATTGCAAAGGAATTACAAAGACTGGATTTGGTAATGACAGTAGAGAAGATTTGGTGTCCACGCTTCAGTACATAAAGACCATCAACATGCTTACCGCTTGCCACCACCTTTTGAGTTTGAAGATTCTATATGATGAAATCATTGTCAGTAAAAGAGACAGATAAAGGATAGTCATGGGTGAGTTTACTGACAGAGAGCAGATTTTTAGTTAAAGATGGGATAACAAGAACATCATTTAATTGAAGATGAGGAGTGGGGGAGCAAGAACCGGTATATGTTATTGGTAGAGAGGATCCATTACCAATAATAACCTTGTCCTTAATAGTGTAAGGTTCCACCTATCAAGTTGGGATGCATCAGTTGTTATGTGTGCTGATGCACCCGTATCTGTGTACCAATCTGCAGGTTCATTGCTAATGGTGCAGTGGGCAAGAGCTTCAGCAAGATTAGCATCTGGTTTGATGTATCTGCGACTGCAATCCGTGGCATAATGTCCTTCCTCATGATAGATTTGGCATCTAGGAGGTCATTTATACTGCTGCTTGTTACAGTTTCCTCCCTTTGATGGCCCTCCTTTATATTTGTGTTGATAATTATTAGAGTTACCATATCGGTTTGAAGATGCAGGAGAGAAAATTGCTACATATGCAGGGACCTTTGTATTATGATCAATAGACTTGGAAAAAAGATCAAAGTTCTCTGCTTTAGGAATAATATCCTTGAAACTAGGAATAGGGGTTAAAGAGAGTTAAGTGATGGAGAAAGTTGAAAATTCATGGTCTAAACCACGCAGATACCAGTGCACCTTGTCAGTATCTTCAACTGGACGTCCCATTGCTAATAATTGATCACAATGAGCCTTAAATATTCAAGAGTATTCAGAAATATTACGAGAGCCACGCTTCATGAGATGAAGTTCATCTTTTATTTGATGTTCACGGACCTTAGATTTTTGGCTGAAAGTGGTTTCAAGAGAGTTCCAGACATCTCTTGATGTTGTAAAGCCAATAGTAATAGAAAGAGCTTCCTCTGTGAGAGAAGAAAGCAGAAGGCTCATGACAAGCTGATCAAATTACTTCCAAATATTATGAGTTGCAGGATCAGTGGCAGCAGAAGGCGTTGGTGTTGAGCCATCAACATAGCTATATAATTTTTGACACTGCAGTAAAGGAACCACTTGACTGTGCCAAAGAAGAAAGTTGGTGGAGGATAGTTTGATAGTAATCATGTGGACCATGGTGTTGAAGGAGAGAGTAGAAGAAGAATTTTCTGAGGCCATAGGATCAGACAGAGGTTAATCTTATGGCTCTGATACCATGTAAGGTTTTGTAAACTAATAATTATCAACCACAACAACTGCATATGGCGTTGGAGTATTATATATAGGAAAGTTTTACAACAGAGAAGAAGAGAATAAGAAATAGCTGTTACAGGCTATACAAGGAATTATACACTATAATTAGAATTAATCAATTCCTAAACAGACATTGCACAATTAACTGTAAAGCAATCAACTATAATGGCATAATTTTCTCCTTAATGCTTGGATGGATTATCTCTTGGATTGTCTGCAGGAGATGAGTTTGTGTTAGCGCCAATAGTGAGAACACCATTGTAGTCTTAACTTGAGATTGAGATGTGGCGGTGCTTTCATTTGGAAAGCAAATTGTAATGTTGTATATCTTTATATTGAATGGGTTATTGACTCATTAACTACATTTAATATACTACTTTCATATTTGCATACAAGCTTTGATGAACAAATGATCCTGATTTTAAATCCTATCATTACCAGAAAATTATCAAATATAAATAGAAATATCAATAGAAAAAATATCATTGATAAATTACAGTAACAATTACCGATAGAAAATAATTTTTTGTTTTCATTAGTATTGGTGAATCCCGAGGAAATTATAGTTGAGAATTAAGAAATAAAAAAAATAAAAATATGTTGTGTTAGTATTACAGATGGAATTCCAATAAAATATAAATATCGTTAATATTCATCGGTGAATCTGTCTGTAATATTTAAGTTATAACCCAACGAACGACCCTCCCTTTCCCTCTACCCCATTTCTTCCTTTTCTTCCTTTCCTTCCTTTCTTTCTGCAGAAAATAGCACCTTTCCCCCCTTCATTTGTCACAAATCAAGCTCCCATCATCACAAATTCAGCTACCCTAACACTCAGTTTGTTAGCATCCATGTTTTGATTTTTTTTTGAAGATTCATCACATCAAGTAAGAAAAACTACTCATTTTTATTGTAACTTTTTTTTTTTATTTATGTTAATGTTTTGGAATTTTTTATGCAATATATGTAGTTTGTTTGTGTGTTTACTTATTTTATAGCTTTGTTTTTATAGAGATTTGTTATACGAATGTATGATTTGTACTTGTTAGAGTTTATTTGAGATTTTAAAAAATTATATTTATTTGTCATTTGATGAAATTAAGTTTGATTTTGTAACTTAAGTTTTTTATAATAAAATAAATAATGTGTTAATAGGTATGTATCATATTTTATCAATTTTATTGTTAAGTTGAAAATTTAGGTAAATTTGAAGGAATTTGAATTTTTTTGAGAAAATTGATAATCATTAAAGGACACTATTAAAATAGATTAAATAATTTTGAATTTAACTTAATTAATTGAGTACCGATAATTTGTTTAGTTAACTTTATTAATTAAAACATGTTGTCATCAATATACTATACAAGTTTCATTAAAGAATTATCGTTCTTAGATGTATCAAGTTTCACCTAAAGGGTTGCATATGATAGATTATTGTAATGAGGTTGAGAGTTTTATTAATTACACACTATTTAATCCAAAAAATATTAGTGGAGGTGATATTAGTTGTCTATGTAAAAGGTGTAAAAATAAAAAGTTTCTCAATCTAGATGTTGTTATAATGCATCTTCTACAAAAAGGTTCATGAAAAAATATTTGTGTTGGTTTGCACATGGAGAACCATATGTTCCTTATAAGACCATAGTCGAAATAATGGTTGAGTCAACTTTTAGTTATAGTAACGTGCATAAAGTTTTAGATGATAATAGTAAATATTATAGAGAGTATGGTTATGGATGCAAAAGAATGAATCAAGGTTATGCAAGTGAATGTTCAATCATAGATAAAGAACCAAATGCAAATGCAGCCAGGTTTTTTGAACTTATAAAAGATTTCGACGAACCATTATGAGATTGGTGCATAAATCATAGTATATTATCGGTCGTTGCATATTGTACTAGTTTGAAAATGCCTATTTGACCAAGTGCAAAACCTATATCCATGCTCCGTATAAACCCAGAATCGGAAGGGGAAAGACTCTTGTCGCTCATAGAAAACTGAGATACTTCTCAATCACTCCTAGACTGCAAAGGTTATTCATGTCTCCAAAGATTACCGAACACATAATATGGCATCATTCATATGATACAATGGATGAAGTTATGATGCACCATTTCGATGGTGCATGGAAGCATTTTAAGAGGGTGTATTCTCAGTTTTCAATAGAACCATAAAATGTATGTGTTGGGGTTATGTATAAAAGGATTCAATCCATTCGGGTAATTTGCTACACCATATTCTTGTTGGTTGGTGATCCTTACAGCTTACAACTTGCCATCAGGGATGTGAATGAGATTGAAGTTCATGTTCTTATATACGGTCATACTTGATTCTAATAGTCTGGGTGGGAATATAGATATTTATCTTCAATCATTGATTGATAAGTTGAATTAGTATTGGTGATTTAGGACTTTGACACATGATGTCATGAGGAAACAAAGTTTTCTGATGATGACAACTTTAATGTGGACTATCAATGATTCCTATGTATGAGATGGTTTCTGATTAGAGCATACATGGAAAATTAGCATGTTTATACTCCATGAAAAATAACAAGGCTTTCACCTTAATAAATGGTGGTAGAACAAATTTTTTTTTATATATTTCCATCGAAAGTTCTTGCCAATCGATCACAAGTATAGAAAAAACTACTTTATAGGTAGAGTTGAAAGGGACATTGCACTACCGATATCACTAGGTGAAGAATTGTATAACATGGTCTCGTAGTACAAGGGCATTGTGTTTAGTTTTCAATCCAATAAGCAAAAGTTTCATGATCTTTGTATGACCCGTAATTGGAGAAGAAGAAAATTTGATTAAAAACATTTGAACTAATTTTAAATGTAAAACATCAATATGTAATGAAATTGACTTCAATGTAATTTTTCTGGTTGTTCCTTTACAATGAACTATTGTTAACATTGATGGAATGTTTATTGTTGTGACTTTATTATTATGTTATTAAACATAAGTGATGTTATTGTGATGTAATTTTATAATATTTGTAGGTTGCATAGATATGGAATACAAAAATACTAGGAAAAAAATTTTATTTTATATGGATGAAATTACTGATAGAATATAACATACCAACATAATTCTTGATGAACTAAGTGCCTCAGAAAGTTCTAGAGAGTTAGAAACATATTACAGGACTTTAACACTGATAATTACAAACGGAATTACAGATAGACTAAGACAGACTAAGCCCCTCATAAAGTTTTAGAGAGGTGGAAACAAATTACAGGACTTTGCCACTGACAATTACAAATTGAATTACCGACTGAATAAGTTCCTTAGAAAGTTCCAGAGAGTTGAAAAATAATTACAAGACTTTACCATTAACAATTACAGATGGAATTAGTGACAAACTAAGTCCTTTAGAAATTTCCAGAGAGTTGAAAAAAATTATAGGACTTTGCCACTAACAATTATGGATAAAATTACTGACAAAATAAAATTTTATCGGAGAATTTTAGGTTTTTTTGGGAAAATTTCAAGTTTAATTGAAAATTGAAGTTTTAATTTCCAATATAATTACCAATGAACATTAAAAATAAATATTTATTTTTTAATCAGTAATTCTATTAGTAAAAAGCTCCATTAAAAGCTAGAATCTCTAATTTCATAAGAACAACGTCTTCCTCCTCTCTTTTCTCTTTGTCAATCTCTTCTCTATTTTCTAATTTCTTCTTTATATTTTCTCTCTCCTTCTCTTTCTCTCAATTTTTTCATTCTCAACACCTCAACACCAAACAAGTGAGAAGTCTGCATGCCTCCATGCTAGGTAAATATCCCGCCACTTTTGCATTTTCAAAGCTACTTTTACTCTAAATTTTTAGAAAAATAAAGAATCCGAAAATTAACTCACACAATTGAGTATCAATTTGATGTTGAGATATTTTTCTAATACAACGATAACCATATAAATTGAAAATTAAAATTAACCATCAACATTAAATATCAATAAACACATAATGTAAGAACTAAATTAGAAAGAAAAAAAACCAATAACCAAAGAAAAAAAACTAAAATGCAATAGAAAAAATACAAAACATCATGGATCACTATATAAAAAAAAAAAAACTTAGTTGTACCTTCATTTGTTTTCTTGTATCAAAATAACAAATAAATTAAAAGCGAACTGCACTTATTTATTATAGCTCAGCACTCAGATTCATTGTAGATTGCCATAATGAATTTGTAGTTTGCCTCTCAATCCAAAAAGCCAGTAAAGTCTTTTCATTTTTTTATGAGCAGTGTAAAGATATAAATGTCATTGTAGATAAGAAAAACTCGGCTTGGTCTTGTTAGAGAATAATATAAATCATATCTTGGGATCTCACCTAATAGCTTAAGCTATTGGATTGAGATGATTCTTTGACATGGTATCAGAGCCTTGATGACCAAGCGGTTATGAGTTTGAATCTCACCATTCCTATTTATTTGATAAAAATTAAGAACAAGATAAAGTGAGTCTATGTAAGTTTCAAGCCCAAAGGGCTTTCACTTGAGAGGGTGTGTTAGAGAATAATATAAATCATATCCTGAGACCTCACCTAATAGCTTAAGCTATTGGATTGAGATGGTTCTTTGACAGGTCTATAGGAGCAGCTTTGGATTTTCAATTTTTCTCATATAATGTAAGGAAAGCAACTTCTCACCTTCCCAAACTAAACTTCTTCAACTTTCTCCTTAAGGATAACAGCTTTGGATCGCTTCTATCTTTTTGCTGTCAAATATGTAACAAGCGCCTGTGTCTTAAAATAAGCCCATGATTGCTCTAAAAGTATCATGGAGCCATAATTCTTTTGTTTGCCCACTCAGGCAGGATCATGTTTGACCTGAAAATAGAATGTTTTCAAGAATGAAGGTATATAATGTGGATGCCAATTGCCCGAAGGCGGCCCTTCAGCCACTATAATTTGGCTTATGGTGCCGGCAACTGTTGCCAGCGCAATATGAAGCACGTATGTCCTTTCATTTCTTTTAGGCAGGTCCAAAAGAACACTTAACAACAGCAGCATCAAGCTACAATTTTCCTGTTAAATAAACAAAATCAGAATACTCACACACATGCATTTAATTTCCAGTGCTCAATTTCCTTCCAATAAGCATATCCATAAATAATTCACACATGTTCTGCATCCACTTATCCTACACATTCCCATCCCTAGAAGGTAACAGCACTGCATAGTGTAAACCACAATAACTTTCCCTGTCATTACTATTAAACCATAATGATCGCATGAGTAAGGTGTCCACTGTAATCTTTAATCATTGAATACGTGATGAATTCGAGATAATGACCCCATATGTTTAGTCAAAAGAAAATAAAATAAAATAAACGAAAGAAAGACCTGGTAAGTTGAGTTCCTAAATGGTCAAATTAAAATGGATCCTTCATGGCTTGAATCATATGAAGCCTGCATCAGTTCCATGATCAGCATTGAAAATGAATGAAAACAGAAAACCAAAAACAACTATGAAAGTTCTTGTTGGCTCAACACATAGAGAATCATGCCTGAGCTAAATCTATGAGAACATCCAAATTTATCAGCGAGAAAGGACAAAGCATACATACGATCACCCTCTGTATGAAAAATCAAAACAATCTTGTTTAGGCACCGAAGAACAAATGTCAGTGTGACGACCACAAATCCTCAATATGAAGTCAGATTTTAAAGATAAATGATGACGGCAATTTTGCCGATAGAAAAAGGAATCCACTAGCGTGAACATTAGTGGGTTGGAGAAGATGAGTGCAACAGCCCACTAAATCACTCGTGCTTTTGAAAAAAACAAAAGGTGGAGGTAGCAGAACTGATATGTGTTGACTCATTACGAACAAAAGTGCAATGAGGATATTACCATGAGATTTTGGATTACATCAGAGGAAAAAAAAAACTGAGTGAACATGTATCGAATGAGATTTATACTTTGATAAAGACAAAAAACTAACACCCTCTTAAAGAGGAGGAGGAGATAAGGAGTCTTTTGGGCGGAGAAATAGCCTGTATCTTGTTTGGGGGGAAGTTCTCAAGGACGAATAGATGTATTCTCATCCTACATTCCACAATAAGACTTTCTATGATTTTATCATGCAAAATATTAAAGCAGGAGGATACAACTCCTGTACTTCTAACAAAGAATACCCATTCCTTCAAATTCAGGAACCATCATCATCATTAAACAAAAACCAAAAGAGGCAGAGAAAACAATGTAGCAAATTCTATTGGAGCTCCGCACAAGAATCCTACTGGTAATTTTCTTTTTCAATCTCATTCTTTTCATGATTGGTTAATTCATAATCCAACTTAATGGTTTACTTTCATTCGCTTTGGATGAGATTCTGACGGTACTGAAACAAATCCAAAACTTGGTTGATGCTTGGTTTAGAAAAAAAAAACAAATTTGATTTTATTGATTTAAAATAATTAAAACTTTGGGGACTAAAACAAAACTTTCTAAATCAAGTATTAATTTGAATGAAAAATGAAAAAATTTGGGAAAAGTGGTTACTGTGCGCAACATATGAGGGAGAGGTCGTCGTCTTTGGGAGATATGTGCGGTGACCTACAACGTCCATTTTAGCCCTTTTTTAGTGTCAAGTGAATTGGCCTTTTTTTTTTTTTCCCTTCTCACCTCAATTTCAATTGACTCTATCCAAAAACAAAAATGTGCTCCCAATTTTTTTTTTATCAAATTTAGTCTATTTTTTTAATTTATTTTTACTAACCTTTTTTTTTCTTCAATCTCATCCTTTAATATTTTTTTTTAATTGAGTTTCATGATTTTTTTCAATTTTTTTTATAAGGTTTGTGGGTTTGTTGAATTGACATGAGTTTACTTGAGTGTTTATTTGTCGTTTTCTTTAAATATAATTTTTTATTGATTCATCTTCAATATTGAGTTGGTTGAAAATTTTATTGTGTAATTTATTTTTCATCTAAGAGATAATCTTGGTCTTATGAGACGAGTCGCAGGTTTGCAAAGTTCAGTTAGGTTGACTTGGGTCTGTTTTTTTTTTAAACGTATTTTCTTTTAATTTCATCATCTAATATTGGTTTGGTTAAGAACTGAGTTTCATATTTTTTTTTTAATTTTTTTCTATGAGATTATCTCAATCTCATTACCTATATCGCGGGTTCAACAAAATGATCCAGGTTTACTTATTTTTTTTAGATTATATATTTTTTAATTTCATCATCTAACATTGAGTTACTTGGGAATTCAGTTTAGTAAAAAAAAATTAATTTTCTTTCCATGGGATTATCTCGTTTTCATGATCTATGTTGTAGGTTTGACGGTATAACTCAGGTTGATTCAATATTATTGTTTTTTAAATCTTTAAATTAATTTTTGTTCTTTTTATTCTCAAACATTGGGCTGGTTGTGAATTGAAATTTGTAAATATTTTTCAACTTGTTTTCTGTGGGGTAATTCTATTTTCATGACCTATTATGCAAGTTCAGCCGACTTACTCGGGTTGACTCAAGTCACTTTTTTTATCCTTTTTTCTAATTTGATTTTTTTTTCCATTTTGATGTGCAACAATTTTTGTTTAGGGATTAGACTTCATAATTTTTTTTCAATTTACTTTCTATAGTTTATTTCCCTCTCATGACTTGGGTTTTGGATTTTGTAGCTTAAATAGGGTTGGCCTAGGTCAATCTATTATGTCATTATCTCAATATTTATAATAGAAGATATCATCCAATATGTCACTATCTTTGTATTTAAAATAGGTGCGTCTAGAATGCATTAGATTTTAATTTCATAATTAAATTACATTTTTTCTAGTATGAAACACATTAGCAATATATTAACCTTTTTATGTTTTTTTTTAATCTGACCTGTATTATAGCGTGGGCCACGGATCTAGTACAATATACCAAAAAAGAAACACATTTTCACTTTAGCAATCAATTGTAGAAATGGAAAATCTATAATTTTTTCCAATTTCTTCCCTGTAGCAATGTCAAATTTGTAATTTTTTGCAACTTTGTTTTTTGCATAAATAATTTTATTCTTTACAATTTGTCTATTTATCATTTTATATCACTATTCTTTTTGTTATTATCTTCATACATTATTCTATAAATTCTTTTTATTTTTTTGCATACAAATTTGTTTATACTTGACCTATTTATCACCATTATTTTTGTTTTGTTTTTTTTATCTTTATTCATTCATTGTTTTGAATTTTTTTTTATATTTGACCTATTTATCACTTTACATTTGACCTATTTATTATTATTTTTTGTTCTTATCCTCATTCATTCATTATTGAAATAACATTATGGAGATTTTTTTTAAAAAAATATCTTTCTTTATTACCTTCTAAAAGAAACCACTCAGCCTAAACTCAAATATATTATTTCTCTATATGAGCATGTTTTATTTTCACTTATTATAAATCTTTATCATCATCAAAGAAACTAAAAGAAAATAGTGTTTCACTTTATTGATTCATTCACTGTAGAAATTAACTTTTGAAATTAGTTGATGTTAAGGTTTTGTGTGATTTTTACCTTTATACCTTGAAAATAACATTGTTGGAATTTTACAAATTTTGGGGTTTCTAAATCCTCTTAAGAAGCATCTTTATTTAATGTAAAGATGTCAATGTTGAGATTTTTAATTTTTTTTAGACACCTAATCTTTTTCTAGCACCCCCTTGGCAACCTCTAGTAAAAGTTCAAAGAAATCAATTCTCTCATTATATGTTTTATAATTGACTCTCTTATCTACCTAATGTTTTCTTGACTACCCTCTTAAGCAATTTTTTTTTATCTTTCAAGGTGCCTATAAAATTTTGGATCAAACCATTAACATTATGTAAAGATGCCAATGTTGAGATTTTTAATTTTTTTAGACACCTAATCTTTTTCTAGCACCCCCTTGACAACCTCTAGAAAAAGTTCAAAGAAATCAATTCTCTCATTATATCTTTTATATGAGGATGTTTTATTTTCACTTATTATAAATCTTTATCATCATCAAAGAAACTAAAAGAAAATAGTGTTTCACTTTATTGATTCATTCACTGTAGAAATTAACTTTTGAAATTAGTTGATGTTAAGGTTTTGTGTGATTTTTACCTTTATACCTTGAAAATAACATTGTTGGAATTTTACAAAATTTTGGGGTTTCTAAATCCTCTTAAGAAGCATTTTTATTTAATGTAAAGATGCCAATGTTGAGATTTTTAATTTTTTTTAGACACCTAATCTTTTTCTAGCACCCCCTTGGCAACCTCTAGAAAAAGTTCAAAGAAATCAATTCTCTCATTATATCTTTTATAATTGACTCTCTTATCTACCTAATGTTTTCTTGACAACCCTCTTAACAATTTTTTTTTATCTTTCAAGGTGCCTATAAAATTTTGGATCAAACCATTAACATTATGGAGGCGATTAGTGAGAACCAAGCTAGATTAAAAAAGGCCTTCCTTCATACTTAGCTAGATCAAATAGAAAATTCTAGAAAGAGAAAGAATTCCTTTGATCTTTCTCTCCTTTAGTTGCTGAATTGTAAAACCCCGGTTAAAATATTACGGTGTTAGTGAAATGCTAAAACTTTAACATGATGATTAAAAAGAAATCAATAATAAAAATAATAAAGTATGTAAATTGAATTACTAGAGATGAAGATTTATGAATTTAAATCTTGAGTTATGATGAGTTTTAAAAGTAAGCTAAGACAAGATACCCGGTAAAACAAAAAAATAGCTAGATTAAAGAACAAGAGCATGACCATAAATATGAGTTATAAGGGAAATATAAAAAGAAAACTTGTCTTTCTAAAGAAGCCAAGTGGCTAGCCATGTTGTAGAAAAAGAAAGAGAGGGAAATTAAAGTAAATCCATGTAAACTTCTTGTTAGAAACACCAAAGAGAGATAATTTAAATGATGAAAGAGAGATTAGGAACAAATTTAAGCAAGAAATTGAAGATTATCAAGGGTTATTCTGATAAATAAGGGGTTTTGAAAAATAAAAAGAAAAGGAAAAGAAGTAAAATTTGTTCTTTCTTATTTTTGTTTCTTTAATTTATTGTGCTAAAGAAGTAAGGAACTTTGACTTGAACTAAGTTTGAATTAATTAATGAAAATTCAAGTGTTTTGCCTATGTAAATGTATATAGATTTGTGTCTCAATAAAAGAATGACTAAATGGATATTTTTATGATAGTATAAGGTTATCAAACATGTATTAGATGCGAGCAAAATTGCTTGAGAGACTATTTAGCTTTCCTTGGACGATGTTATGTCTATAGACATAAAAGACACCATTGAAGGGAGTGTTTGTATTTGCATTCTCCATGTTACCATTGTGGGAGACTGGGCACCGATGAAAAGAGTGCCTTCATAGGAGTACTACGCGGAGTTAAGGATAAAGTTTTTCAAAACAAGTAGATCAACTTATTCTGAGGTTAATGCAAACACAGGAAGACACATGGGATAAAGAGAGAAGACTCAAGGGAGAGTTTTTCATGTGATCCACGAGGAGGTCGGAGCTACTTCCGATGTAGTGACAGGTACACTACTACTAAAATCACATTCTGTATATGTTTTAATTGACCCTGGTTCCAATTATTTATTTATATCTAGAGGGATTTCCACTCGAAAGAGAAGTGGAGGCCTCTATAGGCATAATACCTGAAACCTTTTCCATATCTCAATCGCCTTATCAAATAGTGTCTATAGAGTTAGCAAAATTAAAGATTTAACTACAAGAATTGTTAGACAAAGGGCTTATCTAACAAAGTAACTCACAATAATATTGTTTGTAAAAAAGAAAGATGGAACTTTTTAACTTTATATTGATTACAAACAATTGATTAAAGTGAAAATAAAGAACAAATACTTGCTTCCACAAATAGATGAATTATTCAAACAACTAAACAAAGTGCGAGTGTTTTTGAAGATATATTTAAGAACAAGATATTATTAGTTGAAAATTAAAGATTTTGATGTTCCAAAGACTGCTATTAGGATACGATATGGGCTTTATAAGTTCTTGATGATGCCATTTGAGTTGATAAATGCTCTAGTACTATTTATGAATATGATGAATGGAGTCTTCCGATGATATTTGGATAAATTTGTGGTAGTATTTATAGATGGTATTTTGATATATTCAAACTAATATTTAGATCATGAACAACATTTGAGATGTGTGTTGTAGACATTAAGAGATCATTAGTTATACACCAAATTGAGTAAATATGAGTTCTGGCTAAACCAAGTGGTATTCTTAGGGCATATCATATTAGGAAATGTATTTATATTTATTGGATATTTGTAGTTTTCTTGGACTTGCTGGATACTATAACATGTTTATCGAATGGTTCTCCATGATAACAACCCCTCTGACTTGACTAACCTAGAAGACAATAAAGTGGAAATGGTCAAGAAAATGTAAAGAGAACTTCCAGGAGATGAAAAAAAAGATTACAACTGCTCCTATATTGATGTTTCCCTTAGGATTAGAAGGCTTTGTTATATATAGTGATGCATCAAAAAAGGGACTGGGTTTTATATTGATGTAACTTGAAAGGGCGATTGCCTATACTTCAAGAAAATTAAAACCCCATAAGGCCAATTATCCTATCCATGATTTAAAGTTGGCGGCTGTGGCATTTACTTTAAGATTATGAAGACATTATTTGTATAGGTCACAAGTCCAAATCCTCATAGATCCCAAGAGTTTGAAGTACTTGATGTTTAGAAGGAGTTAAATATGCAGCAAAGACGATTGATAGAGTTGATTAAAGATTATGATTGTGTGGTAGATTATCACCCAAGAAAGGCTAATGTTGTTGTTGATACTCTTAGCTGTAAGGAAAAGGCAATGGTTGGTAAATTGGTTGCATATGATAAAAAAAAAAAAGTAATAGAATTGAAAAGGTTTAGTGAACATATAAGAATTGGATCTAAGTGGTCCATGTTAGCACAACACAAAGTGTGATTAGTTTTTAAAGAAAAGTGTTGAAAGCTCAACAGAATGATGGAGAAGTGGAGAAAGTGAAGAATAAAATGAAATGAGGAGTTGAAACTCTTTTCCAAGTTCTAAAAGACATAATGCTAACAATGGGCGAAATGATGTATCTATTTAATGATAAGGCATTTAAGAAGGAAATTTTAAAACATACGCATAAATCCAGATTTGTTATACATCAAGGCAGCATAAAAATGTATAAAGATTTGAAAGAATTATATTGGTAGCCCAACATTAAGAAAGGGATAGAAAAGTATATGGCTAGGTGTGGGATATGTCAACAAGTAAAGGTGGAGCATTAAAAGCCTGTAAAGCCTTTAAAATCCCTTATGATACCCAAGTGAAAGTGGAAAGATGTTACTATAGACTTTGTATCTGGATTACCCAGAGAAAAGAGAGGTAATGATGTCATATGGGTGGTGGTAGACCTACTAAATCTCCTTTGTTTCTACCTTTGAAAATGACGGACCTGGTTGATAAGTTGACAAGATTATATGTAAATGAAGTGGTCAAATTGCATAAAGCACCCATATCAATTGTATTTGATTATGACCCTAGATTTATCTCTTACCATTGGCCAAACATCTAAAATGCTTTAGGGGACAAAGTTAAACTTGAGCACTGCTTTTCATCCTCAGATGAATGGACATTCTGATAAGACAATTCAGATTCTAAATGATTTATTGAGATCATGTGTATTGAAATTTAGAGGAAACTAGGAAGATCATTTACCTCTAATGGAGTTCACTTATAATAATAATTATCAGGGAACGATCAGGATGGCTCTATATGAAACATTATATTGATGGAGGTGTCAAACTTTGATATGTTAGGAAGAGGTGAGAGATATGAAGTTGATGGAACCAGAATTAGTGAAGATCACCAATAAAAAGGTGAAGGTTATTAGAGAAAAAATGAAGGCAACTCAAGATAGAAAAATAAGTTATTCCGATAATAGAAGAAGGCCTTTTGAATTTGAAATAGAGAATCAAGTGTTTTTAAAAGTCGTGCCTTAAAAGAATATCATGCAATTTGGCATGAAGGGGAAGCAAGCACTGAGATACATAGTATCTTTTGAGATTATTTAGAGTGTAGGTCTAGTTGTTTATAAGCTAGTGTTGCCCTCGTATTTCGATAAGATACACGACGTGTTCCATGTATCATTTCTTTGAAAGATGGAAATAGATCCCACTTGAATATTGCCACAAGTTCCCCTAAAGATTAAATAGGACTTGACTTTAGAAGTGAGACCAATAAAAATTCTATATCAAAGTGAAAAGGGACTTAAAAGAAAGAACATCCTTATGATAAAGTGTTTTTTAGATAAGCTCCCAAATCAAATAAGAAGCTTAGGAAGGGGAATTGAAAATGAGGAAAATATATCCTGAATTATTTTTGGATACAAGTATGGAGTTTAATTTCAAGGAAATAATTTTTATTTAGAAGGGGAGAATATAAAACTCCTGTTAAAATATTGCAGTATTAGTGAAATGCTAAAAACTTAACTTGATGGTCGAAGAAATTAATAATAAAAATAATAAAGTATGTGTATTGAATGACTAGAGATGAAGATTTATAAATTTAAATCTTGAGTTATGTTAAGTTTTAAAAGTAATCGAGATAGATACCTAGTAAAACAAAAAATTACCTCAATTAAAAAACGAGGGCATAATCATAAATATGAGTTATAAGGGAAATATAAATAGAAAGCTTGGCTTCTTAAATAAGCCAAATGGCCAACCATGCTATAGAAAAAAAGAAGGAAATTGAACTAAATCCATGGAAAATTCTTATTAGAAACACCAAATAGAGATAAATTAAAGGACTAAAGAGAGATTATGAAAGGCTTTAAGAAAGAAATGGAAGAATATCAAGAGTTATTTTGATCAAGAGGGACTAGTTTTGAATAAGAAGAAAAAAAGAAAAATAAGTAAAAATTGTTCTTTCTATTTCTTATTTCTTTAATTTATCGTGCCTAAGTAAAGAACCTTGATTTGAACTAAATTTGAATTAATTAATGAAACTTTATGTGTTTTACCTATGGAAATGTATGTAGATTTGTGTTTGAATAAATGCATGACTAAATGGATATTCTTATGATAGAAAGAGGTTAGTAAGCATGAAAAAGTATTGGGTATTGTGTGAAAAAACTAAAAATTAAACTGATGTCTCATGTATTACATAACAGGTCGACCATTTAAGACAACCAAATGTTCCAATCAAATGATTAATAAAAGGAACAATGAAATGGGCTAATCTCTGATTTGGTCGATTAAACCAGTTGACCATTTGTTTGACAATTAAAGGCATAAATGAAATTAGTAATAACCTTTACAATAAGAATCTTGGGTTTAAAATGATTTTTTCTTATTATGATAATACAAGAGAAGCTGTAAAAGCTGCACAGCCATCGAGGAAAGTCACACGATAGTAGACCTCAAGTAGGTGCTTAGCACCTCAATAGTTAATAATCCTTCCATTAAAAGTCAATAGTAAATGCTATTTTTTTATATCAACAATCTTATAGAATTCATAGTGACCGATAATTTATATGTTAAAGAATGAAATTATAATGAAAGAAAAAAAATTAAATAATTGGCATTCGAGTAAGGTTATCGAGTTGACTGGTATCCATTTGGGATTACTAGAGTTATTGGCTTCCAAATGGAAATTCCAGAATGATTGACATTCAAGTAAGGATTGCTAGATTAATTGGTATCCATTTGGGATTAGTAGAGTTATTGGCTTCCAATAGGATTGTCAAAATGATTGGCATCCAAGTAAAGATTGTTGGATTCATTGGTATCCATTTGGGATTACTAGATCAATTGGTATCCATTTAGGATTACCAGAGTTATTAACTTCCAAACAAGAATGCCCAAATGATTGACATCCAAGTAAGGATTGTCAAATTGATTGGTATCCATTTGGAAGTTACCGGATTGATTAGCTTCCAAATAGGAATGCAAAAAAAATAGCATCCAAGTAAGGTTGCAGATTGATTGGTAGTCATTTAAGATTATTGAAGTTATTAGCTTCCAAATAGGAATGCCAATATAAAAAGTAATAATGAGAATTTGTTGAGTTTATAGATAACCAAACAAGGGTTTTTGGACCAATTAGTTCTCACAGTGAATAACTGGATTAATCAGTTATAAAATAGAGTAGTCGAGTCACTAAGTCATTCAAGTAAGATGGATAAATAGAAAAAAAGAAAAAGAAATGAATGCAAGAATTTATTTAAGTCATTATTGGTATGATTAGAACAAAAAGGAATGAAGTAGAATCACAAATGAATTCTTTAAAAATTAATTAAATTGTATGAAACTATATTAAATATTGATGCATTATTATGTTAATTCTTGTTCCAGATCTGCTCCAAGGCTGTTAAGAATAAATTTTTTTGTTACTTTCTTGTTATAGTTATTAGGAATGATTTGAAAATAATTTTGTAATTATGGATAATGAATTGTAATGTTTTAAGCACTTTCTTTTGGTATGTAAATGGGAGGATATGGACTTTAATGTTTTACTTGAAAAGAACTTTAGTTAAAGTAGTGACCATGTTTTATTTTACGCTATTTCATTAATTGACTATGAAATAGGGTAGTCGAGTTACTAAGTCATTCAAGTAAGATGATATATAAACAAGAAAAGAAAGAAATACAAAAGTTTATTTAAGTCGTCATTAGTATGATCAGAATGAAAATGAATGAAGTAGAATCGGGAATGAATTCATCAAAAATTAATTAAATTGTATGAAACTATATTAAAGATTGATGTATTGTTATGTTAATTCTTGTTCTAGGTCTATCCTAAGTTGTCAAGAATGAATTTTGTTGTTACTTTATTGTTATAGTTATTAGGAAAGATTTGTACATAATTTTGTAATTATGGATAATGAATTGTAATATTTTAAGTACTTTCTTTTGGTATGTAAACTAGAGCATATGAACTTTAATGTTTTACTAGAAAATAACTTGTAGTTAAAGTAGTGACCATGTTTTATTTTACATCATTTTATTAGTATCTAAATTCTTATATTGCTTTATTAGTATACTAGATTGATTATATTAAAATGAAGTGATGAAGGTCATGGAGAGATTTGAGTAAATTACATTGATGTCAACATTTGGGATTGTTATATATTAAGGGAAACTCTATTGAAATCTCAATAGAAATGCACAAAAAAAGTTTATGTTTTTTTTTAACAATCACGAGTAGATATGTTGTCAAAAATTAATATAAAAATTAGGATCGTTACATGAATTGATTATCAAAATTTGATGGATGGTTTTGGAAAAGGTCGGGTGGAAGTCTTAAAAAGCCTAAGAGGGGTTTGAATTAGAGATTTATCGTAAATTCTAAAACTTTGGACTTCAATCTTTAAAGGTTTAAAAACCGACACCACATATAATATCAAAGACCATAAACTAAAAAGATAATGATAGACAAAAGCACAACAATTTTTATAATGATTTGAACAATTATCTAGTCCTCTCCTTAAACCTTTATCAAGTATTTATTATTAACTCACAGTATTTTCATTGGGCGAGACCTTACTAGTTACATTAATCTTTATTTGGGATAAAAATTATAAAACCTTACACAATATTTTTCAAGGATCAAGATTTAAACATATCACAATTTTTTTTAAGGCTTAAGATTAAACATTTCACTTAATAGCTTACAACCAAACATTACCCACATGGTTCACGTGCCATTTATATTTTCCCAATAATTATAACCCTCACAAGAGTTATCAAGCTTTACAAGAAAAGATTATAAAATATTAAGCTC
>Ga0325400_1001528_pt1 | contig 19191 bp, 10 predicted proteins | sample PopdelMetagenome_2_FD_205662 | JGI IMG/M metagenome (GOLD analysis project Ga0325400, IMG submission 205662) | Populus deltoides microbial communities from Bellville, Georgia, United States - Xylem-PdKOR-R1 | ecosystem: Host-associated > Plants > Phyllosphere > Stem > Wood/Secondary xylem...
AAGATAATCTTTTCAATTTGATTTTATGTTTTTATACTGACTTAGATATGTTTTGAGTTGAGATATTAGTTTATTGAGGTTAATGCAGTGTATTTTAGATATTTGATATATATTTGTTTTCATAAATTGATTAAAAACACTCTACCTATGAAATGAAGTAGAATCAAACTAGTAATATCTAATTGGACAACAATAGATAAGAAGTACTTTAATTTCCTTTAAAACCAGGAATTTTTTTACAATCTTATATCTCGTATCTAGAGGTGCACATTAACATGCATTAAATATTGAAAAGTAATTGAATCATGGACTTATAATCTTACACGAACAAAAAGTTTATAAAATTTGATGAGTTTCGGTTTTTCCGTTTAGCTACAGTGCTGCTCAATTAGAGATTTGTTAAAATTCATTTTATTTTGTTTAAAATTATTTTTTTATTTTATTTTGAAATATTAATATCAAAAATAAATTTTTAAAAATAAAAAAATATTATTTTAATATATATCTAGATAAAAAAAAATACTTTAAAAAAATAACCACATCTTTTTAAAATATTATTTAAATACATCCAATCTTTACCTATCAATTCAAGGGATGAGATACAAAAGTGTCTCTTCAAACATTTTGTGGTAGGGAGTTAAAAAAGGACATATGATAATTGCCTCCATGCTCCTTCGAGAGGTCCACCTGTTTAATGCCCGTCGTTTTCCAAAAAACAAAACCCCCCGAAAAGAAAGGCGTGTTTAGCATCGTGGTTCACGCGCCACCCATTTGATTCGTGTCACTGCCAGAATAATCGATGGCCCTCGAAATCAACGGATAGTGGCTTGCACGTGCTAGAGAGAAAGTTTGATGGAGAGAGATATTGGGTCGGCCCAAATAGAAGTCTTGATCATAGATAGATACTTGTGGTCCTTTTTTTTTTTTTTTTTTTTTTTTTCTGTGTCGTGTGGATGATATTGCAAAATTATCGTCACCCTCTTCCCCAAACCCCAAAAACCGCACTCTAATAAAGCACTTGCTCGTTGTTAAAATTAGGACCTGTAGGGCCACCGAAACTAGAAGCTAAGTGGTAGTGTTCACCACCCAAACCAGGGGGGGAAAGTGACAGGTGCTCCAACTTTTAAAAGACAATTAAGATCTGAGTCATTTTTTTCAACAAAGAATTTTTTTTTTTTTTGAATTCCCTTTACTGGTCTGGACAAGATAAACTCTAGCTCTTTAAATCATGGTTAATTATACGGTTGACTTCTAGGGGCACTTGGAAGAGGGGGGAAGGTGATAAAAAAATGGGCTTGAAACGAAGGTGATGAAGTTAAATGGGTTTGACATGGGCTTGAATCCTGTTGACGTGGCATCTTTAACATGACTCTACAAAATTGCAAGTTATGGACCCCGGCGAACTGATCCAGTGGTTGTCTCAGATCTATGGTGATGATCATTCAAGCGACCGGAAAGTAGCATTTAACATTGACGGCAAGCAAGTAGCACAACCTAGCCCTCATTAATTGCCAACAAGTGGGTGCTTCTTAGACAAAAGAGTCCTGCGATGGCCCTGAAATGCCATGGTGGTCGGTCAAGTTAGGGCCCAGTTCTATTTCGCCGACCCTTTTGGCACAAACTAAACACAAGGAAGTCTGAGTATGGCGCAATTACTTCAGACAATTAAGTTCAGCTATTCAAATATTTTGGTTCTCTTTTATCTGGATTCTCTTTTGTGGTATTGTATGCATGCATGCATGTATGTATGTATGTATTTCTTGACGCCTCCTCTTAATATTGCATGTATGATAATAATATGGAAAACAAACCTACTTGCTAGCTTCCGCCTTACTTTAAGGGTATCTTCTATCTAAAATGTTATTCAGCTACACATGAACAAGACGAGCTACTCACCAGGGCCGACCCAATCCCGTCAACGCGGGCTGAGAGGGCCTAAAGCTCTCATTTAATAGGTGTTGTGATGAGGCAAAAGCCCACTTGTTTTCTTTTCTCAGTCCATCGTTTTTTTTTTTTTTTTGTCTCTAATGGGATGCCTAGGTAGTTCCCCCTCTTTGACGAACTGACACTGACCAAATTTTTTATTTTTTATTTTTTATATCACGCCTGGATTTTATTTTTTTTTGGGGGTAAGATAGATATAATCTCTGAAGCACATTGATATGGTCAATGCAAGCATCCGCCGTTAATTTTTGAAGCATTCTTATGATTATACATTTGTTAAATATCAAGAAGTATTTGCCATGGACATTTGGGAAGTGTTTTTTAAGAAATAATTTTTATTTTATTTTTTTATTTGTTTTAAATTAATTATTTTTTGATGTGCTGATATGAAAAATAAATTTTTTAAAAAATAAAAAATATTATTTTAATTTATTTTTTAATAAAAATACTTTAAAAAATTACTACAATAAATATAATTTTAATTAGCTGTACAGTGGGGATGCGTCTGTTGTCTCACATGCTATCGCCGTGCATTTTGACTTGTATCAAATTTTAGATTTCCAGTAGACTAGTTAATAGATTTAAAAAAGATTAGATATGAGAAAGAAATACTGAACTAAATTAAAAACTTTAGACTATAGTTTTGAAATTCGACCCGATAGGTCGACTCGAGACCCGGCCAACCGTGACAGGAACCGGACCGGGTTGAAAAAAATAAAAAAAGTTATGATCTGGTGTGACCCGGTGACCCAGTTAACTCGGCAAAACCCGTCAAAAACCTGTTGGTTTTTTTTTTAACTACAATGACGTCGTTTTGATTTTTTCAAAATAAAGATTGATTCGGACGATCCGGTGATCCGGTCAAAACTCAAAACCCAAATCTTAAACCGAACCAGATTTAAAAACTATACTTTAGACGTCACTCCCACAATCCAATTCACAAGCTCGGGTTCGAATTAAGGAGCACATAAATATTCATGTTTTCTACATTTGTTTTTAATTTCTGAAGAACATATCAAGGTAATAAAGAACGAAATAAAATGATTATAATAAAATCCATGTCGTGGCAGTGCACTACTGTACAAGTAACAAAAGATCAACTTGCAGTCCTAAAAAAATCCGTATTTAAGTCGTGTGTATTACCCGAAGCCTCAGAGCTACCTTATAAGCCTTTGGACGCACATATTTGCAAGCAAATAGCAAGGCTTGTTCAACTCAACACTCATTTTGAATATATATGTAAAAATGGCGGGGAGTATCAACTAACCCGCTGAAGCCGGTGCTTCCTCCAAGTGGCAGCAGCCCAGCGAGTCCTCATTTCTCTTCCACCACACTTCCTCTTGTCTCTCATGTTGATTGTCCAAGAAGAAACGGTCAAAAATGCATCAAATAATCAAATATTTTCTTTGTGAAAGACAGATTTAATAACTAGAAATCAGAAAGAAAACAATTTTTCCAAGTGATCTAAATATTAACTAAGAACTTGGACCGGATAATAACAATGACCAGAAACTAACTCATATAGGGTAAGAGGTCATGAATGCAGCCCTCCCTCCTATCATGATCTCCTCAGTTTTTTTGCCAACTGGGTCTCTGGTGGAATCATTGATTCATATATCCAATGAAGTTGCTTCAGTGGAAAAGCTTCCTTCCGTACAATTTAGGAACATTTTAACCATGATAAGGAGGATCAAACTTCTTTCTTCTTTGTTTGAAGATATACGAGAAACAAATAGTCCACTTCCTCCATCTTCCATCCTGTGTCTCACCGAGCTCTTTTCCGTGATCCAAAGAGTCAAGCTTTTGATTCAAGGGTGCAAGGATGGCAGCTCTCTTTGGGGTCTCATACAGACACAGTTTTTGTCGAATCAATTCCACGTGCTAGTGAAGGAAATGGGCGGGGCACTTGATATCCTACCTTTAAGCTTGCTTAATTTAAGCGCGGATACAAGAGAGCAAGTTGAACTTCTTCACAGGCAAGCAAAGAGGGTTGACTTGCTTGTTGACCCTCGAGAACTTCAAAGAAGAGAGGAGCTTTTACAAATAATGACGAGAAACAATCAGAAGAACAGCGGGAACAAGGGATTCGATGATTTTGTCAAATTGAAAGAAGTTTTGAGCTGCATTGGTTTGAGAAGTCCACTGGAATATGAAGAAGAAATTTCGAAGCTTGAGGCAGAAGCAGAGAAGCAGGCAGGCACGGGAGGACTTACTGTGGTTTCCAATATAAACAATATAATCTCTCTTGTAACATATTCCAAGTCCGTGATTTTCGCTGACAGAGATAAAGAGGAGATCAAAGAAAACTTCAAGCAGCGGTCTGCATTCATGAATAGAAATCAAGATGTTTCTTCATCTTCTCAGTCAATACTTTCAAATATACCTGATGAATTCCGGTGCCCTATTTCCCTCGACTTGATGAAAGATCCTGTGATAGTTGCATCTGGACACACTTACGATCGCAATTCAATTGCTCAATGGATCAGCTCAGGGCATCAAACTTGTCCTAAGAGCGGGCAAAGACTAATTCACATGGCCCTGATACCTAATTATGCACTGAAGAGTCTGGTGCATCAGTGGTGCCAAGATAACAATGTCCCGTTAATTGATGATTCATCTTCATCTTCATCTTTCTCAAAATCTGAGAGTAGCATCGGCAAGAGCAAGTTAAGTGAGAAAGCTATCGATCATATATCTGCTACAAAAGCTGCCATGGAATCTGTCAAAATGACAGCTGAATTTTTGGTCGGTAAGATAGCAATGGGGTCCCCAGAAATTCAGAGGCAGGCAACTTATGAGCTGAGATTATTAGCAAAAACTGGAATGGGTAACCGCAGGATAATTGCCGAGGCAGGAGCCATACCTTTTCTGGTGACATTACTGAGTTCCACTGATCCAAAAACTCAAGAAAATGCTGTCACTGCCATGCTTAACCTTTCCATATTGGAAAACAACAAGACATTAATAATGTCTGCCGGTTCAATTGACAGCATAATAGATGTTCTTGAATCAGGGAAAACTATGGAGGCAAGAGAAAATGCAGCAGCAACAATCTTTAGCCTGTCGATCATAAACGATTGTAAGGTGACTATTGGCACCCGTCCTAGAGCATTCTCAGCCTTGGTTGGGCTGCTGAGAGAAGGCACATCAGCTGGAAAAAAGGATGCTGCAAGTGCTCTATTCAATCTATCAGTCTATGAAGCTAACAAGGCAAGTGTTGTGGTTGCTGGGGCAGTTCCTTTGCTCGTTGAAATGTTGATGGATGACAAGGCAGGCATAACAGATGATGCCTTAGCATTGCTGGCTCTGCTTTTGTGTTGCTCTGAAGGGCTGGAGGAGATAAGAAAGAGCAAAGTTCTTGTGCCTCTTCTCATAGATCTGTTAAGGTTTGGATCCACCAAAGGGAAGGAGAACTCGATAACTCTGTTGTTGGGGTTGTGCAAAGATGGAGGAGAGGAGGTTGCAAGGCGTCTGTTGATAAATCCGAGAAGTATACCTTCCCTTCAAAGCTTGTCGGCGGATGGTTCTCTAAAAGCCCGAAGAAAAGCTGATGCGCTGCTTAGATTACTGAATAGATGCTGCTCGCAATCCCATAATCCTGTTGGATAAAAAGAGAACAAGAATATACAAAAAAGAGTGTAAATTTCTGGAAATCATATAAATTATACTGATGTTCTTTTGTTGCTGTAATTTACTATCAAAGTTTAGTTTGAACGAACTTGTAATACATGTTTGTAAATCGTCTCTCACACGGGCTACCTTGCACTAAAAACAACAGATAAGTAACATTTCGATGCGAACCATGCCTGACTTCAACCTCCATAGCATTCATCCTCTTGGCACTGGCTCAGTAGCAACCTGTCACCAAATCAAAAGCAGGAATCCACAGCTGTTACCATTTTTAGAGTTGGTGCTTTTTGTACGAGAATATTCAAAGAAATAGCATGTTAAGTTGCTCGATTTTCAAATTGATGAACAGGAACTCATAAATCAGAGCTGCAGCATATTTAATTAAAGAAAGTTGAAATAAAAACTGTGGTGAAAATTAGTTCAGGCTGCTTGAACAAGCGATGGTAAACTCCGAAGATCGGTACGGGGCAGTTTCACAGTAACCAATCGTTCTTGCAAGTAAAAACGTTCCTATCCTTTCACATCAAATCTTCGCTGCTGCAATAACTTTGATCCATGCCCTAGGATTCGAGCCTCTTTGACATTAAAAAATATCATTTACTATATCACAGTATCAATCACACATGAATTTCGCATTTTCAATTGAAAAGTAACACCTCAGCAGCATGCACTCCGCCTTTAAAAATAAAAATAAAATTGTTTGTCTCTTTCATCTACCAATAAAGCCTGCGACTCACCAACAGTAGCTTTGAATCAGGAATATAAAAAGGGCACAACCACATTACACGATTTAAGATAAATCAAAGATTCAACTGCAGCTGATTGGAACTCCAGAAATTACTAGAACAAATACGTGTACTCACGGAGAGCTAGGCTGATAGAATGAAAGAAATAAAAGTAAGAAAAGGGAAATATGTAGTTTATTGCTTGAGCTCTTACATTGTTTCTACACTGGATGTACATTAATTTCACACAAAGGTAAATAAAAGTAAATATACATATAGATATATAATGCACAAAAGTTACAAGAGCTCCAGACGAGACCATGCAGGTTTTACAAGGCTCTAATTCAATGTATTACAGCAAAAACGATCCTATGAGTAAATGGTTTAACTTGTGTTTAACCAGTCAAAACTACGAAGGCGAGCTTTCCAGTTCATTTGTAAACCACGATTCACATTGAACCAGATCGAATGACTGTCAATATTTACGTCTCTACCAATTCCAACTGAATATGGGGGCCATGTATCTTGTAATTCCAGTGCCAGCTTCCACTATCCATTATTTTTTGTTCTAAAGGGTTGAGCTGGACTTGCAAACCTGTGTCAAACGAAAAGTAAATTGATTCTGTAATGAGATAATAACATCCGCACTACAAAAGCAAAGCACCGGGAAGACACTACACATGATACAGCTTCATTAAACGCATCAATAAAGCAAGTACAAGCTGCGTTTTTAACTTAAAATTAAGGACGATAAGTTTCATTATTGTTTCCTTACACCTACGTGACCTAACACTTGACAAACCATAAACAGTGTGCATGTCTGAGACCCGTGTACTAGAGCAGAGTGACCAAAATATCTGCATCTCTGAAGTTCCAAGTTTTTCTACAGTATGGAAGCAAATTTTGGTCCTGCTGTCCTAGTAGACTGAAATATTTCAGCCAGATTCTTAAAACCAAGCAATCCCACAAGGACAGAAGCTGGCATCTTGTAACACAATGAAATCCTCACAAAGTAATATGCGATGTCCATTTCCCAGTTCAGGGGGGCAATAATGCACTTTATCAATTGTCAAAGAAAATAACAGTCATGTAAAACATCAAACTGTATAAATAAACTCTTTTAATATACAAAAATATCACATGTGTGTGTGCATGGATGCAAGCATGTGTGACTCTCAGTGTGGGTTTGAATATTCAGTGACTCGGTTTTTTAGAAGGAATACAGAGCAATTATGCAAGAGTTTTTAGGATATTGAATTCAAGGAACCTGAATCTCCTGATGTTATCTTCATTTTGTAGCCATCTGGTATTTCAAATATCTGATTTCCCTGAATCAAAGGGAAAAAAGAAGAAGTGAGCACGGCTATAGGAAGCTTTTAATATAGAATCCTAGCACCATACAGGTCTAATGAATTTAAAATAGAAAAGCCAGAGGACCATTAAGGAGATTCATAGTAATCACTGATTCTCCAACAACCTAATTCTCTATGGCTACAATATTAGGTAAATGGATGAGAATTTGCAGTAATGCACCAATCAGCTTCCAGGTGAGTGTACTTAACAAAAAGATTTAACTAATTGATCCTCCTTGTCATGCAATGAAATTTCCATCATCGTTCATTATGCCATTGAATAGAGTTTTTTAGACAAGGATGCTGTCCTAGGCGTCGTTTATATCTAGTACTTTTGAAAAGCTGTCCTAGAATTTGTTTATTTGAGTGTAGACCCTGCAAGCAGGCCATACCTCCTTGAAGCCTAATTTTTGGAAATTTCCTCATATCAATTCATAGAAAAAATAAAAATAAAAATCAGAAAGGAGCTTCTGCTGCAGGTCCTAATCAGGGATTCTCTATAAAGTACTTCACATCATAATCAAAACAATCCGATTAACCAACAGAAACAGTTCTGACGTTCTCATGTCAATCTAACCTGTATGGTAACGTTGTCAGCCTCAAATTCAGCATTTCCATGCAGAATAACCTTCAATGCCTCAAACCGTTGCACATCATGCTTCCAGTATATATTGTCTCCAAAACTCCAGTTAATCCCTTTGTTCACAACTTTGACATTTTGCAGTCTACATCTTCCACACCTAGAGAAATGGAATTAAGATCATTGAATTTCATTTCAGCATATTCAAAAATCTGGAAGAGAGCATACAAATTTTTACCTGTTCCCATACTGTAATATTGGTTCACCATTTGGATCAATCCTGGTTGAGCCCATAACATTTTCAGCAATAATGATCAAGCTTCCATCAAGCTGGAGGAGGAAAATCAGATGAGCATAAAATGTACTAGCTTGCATGCCTTTTTTCAAACTATTAATCTATGTCACCTGAACATTTCTCCATGAGAACTCTGCGACCTCAATTTGTAGCTCAGAACCCTTAGATATGGATCCTCCATTAAACTGGTAAAGCAAAAGAAATGAAACACAATCATGATTGGTTGATCAACTTCGTAACGGGGAACTAACAAAAGCCAATCAGCCACACATTCATTATGCCAGAGTGATGACTGATGAGACAGAGAAGGATTTCTTGGCAAACAAGACATTTGCAAGCAGTTACAAGAAATGTGTGGTAGCAAAGCTTTTGCACGTTGAAAAGTCCAGCAGCCACTTGGCTAGGGACATTTAACCAGATACAGAAATAAGCAAACCAAATATTAATATATGGATATAACACCAAATAGCCATCATCATATAACAAGCATCACGCACCATTCACTATGGAATAAAGAAAGAAATATACCCAGGCAAACCATGACAACAGCCACAATAAGCTTACCTTTTGTCTTGTGACCTCCCAAAGTGGGCCAAGAGCAGGATGCAGAAAGATGAGAAATGGTGGTCCAGACTCAACATATTTATCATTACCTTCAATCTACAAACAGTAAGGAAGTTAAATAAATGGAAAGAAACTCTAAAAATTATTAACACAGCGCTGGCAGACAAGCATATACTCAATAACCTTAAGTAAATGAAACAAAATATGAAGGGCAGTTGACCTCAATTCTCAGAGACAAACTAGGGCTCTATACTATAATTAAGAGGATACCTGAGGAAGCTCTATATCACAATGTGAAAGAAGATCGTGAGCATTCCGTAAGATATCCAAGAGTGCACCATCTGGAGTCTGCATACAAGCCCAAAGTAACAGATTAACATGAGGAATATCGATCAAGTCAAGAGATTAGTGAGATACCACAAATCAAGCTTCAAAATTTGGTATCCAAACTCAAGGAGGTAAAAAAAACACTCTTGGAAGTTTGGAGACTCACTGATATTTCCGATACATACCGGTACATAAACAAGTAGGGCTTGTAAATCAATGATTCAATTGTTGATTTATTACATCCTAATATACTCTCAACTACACAGACACTTACGGATTTAAGCCACTGATCAGTCCTCAAATGACTGAGTGGGGTCCAAGATAACCAGCTATACAAAACAAAACGTGAGCTGAGAAAATCTAGATGCTTATGGCTGTGAGATCATAAAGTAGAGACTAGTATCCACCAGAAAGTGGCTTCTCAAAGAGAAATGATTGTCCTAAGTTAGAAAACTAAATGCAATTAGTGGAACTTAAGAAGAGAAGGAACAAAAAATGATCTCAATAAATAGAGAGGGGAACTAAATCCCCTCCACTGATTTGGAAAAAAAAAAAATCCATCATCAAATTTTTTTCAAACTGCTGAGAACAAGTACAGTAACTAGCAGAATTTACAACCTGGTGCAAGGTATTGTCAGAATGTCTTCTTTTCCTCTTAGCAGATGAAGTAACCCTTCTTCGCTCATTATACACAATAAAGGTATCCAGCTTATCTGCACATGTGTTGACAGGAAGATTTTAATTACCAAAAAACATATATCTAAAATTTATATTAGAAGAACATGCATTCGCATGTCTATGTGTGCAATCCTCATGGGCACATTATATGCTACAAGGTTCAGAAAGAAAGCAAGACAATATTGTACCTTCCACACCCTTGTAACATCTGGATAAATAGGTGTTAGTGAAATTATCTGCAATATTTTGCATTGTGCATTCCAGCCGACCACCAGAGACACTGCAAGTAAAACAGCAATAAGCGAAACAGCATCCGGGGAAAAAGTTGCTCAACTGCAGGTGGGGATTAAAAAATTTCAGAAGGAAAGATGGATATCATTAAATAGTGAGGATAGATCAGACAGTACTCTCTCCTCAATATACTATCTGGAGAAACAGAGAAAACCTGGAACAAAGATAACTACAGTAGCAACGTATCAGATTTCTAAAGTATTATAAGAATACCTTCCAAGCTGAAAAAGAAAAATTATCAAGACTCATTCCTGGGATCGACAATTGATTTAAACACTCAAGTTCTGCATATAAGAATTTAAAAATCAAATCCCTCATGTGATATCTAATCACATTTAGACAATCTCCCTTGTCGCCACTTGTCCAAAAATATGTTTGTAATCCAAAATCTAAAGTCTCACTATGATGTAATTTATACAAAGCTATATGACTTACCTAGCAATCACCCTAAAACAAAATACTTGCAATAAGACTGGCATACAGAGCACAGTACATATTTGGTATAAATGGAGTACCAGCTAGAAAACATCAACGAGTGAAGTATGTACCTGTGACAGTTCCCATAATGGTCCGTGTATACAATTGGCTTTTTTGTATTCAGAACCATGCCTGGCAAACTTTTTTCATTGTTACTTGATGCAACTAACTCCAGAGAAGGTAAATCCACATACAGAATGTTTGTATTGGCAGGGAACTCTGCCTGCAAACTTAACGAGAAAAACAAAGTTAAAACTAAGTTTTGGTAACAGGGATGAGCATGTTAAAAAATGAATGAAAAAAATAACAAATTATCCAGACAGAAACACACATCATAATACTAATTTTAAACCAAACCTCAAACATAAACAGATGCATGTCAAAGTATTAACTACATAACCACAGACCAATATTAACATTTATTTCCTTCAAGAATTCCAGCACTCAAATTGCTACCTAATCTTAAAGGGAAACTAAAAAGACATGTTTTCAAGTTCGCTATAAAGATTCTGAGCCTGCGTTACAGAGATTCAATTAATCATCAAAATCCATGCATAAAGACATCCATGTAGCTAATTCAAAGCACAAATAGCACACAAAGTTATTCTAAAGAAAGCTAGTACTCCCAAGGAAATGATTTCATACCCGTTAGTTGAACAAGGACCGCCTGTGATTTCAAACTTATCAAACTCGGTGTATTCAATGCATGACAAGCCATAAGCCCACTGCCCATCAAGATTCTTCTTTTCAATAAGGACATTAATTCCTTCAGTAGCCCCTGAGTTGCGCTTACAAGAGGCGAACCCCAGTTTCTGTTACATGTACACATTGTATAACAAGACCATGAACCCCAAAACAATGTCAAGAGAATTACATAAGCATTCTTTAATCTGAATATAGTAACTATGCGCAAATGTTCTTTTCTTTATCATTCAAGCTCCTTATTTAGATGAAATATATGGGCATGGATAAACACAAATACAAAGTATGAATATTTGCAGTGCTCCCTTATGAGAACACGAGAGAGTAACAAAATCAAATTGTCAAATATGATTCCACCTTTCTGTGACGTAAGCCAATCCCTGCCAGTGCCAAAAGGGTCAAATCCGTGGCAGCAACAACATTACTGACTTGTCGCACAGTAGCACCTTTTCTATCATGATCATAAAACCACTCAAAGATGCCTTTGTCATAAGCAAGTTTCCAAATCACACCATGTCCACCGGGCTTGCATACAGGTGCAAATGGTTTTGTAACCAACCACTGCCCATCTTCAGCACTAACAGCTGGAACAAGAGGCTGTCAATTCATAAATTATGCTAGTAAGTGAACACCACTAACTAGTGAAAAACTCGAAGAATAAGAAGAAGCAAATATTTAACATATCTTCATAACCATATAAAACCTGTTCAAAAAGTTGGAAACTGGATTGACCTCTTCCAAACCAGCTCAGTCTTTCACAAAGAGAAGTGATATGCTCATGGTTATTCTTAGCAGAACTTGTCATGATTGCTACAGGGGTAATGCACTGCTTTCCATATATCTTGAAGTACAAGAACTCTCTAGCCTGACAATGATGAAAAAATATAGATATTGTTTCAAAGAAGAAGCAGTTAACATTACAAACCACAGTTATCAGCTCAGACATAAGCTTTCTTCTTTCCGAGCATCGAAGGAACAACGTAGAGATCTTCTACCTGGAGATCTCTTATAAGACCTTCCAATAAGGTCCGTCCACAATAAGGAAGCATGGCAGCAGGAAGGCATTCGCCAGTGTCAGGGTCAATCAAGCCAAGCCGGTCAGCAGAACCACCAAGAGGATAAATTTCTCCTAGATCTGGCAAACCCTAAAAGAAAAGGATCTTATTATTCTAGAAAAAAACTGTGGCAAATCCATTGTTTTAACAGAACAATAAACTTTAGGTACTAACCTCAATTCCCCACAGAGCTGCTTGAGATGCATACTCTGTATTTTTTGAAAGGTCAAGTCCACTAGGAGCATGAATTTCCAAAAACTTGCATTCCATTGATTCTTTTATGTGCTGGGACCAATTTGTAGTCTGCTTTTTTAATGTTGACTGGAAAAGAAGTTCCAGCACCATTATCTGATATCTAAGCGAGCATTTAAATAAACAATTTCAAGTCATTTGAGACGATCAAACGAAAAAGGAAAGTGTGAATAAGATTCTAGCTAAACTTCCTATATTTGAATTATCTCTAGTGCAGATTCTCATTCCTCATTGTCTACCCAAATCAGTAGCCCTAACATGAAACTTTAATAAGCCTATCCTCCACCCAATAACACGCAATACAATCATCCAGCAGGCAAAAAACTCACTCTGGAAATTTATGTAGCTGATCAAGTAATCGTTCACATTTACCTTGGTAGCTAAATGAATCCATTGCAAGCAAGTAGCCCCTAAACTCCATATTCATCAAAACCCTAAACCCCCATATGCTAACATCCCCCAGTTGCCAACTTGATCAAATTCAATTACTCCTCTTCTAATTCTCCAATAGTATCTAAACCCTAAAAGAAGAGTTAAAAACTCTAATCCAGTAATAATTTTAAATCACGAAACAAAACAACGAATACCATGCAAAGGTTGTTCTTTCTCGTTCAAATAATGTATATAAAATTAAAATATCTCCATTCCAACACTTAAACACCATAAATAAAACAAAAGCAAAGCAAATTTAACAGACAAGACAGGAAAACAAAAATTTAAAAGGAGAGAGACTTGCCCAATGACACCTCCAATACAATCATAAAACTCCTCGACCTCGCCTAAACTCTTCAGCAACTTCTTCAAGTCCTTGATCTCCTCATCAGTCAAATTCTCCCCATAATTAATCCTCTCTAATCCTTTATTACCATTATCACTCAAATCAAACCCCTCAATAATCTCCACTAAACTATAAAGCGCGCTCTTAACGGAAGTTCTAACAGACTCCACCGCTTCACTCTCAACCAACTCGAATCCCTCCAAACTAACCACGTGCTCTTGACCAGCGGCGACCAAACACTTGAGCAAAAACAACTCACGAGAGGTTAAATTAATTGAATCCAGAAACCTAGAAACTCCTCCAATTTTGAAAAACCGTTTGACGCGTGAGTCGTCGTTTAGTACTGAGTGTTTGCCGTTTAATGTTTTGGAGTGAGCAAGCTTTGAACGGAGAGATTGGAGTCGAGAGATTTCTTGGTGGAAATTGAAAGAGTCAGGTGCAGGTGGCGCGTACTCAACAGGTGCAATGGAAACTCGCGTGGTCAGGGGCTTGGACGGAGAGGAAGGGAGTGAGAGTAGAGGAGGATGAAGAGAAGGTTTCTTGAAGGGGACAGATTTGTTGAAAAGATTAATAGAGTTGAAAGAGAAGAGAAAATCATTTCTTTTTTTGTTGTTATAACGAAGAAGTATGTTAGTGGATGATGAAGTTGCGGCATTTGTTTTAGCCATAGATAACAGCAAGAGAAAAGACGGTGTGTTCGAGAGAGAGAGAGAGAGAGAGAGAGAGAGGGGATGAACTGATGAAGGGAAAAGGGAAGCTACTCTATAACAATGGAGGGGGAGATTTTATTTATATTATTATTATTATGTCTATGTTTAAAAGGGAGGGAGGGAAGGATAAGACGAGATGCTGGGAGGATATACCGAGGGGAGAGAGGGAGGGAGGGAGAATTTTCTTCACACTTTATGCTGAAACTGAGGCGCCTCATCTTTGTGCGTATGATTTTGGAGTTTTGGATTGGCTGGCTGTATTTTGTTGGATGGGAACCCATCCATCCATGGCCTTTCCTTTCTCTCGAGGGGGTGTTTGGCTCTCTTGTCTAACGCGCGTGGATGGACGAAGGAACAATTTTGATTTGGGCTCCATGCTTTCATGGGAGATGACTCGGAGGAGCCCGAATTGATCCATTTTTATTGGGCTGGGCTCAAATGAGTCGGGCTTGATTTGTATTTTGTAAGATGGTGGTTTGTTCCGGACTTTCTGCTCCACAAACTTTATTCGTAAAAATAATAATCGCCTTAATTTCTTTAATTTTTATTTTATTTTCATGGTTTGCAAGTGGAATGACGGTCGATGCTTGTTTACACTATTTCTCATAGGACGATTTTAAATATGCAATGGCATGCCCACAGTTATTGCTCAATTGTTGCTGCACTTGATCCTAATGTTCAAAGGCGTTGTCAAGGTTGCTTATTTTGAATCTTAAAATCCCTACATTATTTATAATTAAGTTAAAAACATGTTTGTTATTGTGATAGTTATTATTTAAAAAAATTATTTATAAATATATTAAAATAATATTTTTTAAAAAATATTTTTAATATCAGTATATCAAAATCATCAAAAAAAACATAAATAAATTAATTTTAAGTGAAAAAACATCAATTTTTTGGTAAAAAAACATTTAAAACGCATGATAGTTGTTGCTTTTAACAAAAATAAAAAATATATTAGAATATATTTTTTATTTTTTTAATATCAAAGCATCAAGATGAATTAAAAATATTTTAAAAATAATTTTTTTTAAAATCAAATTTTTAAAAAGCAGCTATTCAAAACGCAATGTTATGGACATTGAACATTGGGACTGGCAAAGTGGAAATAATTTTTTTATTCTGTTATATTTTAAAATACGTGAGAAAATTATTGTGATGGTATTGTATATATAAAGTATTTACATTATAGATGTTTAGAGGATTACAAAGATGTTATTTTTTTTATTCTAAAAACCGGTGTATTAGGTAGGTATGACTACGAGAATCAAGATTATTAGTTTTAATATGATTGCCGGACTTAAAATACTTAAAAATATATTTTATATTATTTTTAATTTTTTTTAAAAAATTATTATTGATTCGGTATGAAGCGTGAAACAATATACTAATATTAAATTAATTAGTGGGGTATATTATTGGTTGAATTATAATTTTTTTTCCAATCTCAAGCATAGATTTTTTTTATTTTGCTCCTTTTCTCACCTTACTTGCAAGGGGTTGTTGCCTCGTTTTATGCTAAGGCAGGTCTAAACTCTGAATGGATCAAAATTGGACTTGGGTAAAGTATTGTTCACAACATTAAAGGCCCAAACTCGACTTGATCCTAACAGCAAATTTATTATATATTTATGGGCCACGTCCACTGCTCTTAAATATGAGAATCTTACAACGGGCTTTCCTCGAGAACGTAGAACTATTTCAGATCACGTCAGAGTTCGCAAGGAAAATGAGAGGTTTTACAAGGGAGCATTTTCCTCCGTTCTAGTTCTAGCCTGCCTACTTCTCCTCGAGGATTTAAAAATGCCATCACAACTCTGAAATTCCCAGTGTGCTCTTAGCATTTCAAATCCCTGAAGCACTGGTAGGGTTTGCAGCGCTCAACCAAATATATATATATATATATATATATATATATATATATATATATATATATATAAAATCAATATTCTGGGCCGAGGTATAGTACTATATATATACAAGTTAATATTTCATGCCGGTCTTGACAATGAATATTCGACCGTCTCCTCCAGTAACATCAAAAATAAAATAAAAAAATAAAAAAATTAACAAGACCGTCCTCTCACATAAAATTTTATATTCGAGATAATCGTTATTTAAAAACACATTCCAAGTTGACTGGAGAAGGGATACAAGCCCTTGTCTGACTCTCTTGGATACGAGAATCTAAAGATATTTTAAGCAGTGTTGGTATATTTTTCTATCAATTTAGTAGTAGCTAGAGAGTTGAATTAAATCAAGACTAGAAGCCACATCACAATGCCTTTGCTTCCATAAGGAAATTCTAGAGTTCATTTGTCAAAGCTGATCATCTGTTTTTTCTAGCTACTTGTGTGTATCTGCGATCGTCAATGCATTTAAGCCTTGTATAATGTATATAAAATTGATCGTCGAATCGTCTACGTAATTTAGGTTAAAAATATAATAATAATTATTTTCAAAAGTATTTTTTATTTAGAAATATATCAAAATAATATTTTTTTAAATTTTTTTTTATATTATTAAATCAAAACATTATAGAAATGAAAAAAAAATTGAAGTAAAAAAAATATAAAAAATTTAATTTTTTTAAAGTACTTTAAAAAAAAAAGAGGGTTTAAATATTATACTAACTACTTTTATACTCAAATAACGAGGACAATTGTGACCAATTGACCTCATGTGGAAATGAGATGCGATGTGTAATATACAGGTTTGTATTATTATTTTTTACATAAAATGGTCCTTTCCAGTAAAGAAATTGCAGTTTAGTTTAGAATTTACAACTATTGTCTACATTTTTTTGTGCAGGAGATTTTTGCATCTGGATGTGTTTTTTTTTTCCCTTTCTCTTCCGACCTCGAACTTTTAACTTGAATATAGATATGAGTTAGGTTAATTACACCCGCATACATAAACTGGGTTAATGAATCTTTTTCTCGTCACCTAAACCAATCGCTTGAAACATGTTACTCTTTTACTTTTCAATTTATACCGAAATAATATATTCGAGAATTCAAATACAAAAACCTAATCGGGAATTTAAATTGATGTTGTGATGTTGCATATCAATGCCGAGTCCCCTTGCTAGATTCGAGAAATATATTATATACGGTCATGAATAATTAGAAAACATCATTCCGCGCGCGCCCGAACTTCGAAAAGCTTTCAAGAATTAGAATCCAGTATAAACCAAAGGAGAAAGAATGTTGCAAATTTGCAAAGAAAAGTCTCAAGTGTGTTTCTTGGTCATATGAAAAATCATAATTGAAGTTGTTAAGCAAAGCCGAGCCCGATATAAAATTGTATTATGTGATTAAGGTTGCAAACAAAGCTTGATTATAATTTTGGAAAATTTGTTTATGAAGATGGTTAATTAGTGCATATGATATTAAATTAAAAGTGAAGATCACTCGTTTTTAAATTAAAATTTTATTGAAATTTAATTTTCAATATAAATTCTTTCTAACATAAAATAAAATATTAACATGATTTAAATAAATTATAGATGAATAAAAAATTAATCTTTAAGGATCATTAATTGACATATTTTGATACAATCTAAAACTCTCTACAAATTTCTATATATCTCACATATAAAAGCAACAAAACTTTCTTGATATTTATAAAATAAAAAATTAAAATTAGATTAAGAAAATACCTAATTTTTTAGAAGAAAAATGTTACAAACAAAGTGAAGTTTGGATTTAAATTAACATGCAAAAACGCCGTCCAAGCTCGAGCTTAAATTTGAGTTTGGATTCATTGTAAAATAAAACTTTTTCAAAGTTACATGAACAAAATTTTCAGCTCAAAAGTATTTAAATTTATTTAAACTAAAAAAATCATGTTTAATTCTAGTTTACTGTTTGTAATCAAAGTGTCTAAATGTTTGTTTTTCATGTCAAAAGTTCTCTTAATCTAGAAACTTGGATTCAATCATTGTAGATAGATAATCAAGGGTTTAATGTTTCTAGGGTTTTCGGTAATTGACAGACTATGTGTATGGTTATACATTATGTCAATAACCTTAATTTAGTGTTATCGTACAATTATTATTTTATATTTATAATTGACCCTAACACAACTCCTTGGTTTTTTTTTCAAATTTATATTCTCCCAGTACAGAGTTCTACATAAAAATAGCAAGTTTGAAGCTCAATTGATACCGTGTTTTTCTTTCTTAAAAAAAGAAAATTTACCTTTAAGTCCATTATTTATAATAGTAAAATAACATAAAAAATAAACTAAAAGGAAAGAGAGATTTAAATAATATTTTTTTTCCTATAACTCTAGACTTAAATTCATTATAAATTGAAATAGTAAAATAATAATTTTACAACCCAGGACATAAAAATTTGGTATGGCTGGTGAGCAGCGACGGAACCAAGGGGAGGCCAGCAGGGGCCTGGGCCCCTGTAAAACTTTTTTTTATTTTTAAATATAATAAATAATAGATTGTTTAATATTAAATTATTATTTTATTAGTTATGTTTGCTTTTAAAGCCATATCTCCGTATCTCTATGTAAAAGGCCAAATAAGCTTTTTAATTTTTTTCCCTTCCTTTATTGCCCCTTTCTCTTTCTTCTCTTAAACCCTAACATAAAAATCAACAATTTATCCACTTGTTGACAGGTTGATTCGGCTTATTTTAACTCTTCCTGTTTCGACAGCAACTACTGAACGAGCTTTTTCAGCGATGAAGATTGTTAAAACAAGACTTCGCAATCGGATGGAGGATGATTTTCTTGCAAATTATTTGATTGTCTATATAGAAAAAGAAATTGCTGAAAGATTCACAAGTGATATGATAATCGATGATTTATA
>Ga0325400_1001530_pt1 | contig 19181 bp, 13 predicted proteins | sample PopdelMetagenome_2_FD_205662 | JGI IMG/M metagenome (GOLD analysis project Ga0325400, IMG submission 205662) | Populus deltoides microbial communities from Bellville, Georgia, United States - Xylem-PdKOR-R1 | ecosystem: Host-associated > Plants > Phyllosphere > Stem > Wood/Secondary xylem...
TCTGAATAAGCTCATTGAATGCGTTTTAAGTTTTTTTTCTTTTGATCTTGTAATTGGTCCAACTGGAACTTCTAATAGATCATTTGGTGTACTTTGGATTGCATCGTCCCCCCTCTTCCCAAAAAAAAGTTGACTTTAAATTATCACCTACATTAAATAAAGATATTTCATAAATATTAAAAGTAACATTAACACTATACTCACCTAGTAGATTTACTTTATAAGTATTGTCATTAATTATTTCAAGGATTTGGAATGGACCATTTCCTCTCGATATCAACCTAGATCTCCTACATTCAAGAAACCTTTCATTGTACATATACACCCAAACTCAATCATTTGGTTAAAAGATAACCTTTTTAACCCTTCTTAGATTTTTTTAGGATCTCGAACATACATACACACAATGAAAATGATAACTTTAAAATAATATTCGGGAGTTACTAGGATCACGTTAGACAGATCTATAGTTGTTTAAAGATTTATTACCTGAAAATTTGATCTTCACTGGCTTTGAATAATTCTTTAAAGGCTGGGTTGTTGCAGACCACAAGTCGTCTAATTGTCCGGCCTTCAACAGTAATCCACATGAATCACTTGCAAGAAATCTTCTAAATCCCTATTTAGGAGATAGGGTTGTTATGCCCAGAATGCTAGCTCTTTATTTTATAACTTACATAGTTTTTCTGTTTAACAGACAACCTCACATGAATAAAAGGCATAGCTTTATATTTATAGGGATTCCTAAAAACCCTATAAATGGCAAAATATATATTTCCTCCTTAAATAATATCCATATATTATTTAAGGATAATTTTAGGAATATAATCAATCAAGTCCCTACTTGATTATTCTAGGACTAGAATTATAATCATTGAATTAAATACATTCTAGTGCTTAATTTCTAAAATTATTTTCAATCAAGTCATACTTGATTAATCATCCCGATTTAATTTCTGACTAATGGTTCTTAATGTGTGTGACCTATTAGGTTCCTAATATGTTGGCCTAAATATAAATTATAATTCTAAATAAATAGAATTAAATAAATCAAACAATTTTATTTATTATCAATTCAATAATTGATTAATTTATATTTGAAGATCAAGTGTCGTCTAACAATGTGTCATGATCCTCTAAATATTAAAAAAATCATAAGTGGTTTGACTTAACCTTTTAGTGATCAATTTCTCAACGTAATTATTATCATTTCATCAATAATATTCTAATTTAGACATTTTAGTATGGAGTGTGTCTGCTATGTCATATCATAATTGTTCATAACATTATAGTCATTGATAATTTGAATAAGATTTGAAACTCTTTTCAAATCTCATTCCACCTTGCGCAAGAATTTGATAATCAATATTATTTGAGAACAAGTGAAATATTTTTTCTAATTCACCAGGGGTGATGAATCCTCTCTTGATCACTCAAATACCTTTATATAATTTATGTTATATTCAATGTCTGTCTATTTGTTACATTTACCAAGATAACATGTAACGAGATCAAAACATAACACTCTCTATATAAGATAACTTAGTGATATAAAATTTTACTAACCCTAAAGTGTCTCATTAAACCGACCTCATAAGCTTCACGAACAAGCAATTTAGACATATAACAATTAGGCACCCACAATCTTTTTTTCTTTAAACAAATAACCATCAAACCTATAAAATTTATCAAATGTAAATTCTCACATGCTTTATAAATCTGGCTAAAACCAACATCATTATTATATAAATCTTTCACATACTCAAATCATAATAATTTAGATTTAAAGTTGAAAGAAGTACATACCTTCTTGATAGTGCATCAATTACTATATTTCATTACTTTGCTTATATTTTATCATATATGGGAACATTTCTATGAACTCAACTCACTTGGCAAGCATACTAGGAATCTTATCAGGGAAAATATCCTTATAATCTTGTAATAAAAAAACACAAATACTAGAAATACAAAGATCAAGTTCATTAGTGTTAAAATATGTCTTATTATACATAAATAAAATCAGAGGCATGTTAGAAAAATAAACATTCTTAATCTCATTCCCTTTTACATGAAAACTAACTTCTTCTTGTTTTTTTTTTATCACTCTTCTTTTCTTACCCTTTATTTTTTTCTCTTTATTTTTTTCTCTTCTCTCTTAGCCAAAACCATATTTTTCTCTACATTGATTAAATTTGTTCTCTCAATGCTTCTATTTTTTTCAATCTTTCTTATACCCTTACATGGTTTTTCTATATTTTTTGCTTCACTTTTCTTTTTCATATTCAATTGGTCTTCATAAACCTACATAAGTGACAATGGTACAAGTGTGAAAGTCTTTCCATCCTTTTTAAGATAATATATGTTCTTAACCCATTATGTTTGACATTCCTATGAAATTTCCAAGGACTACTCAATAATAAATGAGCAATATGCATAGGAACCACATTACATAAAACCTCATTCTTATTTTTTCCAACAAAAAAAATCAAAACCTATTTAGTAACTCTTACTTCTCCATATTGATTCAATTATTAAAGTTTATAAGGTCTTTCATGTTTATTATCTCTAATTGTTATTGCACAGCCAAATAATCCTATTTGGATTATTCCTATCTTTCAGCGGTAATTATCCGTTATTGATTGACATCATTAAGATATGAAAATCGTATTTGTGGTAAGAGAAATATATCCTCACACACTCCCTCATGTGTTTACACTCAATAGATGTCACTCCTCTCGTGTTTCATATAAATTTTGGCTTTTCACTACAATAAGCTTATCCTTTTACTTTTAGCACTCAATATCAAAGATTCCAATTCTTTAAGGAACTAATTAGAAAAATTAACAACTTAGTAGTGTAATTCAAAATAAAATATAGGCTAAAAGTGTAATAAAAACAAAAAAAAAAAACTATTAATACAAAACTATGAATATGAAATCACAAATAGAATAATTATTTCATGCAAAATATGAACGATACAAAAAGATTAAAAAAATATTATAAGAATAAGAAAACTAATGTAATGAGACTTAAATAACCCAAATTAAGCAAATACACTATATTTGTTATGATTTATTGTTTTTGTAATTTTCATAATTAACCTAAGAAAATATGTCTAAATAATCCCAAAATTATGTTAAGTCATTAAGATATCTTAAAAATCAAGAATTTTCATATTTGAATTGTTGAATCCAAGATTTGATGAAAACCCTATTTTTTACGGCTAAACCCTAATTTTTTTTTCCTTTGAGAGATTTCTTTTATCTTTTTTTTAATTATAAACAACCATATCACAAATAATCTTTTTTTTTAATTTGTTTTTGTACATTTAAGGTTCTAGATGATGACAATGAAGAAATAACATGGAAATTAAAAGATAAAGGGATAAAACCTGATTTTAAAGCCTTGCTTTAATACCAACAAATGCAAACGCTATGGATATAGAGATCCAAAAACCCACAGTCAAATTGATGATTTCCAAGAAAGCTAAATTCAAGCTTGTGATTGAGTTTAACACATCAATAACTTGCACCTAGGCACCAAGACTATATAAACCTAACCCTCACTCAATGTATATGAAGATAAAAATATCTAGTCCATTCACCAAAAATATCTCATATGATTGAGGCCATATGATAGTTTTAATATAAAAAAAATATAAATTTCTTGTTTGGACTAGTGGGTCTCATCATCCACATTCTTCTCCATCATCATTATTTTTTAAGTCATTGGCATCCACCACCTAAACAACTTGATTGGGCTCCTTATCCATCAATGGTTAATCTCTTTGCATCCTTTTGACTAGATCTTCCTTTATATTTCTTAGAACATCTCCAATATCTTCATCAAGTTCCATAACTAAATACTCATTTTTAGAGATAATGACAACATGTCTATGAAATATCTCCTTGAGTTCGAGCATGGGAGTAGGTTGAAAGATTTGAAAAAGGTCCATTACTAACTGTTTGGAAAAAATAAAAAGGTGAAGCTTATTCATCACTTTAACCGATTTTTAATTCATGACCTCCTTCAAGGCATCAGTCCTATCAAACATATTTAAGAACACATCTAGAACATCCTTTATAACATGAAAATGAGATGACTTTGCTCAAGCTTCACCAGCTTCACTCCTAACCATAATAAGAATCAACTTTAGCTCCCCAATCATTATTATTTTTTTTTATCACTAATAAAGACTTTTTATCTATTTGAAGCTTCACAACCAGTACATCCTTTTTCCTATAAGGATTTGGTGAAAACTTTTTAGATAGGCCTCGATTGATTCTCTAGATCTGCTGGAATCCCTTATAACCTATATTATATAACCTTATAGTCCTTAATGCTTGGCCATTCTCCTATAACATCTATATCACTTAGACCATTTCCCTACACTCAGACTCTCAATATCAATCATTGTGGTTCTATAATAGGACCATCTAAAACAAAGTTTGGTAAGGCATAAAAAACAATAACAATAATAAAAATAATGACTTGGGAAAAGTTGAGTGCAAACTCATAATAAAGGCTATCTAGGAAGTGATCCATATCTAATGAGTAAGGTTTCCCTACATCTTTATCTATGTCTCTAGGGAATTGAGAGAGAAACTTCAATATCTCAATGTTGAGGATTATTGTTAACTATCATAATGTGGGATTCTCCTCAAATCGTACAAAATGGTAATAGTTGTAACATATGGTAATGATATTGGATCTTATCTAGCATTCGAGGAAACACCAAGCCCCTATACAAAAGGCTATTAAGAAAAGGTAGAAAGAGTCTCATCATCAAACCCAGTCACCCTTCTTTCTTTTCTAAAACTTAGCTGCCAATATGAACATTACTTCTCTAAAATCCATAGAACTTATCGTGTTAATAAGATCAATTCATATTTTTATTTCTTTTTATTTAAGGCAAGCTATCAGTAGTGGAACAAGAACTAGACTTCTTAGATGAAGTGGAATCTCTAAATCAGAGCTATATGAGGTCATGTCTCTTTTGGGGACTTCTCTTTGGCCTAGGTTTTCAAATTTAAATTTAAAAAAATCACCAAATAAGATAAATAAATAAAAAGCTTGAGTGTATTACCCATTAAAGTACACTCAAAGTTCAAGGTTTAATTTTATACTGAGAATTGTAGGCCCACAATTAGTTGCACAACAACTTCTTTATCAAAGTTAAAGTGGGCTTATCAGTGTATAATCCAACTAAGGTCCTCTAAAAGCATAAACAACCTTAAATATATTAAGGGTTGACTATAAAAACACCCTTTTAAGATCAATAATGAGCCACGTGTTCCTCCACTCATTTGCAAGATTTATCTTTCTCTTAATTACTCCTTTAATAGGACTTTTTGCTTAGAGAAAAAAGATATAAATCCATGTCATTTCTTGAGTCTTATTAGTACATGCAACCAATTGATGAGAGTGCTTGAAGACCCTTGATAAGGGTTTTTCACCATGCTGCCTCATGTAATTTTTTAAAGTATTCATTATAACCCATCTATTCTAGTGTAATTAACTAGCATAAAGGTTGTAATGATGAAAAAGCCTTTTCATAAACCCTAATAAAGGGAATATATATCCTTATCTGAACACGAAGAGGGGAGATGTAATCTTTTACCCTTTATTAAGGCCCTAATAGACTAGGCATTGTTTTTCTCAACCTATAACATTTTTTTTTCTATATTGACTCTTTGTTAATATGCCTAACATTTAGCTATCTAAATCATGGACACCTCATTCGAGTATTGTCCTCTAATTGGTCTTAAGGCTATTTTAGCACCCTTTATTATCTTTTAGTTTTAATTGGGGGTTCCCTAGCCCCACCTAGGTTTTAGGACTCTTCCACTAGAGGCCTCCATTTAGGGTAGTTCTTGATCCAAAAACTACTCAAGAATATATCATACTTAAAGAGTTTTAAGAATGTGATTTAGGGAGTTACTTGATGAAGAATGAGTTTCGATCATCAAAAAAATAAAGAACCACCTAAAATCCTTTAAAAAAAAATTAAACACCAGCTAAAACGGCACCAAAATGATCCATACAATGAACAAAACCACTCAAGACCTCTTTGTGAGTTTCTAAATGAATATTTGGTGTTTTAAAACAATTATAAATGGTAGAAATTGGTGGCATTTGTGGTGTAATAAGAATAATATTCTCTCATTGAAAATCATCTGGAGAGAGAAAATTAATGAAAGTAGTGAAAATAAAGAAGAAAGTCGACGTATGGCTTTATATAGGCATGCCAACATGGGAGACCATGTTAGCATTGTTTAGCTTACTAGACAACTTAGTTCAATTATCCCTTGACAAGTGTGCCGCTATTAGGAAATGTAGTAGAAGGATGACATGCAATTAGAATTTTCAAAGTCATCAACCCTTGGCCTTCACTTATATGCTCACACACCAATCTTTTGGTTTCCAACACATGTTCTGTCATAATGACACATCTGAGGAAATGAAACAAAAAACCAGTTAAAAGAACAACAAAGTGTGATCAGGGGACACATATAAAAAGACTCACGAAGATCACCTCAAATCCACATAAATAAGATAAGAAAGTGCATAAGAAAATCACGCGTCATCCTCGAATATGAAATAAGACATGACATATCCCACAACAAGTAAAACCTTGATGCTAGCCATACTATAAAGATTTGAAAGGGCAATTGATGGGTCTAGGGTCTACACCCCAACCAAATAGCCTTTGTCCTAGAGCTCATGATAAGGCTTGTAGAGAACACAAGCACAAAGCTATAATAGGCCATGAAACTCACTCAGGCATCCAAAACCCAAAACACCCACCATCGAATTAAACTTGTGGTGTTCATATAGCCCAACACAACAAAACCCTCTTATAGAATACTCATAAAGATCCTAGATAAATCTAACCCTAGATGGGGTGAATACCCTAAAGCTAACTGTTGCTTTCGAATGCACCACTCTTTAGTTAAACCTGGTCTACTTGCCACCAATCATATAGATAAAATATACATGCATTAAATAAAGGTACTCATATTGGAAACATGTCCTCTAAAGATTGGTCATGTTATCATCACCACCAATAAATAACCAACAAAATCTAGAACCGATGACCTATTGTTACTCTAGCCTTTATCTCTAAGTAGTCCAAAATTATAAAAAACAAGCACATTAATCATCATATCCTTGCATGGACACATTCACATAAATCCAAGGCTATATAAACAGCTTTTAACCCAAAGATATGGGAGCTCTTTCCTTCGTAAAGATCTCCTTAATAATCAACTTTTTCATAGAAAAATGACTTCTTTCTTTTCAAGCTTTGCTCTCACATACAACATAACCTTCTAAAGCTCATTTCCTCCACCATTAACATTAGCTTAAACATCAGAAGGTTCTCTTAAATTCTAGAAGACTTGTTTTGTAGGTGTTCTAGTTGCCTAAGCTCATAACCTTCTATGTCTTTTCAGTCCATCATGGCCTTGGAAAGCAGCTTTAAGAAGACCATAATCTTTGTGAGGTTTTCAACGAACTCATCACATGCCATATAATTTTAATGCTTAAATTGCTATATGTACACTAAAGTAATTAATCAACATGATCATGAACAGCAGGTATCAATTGGTGTACTTGTACAAACATTTATGCGTTAAGCCATGGACAGGTTTCGATGCATATGAAAAGCAGTAGCTAGACAGTAGCACATGAGGTACAATTGCAGGTCTTAGGTACAAAAGCACAAACCCCATAAGGCTTGTTAGGAAGTTGGCAATCGATGCCGAAGCAGCAAGGCATAGTGGCACAGTTGGTGGTTGCTGCCCCAGCACAGCACTTGCATAGCAAACACAGCTGGAAAGGTGCTAGCCTTCTTCTCCACAAATCATCATCACGATCATCTCCCTTTCTTCCAATTAGCCTGTACTCTGCGGGCTCCATAGGCCGGAATTCTCCTGCTGTTAATGATGTGTTTACTGGAGATGGCTGAACTGCATAATAGTTACTGTGAAACGTTAACTCCATGTCATTATCGAGTCAAAATAAAATTTGAAAATCTTTCTCAGAAATCAACTTACCAGGACTGATGATCAACTGGCCTGGGATAAACAAAAATATCACCAATACTGCTAGTTTCATGGAATAATTCATCTCAGTAATGTTTATACACGACGGACAGGCTAGAATGATTGCACGCTGTACATACAGAGGCAGACAGAAACTCAGAGTGAAAAGAGTTAAAATTAGGGAATCAAATTTTGTGGTGCAGAGGTGTGGGGAAAGTTAGTGGGTCATTGAAATGGATATTTTTTCTTTCTATTATACGGTATCATGCACTGCAGTGATGGAGACAAAAGGGGTTTAACCATTAAGTAGTTTTGGAAGCTTAATCCGATAATGAAGAGTTGTTGGCACGGGCCATTTCAACGAATCACCAGGCCTCACAGAAGAAAGCTTTCAAGTCAACACTGGCTGATAGTGATGCCTGGTCCCAGATATGAAACCATCCAAAGAGGGGCTAAAGAGGTTGTGAGAAGCACCATATTTTCAAATTAATCACGTTTTTTGGGGTCCATGTAATATTTAAAATTATGTAGAACCATGATGGATTGATGTTAGGACTGTGAGGCTAATTATTCATATTAGTCTCCCTGCCTGAAGTTAGAATGCTCATTGGTTCTTCCCAGCGTCTGGAATCTGTTGAGGCATCCAAATACAAAACAGTCCGAGAGGGAAAATCATGCCATTAATCAAGTTATAGTTTTGGTGAAAAAGGACTCCTATGTCAACAGTATTTCCACTTACATACCTCCTCAACCTACTGATAGATAGAATGTAAAGCTTGATATAACCTGAAGAAGAAAAACTGTTTTCATCTGGCAATTCTCATTGATATGCAAACTATGCTCGAAAATTGATACAAGCAACAAGTGAGCAAGCAAAAACTAACAGCTGGTTGGGGGTCGAGAGGATAGAATGTACATCAGGTACAAGGAAGCAAATTCACTCATGATTTAACAATCAGAAGTTGTCATTTAGAAGGATGGATGGGGATGAAAAGGCACACCAAATAAATAAAAGGCAATATGCTTATCTGACCCTGCAAGCTGCAGGGCCACCTGGGGAGCAATTTGGATTAGGAGACCGACAACTAGAACCAGGTCCAACATTGTTGGTGAATCTATGACGCATCCGGTAATCAGGTACCCCTCCCATTGCAAATGCAACAGCACCACCGGTTAGGGCTGGGGTCAGTGATGATGAAACTTCACTGCATTGTAGAGGTTCCAAAGTTTCAACCACATCACTCATCAAGGGCCTTGCTTTTGGATTCTGGCTCAAACAGTAATAAGCCAGGCTGCAGGCTTTCTGGGCTGCCCTTACAGAGTACTGGTTCTCTAATCTGGGGTCAATTATTTGCAGCAACTTTCTCTTATCATTCAATTTTGGACGGGCCCAATCCACCAAGCTCTGCTCCTTGCTGGGTCTGGTTTTGTCAACTGACTTCCTTCCTGTCAATAGTTCCAGAAGAACAACTCCAAAACTGTACACATCGCTTCTTGCAGTCAGGTGGCCTGCATGCAATATAAACATTTTCAGAAAAGCAAGCACGAATACATACACATACCCAAAGGCAATTTGGTACCTCTGCAGTTATCATGAAATCAAGTTGATGCATGGCACAGCAATCATTGGTTCATCATACCATAAACCATAAAAGACTTTAAAATGTGAATCGTGTGAAAAGTGACTCCAAAATTCAAATGGCAGAGAAAAGAAGTGGTTGTCCATAAGCAAGTCATTTGTCAATATTAAGGATGCAACAGATGAGGAATTACTACAGCTTCAAAATTCCACACTTCATTGATTCCGAGAGACAATTGCAGTTGGCTATGTTGAGCCTTTTCCCCTTGAAATTCATATCATAAAGATAAAACAAGTTCATTCTAGCTTCTGTCAATCAAAAATAGTTTACTCTGGCCTGGCCATCAACCTGCCAGAACCCTCATTTATCCAGGCATTGAGCTGGCTGTGCCAGAAAGTCAAATCAGGTATAGGCAGAGTTATGAACACATACACATGCAGGATTTCCTTTCATATTATTTATTATTACAAGCTAACATTGAAAGTACATGAATCATTTTTTCGTCATTAATTAGGGACTTTGAATGCTCACAACTATTTTTGTATTGCCAGGCATATACTACTATCACCAAACTTCAGGCATTTTACATTGTCAGATGTTCAATATGCCACCCTTGTTTTTCATCTCAATTGTGTACTTTTCATATTCCTACACCTTTATTCAACTGAACTGAAAATCTACATCATAGCCTTTTGTATTCCAAGTGAGAAAATATCCATTTCCTACACCAGCATTGCCATCCAGTCCCTTAATTATCTAGTCATTACCAGGCAGCCCTTGGAACTGATTTTTCACCAAACATACAGAAACACATCCTAATCAATTCTGAGTTTAAGCTTTTTCTGGAAAGACGTATTTAGTCTCTTACAAAACCATACCATAGAATTAAAAGGGCAGAAAAATCAAGAATTTTGGAGATTGTAGAGGGTCTTACCAGTCATTACATATTCAGGGGCAGCATAACCATAGGTACCCATCACTCGAGTTGATACATGAGTCTCGTCGCCTTGCGGTCCAGCTTTTGCAAGCCCAAAATCAGAAAGCTTGGCAGTATAATCCTGTGAATACATAGGCAACTAGTATTAGCATTAGTAACAGGCAAGGACTGTCCCTGTATCAAGAAAGCATACAGGAAATATCTTAGATAATGACGTATGAGAAACCCCACTTACAGAGTCCAGTAATATATTAGAAGTTTTGAAGTCCCTATATATAACTGGTCTTTCTGCATTGTGAAGAAAAGCAAGCCCTTTAGCCGCTCCAAGTGCTATCATCATTCTTGTTGCCCAAGATAATGGAACTGTAGCTTCTAAATACCTCGGAAAAGTTCATAGCAAGGTTAAAAAAAACATTGAGGTTACAGATTCTAATGCTGAGCATGATTATATAAATGTTCTCACCAGAACTAACGAGAAAATCCAGTTGGGACCAACACTCAGCAATAAATCATCATCAAAATGCAAAATTACAGATTGTAGAAGATGATAGATCATCTATGTTTTTTCATCAATCACTGTATAGTAAAATGTTTTCACCCTTATGGTAGATGTTTTCCAAAGAGTCTAGTATCTTCTCCTAAAGAATTGAAAATCCCAACAAATATAATTTTTGAAACAATTTGCATCATATTCCCCAAACAAATTGAAACACATGAAAGTTTATAATACAGTGGATTTAGAACTCTTCGATGAGAGAACCTCCTGTAAAACAATAAATCGAGTTAACGACCCTAATTGGGAAGCTACAGATATAGTGGCATATTCTCAAAATAGTAGACTTATGCGTGATGCCATTTCAAATAACTATTGTCAGTCTATACATAGAACAAGCAACTCTTGTAATTTGGCAGGCAACCATAAAAACGATGTTCATCTTTGTTGAATTGGAACACATGAAAGTTGCAAGAACTAGGAGTGTATATTTCAAATAAAAGCAGCCCACGGTCTTGAATACAGGTGTTTATGACAGTAGGAAATTATCCTTCCAATTATTGCTATAAAACATCAAAAGAATGAAGAGCAGGAAAAGAATGCTTCTTTTGGCAGAAAGATGTAATCTTTGATCATTGCAGAAAAATCCAACCATACCATATTGTCACTTACAGCAGTAACAATTTCCTTTTCAATCAAAATGGAGCATTATGTACCATTAACAGCTGTAATTGGTAACAACAAATGCAATAATTGAAGAGGAACATAAGGCAAAAGAAGGCATACTTCGAAACAGATGATTCTCAAGGCTTCCTCGGAACATAAACTCATAAACAAGTAACCTGTGATCATCCTCGCAACAATAACCAATCAACTTCACCAAATTAGGATGCCTAAGCTGCCCCAGAAAGTTTACTTCGGTCTGGTAAGACAACAGAACAAGAAACAAGCACTATTCAATAAACGTGAAAGACATGAAAGCGAAAAGGATTAAGGAGGCTTAAGTGGAACAATATCAAAGCAAATTAAGAAGAAACATACAAGCCATTCACGATGGCCTTGAAGACCCTCTTTATTGAGAACCTTGACAGCAACTGGAAGAGATTTGAGGCCAACCCTGACATTCTCATCAATGTAGCCTTTATAAACAGTTCCAAATCCACCTTCCCCAAGAATGTAATCAGAGCGAAAACTCTTGGTAATTGTCTCAAGCTCATACAAAGTGAAGGCTATAACATGAGTATAAAGAAGGGCATTCTTTCTTGAGTCCTCAAAGTTGCGTGGAGTTGAAGTAGGATCACTCAGATCTGAAACTGACCTACTATGCTTCTTGTCTGACTGACCGTTTTTAACTGATGCTGATGATGAAATTATGTGAAGCTGTTGTTGAACTGCATACCCATCAAATTCACACTCACATAATTAACAAAGATTATAATTTTCATTTTATAGAAGCATAAAGATTCAAACTTTAATTAAATTCAATGAAAAAATCTAAAAAATTCCAGGCTTTGCCACTGAAACCTTATATACGCAGTAAGCAAAATGGAGAAATAATAAAGAGTAAAATGGGGGAGGGAGAGGTAGATCTGGGGTGGAAACCGAGAAGGGAAATTAAACCTTGAGCAGTGGAGACAACGGCAGACTCTTCTCTAGTGCCGCAGTTGCCCATCTTGATTACTGCTGCTAGCACTATAAATGATATGACAGTGACTTTGAAGAGTTAGTAGCGGGGGTAGAGCAGAAGCTGAAGTAGCAGCAGGTGCTGGTGGAATGGCTGTCCTGATAAAGCAGCAGCCTACTTGTTTCATTCTTGGCTCTTTTTTTTTTCCAGCTTCCCCCTTGACACACTATTTTTTCTCTCTCACTGTTACCAGTGTTTTATTAGTTTATAAAAAATAAAAAATAAAAAATAAAAAAGGAAACATTGAAATATTTAAGCAGCCCATAGTACTAATCTTTATTATTACATTACAATATTACATGCTGGAAAAGAGAAAGAGAAAAGGAGTAGCTAAAGAGGAGGCCAAAGCGTGCTTCGACTACGCTACAACTGGACCTGGTTTACCAAAATAAGGAGTAATAGTTGTTAGAGAAGGAAATTCCTATCCCAAAAGGAGGAAAAGGGGGTCTCTCTCTTTTGTATATTAGAAATGGAGATCGGACAGTGGGTGGACTGAGGGTCTGTGAATCTCCTACACCCTTATTTGCTATTGCAAAGGTGTGTCGGACCAGTTAGTCAGTCAGTCACGAACTCTCCTGGATGCTTTTTATTCAACTATAATTTACACCTTGCTTTCTTAACTACTTTACTTGCTGCTGTGACGGTGTTTGGGAGGGTATTTATTTAAAAATATATTAAAATAATATTTTTTATTTTTAAAAAATTATTTTTATCATATTAAAATGATTTGAAAAGATAAAAAATATTAATTTCAAATAAAAATATAAAAAATATATTTTTAAAATACAAAAATAAAAGGATATTAATCTCACGACAGCTGACCTTATCTAAATTGCGTTAGGTCCATTTCAAAGCAAGCTTATCTTGTAACAAATCATTGTAACCACAACCATTTAGATCATACTATGCTATGCTAACTTACTTTTGCTAGGCTGCGGATAGAATTAAGAGTGAAGTTCTAAAGTAAACATAACGAATGTGTATTGTTAACATATTTCTTAGCTTATGAAGAAAATTAGAGGGTATTTTAGATTTGGTAGTGATTGTTTTTTAAAAGGATTTTAGCTCTCAAAAATATAAAAATAATATATTTTTTATTTTTTAAAAATTATTTTTGATATCAGTATTTTAAAGTTATTCAAAAATATATATATAAATTAATTTTAAGTAAAAATAAATAATTTAAAAAAAAGTACAGTTTCAACCATGATTTTAAACACAATCTTAATTATGAATTGAAAAGTTGATACAATATATAATAAAATAAATAAAGAATTATATGCTTTTTTTTAATGGAAAAATTAATTTGACCAAAAGCATTTATTTATATAAAAAACTTAGCATGATTTGAAAAGCAATTTTCAATAAAAAAAATCAAATTAAAAACAATATATCACTATTTTGTATGTTATCGAAGAAAAAAATGATCACTTTAAGAAAACCATTTAAAGATTTATAATAAAAATATAACAAAATATAAACGTTATTTTCATTAAGCATTCATGACCAAAAACTTTTTTAAAAAATGATCACTTTAAGAAAACCATTTAAAGATTCATAATAAAAATATAAAAAAATATAAACGTTATTTTCATTAAGCATTCATGACAAAAAACTTTTTTTAAAAATTGCACTGTAAGATAATGTATAATAATCAACTAAATAATTGTTAGATTTATTGTTAAAAGTTTAAGATAATAAGGTAGTCATTTTGACACATATTCACTTATGTCAAGATATAAATATTAGTAGTCATTCCAGCTATTGACAAGTTTGAAATACATCAAATTAAAGTAAAAATAATTTTTCTAAATAGTGACCTTGATGAAGAGGTTTACTTGGAATAACTCGAGGGTTTTGTTGTCAGTAGACAAAAAAATAAAGTTTGTAAGCTTGACAAATCATTATATGATTTGAAATAGACACTTAAACAATAATATGAAAAATTTAACAAGGTTACGTTGTCAAATGAGTTTAAAATTAATGAAGTTGATAAATGTATTTATATAAAAAACATTAATAAAAATTATGTCATTGTATATCTCTATATAGATAATATGCTAATTTTAGATAGCAATGATCACATAATCAAGTCTATTATGAAAATATTAAATAACAAATTTGACATAAAAACATGGGTGTTATAGATGTAATACTAAAAATAAACATTTATAAGACATCTGATAGATTGATATTGTCTCAATCTTATTATGTTGAGAAAATTCTCTATATTTTTTTAAAATTAACAATAACATTGTTAAAATACTAATTGATATAAGTGAATATTTGTCTAAGAATAAAGGTAAATGAATAAACCAATTGGAATATTGTTGAATAATTAGAATTCTAATATACGTTATAAAGTACACAAGACTTGATATTACTTACTTAATCAGTAAATTGAGTAGATTTACAAGTACTCTAAGTATAAACAACTGAAAGGCAATAAAAAAAATAATCAAATTTATGATACATCTTGAACTATGAGCTATATTATATTAGTTACTTAGCGATACTAGAAGGGTATATTGATACTAATTGGATATTTGATACTAATGATTTGAAATTCGCAAGTAGATATATCTTCACACTTGGTATAGCAGCTATGTCATAGAAATCCTTAAACAAATGTGTAATACAAGATCCATGATGGAATCAAAGTTTATTACTCTTGATAAAGTTGAAGAGGAAGTTGGATGGATTCAGAATCTCGTAAAGGATATTCCATATTGGCTAAAACCAATGCAAGTTATTTATATTCATTGTAATAATCAGACAATAATCGAAAGGGCATAAAATAGTATGTATAATGTCAAGTCTATACATATATGTCTTAGACATAATATAGTTCAACACTTGCTCTTAAATGAAATTATTTCATTAACTACATAAAGTAAAAGGAATTTTTTGTGAATGCATTAACCAAATATTTGTTGAGAGAGATTTGTATAATTCATTGAGGGAATCAACTTAAAGTCTTTAAAGATGAAAGAGTGTAACAATGGTAACCATATATAATTGATTGAAAATCCTAATATATAGTTTCAAATAGAAAACTAAGTCATATAACTTTCTTGGTAGCACTAAGAAATTATTATTTCCTACTTATTCCTATGATAAAATAAGTGTTGGTTATAGAGTTATAAAGGGTGAGTTGTGCTCTTAACAATTTTCATATCTTGGTACATCAAGTAGAATGTAGTAGAATATTTTCAATGAAAGATCGCTTATATGAGTGAGAATTATGGTCATTTCTTTAAGAATTTTAATAACGACTAAATTCTCTAAAACAGTCATGAATTCAAAAGTTGTTCAAGGTCAAAATAAAAACAACAATGAGTACCAAATGAAATCTTTATGTAGAGAACTATGTGAGTAATATTGTCTTAATTTACACAAAAGTATGAATAGTTCAAAGACATTTTGTTCACTATTTAGCCGAGTGAATCCAATAGTATTTCATTAAGAAATATTCAAAACCAAGAAGCTATATATCTTGATATAGTAATCTATCAAATTAATATTTCTTAACAAATCTACATGTTGTTTTTAAACTGGTCAGACAATTTCCATTCATGTGAAAGATTGTTGAAAATTTTGTTAAAGCATGATTAATGGATATATTTGAGGCTAAATTAAAAGTGAGGTAATTTAATTTTTAGGTTAAAACTTTGTTGGAATTTAATCTCCAACATAAGTTCTTCAATATAAAATATTAACATGATTTAAACAAATTATGAGTGAATGAGATATTTATCTCAAAAAACCCTTAGTTGACATATTTTGATGAAACCCTAAACCTTTTAAAAAATCTCTATCACATATAGAAGAAAAAAAAAACTTTCTTAGTGTTTATAAAGTGAGAAGTTGAAAAGTTAAAATTGTGCTCGAAGGGAACCTAAACTTTTAGATGGGAGATGTTCTCAGAAAAGTGGGTTTTGAGCTTAAACTCACACATTCATTCTTGTCAGCCTAATTCAGCTTGTGCTCGAGTTTCGAGCTAGGCTCAAGTTTGAGTTTATTATAAAATAATGTTTTGGTCCACGAAAGATTTTTTTTTCTCTTAGAATATTGTTTTGTCTAGTTTAATCTAGAAGCATTTTCTACAAATCTAAATAGTTTTTTCTAGCTAAAAAGAATTTTAAATTTATGATTACCATATTCAGGTTTAATTCTTGATTTATGGTAACTAAAAAAGAGGTGATAATGGTGTTAATTAATTTTGATTATTATCAAAATTAATTCTTTAATTTTTTAGCTTTCAAATTTTACAATAAAAAGGGGGTGAATAAAGAGTTTAATACAAGTTTTACACACACATACACACCTCATTTTTCATTTTTTTCCTTCTCTTTTATACTTTGGTTTTTCTCCCAAATATATAACTTAGGTTCACTTTATTAAAAGATAATTGAGTTTTTTTACTTCGGTTCACAGAATTTATTTAAAAATGCATCTAAATTAAGATGGTGTAGTTGGAATCATGAGAAACATATTGAAAACATCATATTTGCACAAAGTGAGGAACAATAAAACTTCAAGAACAAATGATTAATCATTCACAACAATAAAAATTTCATTGTTTTAAAATGTTTCAATAAATAAGTACTCTTCTTTGTTTTAATTTAAAAATAGATATTTTTATTATTAATATGTATTTTAGGAGTTTGATTTGATATTAATTTGCAAGTTTGAATATATACTTAGCATACATGCTATAATTCTATTATTATATTTGTGTTGAAAGTATGCTTGCTATGAGTTTTTATTTTTCATGCTTATAGATTTGAACTTATAAGAACTTTATGTATTTTTTTTAATATCTTTTATGTGTCGAATGTTCTTGTTATAATAAACTAAAAATCTTTATTTGCTAGTGTAATACAATTAATATTATGAAAACAATTTTTTACATATCATTTTATTATATTAATATAGTAGCCATCAAACTCAATCTACAATCATAGTGACTTAAGTTCCAAGCTAACCAAATCAGGTTTAATCAAAACTCAATCAACTCAACTAATCTAGTCAATATCCAATTAAAATTTAACTAAATAAAAAATTTAAAATAAAAACAATGACTTTATATGTTAAGAGTTATGTTCAATTTATTATAATATATTTAATTACATTTAACATATTTATCTTTTTATTAGATTTTAACAGTCAAAACTAGTCAAAACTAATCAGAATACATTATGTAATTTTACATGACTAATTTTAAATCTTATAATTTTAAAATATCTTTCATTAATAAATAGAGAATAAAAAACTATATTTGGAATACTAAATAGGGTTTGATAAACAAAAAAATAATTCTGAGTTTTTTTATAAATTATATGGGTAAGCTATTCCACACTTGGAAATTTTTGGGAAAAAATCCTAACGTCTCCTTTTTTAAAATTAATGAAGGATATTTTGTATATATAAATATGAACTTATCCCTTGCAAGTCAAAAAAACAATTATTATTATTATTTAAAGAAAACCCTCCAAATAAAGACCAGATCCCGAAAGGTAGAAATGAAGAGTCAGCCCAGCCCAGCCCGGTTGGAGTTAAGTAAAATCCTTATCCATCCATTTATCTAATCCGATCTTTCCTGGAATTGAAGACCTTGAGAGAGAAGAGGTAGCAGTTCAAGCAGTGGTAGAAGAGAAATGGCATTATCAGTGGCCATGGCAGTCGATGCTACTGCTAGTACTAGTAATAGATGGAGTATGGCTTCTCTCTGGTCTGCACTTCCTTCTTCTTCAAAGAGTGCCGCATCCACAATGCGATTTCCATCATCTCGTTGCCAATGCCCCCGGCAAAGCATCAGCCTCTCTCGCACTCGCCGCCAACAACAACAACGACCAGTCCTTACGCGCTCTTTCACTGCTCTTAACCCCCTCTCCTCCTCGTCTCTTGGTTTCTCCGGTAATTTCTGTACTGTTCCTTCCTTATTTACATATTTATTTATTTATTCGTATCAGGTTTGATTATAATTTATTTTAGGGATTTATTTCTGCCTCAAAATATACTATCCATAATAATAATAATAATAATTATAATAATCTCGTTCATTTGGGCCCCAGACAGACTATCTAATTGCAATTATGCTTTACTTTCGTTTCCTTATTTGATTTATTATTTACTAGACTGAGATTTTTTTTTTCCCCTTAAAGTTCTGCCATTTTTTAGGTTACTACTTACTAACTAAGCAAATTCCCCTTGCGTTTTACTTTCACTTACATGTTCTACGCATTTCTTGCAGACAACTCTACTTTCGGACATGCCTTCCCTTCTGTTGATAATGGCTCTCGCTTTTTTGCCATGAGGCATGGCAGGCGAGTTCCCAAGCTCAATCGGCCACCAGACCAGCGTCGGGCACTTCTTAGAGGCCTCACAACTCAGCTCCTTAAACACGGTCGTATCAAGACCACGAGGGCACGTGCCA
>Ga0325400_1001532_pt1 | contig 19175 bp, 18 predicted proteins | sample PopdelMetagenome_2_FD_205662 | JGI IMG/M metagenome (GOLD analysis project Ga0325400, IMG submission 205662) | Populus deltoides microbial communities from Bellville, Georgia, United States - Xylem-PdKOR-R1 | ecosystem: Host-associated > Plants > Phyllosphere > Stem > Wood/Secondary xylem...
GGCAGACGCTTCCCGGAACCGCGCCGCACGCTCGGCGGTTTTATCCACAGGCAGGGGGCAAGCGATGGAACCGGTCTTTTTCGTCCTGGCGATCCTGGGTTGCGGTGACGCGGGCGAGGCGTGTCGCGAGGTTCGGGCCGAAGCCGTCCGCTACGCGACCCGCGCCCAGTGCCGCGCGGCCATCACGGACGCGCTGACCCGCAGCACCGCGCTCGACTTCCCCGTGATAGAGGCCGATTGCCGACCGAGCGGCGTGCAGATCGCGAGCGCGGCCGCCCGCTGACCACGGCTCCCTATCGTCCCGGTCGCGTCCACAGATCGCCCGGCCGGGGCACGTCCGCGTAGAGCGTCCGCCGCCGCGCCGCCTGCGCGCCCGCGCGCGCGATCCAGCCCAGCTTGGCGCCGCGCGAGGTGACGACGCGGGCGTCCCAGGCCGCCGCCCCCCGGTCGCGCACCGCGCGCGCGATGTCGCCGTATATGCCCGCCGCCGCCAGCACCGCCCATGCCGACCGGAACGTCAACGCCGGCGTGCCGCCGCGCGCGCTGGCCTCATACGCTTCCGCCCGGTCGGCCAGCCGCCGCCCCAGCATCGCCAGCCGAGCGCGATAGGGGGGCTTCATCTGCTCGCCCGGCGGCACGTCGATCTCGACCAGCCATTCCAGCGGCAGGTAGCATCGCCCGCCCGCGTCGTCCTCGGCCAGGTCGCGGGCGATGTTGGCCAGCTGGAACGCCAGCCCCAGGTCGCAGGCCCGGTCCAGCACCGCCCGGTCGGCGGGGTCGACGCCCATCACCGCCGCCATCATCAGCCCCACCGCGCCGGCCACGCGGTAGCAGTAGAGCATGAGGTCGTTCTCCCCGCGCGGGCGCCAGCCATCGGCGTCCATCGCGAAGCCCGCCACCAGCTCGCGCGGCCATTCGGGCGGCATCCGCGTCTCGGCCACCACCACCGCCAGCCCGTCATAGGCGGGCAGGCCCGTGGGCACGCCGGCCAGCGCCAAGTCGGTCAGCCGCGCGATCTCCGCCACGCGCGCGCGCGCCTGCTCGGGGCTGTCGTCCGCCGCCAGCGCGCCGCCGCCCTCCTGCCCGTCCGCCGCGTCGTCGCCCGCCCGGCACCAGGCGTAGAGCAGCCAGGCGCGCTCGCGCGTCGCGGGGTCGAACAGCTTGCTGGCGGCGGCGAAGCTTTTCGAGCCGCGGGCGATGGAGTCTCGCGCGTGCCGCACGAGCGCGGAGCGGTCGTGCGGCGCGCCATCGCCCGGCCGGCGGGCCAGGAGTCCGTCCGACGGCGCGGGCGGGGCGCCATCACCCGGCCGGCGGGCCAGGGGCCCGTCCGACGGCGAGGCGGAGCCGTCGCCCGGCCGGCGCGGAGCGTTCGACGTCATGGGTGGGCGTCTCCCCGTACTGCCGAAAGTACCCGCCCGGCCGGGCGCGGGCGGCCGCGCCCTTTACGTCGAACGGGCCTGCAAGCCCGCCGGCCGGGGCTGGGTGCGCTTTTGGGGCTTGCCCTCAAAGCGCACCCAGCCCCATCCGCACGATCGGCTGCACCGGCACGTGCGCCCCCATCCGGTCCAGCAAAGCCTCCAACCGGTCCTCCGCGATCAGTAGCCCCGTGTGCTGCGCGCGCAGGAAGCCCACCTCGGCCATCTTGTTCCAGAAGGCGACCAGCCCGTCATAATAGCCCAGAGCGTTCAACAGCCCGACCGGCTTGGCGTGATAGCCCAGCTGCGCCCAGCTCAAGGCTTCCCACAGTTCGTCCATGGTGCCGGTGCCGCCGGGAATGGTGACGAAGCCGTCCGAGAGCTGGGTGAACATCGCCTTGCGCTCGTGCATGCCGGTCACGGTGTGCAGTTCGGTCAAGCCCCGATGCGCGACCTCCGCGTCGACCAGCGCGCGCGGGATGACGCCCACCACCTCGCCGCCCGCCGCCAGCGCCGAATCGGCCACCGCGCCCATCAGGCCCAGCCGCCCGCCGCCGTAGACGACGCCGATCCCGCGTTCCGCCAGCCCGCGTCCGACCGCGCGGGCCAAGTCGATATAGGCGGGGTCGGCGGGGGTCGCGGACCCGCAATAAACGGCCAGTCGCTTCATGCCCGGATCGCTAGGCGACCCGCCTTCCGGCGGCAAGCGAAGGGTGTCAGGGCAGGATCGCGAACGCCACCGTCACCGTGGCGCGCGTTTCCACCGGCCGGGGCTTGGCCTCGATCTGGACGGGGGCCGGCGCCGACGGCGGCGGCGGGGGCGGCGGCGCGGCCATCCTGTTGGCGCCGACCACGATGTCCGGCGACACGTAGTTGCCGTCGCGAAGCGTCACCACCGGCCCCAGCCGCACGCCGGCACCCCGCGCCAGCGCCTCGGCCCGCGCCCTGGCGTCGGCCACCGCCGCCGCGGTCGCGCGCGCGGTGGCAGCGGCGGGGTCGGACAGCGTAAAACCCTGCAACCGCGCGTCGCTGGCCCCCAGCCGCGCCATCAGCCCCGCCGCGGTGCCCGCGCGGTCGACCGCGTTCGTCCGCACCTCGGCCTGCAACGTCGCCAGATAGCCCGTCACCGTGCAAGCCCCCTGGCTCAAGCGCGGCTGGGCATTATAGCCGCGGTCCTGGCACTCGGCCCCCCGCGCCTCGATCACCGTGACGTTGCCAGCGGTCGGTCGCGCCGTCGGCCCGAGCAGCCCCGCCACGCCCTCGTTCACCGCCCGCTGCTTCGCCTGGAGCGCGCGCGTCGCCTCGTCCGGGGTCGCCCCCTCGCCGCGCAACCAGAAGGCGAGCGTGGCGGTGTCGGGCGGCGTCCGGTCCACTCCGACGCCCGTCACCTGGATCAGCCGCTCGGGCGCCGGCTGCTGGGCGGCGGCGGCGGGGGCGGCCGCCAGCAGGGCCGCAAGAGCGAGGCGTGGTGTCATGCGTACCGTCTCCCGATGTTACGTTTCGTTTCCAGATCGCTTTTTCGCAAGCGTATCACGTCCTGGCAGGGTGGGTGACCCAATTCGGTAACCACGACGCAACGCCCGCGTCACGCGATTCCCCCATGGCCCCCGCCCGACGGCGGTGCGGGCAACCAAGGTCCGGCCGGCGGGGGAGATTGCAGCCATGACCACCATCCTGGACGGCCCTTGCGCCGCCTATGACGACGGCGACGTCGATACCAACCGTTCCACCGCCACCCATCTGAACGACCTGGTCGACCAGCGCTATTCGCGCCGCCAGGCGATCACGGGCGGCCTGTCGGCGATGACCGCCGCCGCGTTCGGCAGCACGCTGCTGGCGGCTTGCGGCGAGGACGGGGCGGCCTCCGTCGCGTCCGACGGCGCGGTGCGGGTGCTGAGCGATACGCGGGCGGTGGTGTCGTCGGGCCTGGGCTTCCAGGCGGTGCCAAAGAGTCTGGCCGACACGGTGTCGGTGCCGGACGGCTATTCGGTGACGGTGCTGTATCGCCTGGGCGATCCGATCGCGCCCGGCGTCTCCGCCTACGCCAACAACGGCACCGACGGCGACTTCTCCAAGCGCGCGGGCGACCATCACGACGGCATGAGCTTCTTCGGCATGTCGGCGACCACCGGCCTGCCCGACGCCGCCGCCAATACCCAGGGCGTGCTGGTGATGAACCACGAGAACATCACCCAGATGTACCTTCACCCCGCCGGCGCCACCTCGCCCGGCGGCGTCCGCCCCGAAGGCGAGGCGCTGAAGGAGATGGAGTGCCACGGCGTGTCCGTGATCCAGGTTTCGCGGGGCCAAGGCGGCGGCTGGTCCTATGCCCAGGCCGCGCCGCTCAACCGCCGCGTCACGCCGCTGACGCCGATGCAGTTCAACGGCCCCGTGCGCGGCGACGCGACGCTTCGCACCGCCTATTCGCCCGCTGGCACCGCTGGCCGCGGCACCATCAACAACTGCGCCAACGGCTATGCGCCCTGGCACACCTACCTGACCAACGAAGAGAACTGGGCCGGCTATTTCCGCCGCGAGGCCAGCGACGCCGCCAACCGCGCCGCGCTGGGGGCCGCGGGCGCGCGGCAGAACCAGTCGCTCAGCCGTTACGGCGCCGGCGGCACGCGGGCCGGCAACTATGGCTGGGCGGGCGTCCAGGCCGCGGACCCCGCCAACACCGCGTTTCGCCGCTGGAACATCACCGTCCAGCCCGGCCAGCCCGCCGACGGCTCGGGCGATTTCCGCAACGAGATGTTCCAGTATGGCTGGGTGGTCGAGATCGACCCGTTCGACCCCAATTCCACGCCGCGCAAGCGCACCGCGCTGGGCCGAATGAACCATGAGGGGTGCCAGCCCGGCCGCATGATCGCGGGCGTCCGCCCCGCCTTCTACATGGGCGACGACGCGCAGAACGAATATATCTACAAGTTCGTGTCCGACGTCCGCTGGTCGGCGTCGGATGCCAATTCGCGCAACCGCCTGGCCACCGGCGACAAGTATCTGGACCGCGGCACGCTGTACGTCGCGCGCTTCGACGCGGACGGCACGGGCCGGTGGCTGCCGCTGGTCTATGGCCAGGGCCCGCTGACCCCGTCCAACGCCACCTACGCGTTCCAGAGCCAGGCGGACGTGCTGGTCAACTGCCGCATCGCCGCCGACGTTCTCGGTGCCACGCCGATGGACCGGCCCGAATGGACCGCGGTCAACCCGGCCAACGGCGAGATGTACTGCACGCTGACCAACAACAGTTCGCGCAACACCACGTCGCGCCCCGTCGACTGGGCCAACCCGCGCGCTTACTCCGATCCGCGGACTACGGGCGGCGCCAGCAACGGCAACGCCAACGGCCACGTCATCCGCCTGCGCGAGTCGGGCGACACAACGGAGGCGACCAGCTTCGCCTGGGACGTGTACGCCTTCGGCGCGGGCGCGGACCTGGACCCGGTCAACGTCAACCTGTCGGGGCTGGACGCCTCCAACGACTTCTCGTCGCCCGACGGCCTGTGGTTCTCGCTGCCCAGCAACGCCGGCGGCCAGGGCAGCCCGATCATGTGGATCCAGACGGACGACGGGGCCTACACCGACGTCACCAACTGCATGTTGCTGGCCGCCGTGCCCGGCCGCGTCGGCGACGGGGCGGAGCGTTCGGTGACCAGCACTCTGGGCGGCACCAGCCGCACCGTCACCACCCGCGCGGGCGCCGCGCCGGGGACGAACCTGCGTCGGTTCCTGGTGGGGCCGGTGGACTGCGAGATCACGGGCATCACGTCGACGCCCGACGGTACCGCGCTGTTCGTCAACGTCCAGCATCCGGGCGACGGCGGCACGGTCGCCCGGCCCAGCGGCAACTGGCCCAACAACCAGCAGGGGCTGCCCGCCGGCCGCCCGCGCTCGGCCACCATCGTCATCACCAGGAACGACGGCGGCGTGGTCGGGCTTTGAGCCCGGCCGACCGTCTCGCAGGGAGCAAGCACATGACCAAGCTCATCCGCGCCGCATTGGCCGCCGCCGCCTTGTTCGCCGCCCCGGCGGCGCAGGGCCAGACGCTGACGGAGGGGTTCGACCCCTTCGCCGGCTGGCAGACCCGCTGGTTCGGCGCCCAGTCCAATGCCGCCAACTACTACACCTCGGAATTCGGCGATCCCGTCGATTACCAGGGCGCGCCGGACGTGGGCGGACTGTGGCTGTCGGACGGCGACAGCTATCGCGATCCGGGCGACTATCAGTCGATCGCCATCCGCTTCGCCGACGGGTTCGCCGCCCAGCTGACCGGCCTGTCGCTCGACGTGGCGAGCGCGGTGTCGGGGGTGCAGCTGTCCTTCTTCGACCGCGCGGGCAACGCGCTCGCCACCTCGGCGGTGGTGCAGTCGGCCGACAGCTCGCTCTACGGCACGCCGCTGGGCTATAGCCGCTACGCCGTCACGTCCGCGAACGGCATCGGCGGCTTCAGCTTCACCAGCCCGGCGCAGGGCAATCTGATCGTCGACAACATCGCCGCCGCCGCGGTGCCCGAGCCCGCGGCCTGGGGCCTGATGATCCTGGGGCTGGGCGCGGTCGGCGCGACCATGCGCCGCCGCCGGATCGCGGTGCTCGCATGACCTGGGGAGGGGGGCTTCATCGCCCCCCTTTCTTCGCCGTCCCCGACCTGCGCCGGGATGACGGGGGGCGATCCTATCGCGCACCCTCCAGCATCAGCGCCGCCGTCGCCTTGGCGCTGCCGACCACGCCGGGGATGCCCGCGCCCGGATGCGTGCCGGCCCCCACGAAGTAGAGGTTGGGGATCGATTGGTCGCGGTTGTGGACGCGGAAATAGGCGCTCTGCGTCAGGATCGGCTCCAGGCTGAAGGCCGAGCCCATGTGCGCCGACAAGTCGGTGGCGAAGTCGGCGGGCGTGTAGCTGAACTTGGTGACGATGCGGTCGTGGATGTCCGGGATCAGCCGCCGGCCCACCTCGTCCAGGATGCGGCGTTCCAGCACGGGCGCCACCTCCGCCCAGTCGCGCGGGAACTTGCCCTGGTGGGGCACGGGCGCCAGCACGTAGAAGGTGGAATGGCCCGGCGGCGCCAGCGACGGGTCGGTGACGGTCGGGTGGTGCAGGTAGAGTGAGAAGTCCTCCGCCAGCACGCCGTGGTCGTAGATGTCGGACAGCAAGCCCTTATAGCGCGGCCCGAACAGGATCATGTGGTGGGGGATGCCCGGCCACGTCCCCTCCACGCCGAAATGCGTCACGAACAGCGACGGTGAATAGCGCTTGCGTTCCAGCTTCTGCCGCGTGCGCCTGGCCGCGCCGTTGTTCTTCAGCAGGTCGCGATAGGCGTGCATCACGTCGCCGTTCATCGCCACCATGTCGGCGGCGATCTTCTCGCCCGGCGCGTCGCCCTCCCCCTCAAGCGTCACGCCCGTCGCGCGGTCGCCCAGCGTGTCGATGCTGGCGACGCGCGCGCTGAGGCGCATCTCGCCACCCAGCCGCTCGAACAGGGCGGCCATGCCCGCCACCAGCCGGTTGGTGCCGCCGCGCGCGAACCACACGCCCCCGTCGCGTTCCAGCTTGTGGATCAGCGCGTAGATGGCGCTGGTGGTCATCGGGTTGCCGCCCACCAGCAGCGTGTGGAAGCTCAGCGCCTCGCGCAGCTTCTCGTTCTTCACATAGCTCGACACGATCGAATAGACCGACCGCCATGCCTGGTACTTGGCCAGCGCGGGCGCGGCCTTGACCATCGATCCGAAGTCCAGGAACGCCTTGTGCCCCAGCTTCTCGTACCCCTCGCGGAACACGCCCTCGGAATAATGCAGGAACCGCGCGTAGCCGGCGACGTCCTCGGGCTCCAGCCGGGCGATCTGCTCGCGCAGCGCCACGTCGTCGTTGGTGTAGTCGAAATTGGTCCCGTCCGGCCAATTGAGCCGGTAGAAGGGCAGCACGGGGTCGAGCGTCACGTCCTCGCCCATGTCGCGCCCCGTCAGGCCCCATAGCTCGCGCAGGCAGTCGGGATCGGTGACGACGGTGGGGCCGGCGTCGAAGGTGAAGCCGTCCCGCTCCCAGTAATAAGCGCGGCCACCCGGCTTGTCGCGCGCCTCCACCAGCGTCGTCTGAATGCCCGCCGACTGAAGCCGGATCGCCAGCGCCAGCCCGCCGAACCCGGCCCCCACCACGATAGCCGTGCTCATACCATGCTCCCGATCGCCCTGACCGCGCGCCCCACGGGCACGGGCGGCTTGCCCATGAGGATGCGGACCTTGTCGCCCCAGGTGGACGCGCCCGCGTAGAACCGCCCGACCAGCGCCGGGCTCAATCGATAGAAACGCTCCAGCACGCGGTAGCGCTCCGCCGGCTCGGCCGCGCGGAACAGCATCGCGTCCAGCATCCGGTAGAAGCCGCGCGCGTGCCAGGTCCGCGCCGCGACCGCGTGCGTCAACTCCGCCAAGCCCGCGCCCGAAAGGTTGGACGCGTCCGCGATGGCGTGCGCCAGCCGGATCGCGTCGGGCAGCGAATAGCCCGTGGTAGGGTGGAACAGCCCGGCACGCATCCCCGCCTTGGCCAGCCCCGCGCCCGTGGAACGCCAATACGCCTCGAAATCGCCGCCGATCGCGACCGGCAGCACGCCCTGCTCCTCGCGCACGACCCGCGCGCCCGTCCAGCCGCGCGCGTCCGCATAGGCGGTGATCCGTTCACCGATCGCCGCCCGGTCCAGGTCGGGCGTGTCCGAATAATAGGTGTCCTCGACGAACACCCTGCGGGCATCGAAGGGCAGCAGGTAGACGAAGCGATACCCGTCCAGCTGCTCCGCGGTCGCGTCCATCACCACCGGCCGCTCGACGCCGTGGGGCGCCGCCGTCTCCAGCTCGCGGCCGACGAACTTCTGCCAGCCCAGTTGCAGCGTGCCGAGGTCGCCCGGGCCCCGCGCGTCGATCACGCCGCCCGCCTCCAGCCGCCCGCCGTCGGCGAAGCGGACCTCGGCCGGCCCCGCGTCCACCACCGCGCGCCCCAGCATCAGCCCCGGTACCGCAGCCCGCACGCGCCCGTCCAGCGCCTCGCTCTCGATTGAATGATAGGGCTGGGTGATGGTGCGCCCGTGCGCCGGGAACGCCACGTCGTACGCGTCCCAGCGATGGCATACCAAAGGCTCCACCAGCGCGCGATGCGCCGGCGCCACGTCCGCGCCGAAGAAGCTCCACAGGTGGTTGCCGCCGACCCGGTCCGCCCCGTCGACCAGCCGCACGTCCATGGTCGGGTGGCGAGCGCGCAACGCCAGCGCGATCAGCGACCCCGCCAGCCCCGCGCCCAGGATCGCCACGTCGCACCTGTCGATATTCGACGCCATCGAACAGCATCTAGTCCCCGTTCGCCCCGATTGCGATGCGTTTCGGCCCGCGACGTGCGGTGGATCACCCGTTCCGCCCGCGATAGCGTGTCGCCGTCATGACGCCGCCCACGCTCCGCACCGACCGCCTCGTGCTGGCCCCGCACGTGCCCGCCGACCTGGAGGACATGGCCGCGATGCACGCCGACCCGCACGTGATGCGGCTGATCGGCGGTCCGGTTCCGCGCGAACAGGTGTGGCACCGGCTGCTGCGCTACGTCGGGCATTGGCAGATCGCGGGCTACGGCCACTGGACCGTCCGGCTGGCGGACGGCGGCACCTATCTCGGCGACGTCGGCCTGATGGATTCGCGCCGCGCCACCCATCCGTCGTTCGAGGGGGTGCCGGAGGCCGGCTGGGCCTTCGCCGCCGCGGCGCAGGGTCGGGGCTACGCGCGCGAGGCGATCGGCGCGATGCTCGAATGGGCGGACCGGAACGGCATCGCGCGCACCGTCTGCATCATCCACCCCGACAACGCGCCCTCGATCCGGCTGGCGGAGGCGCACGGCTATGCATTCGCCGGCGAGGTCGCCTATCGCGGCGAGCCGGTGCGCCTGTTCGATCGGTTCGCGTCCGCCCGCCCCCGCATGGTTTCGCGTTAACCCCGGACGCGTTAGAACCGCGTCCGTGCTCACCGCCATCCTCCTGTCCGCCGCCGCGATGACGCTGATCGTGGCGGTCCGCTACGTCGCCACCTCGGGCGGGTTCGCGTTGCTGACGCGGGTGATGCATCCGGGGCTCTACGCCGGGCTCGACCCCCAGGTGCGGCGCGAGATCTGGTGGAGCATGGCGTCGGCCGCCATCTTCGGCGTGCCGGCGGGCGTGGTCGCCTGGGGCTGGCGCCAGCACGGCTGGACGCGGATATACGAGGATTGGGGCGACCATCCGCTGTGGTACGCGCCCGTCAGCGTGGCGCTCTACCTGATCGCGCACGACGCGTGGTTCTATTGGACGCACCGCTGGATGCACCGGCCCCGACCGTTCCGGATCGCCCACGCGCTCCACCATGCGTCGCGCCCGCCCACCGCCTGGGCGGCCATGGCGTTCCACCCGTGGGAAGCACTGACCGGGGCTGTGGTAATCCCGTCACTCGTGTTCGTGATTCCGATTCACCCGGCGATGCTCGGCTTGGTGCTGACGGTGATGACGGTTATGGGCGTGACCAACCACATGGGCTGGGAGATGTTCCCGCGCTGGATGTGGCAGGGGCGGCTGGGGGGCTGGCTCATCACCGCCAGCCACCATCAGCGCCACCATGAACTCTACGGGTGCAATTATGGCCTCTACTTCCGCTTCTGGGACCGTCTGTGCGGCACCGACCGGGGCGTGGGGGACTTCGCCCGCGACCACGCCCGTGCGGCGGCGCGCGCCGCCCGTACTGCCCGCGACGCTGCTGGCGGCGGCGACGCTGTTCGCGGGCGCGGCTAGCCCCGTCACCGAACTCGACGTGCAGGTGAATCACCTGCGCTCGGCCCGCGGGCTGGTGCGCGTGTGCCTGACCGCCGACCCCGCCAACTTCCCCGACTGCGTGTCGGACGCCCGCGCCGTCACCCGCTCAGTGCCGGCCAGCACGCGCTCGCTCAGCTTTCCCGGCCTGGCGTCGGGCACCTACGCGCTGGCGGTGATCCACGACGAGAACGGCAACGGCCGGCTCGACACCTTCGCCGGCATCCCGCGCGAAGGATACGGCTTCTCGCGCGACGCCGCCGTGTCCTTCGGTCCGCCGCGCTTCGCCGCCGCGCGCTTCCAGCTTACGGGTGTCACCGTTCAGCAACAGGTCCGCGTCCGCTATATCCTGTGACGGCACCGCCGGGCCGGTCGCGCGTTGCGCGTCCGTAACATAATCGGGCCCGGAGTTCCGTCTTGCGCAATCTGTTCATTCCCCTGGTGCTGGTCGCCGCCCCGGCGCTCGCGCAGGAAAGGGTGCCGACCCAGTCGGACGCCGCCGTCGATTTCAATCGCGAGACGATCACGGTGGGTGCCGGCGTCGCCACCATCCCCAGCTTCGAGGGCGCGGACGACAATCGCTGGGTGCCCGTCGCCGCCGCGCGCGGCTCGATCGGCGGCTTCCGCTTCTCGACCGCGGGGGCGCGCCTGTTCGTGGACGTGGTCCGCGACACGCAGGACGACGACGGCCTGGATTTCCAGCTGGGTCCGGTGATCGGCTTCAACGCGTTCCGCACCAACCGCAAGTCTATCAACGACGCGCAGGTGGAGCGGCTGGGCGAGCTGGACACCGCGATCGAGCTGGGCGGCTATGCCGGCATCGGCAAGACGGGCGTCGTCACCAGCCCCTACGACACCGTGTCGTTCAACGTGTCGGCCGCGCGCGACGTGGCGGGCGCGCACGACAGCTATACCATCACGCCCGCCGTCAATTACGGCACGCCGCTCAGCCGCAAGGCCTATGTCGGCATCGCCGCCAGCGCCACTTATGCGGGCGGCAAGTACAACCGTTATTATTTCGGCGTGACGCCCGCCGGTACCGCCGCGTCCGGGCTGGCCACCTATTCGCCGGGCAGCGGGTGGAAGAACTATTCGCTGTCCGCGCTGGGCAATTACGCGCTGACGGGCGACCTGCTGGGCGGCTTCTCGGTGGTGGGCGGCGTCAGCTATTCGCGCCTGCTCGACGACGTGGGCCGCAGCCCGATCGTGCGCGACCGCGACCAGTGGTACGGAGCGATCGGCCTGGCCTATACCTTCTAACGGCCGGCGGGGCGGTAGGGGCCACGCCCCTTCCGTCCCGTTCGACGTCACGGCGGCCGGCGGGGCCGGACGGGCCGTCCCTGTCCGGCCCCGTTCGACGTCGCGGGGTGTCTACCCCTTCCCACGTCCGCCCGACGCCTGTAAAAGCCTCTCCCATCCCCGGGGGAGCGCCGATCCGCGCTTGAGAGGGGGGCAGGAGCCCCCGACCCGCCGAACCTGATCCGGCCCCTTCCAGCAAGGGCTTACCGGCGTAGGGAGTGGAGGCGGCGAACCCCGTATCCGCTCCCGTCCAAGGAGAGCGTGACCTATGGCCGACATTCCCGCCCGTACAGAGATAGGCGTCACCACCGGGCCGATCCGCGGCTCTCGCAAGATCCACGTCGGCCCGCTGAACGTCGCCATGCGCGCGATCGAGCTTGACCCCTCGTCGGGCGAGCCGCCGCTCAACGTCTACGACACGTCTGGCCCCTATACCGACCCCACCGCCCGCATCGACATCGCCGGCGGCCTGCCCCAGCTGCGCCGCGCCTGGATCGAGGCCCGCGGCGACGTGGAGGCCTATGACGCGCGCGAGGTGCGGCCCGAGGATAACGGCCAGCTCGGCCCAGACCGTTCGGGCGGCGTCCCGCGCTTTCCCCGCATGGTCCGGCGCCCGCTGCGCGCGCACGCCGGCGCCAACGTCAGCCAGATGCATTACGCGCGCCGCGGCATCATCACGCCCGAGATGGAATACGTCGCCACGCGCGAGAATCTCGGCCGCGAGCGCTTACGCGAATACGTCCGCGACGGCGAGAGCTTCGGCGCCGACATCCCCGACTACGTCACGCCCGAGTTCGTGCGGGACGAGGTGGCGCGCGGCCGCGCGATCATCCCCAACAACGTCAACCACCCCGAGAGCGAGCCGATGGCGATCGGCCGCAACTTCCTGGTCAAGATCAACGCCAATATCGGCAATTCCGCGGTCGCCAGCAACGTGGCGTCGGAGGTCGACAAGCTGGTCTGGGCGATCCGCTGGGGCGCGGACACCGTCATGGACCTGTCCACGGGCCGCAACATACACGACACGCGCGAGTGGATCATCCGCAACAGCCCCGTGCCGATCGGCACCGTCCCCATCTATCAGGCGCTGGAAAAGGTCGGCGGCATCGCCGAAGACCTGACCTGGGAGATCTTCCGCGACACGCTGATCGAACAGGCCGAGCAGGGCGTCGACTATTTCACCATCCACGCGGGTGTCCGCCTGCCCTACGTGCCGCTGACGGCCAAGCGCGTGACGGGCATCGTCAGCCGCGGCGGCTCCATCATGGCGAAATGGTGCCTGGCGCACCATAAGGAGAGCTTCCTCTACGAGCGGTTCGACGAGATCACCGAGATCATGGCGGCCTACGACATCGCCTATTCGCTGGGCGACGGCCTGCGCCCGGGATCGATCGCCGACGCCAACGACGAGGCGCAGTTCGCCGAGCTCTACACGCTGGGCGAACTGACGCACCGCGCTTGGGCCCAGGACGTGCAGGTGATGATCGAAGGCCCCGGCCACGTGCCGATGCACAAGATCAAGCAGAACATGGAAAAACAGCTGGAGGCGTGCGGCGAGGCGCCCTTCTACACGCTGGGGCCGCTCACTACCGACATCGCGCCGGGCTACGACCACATCACCAGCGGCATCGGCGCGGCGATGATCGGCTGGTACGGCACGGCGATGCTCTGCTACGTCACGCCCAAGGAGCATCTGGGCCTGCCCGACCGCGACGACGTGAAGACCGGCGTCGTCACCTACAAGCTCGCCGCCCACGCCGCCGACCTCGCCAAGGGCCACCCCGCCGCCAAGATGCGCGACGACGCGCTGTCGCGGGCGAGGTTCGAGTTCCGCTGGCGCGACCAGTTCAACCTGTCGCTCGACCCCGACACGGCGGAGAGCTACCACGACCAGACGCTGCCCGCCGAAGGCGCCAAGACCGCGCACTTCTGCTCGATGTGCGGCCCGAAGTTCTGCTCGATGAAGATCACGCAGGAGGTGCGGGACTTCGCGGCGAAGCAGAACGCCCCGGTCGAGACATTCGTGGCGGCTGAGGAAGCGGAAGCCGGCATGGCCGGAATGAGCGAGCGATTCCGGGAGAAGGGTGGGGAGGTTTACCTGCCGGCGGCGGAGTGAACCCCCTATATGCGTACGATCTCTAGCAACGGCTGAAACGCCAGCAACGCTGCCCGACGCCCCGATGCCGGTTCGACAACGCTGAGGATGCCGGCATCGATCAGTTGTCGGCTGATGCGATGCGCCGTCTGCATTGGAATGCCGGCTGATGCGGTGAAAGCGCTGTTTCTAAATACCGGACGCGCGAATATGTAGTCGACCGCCGCGGAGAACCAGACAGAATTTAGTAAATCTCGTGTCTGCTCCCGCATATCTTCATACAACGTATAAATACGATCAGTGATCGCAATATTGAGTTCACCCTGTCGATGTAGAATTTCTAGAAAGAATATAACCCAATCCGACCATGCATGGTGTTCGGAAACTCTTCTTAGGCGGTCGACATACTCCTCCCGTCGTTCCTCGATCGCAGAGCTGACGTAGAAATGCGGGGCATGAATGACGGCACGTTGCCATAGGTTTAGCGGGATGAGCATTCGGCCCAGCCGCCCGTTTCCGTCTTTGAATGGGTGAAGCGCCTCGAACTCAGCGTGCATCACTGCGGTTTGGATCAGCGGCTCTATATCTGGATCGTTGACGTACCGTTCCAGTGCAGCGATACCATCGGGCAACGCCTCCGCGCTCGCTGGAACAAAAAGTATCCGCCGCCCCCGGCTATCTACGACGTAATTCTGATCGCGTTTATATTCACCTGGCGCCTTGTCCGATCCCCGTCCGAAGAACAACAATCGGGAATGCGCTTCCCGCATGAGGCGGGATGAAATGGGGAGGCCTCGATCTAGCAGCGATTGGGCGTGGCGTACGGCTCGGGTATAGGAATAAACCTCGACGGCTTCCTGGCGATAGCCTGAAACATCGTCCTCGGTATCATCGTCGACGTCCGCCTGAATCTTCAGGATTTCATCCAGCGTCGCGATGGTGCCTTCAATTCGCGACGATACGACCGCCTCAGCATTTCGTAGCGGCGCTAGAAGCAACTCCTTGTTATGAAGCTTTTCCAGCTTAGTATCATACCGCGCTAGAGCGCCGGTGGCTGATGTTAGCGGCTTAGCTAGCCGGAAATAGTCGAGGTCATTTGGAGGAAATGCCCCGTAATGATAACCGACGGCATCGGCGAAATCATAATCGCGTAGACCGTTAATCATGTTGCCTGTCACCGATCGAGGTTTGCAATATACAACGTTGGTAGCCTATCACCTATGAAGCGCAAGGTATTTTGAGTACCAAACGTCGACTCTCATGACACTCAAGTTTGCCGTGCCGTAGGTAGCAGCCCCCTCAATAACGATACCGACACTGGGCTACATGCAGCACCTGTTCCGCGCCCGCCCCCGCCACGCGGTACACCAGCCGCTGGTCCCACCCGATCCGCCGCGACCACCAGCCCGACAGGTTGCCGCCCAGTGGCTCGGGCTTGCCCGTGCCCTTGAACGGGTGGCGGCGACATTCCTCGATCAGCGCGTTGACCTTGGCGGCCAGCTTAGTGTCCTGTTTCTGCCAGCGGCCATTGTTGCGCCAGGCCGTCAGCTGAAATGCGGCCCCCCACGGCAGCATCATGCCCCCCGATGGTCGGCATCAGCTTGCCCGTCGAGCCGGCGCCGAACCCGTTCCTATCCATGATACGATCCTATAAGCTCGCCCGTCACTTTATACGGAAGCGGCGTTCCGTATAAAGTGTCCCCGTCGCCTTGAACGTCCGTATAAACTGTCCTTCCCGCGCATCGGCCATGGACGCCCGACGGGATTACAGGGCCGCCGGCGGCGTATCACGAGATCGCCGGACCCTGCCGTACAGTCCCGGTACCCACCCTAGAACAGCCCCGGCACCTCGCGCTGCGCGGTCGTGGCGGTCGCCACGTCCGCCTCCAGCATCCGCGGCGTCCTGCCGCCGGTCGAGGCGACGCGCGCCTCGCCCGCGGCGATGCGCTGGGCGCAGGTGCGGCCTTGCAGGAAGTCGAGCGCGGCGCGCGTCGATGCCTCGCGCGGGTCGCCCAGCGGATAGGCCAGGTCGTCGGCGGCGCGGCACGTCACCGCCACCGTGGTCGCCAGCCCGTCATAATAATCGCCGCGCCGCTCGGCGTTCTGCGTCGCGAAGGCCACCACCCGCAATCGGTCGTCGCAGGCGGCCAGGTCGAACGCCTCCTGCCCCACCGGCTTGCCATAGGTGTTGGCGCCGATCAGCGCCGACCGCTCGCGCAGATAGGGTTGCATCGCGTTCACCACCAATTCGCTCGCCGACGCGGTGGCGCCCGTGCCGATAAAGGCGACGCGGGTGGGGGCCACCGCCTCGGGCTGGCGGCGGAAGAGGCGGGTTTCGTTCTCCGACGCCTTTTCGGGGCGATAGGTCGTGTAGCTCAGCACTTCGGACGCCTGGCGGTCCCCGCCCAGCAGGTCGGCGAACAGCTCGGCCGTCGAAACCAGCCCGCCGCCATTGTAGCGCAGGTCCACGACGATGTCGGTCACGCCGCGCGACCGGAAGTCGAGGAACGCCCGGCGCAACTGCGCGTCCGCGGTCGAGATGAAGGTGCGCAAAGCGACGTAGCCGAAGCGCCGCCCGTTCTCGCCGATCACCTGCGCCCCGTAGCGCGGCGAGACGGGTTGAATGTTGAAGTCCGCCTTGGCCACCGTCACCACCGACGTAACGCCCGCGGCGCTTCGGACGCGAAGGCTGCGCGCGGTGCCCGCGGTGCTTGGCCCGAGCGCGTCGCTGACCGCCGCTTGGCCACCGGCCGCGTAGAGCGCGGACACGTCGCGCAGAGAGGCGGCGTCGGCGCCGATCGCCAGTATCTCCGTCCCCCGGTCGATCCCCGCCGCCAGGGCCGGCGCGCCCTCGAACGCCTCGGCCACCGTCACGCGGCCCGACGGGTCGTAGCTGAGCCGGATGCCGAACCCCGCGGTCTGGCCCGAAGCGATGTACGCGTTCTCCTCGGCGATCGAGGTCAGGTAGGTGAAATAGCGGTCGCGTCGCTGGCCCCGCGCGGTGGCGGTCAGCGCGTTCACGTAATCGGGAACGTTGGCGTAGGCGGCGGGGTCGAGCGCGGCGGGCAGCGTTTCGGGAAACAGATACCATTCGCGGATCGTGCGCGCCGCCCAGTCCTGCCGCGCGCGCAACGTGCAGCCGCCGGCGGTAGGCGTGGGCGAGGGGGTGGGCGTCGTCGCCGTCTGGGCGGCGGTCCCGGAACCGCCCCCGCCGCCCCCGCACCCAGCCAGCAGCGAGGCCGCGCACGTTGCCGTCACCAGGGCACGCGACGCGCGCCGAACGCCGAATCCCGTCATAGTGCCAGCAGCTTATCACGCCCGCGGGGAGACGCTACAGCCGTGCCAGCGTTTCCGGGTCCCGCTCACCGCCGAAGAACCGGTCGAGCAGCGCGGTGAAAGGACGGGCTTCGTCCGCGTCGTCGGCGGCCGCCCGCGTCGCTCGGTCCCCGGCGGCCGCTTCGAACAGGGTGGCGCACGACCGCAGCTTCACCGCGTCGATCGGGCCCAGGATCGTCTCCGCGCTGCCCGGCGCCGCCAGCAACGCGTCCGCCGCCCGGATCAGGCGCGGCCCCAGCACCGGGTCGGCCAGATAGGCCCGCGCTTCGGTGAGGTCGGCGATCGCATAGTATCGCGCCGTCCCGCTCCGCCCCAGCCCCGCGATCTGCGGCAGGACGAACCACATCCAGTGGCCGCGCTTGGTCCCGGCGCGAAGCTCCGCCAACGCCCCCTCCCACACGCCCCGCTGCGCGTCGTGGAAGCGGGTGAGGCTCACGCCCCTAGCCGCCCCGCTCCCAACCTTTCCGCCGCACGCGCCCGCCCGATCAGCGGCAGCAGCGCGGCCATGTCAGGTCCCTGGCCGAGTCCCGTCAGCGCGAGGCGTAGCGGCAGGAACAGCGCGCGTCCCTTGCGTCCCGTCTCCGCCTTCAGCCGCGCGGTCAGCTGGGCCCAGGGGTCGGATGCCCAGTCTAGGTCGTCCAGCAACGCCGCGGCGGCGGCCAGATAGGTGCGATCCTCGGGCGCGACGGCGGGCGCGACCGGCCCCTCCACCACCTGCCACCAGTCCGCCGCCTCCGCCACCGTCCTCAGGTTGGGGCGCACCGCCGCCCATCCGGCCGCGTCCATGCCCGCGGGCAGCCGGTCGGCGACCGCGGCGAAGGGCAGGGCGTGGATCACCCGCGCGTTGACCGCGGCCAGCTCCGCCTCGTCGAAGCGCGCGGGCGCGCGTCCGAAATGCGACAAGGAAAAGCCGTCCGCCAGCTTGTCCGCATCCGCCACCGCCTCCACCGGCTCGCTGGTCCCCAGCCGCGCCAGCAGCGACAGGACGGCGGCGGGCTCGATCCCGTCGGCGCGGAACGCGTCCGCCCCCAGCGACCCCAGCCGCTTCGACAGCTTGCCCTCCGCCCCCGTCAGCAGCGCCAGGTGAGCGAAGCGCGGGGGCGTCGCGCCCAGTGCCGCGAACATCTGGATCTGGAGCGCGGTGTTGGACACGTGATCCTCGCCGCGCACCACGTCGGTCACGCCCATCGCCGCGTCGTCGATCGCCGACGGCAACAGGTACAGGAAGCTGCCGTCCGCGCGCCTGACGACGGGATCGCTCATCGCGGCCGCGTCGAAGTGCTGGGGGCCGCGCACGCCGTCGTCCCAGGCGATCGCCGCCTCGTCCAGCCGGAAACGCCAGTGCGGGCAGACGCCGTCGGCCTCCAACGCGGCGCGGTCCGCGTCCGTCAGCCTCAACGCCGCGCGGTCGTAGACGGGGGGCAGCCCGCGGCCCAGCTGCACGCGCCGCTTCAGCGCCAGCTCCTCCGGGCTCTCGTAGCAGGGATAGACGCGGCCCCCCGCCGCCAGCTCGGCGAACCGCGCCTCGTAGAGCGCGGTGCGGTCCGACTGGCGCACTTCCGCGTCCGGCGCCATGCCCAGCCAGGCCAGGTCGTCGCGTATCGCTTGCGCGAACGCGTCCGTGCTGCGCGCGGCGTCCGTGTCGTCCATTCGCAGCACGAAGCGGCCGCCGCCCCCCTTTTCACTGGCCGCGCGCGCCAGCAGCCAGTTGACCAGCGCCGTGCGGATGTTGCCCACGTGCAGCCGGCCGGTGGGCGAGGGGGCGAAGCGGGTCAGGATCGTGGCCGAAGTCATGGCGGGGGGCCCTGCGACGGCCCGTCCCGTTTGCCAAGCCGCCCCGTTTGCCAAGCCGGCCCGCGGCGCTTAACCGGCCGGGCTCGCGCGAGGGTAAGGGAACGCCATGAAGCTGATGACGGGCAACGCCAACCTGCCGCTGGCGCGCGCGGTGGCCGATTACATGGACGTCGGCCTGACCGAGGCGCTGGTCCGCCGCTTCGCCGACGAGGAGATCTTCGTCGAGGTGATGGAGAACGTGCGCGGCGAGGACGTGTTCGTGATCCAGTCGACGGGGTATCCCGCCAACGACAACCTCATGGAACTGCTGATAATGATCGACGCGCTGAAACGCGCGTCGGCGCGGCGGATCACCGCGGTGGTGCCGTATTTCGGCTATGCCCGCCAGGATCGGAAGCCCGGGCCCCGCACGCCGATCTCCGCCAAGCTGGT
>Ga0325400_1001535_pt1 | contig 19149 bp, 27 predicted proteins | sample PopdelMetagenome_2_FD_205662 | JGI IMG/M metagenome (GOLD analysis project Ga0325400, IMG submission 205662) | Populus deltoides microbial communities from Bellville, Georgia, United States - Xylem-PdKOR-R1 | ecosystem: Host-associated > Plants > Phyllosphere > Stem > Wood/Secondary xylem...
CGCGCGGGCGGCGGCGGTCCGGGCGGGGGCGGGGGGGCGCTATCCACCGGGCCATCCGCGCCGAGTGCTGCGCATGGCCGCGCACCGGTTGACCGGGCGGTAGCGGCGGCTAGCCTGTCGACGGGCCAAGGGGGAACGATCCGATGTGGCGATATCTGGCGGGCGGTGCCGCCGCCCTGGCGATGGCGGGCGCGGGGATGCTGGCCTGGGGCGGGGGCGGTGCCGCGCCGACCGCGCTCCTGTCGGCCGCCCCGCCGCCGCCCGCTGCCGCCGACGCGCAAGAGGAGCCCGCCGCCGCGCCGGAGGCCACGCCGCGCACGCGCGAGCAGAAACGGTTCGGCCGCTACGACAAGGATCGCGACGGCAAGATCACGCGCGACGAATACTTGCTCTCGCGGCGCAAGGCCTATGCCAGGCTCGACCGCGACGGCGACGGCCGGCTCAGCTTCGAGGAATGGTCGGCCAAGACGGCCGAGAAGTTCGGCAAGGCGGACCGTGACCGCTCGGGCAGCATGGACCCCGCCGAGTTCGCCACCACGGCGGTCAAGCGCAAGCCCGCGAAACGGTGTCCGCCGTCCGCCGCGCCGACGGAGGAGGCGGATCAGGACGCGGGCGAGCGGCCGTGATCCCGTTCCTGCTGCCGGTCATGCTCCAGGCGGCACCGCCGCCGCCGGGCCTCCCCTACGACGCGCGCACCGACTATCGCGGACCGGGCCTCGTCTGCGGCTCGGCGTTCCGCGTCCTGCTCCTGCCGGGCGAGACGGCAATCCTCACGAAGCGCTCGTTCGTCGACGCGGAAACCTCCTTCGCCACGAAGGACGGCCCGTTCACCGTGTCCGAGAGCCAGTACGCCGCGCCGAAGGGGAAGCGCGTCCGGCGGACGGCGGAGGGAATGCTGTGGCGGCTCGGTCGGACAGGGAGCTACCGCTGGATCTATACCGACTTAGCACCCGGCCACACGGCCGTGTCCGGCACGGCGGTCGGCGCCGGACCCGGCCGCGCGCTCGACCGGGTGACGTTCGGCACGGTGCGCTCGCGCGCCGTCGGGGGGCGGCCGTGCCTCGATGGGGTGGGATCGGACCGCCGGATGAGCTGAGCGCCCGACCCCTGCGGGCTCAGGCCGCCATCCACCCCGCCAGGGCCGCCCGCGCGCGGTCCGTATACATCCGCTTGCGGTCCGCCTTCTTCGTCCGTCCCGGGATTGCCGGGAACAGGCCGAAATTGACGTTCATCGGCTGATACGTCTCCGCCTCCGCCGCGCCCGTGATGTGGCCGATCAGCGCGCCCAGCGCCGTCTCGGGCGGGGGCGACGGCAAATCCAACCCGCGCACCTCGGCGGCGGCGAAGCGGCCCGCCATCAGGCCCACGGCCGCGCTCTCCACATAGCCCTCGCACCCCGTCACCTGCCCGGCGAAGCGAAGGTGCGGCCGCCTACGCAGCCGGAGCGTCCCGTCCAGCAGCTCGGGCGAACGGATGAACGTGTTGCGATGCAGGCCGCCCAGCCGCGCGAACTCCGCCCGCTCCAAGCCGGGAATGGTGCGGAACAGGCGCACCTGCTCCGAATGCTTCATCTTGGTCTGGAAGCCGACGATGTTCCACAAGGACCCCGACGCGTTGTCCTGGCGCAGTTGCACGGCCGCGTGGGGCCAGCGCCCCGTGCGCGGGTCGTCCAGCCCCACGGGCTTCATCGGGCCGAAGCGCAGCGTGTCCAGCCCGCGCTCGGCCATCACCTCGACGGGCATGCAGCCCTCGAAATAGGGCGTGTCGCGCTCCCACTCGCGGAACTCGGTCTTTTCCGCGTCGAGCAGCCCCTGGTGAAAGGCCGCGTACTGCCCGCGGTCCATGGGGCAGTTGACGTAGTCGTGCCCGTCGCCCTTGTTCCACCTGGACTGGAACCACGCCACGTCGAAGTCGATGCTGTCGCGGTGCACGATGGGCGCGATGGCGTCGAAGAAGGCGAGGTGTTCCGACCCCGCCGCCTCGCCGATGGCGGCGGCCAGCGCGGGCGCGGTCAGCGGGCCGGTGGCGACGATGGTGGGGCCGGCGTCGGGCAGCGCGTCCACCCGCTCGCGCACCACGTCCACCAGCGGATGGTCGGCCAGCGCGCGCGTCACGCCTTCGGCGAACCCTTCGCGGTCCACGGCCAGCGCGGAGCCGGCGGGCACACGGTGGGCGTCCGCCGTCGCCATCACCAGCGACCCCAGCGCGCGCATCTCCTGATGCAGCAGGCCCACCGCGTTCGCGTCCGCGTCGTCGGAGCGGAAGGAGTTGGAGCAGACCAACTCGGCCAGCGAGTCGGTGTGGTGCGCGGGCGTGGTGCCGCCGCCCCCGCGCTGCTCCGACAGGCGGACGCGCAGGCCCGCCTGCGCCAGCTGCCACGCGGCCTCCGACCCGGCCAGCCCGCCGCCGATCACGTGTACGTCGTGTGTCATGGGCGGGCGCATAGCGCCCCTGCCGCGCCGCCTCAAATCGGTGCCGGGACTTCCTCGCGGTTGAGACGTTGTGTTGCCCGATCGACGAGAGAGGAAACCCGATGCGCAACCTGTTCGCCTTGACGCTGACCGTGCCCGCCCTGGCCGTCGCCGTCCCCGCGCTGGCACAGGCGGCCGACCCCGCCGCCAAGGCCGCCGCCAAGACTTACGTGACCAAGGCCGGCGCCGGCGACCTGTACGAGATCCAGTCCAGCCAGCTGGTGCTCACCAGCACCCAGGACCCGAAGCTGCGCGACTACGCCAACATGATGGTGCGCGATCACACCAAAAGCACCGCCGACGTGAAGGCGGCGGCGCAGGCCGCGGGCATGAAGGCGGCGCAGGCCAGGCTGGACGGCACCGGCACGCGCAACATGGCGGCGCTGCGCCGCGCCAAGGGGACCGCGCGCGACCAGCTCTACCTCCAGCAGCAGAAGGCGTCGCACCAGACGGCGCTTCAGGTGCAGCAGGACTACGCGGCCAACGGCACGGTGGAGCCGCTCAAGGCCGCAGCCGGCACCATCGTGCCCGTGGTGCAGCATCACGTCGAGATGGTGGACGGCATGGCATCCGGCACGCCGACGACGATGTGAGGGGGGCCGGGCGGGGCGTCCCGGCGCGTCCCGCCTCAAGCTCGCCAGGAAACGAAACGGCGAGCGATCCACGCGCCGGCGGCGCCGGCCGGAACGCCGGCCCACGGGGCGTCGGCGGCGAAGGGGAGCAGCAGGCCCAGCACGCCGCCCGCCGCCGCCCCCACCGCGAGCCACGCTACCGGGCGGCGCATGGCGTCGTACCGTCGGCCCAGCCGCCCGCCGACCCAGATCGCCGCCGCCATGGGAAGTGCCGTCACGGGCGCGCCGAACACGACGACGCCGATCACGAGGAACGGCCCTATCACCGGGGCGGACAGGATAAGTTCCCCATAAGCCGCCGCGACGAAGCAGGCCGGCGCCGCCAGCGACGCGGCGAGCCAAGCAGGCGACCCGCCCTCGAACCGGAGGGCGGCCCCGTCGCTCATCCCGCGACCGGCGGCCGGACGCTCCCGTCGTCGTCGCGCGTCAGGGGGCCGTAGGCGACCACCGTCTCCAGCAGCAGCGGCCCGTACAGGTGCGGGAAGAGCTCGCCCCCGCGCGACGGCTCCCACCGCAGCGCCGGCCCGGCGGCGTCCGCGTCCACCTCCGCCAGGAACAGGTCGGCGGCGCCGGCGAAGTGGCGGTCGAGCGTGCCGGCCAGCTGGTCCAGGCCGGACAGGTGGACGAAACCGTCGCGCAGGTCGTCCGCCGACCCGTCGAACCGGCCGTCCCGCTCCAGCGTCGCCAACTGGTCGGCGGTCAGGACCTTGTAGGCGGTGGCGGCGCTCATTCCTCCTCCACGCGCTCGTCCATGGTGGCGGGGCCGGTGCCGTCGTCCACCGTCAGCGCGTCGTCGGACGGGGCAGGGGCGGGCAGCGCTTCCCGCTCCTCGGCGACGATCTCCTCCGCCGCGTTCTCGGGCGCCTCCTCCTCGTCGATGCGCGCCGCCGAGACGACGTGTTCGCCCGTGCCCACGTCGAACAGGCGCACACCCTGGCTGGCGCGGCCAGTGACGCGCGTGTCGCCCACCGACATCCGGATCAGCTTGGCCTGGTCCGTCACCAGCATCAGCTGCTCGCCCGAATGGGCGGGGAAGCTCGCCACAACCGGCCCGTTGCGGTCGGAGGTCGCGATGTTGGTGATCCCCTGGCCGCCACGCCCCGAGCGGCGATACTCGTAGGCCGACGTGCGCTTGCCGTAGCCGTTGGCGGTGACGGTGAGGATGAACTGCTCCGCCTCCTCGAACGCCTGCATTCGCTCGGGCGTCAGCGTCACCTCGCGCTCGCCTTCCTTCCAGGGCGCGGCGCGCAGGTATGCCTCGCGCTCCTCCGTAGAGGCCGCGAATCCGCCCAGCACGGAGAGCGAGATGACGGCGTCGTTCTTGCCCAGCGTCACGCCGCGCACGCCGGTGGAGGTCCGGCTCTGGAACTCGCGCACGTCGGTGGCGGCGAAGCGGATCGCGCGGCCCTGGCGCGTCGCCAGCAGCACGTCGTCGCTCTCCGTCAGCAGCGCCACGCCGATCAGGCGATCCTCGCTGTCGTCGTCGAAGCGCATCGCCAGCTTGCCGTTCGACGGCACGTTGGCGAACGCGTCCATGGAGTTGCGGCGCACCGTGCCGTTGGCGGTGGCGAACATCACGTGCAACTCGCCCCAGCGCGCCTCGTCCTCTGGCAGCGGCAGCACGGTGGAGATGGTCTCGCCCGGTTGCAGCGGCAGCAGATTCACCATCGGCCGGCCGCGCGTGGCCGGCCCGCCTTCGGGCAGGCGCCACACCTTCATCCGATAGACCTTGCCCGCGGTGGAAAAGAACAGGACGGGCGTGTGCGTGCTGGTCACGAACAGGCTGGTGATCGCGTCCTCGTCCTTGGTCGCCATGCCGGCGCGGCCCTTGCCGCCGCGGCGCTGGGCGCGGAACGTGTCCAGCGGCGTGCGCTTGATATAGCCCTGGACCGTGACGGTCACGACCATGTCCTCGCGCTCGATCAGGTCCTCGTCGTCGATCCCGTCGGCCGCCGCCGCGATCTGCGTGCGGCGCGGCGTGGCGAAGGCGTCGCGGACCGCCGTCAGCTCGCCGCGCATCACCTCGTACAGCCGCGCGCGGTCGCCCAGGATTGCCAGCAGCTCCGCGATGGAGTCGGCGAGCGCGCGAAGCTCGTCGCCGATCTCATCGCGGCCCAGTGCGGTCAGCCGGTTCAGGCGAAGCTCCAAAATGGCGCGCACCTGCGTTTCGGACAGGCGATAGCTGTCGCCCGTCACCTCCGTCTCGATCGCCTCCACCAGCCGGATGAACGGCGCGATCTCGGCGACCGGCCATTCGCGCGCCAGCAGCGCCTCTCGCGCGGCGGCCGGGCTGGCGGAGCGGCGGATGAGGGCCACCACCTCGTCCAGGTTGGTGACGGCGATCACCAGACCCAGCAAGATGTGCGCCCGGTCGCGCGCCTTGTTCAGCTCGAACTTGGACCGGCGGGTGATGACCTGCTCGCGGAACTGCACGAACGACTGGATGATGTCGCGTAAGGTGAGGAGTTCGGGCCGCCCGCCTCGGATCGCCAGCATGTTGGCGGAGAAGGACCCTTGCGCGGGCGTGTGGCGCCACAGCTGGTTCAGCACCACCTCGGCCGTCGCGTCGCGCTTCAGCTCGATGACGATGCGCACGCCCTCGCGGTTGCTCTCGTCGCGGATGTCGCTGATGCCCTCGATCCGCTTGTCCTTGGCGGCCTCGGCGATCTTCTCGACCAGCGCGTTCTTGCCCTGCTGGTAGGGGATCTCGGTCAGCACGATGGACTGGCGGTCGCCGCGTCCCTGCTCGATCACGTGGCGCGAGCGCACCACCACCGAGCCGCGCCCCGTCTCATAGGCCGAACGCGCGCCGCTCCGGCCAAGGATCAGGCCCCCGGTGGGGAAGTCCGGCCCCGGCACGATCTCGGCCAGCTGGGCCGACGTGACCGATCCATCGTCCATGAACGCCAGGCAGGCGTCGATCACCTCGCCCAGGTTGTGCGGCGGAATGTTGGTGGCCATGCCCACCGCGATGCCGCCCGCGCCGTTGACCAGCAGGTTGGGGAACTGCGCGGGCAGCACCTGGGGCTCGCGCTCGGACGCGTCGTAATTGGGCTGGAAGTCGACCGTGTCCTTGTCCAGGTCGTCCAGCAGCGCCAGCGCGCTGCGCGCCAGCCGCGCCTCGGTATAGCGCATGGCGGCGGGCGGATCGGGGTCCATGGAGCCGAAATTGCCCTGGCCGTCGATCAGCGGCACGCGCATCGACCAGTCCTGGGCCATGCGGGCCAAGGCGTCGTAGATCGCGGTGTCGCCGTGCGGGTGGTATTTACCCATCACGTCGCCGACGATGCGCGCGGACTTGCGGTACGGGCGGCCGGGGATGAACCCGCTCTCGGCCGCGGAGAACAGGATGCGCCGGTGCACGGGCTTCAGCCCGTCGCGCACGTCGGGCAGCGCGCGCGCCACGATCACCGACATGGCATAGTCGAGGTAGCTCGACTTCATCTCGTCGACGATCGAGATGGTGGGAATGGCGGGCGGCTCGGCCGCGACGCGCACGTCGGTCAAGAGGCTGGGCTTTCGGTTGATCGGGACAGGCCGGCGACCCTAGGGGCGGATGCTCCCCTTGTCACGCGCGCCCGCGTGCGCGCGAGGCGCATGAATGTTCCACGTGGAACATTCGTGGAACATCGCTGCCGGAACTAGGGCGCGACCTCCTTGCCCTCCCAGTCGAAGAGCTTGCCCGTATCCGCCGGCCCCAGCCCGTCGATCACGTCGAGCAGTTGCGCCGCCGCGCGGCCGGGGTCGAACAGGCGGCCGGGCTGGACGTTGCCCTGGAACGGCCGGGACAGCGCGGTGTCCACCGTGCCGGGGTGCAGCGCCACCACCACGCCGCGCTTGTTGCGCCGCCGATCCTCGACGGACAGCGTGCGCACCAGCTGGTTCAGCGCCGCCTTGGACGCGCGATAACCGTACCAGCCGCCCAGCCGGTTGTCGGAGATCGACCCCACCCGCGCCGACAGGGCGGCAAACACACTCCGTCCTTCGCGCGGCATGATCGGCAGGAAATGCTTGGCGACCAGCGCGGGGCCGACCGCGTTGACGCGGAAATTGCGCAGCAGCCAGTCGGGGTCGAGATCGGCCAGCGCCTTTTCCGGCCCACACTTGCCCTGATGGAGCAGGCCCGTCGCGACGATCACCAACTCCGGCCGCCCGGCCCCCGCGGCGGCGGCGGCGATGCTCGCCTCGTCCTCCAGGTTCAGCCGGTCGGGGCCCGCGAAGCTCCGCGCGAAGCCGCGCACGGCCTTGCCCTCCTCCTCAAGCGCCGCCACCAGCGCCGCGCCGATGCCGCCCGAGGCGCCGATCACCACCGTTCCGCCGGCCGCCGTCATCGGACGAACACCAGCCGATCGGGTCCGCCCGACGCGATGTCGAGGCGATAGGCCGCCGCCTCGAACCCGCGAAGCGCTTCGGGATCGCGCACGTCGCGGTCGACGATCCAGCGCGCCATCAGGCCGCGCGCGTGCTTGGCGTGGACGCCGACGACGCGTCGATCCACCCCCTCGCGGAACTCGACGTGCACCAGCCGGACGCGCGGCGGCAGCCGGCCCTCGACGGCCGCGAAATATTCCTGGCTCGCGAGGTTCACCACCGTCGTGCCGCCCGCCTCGTCCAGGTCGGCCACCAGCGCGTCCGCCACCCGGCCGCCCCACCAGTCGGTCAGCCGGTCGCGGCGCGGCGCCCAGCGCACCCCCATCTCCAGCCGATAGGGTCGGATCGCGTCCAGCGGGCGGAGCAGGCCATAGAGACCCGACAGGAGCCGGAGCCTCCGCTGCGCCCGACCCGCGCCACCGGCATCGAGCGAGGTCGCGTCCAGCCCGCGGTACACGTCGCCCGCGAAGGTGAAGATCGCCGGCCGCTCGGCCGCGCCTGCGAAGTCGCGGAACCGGTCGGCGTTCAGCTTCGCCAGCTCGGCCGACACGCCCATCAGCTCGCGCAGCCGCCGCTGCGACAGGCGGGCGGCCGAGCGGGCGAGCGACGCCGCCTCCGCCTCGAAGCGAGGTCGGGTGGATTCAACCGCGGGCATCGGCCCGTCGAGGTCCAGCGTCTTGGCGGGCGAGAGCAGCGCGATCATCGCGGGCGGGGCTAGCCCAGGCCGCCGCGCCGGTTCAACGGTCGTTCACGCTGTTTCATACCATGGCTGGGCGGGGCGCCCCGGCTTGAACCGCCGCTGCCCCGTGGATAGATCGCGCGCGTGTTGTGAAGCCTTTTCCGGCGCCATGAGGAGAGCCACCATGAAGACCCTGACCCGGACGCCGTTCGTCCGCGCTCTGTCCGCGGCCCTGCTGCTGTCCGGCGTGGCTGTGCTGCCGCTGGCCGCGCCCGCCGCCGCCCAGAAGAAGAAGGACGACAAGGCGAACCAGCCCAAGTACAGCCCGGAGGTCATAAAGCCCGCCCAGGTGGCGCAGGCGGCGCTCCAGGCCAAGGATGTCGCCACGGCGGAGGCCTCGCTGGCGCAGGTGGACGCGGCGGCCAAGACGGACGACGACAAGTATATCGCCGCCGCACTCCGCCTGGATCTGGAGCAGCAGAAGCTGGTGGCCCAGCAGGCCGCCAATCCCAATGCGCCGCTGAACGAGGCCGGGCTGGCCGCGCCGCTCGACGCGCTCTTGGCAAACCCCAAGACGCCAGCCGACGTGCGCGGCCGCTTCGCCTATCGTCGCGGCATCCTGGCGTTCAACGGCAAGCAGAACGCCCAGGCGCTGCAGTACTTCCAGCAGGCCAAGCAGGCGGGCTTCACCGATCCCAACATGGACCTCCAGATCGTCAAGGCGAAGATCGACGGCGGCGACGTGAAGGGCGGGCTTGCCGACCTGGACGCCACGGTCGCCGCGCAGACCGCGGCCGGCCAGAAGCCGCCCGAGGACTTCTACCGCTTCGCCGTCGCGCGCGCCAACCAGGCGAAGCTGGCGCCCGAGACGCTGAGCTGGCTGCGCAAGTACGCCCAGGCCTATCCCAGCCCCAAGACGTGGCGCGACGTGCTCATCACCTACGGCATCCAGCAGAACGCGGTGGCGACGCTCGACAACTCGCAGAAGATCGACCTCTTCCGCCTGATGCGCGCGTCGGGCGCGCTGGCCGATCAGTTCGCCTATATCGACTATGCGCGGAAGGTGTACGACCGCGGCCTGCCGTTCGAGGCGCAGGCGGTGCTTCAAGAAGGGCTGGCCAACGGCAAGATCCCGGCCGGCAACGCCGAGGCGAAGGCCTCGCTGGCGGAGGCCGCCGCCGCCGTGAAGCGCGAGGGCTCGCTCGCCGCGCTGGAGACCAAGGCCAAGGCGGGCGCCGACGGCAAGCTGGCCGCCTCCACCGCCGACGTGTTCCTGGGCCAGGGCGAGTATGCCCGCGCCGCCGCGCTCTACAAGACGGCGCTGACCAAGGGCGGCGTCAACGCGGACGAGGTGAACACGCGGCTGGGCATCGCGCTGGGCCGGTCGGGCGACAAGGCCGGCGCCAAGGCGGCGTTCGCCACCGTCACCACGACGCCGCGCGCCGACATCGCGGGCTTCTGGACCACCTGGCTCGACGGTCAGGCCTGAGACAGGGGCGGCCGCGGCGCGGGCGCCGCGGCCGCTAGCCCGCCGCCACGGGGATGCCCGACATCGATTTGGCGGTGCGGATGGTGAGCGAGGTCTTGACGCTGGCGACGTTGGGCGCGGGCGTCAGGTGCGTGGTGAGGATCTCCTGGAACGCGCGCAGGTCGGGCGCCACGATCTTCAGGATGAAGTCGATCTCGCCGTTCAGCATGTGGCATTCGCGCACCTCGGGGATGGCGGCGACGTGCGCCTCGAACGCAGCCAGGTCGCGCTCCGCCTGGCTGCGCAGCGAGACCATCGCGAACACCACGATGGGATAGCCGAGCGCGGCGGCGTCCAGGTCCGCGTGATAGCCGCGGATCGCGCCCGCCTCCTCCAGCGCGCGGACGCGGCGCAGGCAGGGCGGGGCGGTCAGGCCGACGCGCTCGGCCAGTTCCACGTTGGTCATGCGGCCGTCCGCCTGGAGAAGCGCCAGGATCTGGCGGTCGATACGATCCAATGCCCTCGAGCCCTCCCCATCCGCAGCGCGACACCCGCGCATCGAACGATCTCACCGACCGCTGTTCCGGATAATATAGTTACTTGCAAGCGGGATTGTCTCGCTTCGCGACAGGCGGGACTGGGTACGCGATCCGCGTGGAAACCGGCCGAGACGGGGGATGTTCATGCGGCCGACGACGCCGGTACGACAGGGATCGCAACCGTCGCGGATCGGGACATGGGAGGCGCGCTTGCGGTTCGACGACAGGCTTGCGACGGTGATGGCGTTCGAAACGGCGTCCGAGGCGGGGGTCGCCGCCGCGTGGCGGCAGCTGATCGACCTGATGGTCCAGCCGCATTCCGTGACCGCGCAGGACAGGACGGCGGCGGTCGACCGCCTCGACGCCCTGCGGCCCCGCGTGCCCGCGGCGCTTCGTGCCGCGGGCGCGCGGCGCCTGGCGGGCGGGGCGGGCTTTTCCCTGCCGACCCGGTCCGCGCCGACGGACGGGGACGGGATGTCCGACGCCGTAGCCCCGCCGGCCGGGAACGATCCGGCCGCCGTCCCGGGGGCCGCGCGTCGGACATCCCCCGTGTCGTCCGCTCCGGCCGAGCCGACGGCGGAATCGTCGGGCGGAAGCGGGGCGGGCGACGGGCCGCCATCGGGCTTCGCGCTGTTGTCGGACCGGGCCGGCATGATCGTGGGTGCCGGGGGATCCCAGGGTGCGCGCGGTCTGATCGGCGTGTCGATGCCGGGAGGGATGAACGTGGACGACGCCGTGGGCGATGCGTTGCGGCGACGCGTGGCCTTCGCCGCCGGGCGACTGACCGTCGCCCGGGGCGGCGTCGCGGGGGAATGGCGCCTGGATGGGCGGCCGGGGTTCAGCGACGCGACCGGCCGCTTCCTGGGGTTCCGAATGCGCGGCGGTCGCGAGGCCGACCGGTCCGCCGCCCGCCGCCGCGCGGAAGAGGCGCGCGAAACGGCGCATGAGCTTCGCAACCCGGTGGGTGCCGTTTCCGGCTTCGCGGAGTTGATCGGGGCGGGGCTGGCGGGGCCGGTGCCGCCCGCCGCCGCGGCTAGGCTTGCCACCATCCGGCGCACGGCGGGGTCGCTGATTCGGGCGGTGGACGACCTGGACACCGTCGCGCGGCTGGACGCGCGCGGCGGCGGAGCCGTGACGCGGCGCGTGGCGGTGGCCCCGATCTTCTGGCACGCGCTGGGCGAGGTCCGCGCGACGGCCGACGCGCACGGCGTGCGTCTGGTCGGTCGCTGCGCGCCCGACCTGCCCGACGTGCGGGCGGACGACCGGCTGCTGCTGCGTCTCCTGGCCAGGCTGACCGCGCAGGCGGTGACGGGTTGCGCGCGGGGGCAGGCGGTGGAGGCGTCCGTGACGCTCGCGACCGACGGGTCCGTCCGCACCACCTTCGCCGGGGCGGCCTGGAACGGCGCATCCCGGGGTTCGGCGGAACACCGTCTCGTCGAGCAGCTGGCCGCCCGTGCCGGCGCCGCCGTGCGCGCCACCGCGGCCGAGTTGGCGCTGCGCCTGCCTGCCGCCGCCTGAAGCCGAATTGGTCGGGGAGACAGGATTCGAACCTGCGACCCTCTGCTCCCAAAGCAGTCATGCGGCTGTCTCGTTTTCCGCAGTTTTCGTAGCAGTTCCGGCCTCCGGTGTCGATAGCCCTCCGTGACTATTCCGTGATTCCGCTGCGAGCATGACGTGGCGCAGGTCGTTCTCCGCGACATGCGCATACCGGGCCGTCGTGCTGATGTTCGTGTGACCGAGTAGCTGCCCGGCGGCCTTAAGATTGCCCGTCGCGCGCACGACGCGGGTGGCGCGGGTGTGGCGCAGATCGTGGAACCGAAAGTCGCTGACACCGGCCGCCTTGAGCGCCGCTCGCCACTCGCGAGTCCATCCCTGCTTGCTGAACGCGTACCGCTGCCCCTTCACGCGTCGCGGTCGATCCTGACGGGCGGGGGCGTGGCGAAGGCATTTGTATGTGAATACGAACGGCACACCGTCCACGGTGGGGCGGTCCAGCAGCAGTTCGATCATGCGCGGCGACAGGGGGAAGGTGTGCCAGCGGTCGCCCTTGGTATGCACGCGGGCGCGCGCCCCGGCCAAGTCGACGTGCTGCCATTGCAGGCCAACCAGCGCCGATTTGCGCTGCCCGCTCAGTAGGGCGAACTCCACCAGCGCGCCTAGATCGGCCCCAAGCCGGTCCATGAGCGCCGTTTCCTCGGTGTCGGTCAACTCACGGACGCGCGGCTGTTCGGCCAGCTTGAGCGCCTTCCAGTCAATTGCGTTTTCGGTGCCGGGCACGGGTACGTCGAAGCCACCAGCGAGCGCGTGCTTCCACACCCGGCGGGCTAATTCACGCTCGCGATTGATGCTGGCGTTGCCGACGCCCTGCGCGCGACGGTGGGCGATATAGTCGCGGAAGTCGCGTTGGCGCACGTCGCGCAATAGCCGCTTGGCGCCGATGATCGTCACGAGGTTGGCGAGCTGGTATTCGACGGTGGCCGACGACTTCTCGTGCTGGCCGCGATCGGTCCACAGCGCCTCGCACGCACCCTCGACCGTGATCTGCGGCTTGCTCTCATCGCCTAGCGCGATCCGGCGCCGGAGGTCGGCTTCGAACCGTTCCGCATCGCGGCGCGTCGTGCAGCCGGTCGATCCATGAAACCTCTGCTTGAGCCTCTGGAAATCGTACTGGTAGTACGGGGAGCGAGGGTCTTTGCGGACGGACATGGGTTCTCCAGGCGGCGACGGCTGGCAAGGTACGCCTCGCAATCCTCGACCGTGTAGCGAAAACGGCGGTCGGTAAGCGCGATGTAGGGGATGGCCCCGGCCTGGCGCAGCTTGCGCAGGGTGCGCTCGCTCATGTCCAGCCGCTCGGCAGCCTGTTCGGCCGTCAGGAGGGTGCTACCCATTCCCCACCTCCACCGCCGGCACGTCGGCCAGCTTCTCAAGCAGCGCGTACAGCCCCGGCTTGTCGCTATCCCGGCCGTAGGCTTGGACCGTGCGCCCGTCCGGCATCCGGCGCTCGACGGCGAAGGGCGTCTCCCGGTAGCCGGCGGGGGAGTAGATGCGGGTCATGCCTTGTCGCCCAGCGCGCGGATGGCGGTGGCTATGCCCACGCAGGCTTCTTCCCCATCGACAGGTCGATGATCCGCTATCACGTCCCCCGTAATCTCGGGGGACCAGTCCTGCGCGAGTTGAGCCGCTTCCATCAGCGCCTCCTTCCGCCCGGCCGCGCGCTGCTCGGCTGCGATCTTGACTGCGAAGTCGAGCATCTGCTGGCGGCTGTAGGCGGGATAGCTGTGATCGGCGTACGTCACGGCCGGACGGATGCCGGGCACGCCCTCATCGCCGTCCAGCACCTCCCGCGCCCTCTCCATCGGATCCGTCATCGGGGGTGCGGTGCGATCCTTACTCAAGACCAAACTTCCATGGCTGCTGCCCGGCCTCCCGTAGAGCGGCCCGGGCCGTCCGAACTTGACGTTCGGCGTGGTGACAACGGGCCTTCAGCATATCGGTGTCGCGATTCACTTCGCCGCTATTCCGGATCAGCGACACCACCAGTTCCCAGGTGGGCGCATCCTTGTCGCGGTACGGGGCGTGGACCTTCGGCTTGAAGGTGCCATCCTCGTATTCGATTAGTCCCGCCCAATCCGGCACCTCGTCGGGGCGCAGCAGGCCGGCGGGCGTGACGTAGAAGAATTGGTCGCTGAACAAGCGGGCCTCGCGCTGTTTCACGGCGGTGTCGCGGCGGAAGTCGGCCCGGCTGATCTTCACTTCGTACGCGCGAGCCTTAAACCCGGCGCTGCTGTTCGGACTGATCGTCCACAGGTCGCAACGGCGGACGCCCTGCCCGAACGCCAGCTCCGTCGCAAAGATCACGTCCCCCAGCGACTTCGCCAGCGCCTCGGTGATCTCCTGCGCCAGGGGCAGGGTGGGGACTTCCGCCACGGCCGGCGCGCTCACTTCCTCTGCTCCTGTAGGTAGGCGCGGACGGCGAGGCCGAGGGGGGTGAGGTCATTTGATGGCCGCAGATAGTCCCACGTCAGGTTGTATAGAGCCAATCGGTATCGGACACGGCGATCCGCAGTGGCGTACCACCCCGCCGGATGCCAGACGCCGTTGCCGTCAGAATAGGTTGCGCCTAGCACCGCCTCCCGCTGCGCCTTCGTCAGCTTGGCCGCGATCCGCGCTACGTCGGCGCGGGTGTCCGGGGTCGGGGTCATGGCCGGGCTTCCGAAAGGTACTGCTGAAGTCGCCGTCCGCGGGCCGTCAAGCGGTTGGAGCAGTAGCCTCCGCGCTCGACCAAGCCCCGATACTCACGGCGTTCCGATGATGGCAGCCAGCTAGTCCAGCCACCATTCTGCGGCCTTGAGCGGATGAAGCTACGTTGCGCTTCTCCAAGCCTGGCGGCGATCCGCTCCAGCTCGGTATGCGTCTCCGGCGTCATCGGGGCGCCTCGGGGGTGGGGAGGGCGATGGCATTCGCAAGCTGCTGGCAAACGTCCTCCGTCAGCGCGTCGGGTACGTCGCCTTTGAGGATGCCGAACAGGGCTTCCCAAATGTCGTTGCCGTCTAGCGCTTCCCGCCACCCATCCCCCGAGCCCGCAGGAACGGGCGGGGCGGCACGGGTATTCCAGGCGGCGGCGGCTTGTTCATAATGGTCACCGTCAGCGTTGACGTGCACCTCGCAAGTCACGGGGCAGAGAGGCATTGTGCAACTGATCCTAGTCCAGGCGTTGCCCTGCATTACGGGATCGTCAGGCTCCACACGGGGCGCTGATCCACAGAAAGGACACGGCGCGAGGCTCACCGCCCCGTCCTGCGTTGCTTTATCGGTCATCGGTGGACTCCGAGGTGGGGATGCCGAGCCTTTCGGCGCAGGCGGGATGCTCAGCGCGCAGCCAAGCGTTGTCCTCGGGATCGCGGTCATCGAGCCGCATCCAGTCGTCGCCATGCCGAATGTTGTGCAAGCTGTTCAGCACGATCTCGGCAGCTCGGCACTCGGGGTGCCATGCGATGCTGGCGAAATCGCCATCGGTCATGCCGGCCCATCGGCGAGCCGGCTGACCAATCTCGATCTGCTGGCCGCACCCATCGCACCGCACCTGACGGCGGGTGGATTTGACCGACCATTCGCGCGTGAAGGTCATACCCGCCCCTCTCCCGGCGTAGCGGCTGCGGCGGAGCGAATGGCTTGCGAGGCCATCATTTTACGAACCACCAGTAAGCACGCCCACAGCACTGACGCTTGCATCGCTCGGTCCGTGTTGCGCGCATCCAAGATCGGGGCTGGCTCCGATCTTCTCCCGGCCACACTTCAAGGCCGTGCAGAAAGCGGCAGCGCATGTAGCTCCACCAAGACCAGTTGACCGGGGGCCTGAGCATCACGACGCCTCCCCATCGCGCGCCGGCCGGTCGGGTGCGAGGGCCAGGTAGCCATGCGCGATGCCGTAGTTGACCGCCTCTAGGACATGACGGATTGCCGCGTGCGCCTCCTCCCTACCGCACGGCAGACCCTTAGGGCACAGCCCGTCATGGTCCGCACACTCGCGGCAGCGACCACCCCAGCGGCCAATGTAGTCCAGCCACTCGTCCGTGATCGGCAGCACCCCCAGCCCATCGCCAGCCGGGGCGGTGGGGGACTTGAAGGTATGCTCTACCGCCACGTTGACACGAGCCGTCTTGTCCACGCCCGCTTCATGAGTGGCAGCGGCGAGACGATCATGCCACTCGGTCAGCATGACGCGCGTGTAGCTGTTGTGCCGCCAGTCCTTGGCCTCCAAAGCAAGGTCGGCCAGCAACCGTGCGCGCGCCCCCGCCCCCAGCACGTCCGCTCCCTGCGTGGTGGCGGGGAGGGCGGTGAGGATGGCGTTGATCTCTTTGACAGACGTATCGGCGGCGAAATCAATCATAGCGTCCAAAATCGCTGCTACTATCCCATCAGGATTATGCTCAGCCGCCACCTCGCAACTGTCTATGATGTCTCGAACATCAGAACCGATGTAGCCGACCACACGGTCTAGGTTGTCGCGCAATGTTTGCCGGGCGGCATCGCGATCCCAAGGCTTAACATCCCCCCGCACCGCCCCATTCCCGCCAGCGCGGGCGGCTTGCTCGGCGGCGAGGCGGTGGCGGGCGAGCATCGCCTCTACTTCTCGGTCGATATGGTCGGCCGTGTTGAAGGGGTAGGGCGCGTCCATCGCCTCCCTCAACTTCCCCAGATGGCGGAACGTAAGTCCCGATCCACCTGCGCCACCTCCGCGGCCGCTGGCGTGGCGGGGGCGTTCATGCGGACACCTGGGCACGCTTGAGGGCGCCGCGGATCGTCGACATCGGCACACCCAGTCGCTTGGCATGAGCCCGAAGGCCTTGATCGGCCACCATCTGCTGCAACCATACGCTGACGGCTTCGCAGGCCGCCTGCTCATCATCGCCTGCGTCGTTGCAGTCGAGCCACAAGGCCGCGATCTGCATCTGCTCTTGAGTGGGGCGACGCATCACGCCGCCTCCCTTGCCGCCCGAGCCTCGGCCATGGTGTCGTAGGCACCCAGCCACTCGCCCTCGTCGGCGAAGAGCTCGTAAACCTGCGCACTGCTGTCGAACTGGATCACCATGGCCTTGCCTCCGTAGTTGGTGGCACCTATGTATGTGGTGGCAGCTACGGCGTCAATAGGTGGTGGCAACAATATGTGCGTATCGACAGACTTTCCGGTGGCAGCTATCCCGCCGCGCATGGGGCGACCACGGATCAATGCCATTGAGGGCGACAAGATGACCGCGCGGTTCCCGGAGGGCTGGCTGGAGCGGATGCGGGCAACGCTGGCGCCAGGCGAAAAGCTGTCCGACTTCACGCGAACCGCCGTCGAGCGCGAGCTACAACGCCGCGAGGGAGCGCAGGACTGACCCGCACTACCGTCCACGGCTGTTCTCCTGGGTGAGGGGGAGGGCGGACACCGGGCGGCGGCCTTCCTTCTTGGCGCGGGCCGTGCAAACCTTGCCGATGCTGGACTGGTTAACAGCGTAGCGCTCGGCTAGCTGACTGTAGGACCAACCTTCGCGACGAAGAGCCAAGCACTCGGTTCGGTCAATTTTCTGTCGCCGAGTAGATGGGCCGACGAGCGGGCAACCTCGTGCCCGCCGCGATTGCTCCATGTCCCTGACGCGCCGGCAGGCTGCGCAAATTCGCCTTCCGCGGCCATCGGTCTTGAGATTGTCGCCGGAGAGGGGGTGCCCGTTGCTGCAATGCGTTGCCGCGGAGAAGCGCGCCCTGGTCTTCTCAGGCGCAATACCGCGGATGGTGTTCTCTCGGACAGTGACGCCTTCCAAGTGCGCCGGGTTGACGCAGGAACGGTTGCGGCAAAGATGGTCAGTGACAAGATGCGGGGCAATCGGCTTGCCCACGAGGCTGCAAGCCACTCGGTGCGCTCGTAAGCACTTACCGTTGATCGTGAAGTTCCCGTAGCCCCTGTTGAGGTAGCCAAGCCACGTCCAGCAACCGTCTGCATTTGACTTGTCGACCTTCGCCCAAAAACGGGCTGCGTCCTTGTCAGAGATCGTCATTGCCGACCTCCTGCTCTTCGCCGCCTTCACGAGCGCCGACATTGGCGAGCCGCTCCTTGCACTCGTCCAGCACACCTTGCAGCGAGGCACGATGCGGAGCCATCGCCCTCATGCTCCACGTCGCGCGCAGCTCGTCCGTCGTGGTGGCGAGGCGCAGCGCCTTGGTGGCCTGCTCGATGGTGGTGCCGGTGTCCTGGCGCGGTGCCTCTGTCACGAGTGGGCTGAACGTAAACTCGCCCTTCTTGCCTTGCGAGACGGTCAGCTTGACCTTCGCCACCTTGTCGAGGTGCGACATATGCGAGATGCGGATGCCGCCGACCTCGCCCTGATCGCCGAAGCGCACGGTGGGATCGCGATACACGCGCACCGACTTGCCGGCGAACTGCTCGGGCTCGGTGATCTTCCAAGCCATGACCATCGCGCGACCCATGGTCTTGCACGGCTTCCACGGCTTCCCGTTGTCGCCCTCGTAATTGAGGACGATCTTGATATCTCGGCCGTCCTTGGCGATGCGCGCGCCCGTGAGCTTGAGGACGCGTGGCCCGGCGATCAGGTCGTCGGCGTTCAGCTGGTCCGACTTGGGGGCCAGCGCTTCGGCGAGGGTGGTCATAGGAACATCAGCCTTTCGGTATCGACCAAGCGCGCATCGGAGGCGCAAAGGTCGGTGTAGATTTGAAGCTTCTCGTTGAGGCGCTTTTCGAAGCTGACGGCAGCATTGCCGATGGCCTCGTGAATGACGGGATCGGGATAGGCCCGAACGACAGCCATCTTCATGCCGCCGGAGTAGCTGACGAAATCCAGCCAAGCGCGCTCGGTCACGAACAAGCCGGTCTGAACTTGAATAAGGAAATCGGTAGGAATGGCGTGGTTGGCGACGAACTCAATCAGCGTCTGCATCTGCCACTTCTGAACGCGCGACTTGACCTCAATCTGACCGTCGTCATTGACCAAGCCATCCGGGGAATACCAGATAGGGAAACCGAGCTTGTCGTTGGTGACGCCCGCGACCTCGCGAACCTCGCCGTACGTCTCCGCATACTTGGCGCGCGCGTGTTCCTCATCGAACTTGCCGCGCTCCATATCGAAGCTCTCGTAATGCGGTTCGACGTAGCGGGTGACGCGCTGCGCCAGCAGCTCGTATAGGTGAGCCCGCTCCTTATCGTTGCTCGCCACCTTGAGCGTCGGCGTCAGGATGAGCTTCATCTCGCTCGACGTCAGCAGCCCGCACCGAGCAGCCAGCCAAGCGGCGGACCCCTGCTCGAAGGCGTCGTGGTAGGTGATCGTCACCGCGACGCCGCCCACACGGTCAGCGCGAAGATCATGAGCCCGGTCAGCGCGACCTCGATCCGGCGCGAGAAGTCACCCCGCTTGATCCGACGGATGATACCAACGTCGAACGGCGCATACCGCTCGCGCTCCCACGCCGTCCGATGCCGGGGCTGGTCGTTGAT
>Ga0325400_1001536_pt1 | contig 19147 bp, 12 predicted proteins | sample PopdelMetagenome_2_FD_205662 | JGI IMG/M metagenome (GOLD analysis project Ga0325400, IMG submission 205662) | Populus deltoides microbial communities from Bellville, Georgia, United States - Xylem-PdKOR-R1 | ecosystem: Host-associated > Plants > Phyllosphere > Stem > Wood/Secondary xylem...
TAATTCTGCCCCAATGATTTTTTTATTGCCAACCTCTTCCCAACATAATGAAGTGTGGCATTTCCTGCCATATAATGCTTTGTAAGGAGCCATTTGATTAGTACTTAAAAGTACATTCTCATTAAGGCTTTATATCATCATATTGCACTAAAGTATCATTAAATTCCCTAACTAAAGCATGTTTTATAATAACAAGTCTGATAATATAATATATCTTTAATTTATGGTAAATGCTTGTTTTTAATACAGGTATATCTCACAATTCAAAGGATTGATTGATGTGATTAACTATTGAAAGTGAAGAGACAAAAAAAAAGGACTAGGCTAAGAGAAGAGATGCTGGTTCAATTCCAAACTGGAACACCATTCAGTTATTGGATCATAACAGGAGTTGTAGACCTTGGATTTAGGTCTGCTTTATATGGATGGAAAGCTAAGACATAGACCTAAAACTTTCATGTGGAGTCAAAGACTCAATTCTGCCATTTTCAAGTTCAAATCTTAGCATCAACGGAGAAGTCAGAATCTGTCCTGCAGCTCAGACACTATTCGGTGTTCAGCTTATATCTTGAGTTCTAGAAGTCCAAATGAGCTCTATTTTTTTTTTTTTTGTTGAAAAGCTGAGACAATTGCCCACATCTTTCATAGTTCAAAGGGCTCTAATTCTAATGTTAGCAATGACATTTTGGTCAGTCAACAATATCAAAAACCAGCCAACAATGTCAAAAACCAGCCACCAAGTCAATGGTTGGCCACCAACTATTTTCTTAGTCAACCAATCAATAGTTATGAATTTTAGCCTATAAAAGGAGGCATTTGCCATGTATTTAGTCATCTTGGTTTTCAGATCAAGATCATGTTCTTGCTATCTTTCTTTATATCTTTGTAATGTTCAAGTTTTCTTTCATGCTATATTAATCTCTTGTTTATGCCTTTTCATTTCCTTTCCTATACTTAGTTAACTTATATCATGTTTATGTTCTTATATTATTTATTTATGTTTTTCTTCTTCATTATGTTTAGTTAAGTTAATTATGTCAAGGTGAAAAGGTTTCACTAATGGTGTAAGAATATGTATAATATAAACTCAACTTGGACTTCAATGTTTATATCCAAGAAAGATTGTTATTAACATGTTTTATCTTTTTATCTTACTAATTTTTAATACCTTGCTTGTTAAATGGTTAATCTAGATTTGTGTTGTATAACACTTGGTACATCAAATGCTTGATCATTCATAGTCTTCGGCCAACATCATTATTATGATAGGAAATTGATTTGTTGTTGACATGAGTTAGCATCATGAATACTTGAAAATATTTACAAGTATGGTTTTACTTAGATAAGATGATTAATATGATCATGTTAATAATTTATAATGAGTTAATAACGATAAATCATCCGATTGGAACCTCATTTGTATGTGGTTTCCAATTGAGTAATAAAAAGAGTTTATATTATATTTATTTAAAATACCATTAGTGGATCCTCTAACCTTGACAATTGTTTTTATCATTGTTTAGTCTTCACATCTCAAAGTCCTCTTTAAATCGTCGTCGTCGTCGTCGTCGTTGTCATCCTTATTATTATTTATAATTTATATAGTTAATCTCCCTGTGGTTCGACCCCGGTCTTGCCGGGTTATTTATTACTTTGACACTCCTGCACTTAGGAGAAGAGATCAACTCTTTGATCGTGTCACCATTCCTGTAGTGGCCTGCTTTCAAGCCATCCCTTATCACTTTCACCTTTTTTGTCATGATTTAACTAATTCCACCCCCAATGATTTTTTTATTGCCAACCTCTTCCCAACATAATAGAGTGCGGCATTTCCTACCATATAATGCTTTGTAAGGAGCCATTCCTATAGTGTTATGATAATTGTTATTATACGTAAACTCCATTAATGGTAAATGATCTTCCTAGTTGTTGCCAAACTCCAGTATACAAGCTCTTAGCAAATCCTTCAATGTCTGAATCGTTCATTCAAATTAACCATCAGTCTAGGGGTGGAAAAAAGTGCTCAGATTCAACCTCGTCCCCAAAGCACTCTGAATACATGGCCATAGCCGAGATGTAAATCAGGGATCCATGAAGTCTTATCACTTCATTCACATATAGCCTCGCCAGTTTATCGACTGGATATGTCATCTTCATGGGCAAAAGGAGGGCAGACTTTGTCATTCGGTCTCCTATCACCCAAATTTCATCATTACCCTTCCTTCCTCTCTGTAATCCTGACACGAAGTCCATTGTAATATCCTCTCATTTTCAATGAGGTATCAAAAGTGATTGTAAAGGCCCAGCTGGTTTCTGATGCTCTGCCTTTACTTGTTGACAAACACTACATCTAGTCACATATTCGGCTATATCTTTCTTCATTTTCAGCCACCAATAAAATTCTTTCAGATCCTCGTACATCTTAGTGCTTCCTGGATGTACAGTAAATCTAAACTCATGGGCCTCCTTAAACAGTTCTTCCTTCAGCACTTTATCTCCAAGAAGATACATTCGCCTTTCCATCACCACCATTTCATCATTCAATATCTGGAAAGGAGTTTCAACTCCTAATTCTACTGTTATCCCTTATTGTTTTAACCTCAGCATCCATCATTTGCGCTTCCAGTACTCTATCTAGAAATATTGACCTAATTTTTAACTAAGCTAACAAAGAATCCCCAAGCCCAACTTCTATTTCAACACTTATCTTTGCCAGTTCTATTAGCTCCCTATTATCACATTCATCTGAATCTGCTACAACTTTATTCTTGCGACTAAGGGTATCTGCAACAATATTAGCTTTTTCCCGGATGGTAGTCTATCACAGTCATAATCTTTAATTAACTCTACCCAACGTTTCTGTTCCATATTCAACTTTTTCTGAGTCATCAAATACCTCAAACTCTTATGATCAGTAAAAATTTATACTTGAGACCCATACAGACAATGTCTCCACACTTTCAAGGCAAACACAACTGCAACCAACTCTAGGTCATGCACTGGATAGTTGACCTCATGAGGCTTCAATTGCCTGGACGTATAAGTAATAACCTTTCCATGCTGCATAAACACACATCCAAGTACTCTCTTTAATGCATCATTATAAACTACAAACCCTCATGTCCCTGATGGAAGAACTAATACAGGAGTAGTAGTTAGCTTTCATTTCAACTTTTAGGAGCTCTCTTCACATTCTCTAATCCACTCTCACTTAGTTCCTTTTTGAGTCAATCTTGTCATCAAAATGGAAATGGTGGAGAATCCTCTATAAACCTCCCGTAGTATCCCGCTATTCTAAGAAAACTATGAATCTCAGTTTCATTGGTTGGCCTCTACCATTTCAATACCGCCTCAACTTTTCACGGATCAACAAGTATACCATCAGCTGAAATCACATGTCCCAAGAAGGTTACCTCCGTTAACCAGAATTCACACTTGCTTCACTTAGCATACAAGGGATGCTTCCTTAAAGTTTGCAGTATTAATCCCAAATGTTGCTTGTGCTCTTGTTCTGAACTAGAATATACTAAAATATCATCAATAAATATTACTACAAACCTATCCAAATATGGTTGAAATACTCGATTCATTAAGTCCATGAACATTGCTGGTGGATTTGTCAATCCAAATGGCATTACTAGGAACTCATAATGTTTACAACGAGTCTTAAATGTAATCTTTGGCACATCTAAATCCATAATTCTCAACTAATAATATCCTGACCTTATGTCTATTTTTCAAAACACCCTGGCTCCTTTGAATTGATCAAAGAGATCATCTATTCGTGGTAACAGATATTTATTCTTCACTGTCACCTTATTAAGCTACTGATAATCAATACAAAACCTTAGAGTTTGATCTTTTTTTTTTACAAATAACATTGGAGCTCCCCAAAGTGAACTATTAGGATGTATAAATCCTTTTTCCAATAATTTTTGCAGTTGTATCTTCAATTAAGCTAGTTCTGCAGGCATCATCCTATAGGGAAATTAAGCTATAGGACCTGACCCGAGAATTATATCAATCGAGACTTTCACTTCCCTTTCGGGAGGTAACCTAGGCAACTCCTTAGTAAACACATCTGGAAACTCTTTTACGATAGGAATGTATGTCAATAGCTCACTCTCTTTTTCCCTATCTTTCACATAAGTAAGATGATTAGTACTTAAAAGTGCATTTTTATCAAGAATTTATATCATCATTTTGCATTTGAAGTATCAATAACTCCTTAACTAAAGCATGTTTTATAATAATAAGTCTGATACCATAAGATACCTTTAATTTATGGTAAATGTTCATCTTAAATGCAGGCCTATCACATAAATAAAAAGATTGATTGATGAGTTTAAGTACGGAAATTGAAAGGACAAAGAGAGGGTCAAACTTAGAAAAGAGATGCTGGTTTAGTCCAAACTGGAACACTGTTCGGTCATTGGGTCATATCTGGAGCTGTAGATCTTGGATTTAGGTTTGTCTTATATGGATGGAAAGCTAAGACATAGGCCTAAAACTTTTATGGGAGTCCAAGATTTAAAAAGGCCGTTTTCAAGTCCAAATTATAGCAACAACAGAGAAGTCTGAATCTGTCCTGCAGCCCGGACACTATTCAGTGTTCAGCCCATATCTCGAGTTCTAGAAGTTCAAATGACCTCAATGTTTTTCTTCCTGGAAAGTTAAGACAATTTTCTAGAACTTTCATGATTTAAGTTTGTTCAATTATGACGTTATCAATGATGTTTTTAGCAGACAAGAAGTTATGGATTGTCACCAAGTCAAGATGTGGCCACTCACTCAACAATTAGTCAACAAATCAATAGTTCCGAATTTTAGCCTATAAAAGGAGGCATTTGCCATGTATTTAGGCATCTTGGTTTTCAGATAAAGATCATGCTTTTGCTCTCTCTTTATATTTTGTAATGCTTAAGTTTTGCTTATATTAATCCCTTGCTTATACTTTTTATTTCCTTTCCTTGTTTATTTATGTTTCTCTCTTTCATTATGTTTAGCTAAGTTTATCATGTCAAGGTGAAAAGGTTACACTAATGATGTAAGAATAAGTATAATATAAACTCAACATGGACCTTAATGTTTGATACTAACATGTTTTATATTTGTTATCTTGTTTATTTTTAATACTTTGCTTGTTAAATGGTTAATCTAGATTTATGTTGTATAACCCTTAGTACAACAAATACTTGGCATTTTTATAGCCCAACCGTATGGTATAATCGACACCTGTGCTATGAAAAGAACTTGATTTGTTGTTAACATAAGTTATAATCATAAATGTCTGATAACATTTACAAGTATTAGCATTATTTGAATAAGATAACTAATGTAATCATGTTAACAATTTATAATCCGATTGGAACCTCCTTTGTGTGTGGTTTCCAATTGAGTAATAAAACGAGTTTATACTATACTTGTTTGAAATACCATTAGTGGATCCTCTAACCTTGAAAATTATTTTATCCTTGTTTAATCCTTACATCAATATCACATCTCAAAGTTCTCTTTAACTTGTTATTGTTGTTATTTATAATTTATATAGTTAACCTCTCTATGGTTCAACCCCGGTCTTGACAGGTTATTTATTACTTCGACACTCCTGCACTTGGGAGAAGACATCAATCTTTTGGTCGTGTCAAGTTTTTGGCGTCGTTATCGGGGAGGTAAATTCTTGTAAAAATTATAATACTTATTTTATTTTCTCTTTTCACTTTTCATTTTATCTAACTTTTGTTTCTTTTCTTTTCTTTTCTTTTGTTTCTTTTTCTTTTCTTTTCTTCCTTTTATTCTCTTCCTACACGTGCATGAGAGTTTGGTCACGTACATTAAGTGGTAGACTTTATAGGGTATCCTCATCATTTTCAGAAAATATGGCCGAAGAAGATAATCAGTCGCTTCATAATGAGAATAATCATGTGAGAACACTTAAAGACCACATGAATCCCACAAGAACAAGTGCACCCTTATGCATAGTTTTTCCTCCTAATGCATCTCATTTTAATTTTAAGCTAGACATTATTCAACTTTTGCCTTCTTTTCATGGCTTAGATTTAGAAAATTCATACTTGCACTTAAGGGAATTTGAGGTGGTCTGTAACACCTATAATGACTCAAATTGTAGCATGAACACCATCAGGTTAAAGATCTTTTCTTTTTCATTAAAAGATAAAGCTAAAACATGGTTATAAAATTTAAGACCTGGATCAATTCATGATTGGGATAAAATGCAACAATAATTTTTAAAGAAGTTTTTTCTGTCTCACAAAACAAACTCTTTCAAAAGACAAATCATCACTTTTACTAAAAAACTAGGAGAAAAATTTTACCAATGTTTGGATAGGTATCGAGACTTGCTTAATACTTACCTTCATCATGGTTTTGAAACATGGAGATTGGTTTCATATTTTTATAAAGGGTTAACTCCTAGAGATAGACAAATGGTTGAATTGATGTGCAAAAAACTTTTAAGGATAAAGACCCGAATGAAGAAATGAAGTACCTAGACTTGCTAGCTGAAAATGCTTAAAATTGAGACACTACAGGCACTTATGAGGCACCAAGTAAAACCCAACCTCATACATCTAGTGGAGGTATGCACAACCTTAGGGAAGATCATGACCTCCAAGCCACCGTTTTAAGAGTGATAATAATAATGCACAAACTTCACAGCCACCGTTTCAAGCACACTATAATTTTCAAAATTCTCATGGATATGCACCTCCTTATGCTCCACCTCCTAGAACAAATCTTGAGGAAACATTCGTGCATTCATTGAAAAGCTGGAGACAATCAACACTCAACTTGCTCAAAGCATGACAGATTTTAAAGATGCTCTTGCAAAATTGACATCTGCCCTCAATTTTGAAGAGAAAGGTAAGTTTCTATCTCAACCACAGCAAAATCCAAAGGGGTAATACAATGTGAATGCAAGTAGTTTCGGAAGCCAACACATGGATCAAGTCAAATCAGTCATTACTCTTCGCAGTGGTAAGGTTATTGAAAAACTCATTCTTAAACCTTGTGAGAAAGATGATGAGTCAATCTTTGAGGGTAAGGAAGGGGTTGAATCTGAACATTGTAAAGAAAAGACTGATTCTGAGCCAGCACTTCTATTTTCTCATGCCATGACCAAACAAAGAAAAGTCAATCACAACTCTAAAATTTTTGAAACTTTCAAACAGGTAAGGGTCAATATACCTTTGTTGGATGCTATTAAACAGGTACCTTCTTATACTAAATTTTTGACATATATGTGCACTATAAAGAAAAAACTGAATGTGAAAAAGAAAGCTTTTTTAGCAGAACAAGTAAGTGTCATTCTTCAGAACAATAATGCTTTGAAATATAAAGACCCTGGTTGTCCTACAATTTCATGCTTTATTGGAGAACATAAAATTAAAAGAGCTTTACTTGATCTTGGAGCTAGTGTGAATTTACTTCTATATTCAGTAATTCAGAGTCTCAATCTAGGTGAGTTAAAACCAACTTCTGTAACTCTTTTACTTGCCGATAGATCTGTAAAAGTGCCTAGAGGAATAATTAGCGATGTGTTAGTACAAGTCGATAAATTCATTTACCCTGTGGATTTTATTGTCTTGGATACATAACTTGTTGAAGCATGTAATTCATTTCCTATTATATTAGGACGTCTATTTCTTACAACTTCTAATGCATTGATTAATTGTAGGAATGGACTGATGAAGCTATCATTTGGAAACATGACATTGGAGATGAATATTTTTAACATTTGCAAGCAACTTGGAGGTGATAATGATTTACAAGAAGTAGATTTTATTGAAGAATTAGTTTATGATTAACATGAATCTACTTTAAGTAAAATTGACTTTGATGAATCTGAAGATTTGTAAAAGATTTATTCTCAGGAAGAAATCACGGATGAAAAAGGCATCGAAAATGTTGATGCGGATCTTTTATCAAGAGTGACACCAAATTCGACATCCGACATCACACCAATCGATGATTACTTTCCTAACGAATCCTTACTTTCTCTTAGTTCAATGCCTTGGTTTACTAAAAATATCAATTTTTTTTCTTCAGGAGATTTGCCAGCTCATTGGAGTATCGAAGACAAAAGAAAGTTTTTGAACGAAGTGAAGAACTTTTATTGGGATGACCCCTACTTATTCAAATATTGTCCTGATCAAATATTTCAAAGATGCATTGCGGACAATGAGGTAAGTAGTGTCATTAAACTTTGTCATTCTAAGGCATATGAGAGTCATTTCTCGTTAAAAAAGATGACTGCAAAAATCTTAAAAAATAGATTTTATTGGCCCACCATGTTAAAGGACACGTATGCATTCTGCAAAACTTGTAAAAATTATCAAAAAGTTGATATTGGTCAAAAAAATTTGCTTTATAATTCTCAACTCCATTTATTTCCTAAAAAACTAAGATCAAGATGGAGCGGTCCATTTATTATAAAACATCTGTATCTTTATAAGGCCTTTGATATTGAGAATCCAAAGAATGACAATGTTTTTAAGGTAAATGGACATCGTTTGAAAGCATACTTTGAAAATTTTCCTAGTGAAAATGAATCCATTGGTTTGAATGATCCTGTACATAAAGGTTGATTATTTTGTTTTTCTCACATTGTTTTTGTGTTTATTTTTTGTGTGACTCTTGTTTGGCTAGTCTCTCTCACCCTGGTCAAATGGCGAATAACGGTACTCCGTGACTTAAGTTGGTTCTTTTAATTTCCTATAATAACTGATACTTTATATATTTGTGCAATTCTTTGCTCTTTCTCCCTTCTTTGAATCTCTTCTCCAATTCTCATTTGAAAATGGACACCACTCTTGAAAAATTAAAAAAGTACTTTCCCACTTTACCTTAGAATGCGATTACAAAAATTTACCGAGCTAGGTGTGCAAGATTGAAGTTGTTAATGAATCATGCAATTCCTGAAGATATTCACTGGCTGATTGAAGCAAAGGTTTGATTATCAGGTGATTCTTCCAATTCTTTCATTTCATACATGCCTAGAATAGGTAAAAGCACCTTTGCAAAGAAACGTCGTGCAAAACGACTGAAAGTTTGTCACATATGTGCCAGATGGACTTGTAATGCAATATGTCGTTTTTTAGGAATGATATCTGTAAACCGTGAAGATAAAATACAATTCATTAAGGAAGATATTCGCTGGCTGATTGAAGCAAAGGTTTGATTATCAGGTGAGTCTTCCAATTCTTTCATTTCATACATGCCTAGAACAGGTAAAAGCACCTTTACAAAGAAACGTCGTGCAAAACGACTGAAAGTCTGTCACATATGTGCCAGATGGACTTGTAATGCAATATGTCGTTCTTTAGGAATGATATCTGTAAACCGTGAAGATAAAATACAATTCATTAAAGATGGCCTGAGTAAGGGGTCTTTAGATAATCTTCTATTGACTCTTAAGACGCATCTTAGTGGAGATGTGCATCGTGCAATTCATGATTTATGGCCCATTTTCATAAAAAAACATAATTGACTTAGTCTTAGGAATCTTACTAAAAAAGATCCTATTTGCCAGTTTTTAAAAAAATTGGATGGGAAGCCTATCCCGACCCATAGAGGACGTTTAAGCCGTTCTTGGATGTAAAACCAAGGAAAGATGTGAGCCACAATCACAACTACAATTTGAGTCTTAGTTTGTAAAAATTTATGTCTTTTGGTTTTATTAATAGCATAATATTTTTTCTGTTTTGTTATTTCTTATATTTGTTTAAGTGTGTTTCAAGTTTGTCAGTGTAAGTTGTTTTAGGTGATGTCTTCTAAACCCTATCTTTCTACCTTATGACATTGATGACAATGTCTCGTTTTGGTTAGGGGGAGAGGGTAGTAGTTGACATTAAAAAAAAACTTACTAAGTGTTTTTGCTATTATTAAAACCATTTGACAAAACTGTTATTAGGATGGCAGAGTAAGGAGGAATTTTATTGACTCTTGAGACGCATCTTAGTAAATAGTCTTATCAAGGCCTATTAGAATACTTCTTGAAATATTCAAGTTTACAAACTCTCGCATTGTTATCACTTGATTCTGCCCATATACTCATTTAACAAGTATTCTTAAACCTTCATTTTCACACACACACTTTAACATATGATTGTGGGTTGCACATTGAATTATTACATTATTTATGTTCTTCTGTTAAAGGTAACAACTAAGGGAAAGGGATAGCATATAATTTGTAAAAAAAAATGATGATAATAAAAATGTAGATAAGTTTGGTTTCGTAGCCTCCCTAACCTAAGAAATTAAGCTCGAATGGATGTTTTAACACCTAATACCCTAAAGTCAACTCACTTGGGAGCTATTGGTCCAAAGCTTGTTACATGGGTTAAGGAGAAAAGCTTAAGGGAATCAAACATTGCACTATCTACGTATCAGTATCTGCAACCCAAGTTACTAAGCTCGTAGGGGTGTCTCAACACCTAATACCCTAAGACCAACTGGTCTGGGAGTCATTAGCCGAAAGCTCGTTACATGGGTTAAAAATGCATTGTGTTTTAAGTTATATGTATATATATTAAAAAAATAAAAAAAAAAGAAGAAAAAGATAATAATCCCAACTCAATGAAGTTAACCTTAAACATTAGAACAAAAAAAATTTTGTTTTCTTCCAATAAAAGCCTCATCATCTATATTTTCATACATTGAGCACATAAAAAGAAAGATTTATTAATATTTTGTTTAAGAGGTATTGAGCAAATATATAAATTTAATGAAAGTTTGTTTATCTGGATAGATTAATGGAAGTTGAATGATGAAGGCCTTACTTTATGGAATTTGCAAATTGTTTTTCTATTTTAACGCTTTGATTACTAGGGACTAGTAATAAGCTGGTTGGGGGTTGTGATTAATACTTAAAAGTGCATTTTTATCAAGGTTTTATATCATCATTATGCACTTGAAGTATCAATAACTCCTTAACTAAAGCATGTTTTATAATAACAAGTCTGATACCATAAGATACCTTTAATTTATGGTAAATGTTCATCTTAAATGCAGGCCTATCATATAAATAAAAGGATTGATTGATGAGTTTAAGTACGGAAATTGAAAGAACAAAGAGAGGGTCAAACTTAGAAAAGAGATGTTGGTTCAGTCTAAACTGGAACACTGTTTGGCCATTGGGTCATATCTGGAGCTGTAGATCTTGGATTTAGGTATGTCTTTATGGATGGAAAGCTAAGACATAGGCCTAAAATTTTCATGTGGAGTCCAAGATTTAAAAAGGCTGTTTTCAAGTCCAAATTGTAGCAACAACGGAGAAGTCTGAATCTGTCCTGCAGCCCGGACACTATTCAGTGTTCAGCCCATATCTCGAGTTATAGAAGTTCAAATGACCTCAATGTTTTTTTTCCTGGAAAGTTAAGATAATTTTCTAGAACTTTCATGATTTAAGTTTGTTCAATTATGACGTTATCAATGATGTTTTTAGCAGACAAGAAGTTATGGATTGTCACCAAGTCAAGATATGGCCACTCACTCAACAATTAGTCAACAAATCAATAGTTTTGAATTTTGGCCTATAAAAGAAGGCATTTGCCATGTATTTAGGCATCTTGGTTTTCAGATGAAGATCATGCTCTTGCTCTCTCTTTATATTTTGTAATGCTTAAGTTTTGCTTATATTAATCTATTGCTTATGCTTTTCATTTCCATTCCTTGTTTATTTATGTTTCTCTCTTTCATTATGTTTAGCTAAGTTTATCATGTCAAGGTGAAAAGGCTACACTAATGGTGTAAGAATAAGTATAATATAAACTCAACATGGACCTTAATGTTTGATACTAACATGTTTTATATTTTTTATCTTGTTAACTTTTAATACTTTGCTTCTTAAATGGTTAATCTAGATTTATGTTGTATAACCCTTGGTACAACAAATACTTGGCACTTTCATAGCCCAACCGTATGGTATAACCGATATCTGTGCTATGAAATGAACTTGATTTGTTGTTAACATAAGTTATAATCATGAATGTCTAACAACATTTACAAGTATTAGCATTATTCGAATAAGATAACTAATGCAATCATGTTAACAATTTATAATCTGATTGGAACCTCCTTTGTATGTGGTTTCGAGTTGAGTAATAAAAAGAATTTATACTATACTTGTTTGAAATACCATTAGTGGATCCTCTAACCTTGACAATTATTTTATCCTTGTTTAATCCTTATATCAATATCACATCTCAAAGCTCTCTTTAACTTGTTATTGTTGTTGTTGTTGTTTATAATTCATATAGTTAACCTCCCTGTGGTTCGACCCCGGTCTTGTCGGGTTATTTATTACTTCAATACTCTTGCACTTGAAAGAAGACATCAATCTTTTGATCGTGTCATAAGATATACCTCGCATCCCCTTTGTATCAGTTTCCTAGCTCTCATTGCCGAAATAATACAACTTGGTATGATTTTTCTTTCTCCCCTGAATATCGCTCTCCTCTCATCAAGTCTCTAAAAAGTCATTGTTTTTGCAAAACAATCTATCTGGACTTTATACTTACCCAATCAATCCATGCCTAAAATTACTTCAAAATTATACAATTTTAGTGGCAATAAATCTACCCTCATTTCTAACCAATGAATAATAACCTTGATTTTTTTTATATACAAAATCAATATTCACAGTTTCCCCTAGAAGCGTACGAATAGTAAACCATTTATCTACCTTATTGAGACATTTTCCTAGTTTCTCTACTATCTGATTCACCAAAAAAGAATAGGTAACCCTGAAATCAATCAATGCATATACAAACTGAGAATTTACTTGAAGCATACCTGCCACAACATCTGAAGCATCTCTAATATCCTCTTGCGTCATATTATAAACCTTGCCAGGAGTCCTGGTATCTTGCACTCTTACCCTGCCTCTAATCCCGCTGGCCCCTAACTGAGCGGGCCTCACTGGTCTGTCCATAGTGATGGAATGTTGTTAGCTTTGAGTTTGAGCTTGTTGTCTTTGCAAAAACTCCCCTTTTCAAGGACAATTTCTCTTCCAATGTCCCCGGGCCCCATAAAAATAACAACCTCGCCAGGCATCATCGAACAATCACCTGGATGCCTCTTACTACACCAACCACACTCGGATACATAGCAGGTTTATGTTCTAATCCTCCCCTGACAGCACTATCTCTTGTACCATAAAGTTCCCTGGTCGAACTCGCTCCTACACTTTGAGCAGATCTAACAGTTGTCCCAGTCCCTTTCTTAAACTAACTAAAGAGCCCTTTCCCTTTCTACGAAAAGGGAGATCTTTTGGTAGTAAACTCAACCTTCTTCTGCTTCTCCAACTCTGATTTGCCTTGCTGGCTCTCTTTCATACAAGTCTTTAAAGCCTCAGCTGCATCAATCAACTTTCTCATAGTCTCAAATCTGTGAGGGATCAATGCATGTTTCTAAACCTATCGTAATCCATCTTGCATTTTTTGTATCTGATGCTGCTCGGTCGGAACAATATATAGAACAAACATAGAGAGATCATGGAATCTCCTCTCATACTCCAATACAACCATATCCCCTAAGTCAATGTCAAAAACTCATGTGCTTTAATTTTCTAATACTGGTAATAATAGTATTGGCTCTCAAACTGTGCTCGGAACTCAGCCCATGTCCAAGATAACAATTGGGTGGCAAATCTTACCCGCAACTCTTGCGCCACTTTAATCTCCTCTAAAGAATCTTCAACCTTTCAAATTCACCTTACAGCAATCTTAGCATCAACCTCTTAAAAAAAAAATCACAGCCCATCTATTTCATACTTTTCATTGTCCGAACTAGAGCAACCACACTATCAGTGGATGTTGTCGCTACCGGAGCTGCCTGTGGCACGGGAACTGCTGGAGCTGACACATGGGACATACCTTCAATAACAGCCCTAACAATATAGGCTAAAAACCTTGGATCAGCCTATGATGATGGTACAATAGTAGGCACTATTACTAGTGGATAGGGTATGGTAGCAAGCATTGTCTATGATGGCATTATTAGAGGTATTACTCTCTGACCCTGATGGCCAGGGCCTTCTAACGGTACAGTTCCTGCTGGAATACCCTGAAGTCCTGGCACCTATATCACTAGTTCATGAGATGCAGTATCTATCAGGAGATCCTCCCCCTATCAAGCATCTGTCTGTAAATCCTGACCTCTATCTCGTCTTGAGAATGGTTTAGTCTTGGCTCCCTACTATGTGGTAACCATCCTACAATAATTCATTAACCATCAAAATCTCGTTCCACATCCTGAACCTAAACCAGGATAACAAAATGGCTCTGATACCAAAATGTCACGACCCAAAAAAAACATATTTATTTATAAGTGTTAATTTTTATTTGGTTCAAATTTTTTTCTTTTTTCTTTTTATCGAGGTTAACAATTTAAAACTATTAACCAAGGGTTTTTCTTTTTTTCATTTCTTAGAATAAAGTAAAAACGACATCTTTTCTGTTAGGAAAAAAACAAAAAAAAATGTGTTTAAGGACATTTTTGTCCTTTCACACAATGTTTTTTTATATATATAATTACTAGACTCATGGAGATTTTAGTCTTTTTACATTGGATAATTATTTTTTTTATTAAAAAATATGTTAGTGTGTGCTCATTATGCGCCAATGAGCTAGTGATTATTGTGTCATTTAGGCGGCACGTGCAACTTTTCCCAATAGTTAAACATGCCCTTCCACAGCGTCATTGAAATCGCCATTGTATCATCTTTCTCCTGGTATTGCTCATGACAACAGATGATGGATAGTTTGTCACCGATGGTCCTTTTTTTTTCCTTATTTTTTCTCTCCTACTTGAAAAAGTAAATGTGTTGCCCTCTTTATTTTTGGTATTTCAATTTCACTTATTATTCTTTTGATTTTTTATTTTTCTTCTTAACCCTTTTCTAAAATTTTTGTTTTTATTTCAATTTAATCCATCAATTATAATTTTTCATATATTATTTTTTCCAATATGACCCTTATTCTTTTGATTTTTATTTTTTGGTCTTTTTTTTCTCTTATTTTCTCTCTCCTACTTGAAAAAGTAAATGTGTTGCCCTCTTTATCTTTGGTATTTCAATTTCACTCATTATTCTTTTGATTTTTTATTTTTCTTCTTAACCCTTTTCTAAAATTTTTGTTTTTATTTCAATTTAGTTCTTCAATTATAATTTTTCATATATTATTTTTTCCAACACAACCCTTATTCTTTTGATTTTGATTTTTCTTCTTTTTCCTTTTGTTAAAGTTTTATTGGTTTTCAATTTCATCCTTTAATCAAAGTTTATGTTGTATTATTTTTTTTTTGATTTAGCCCTCATTCTTTTGATTTTCTTTTTCCTTTGTTAAAATTATTTTTCTTTTCAATTTAACCCTACAATTAAAAATATTTGGTTGACCTTTAATTTATTTTTTATTTCAATTTTCACCATCACTCTTTTAATTATTATTTTTTTGTTTTAGATCCTTTTATGTAATTGATTTTTGTTTTCTAGTTTCATATTTTGGTATTTAATTTGTTAGGGATTGGACTTCATGGTTGCCCTCTAAGTTATTTTTTTTTCTATTGGTGGTGTATTTGATCTAATGACCTTAGTCATGAATTTGAAAAGTTAATGCGGTTGAACTCTTTTTTTTTTCATTTTCTTTTTCAATTTCATCATTTTACATTATTTTAAAAAAAAAACGGCTGGTTTCATAGTTATCTTCAATTTGTTTTCAATCGCTTAATCTCGGTCTCATACCCTAGGCTATGAGTTTTGTGCGTATTTAATTTTTGAAGATATTTTTTTTATTCACCTATAATTGTTTTTCTTATACATATGAACTTTATTTTTAAAAATAATAAATATTTAATTTTAATAATATTTCTAATATGTTCGGCCTTGCATAATTTTTTTTCCTTTTATTATATTCAACTAGTTTCATGTGTGCTTCTATTTCTATTATATTTTATTAATTTTAATAAAAAAAAAGTTAGTAAACAAAATCTAGTAAATATCTCATTTTAAGAGATTAAATTTCTTAATCTACACCTATCTCTTAATTTTTCTAATTTCTCTTTTAGTTATTGTTAACGACTTTTTTCATTTATTTACATAGATGGTTATCTATTTATTTAGTTAGATGCTTATATAAGCCTTTTGATTTACACTTTGATTTTTTACGTAAAAAAAACATATCAAAATAGCTTGCATATCCTTTTCTTGAAAGAAAAAAAATATACAACCCATGACGGAGCGCAAGTCAAATAGATAGTGAATTATAAGAGATTGATCATTAAATTTTTAACAAAATGATATAATTAAAAAAAAATAAGTATGAAAAAAAAATAGGTGTTATTATACAAAAAAAAAACTAAAAGAGATTAGTTTATTACTATAGCATATGAGAGAGAACACTCTGGATTTACATAATACTACTCTTTTTTTTCGGTCCTTTATTTTTCATTTCAGTGATCAAATTTTTTTTCTTTTACATTAGATTATTTTTGGATTGGGTTTTGTTCTTTTGTTTTGGTTGGCTTGATATTGGATGCTCTTGATGTTGAAAAATAAAATCGACTCGTAGTTGTTGCTCAATTTGGTGAAATTAAATTAAAACAATTGAAGTTATAGGGATTGAGTTTGAATAGTTGACAGGTATTGATCTCTTTTTCTTGCAAACATCAAGGATTGAATTGTAAGGTCATGGGATAGATTAAACCCTTTTTCTTTTTTTGTTCCATCAATTTTTTTTTTTCAATTTGATCCTTTCACATTGATTTTTTTTTTTATATTGGACTTGATGTTTTTTTTTTTGCCTAAATATGGAGATCCCACATTATCAAGAAAAAAAATTTCAATGCACATCTTATGCTCGGTTTTACAAAATAAAATACAATTATATTAATCTAGAACAATTAAGACATGGGAGATCAAATTTGAAAAAAAAAACAATCCAATGATTGAAAAAGATGGGCAAGGAAACTTAACTAGCGTATGTGGGAAGAGGTTGTCGTGCTTTGGTGGCACATACAGCCTCTTCTGGTATCTCTATATTACATTCTGTGTTTTTTTAGAATAGTCTTGACAAGAGTTGTCAAATAGTATGGTGCACGTTCACAACGGAGCGATGGTGTGACTCTGACAACCTTTTCTTTCTTATCCTCCTTCTTTTTCTCTCTCTTCTTCTTGGAATTCATGTTTATCTGCCAAATGTGAAGGTGTCTTGTCATTTTAATTTTTTATCAAATTCGATTCTCGTTCTTTTGATTGTTGTTATTTTTGTTTTGAATCCTTTTTTAATTTTTTTTTCCAGTTTTGTCTCTTAGCATTTGGTTTCAATTAATTTTATATAAAATTTGATCCTCATTTTTATTGTTATTTATATTTTAAATCCTTTTCTTGATTGGTTTTTTTTTAATTTCATCCATTAATATTTGGTTTCATCTTAGTTTTTATGTCAAATATGGTCCTCATTCTTTTAATTGTCTTTTTTGTTTTGTTTTCGATCTTTCTTTTTTATTGATTTTTATTTATAATTTCATCTCTTAGCATTTTGTTGATTGAGAATTTGTCTTCATATTTTTTTTTTCAATTTTCTTTTTATAGGGTAGCTTTGGCCTCCTTACCTAATGTTACGGATTTGAAAGATTAACCCGAGTTGACTTTGGTTTTTAATGTCCTTTTTCATAATTGATTTTTTTTTTAATTTTATCCTTTGTTATTGGGTTGGTTAGAGGTTAGGCTTCGTGATTTTTTTTCTTTTCTCTTTATGGAGTTATATCGATCTCATATCTTGAGTTGCAAACTTAGCAAGTTAATTCGAGATGACTTGGGGTTTCTTTGTTGTTTTATTTAAATGATTTTTTTTCTATTTCACCCTTCAATATTAAATTAGTTTTGAGAATTGATCTTCGTAATTTTTGTTTAATGTTTTTGCTACAAGGTTATATCAATCTCACGATCAGGTAATAGATTTGGTTGGTTGATTCAGGGACTCAAGTCAGGTTATTGTGATTTTTAAAAATTGATATTTTTCAATATTTTTCCTTTAAAATTTAATTTATTCTGAATATAGTTTTAAATTTATTTATTTTTGCTTTTTATGGGGTTATCCCATCTCATTTAATTTTTGATTTGTTATCAAATAAGATCATGAATACCTTTTAAGAATATAAGGGGGTATCTTTCCATAATATTGGCAAGCATATATTATTTGCAATTAATCAATATCATTTTTCTTGTTTATTTTTGTTTATTTATTGTCGTTCCTTTTTTTTTAATAATATTGTTAAATTAATCAAGCTTATTAGAACCTAGTTGAATCAATGACCCGAGTCTCATGTTTTTCTTTCTTTTTAAAATGCTAGCGTCGCCCGAGTATTATTTTGTATGTTAAAATACATCTAGTCAGGCTCATGACATAGCACGGGACATCAATCTTGTGAATTACTATGATAAAACCCGTTCACTTTTAGTTAATAGTTTATAGTTAATTTACTAGATAATTCCTTGCGCTGCGCTGCGGCGGGATCAAAAGAAATTATAAGTAAAAAAAATAACGTTTAAGCCAAGAAAAGTTCTATGATGATGTCATTAAAGTCAAACATAAAACCTCTTGACTAGACTTTTTGTTTAGCTCGAGATTCATATTAAACTATATAAGAGTTGCTTCGGCATGACCCAGTTAACTTTGAGGGTTAAAGAAAAACTCGAATGACTTGTAGAAACGTGTTTTGACTTTAAAAATATTTTTAAAATGACATCTTTTCTTAAAAAAATATTGAGACGATGACGTATTGGATCAACTAGGTCATCTCATCTAACCCGTAACATGAGTCATGAACTTTATTGAGTTTACTAAATTTTTTAAATTGTTTTTATTTAATTCTATGATTAAAAAAATAGGCGCTAACAAAACCAAGCACCTACTCAATACTGGGATATTTTTCTAAATCCATGATAACCCCATAAAAAGTAAATCAAAATAAATTATAAAGTCTAATTCCTAATAATTATGTTTTTTTTTGTAATTATTTTTTATTTAATAATAAGATTAAAAAAATAGATGCTCAAAAAACTGAGCATAAACTCAATGCTGGTAAGTTTTTCTAATATTGCTATAACCTTGTAGAAAGTAAATAGAAA
>Ga0325400_1001538_pt1 | contig 19135 bp, 18 predicted proteins | sample PopdelMetagenome_2_FD_205662 | JGI IMG/M metagenome (GOLD analysis project Ga0325400, IMG submission 205662) | Populus deltoides microbial communities from Bellville, Georgia, United States - Xylem-PdKOR-R1 | ecosystem: Host-associated > Plants > Phyllosphere > Stem > Wood/Secondary xylem...
TGCCCCCGCCAGCCGCCGGCCCGACGCTCGCCGACTGGCAGGCGACGGCGGCCAAGGAGGTTCGCGGCCGCGACCTGGGCTGGAACACGCCGGAGGGGATCGCGGTGAAACCGCTCTATACGGCCGACGACTTGGGAGATTGGGACCCCGGCCTGCCCGGCTTCGCGCCGTTCACGCGCGGCGTGCGCGCGTCGATGTACGCGGGGCGCCCCTGGACCATACGCCAGTACGCCGGTTTCTCGACCGCGGAGGAGAGCAACGCTTTCTACCGCCGCAATCTGGCCGCGGGACAAAAGGGCTTGAGCGTCGCCTTCGACCTCGCGACCCACCGCGGCTACGACAGCGACCACCCGCGCGTGGTAGGCGACGTGGGCAAGGCGGGCGTCGCGATCGACAGCGTCGAGGACATGAAGATCCTGTTCGACGGCATCCCCCTCGATCAGATGTCGGTCAGCATGACCATGAACGGCGCGGTCATCCCCATCCTCGCCTTCTTCGTGGTGGCGGGCGAGGAGCAGGGTGTGCCGCGCGCCAAGCTCGACGGGACCATCCAGAACGACATCCTCAAGGAGTTCATGGTCCGCAACACGTATATCTACCCGCCAGCCCCCTCCATGCGGATCATCGCGGACATCTTCGCCTACACCAGCGCCGAGATGCCCAAGTTCAACAGCATCTCCATCTCCGGCTATCACATGCAGGAGGCCGGCGCCACGCAAGTGCAGGAGCTTGCCTTCACCATCGCCGACGGCAAGGAATACGCGCGCGCCGGCGTGGCGGCCGGGCTGGACCTCGACAGGTTCGCCGGCCGCCTGAGCTTTTTCTTCGCGATCGGCATGAACTTCTTCATGGAAGTCGCCAAGCTGCGCGCGGCGCGCACGCTATGGCACCGGATCATGACGGAGCTGGGCGCCAAGGACGAGCGCTCCAAGATGCTGCGCACGCACTGCCAGACCAGCGGCGTGTCGCTTCAGGAGCAGGACCCGTACAACAACGTCATCCGCACCACCGTGGAGGCGCTGGCGGCGGCGTTGGGCGGCACCCAGTCGCTCCACACCAACGCGCTGGACGAGGCGATAGCACTCCCCACCGACTTCTCCGCCCGCATCGCCCGCAACACCCAGCTGGTGCTGCAGGAGGAGACGGGCATCACCAACGTCGTCGATCCGCTCGGCGGCAGCTATTACGTCGAGAGCCTGACGCGCGAGCTGGTGGACCGCGCCCAGGCGATCATCGATCGCGTCGACGCGGAGGGCGGTATGGCCGCCGCCGTAGCGGCCGGCTGGCCCAAGGCGATGATCGAGGAAGCCGCCGCCGCCACTCAGGCCAAGATCGACCGCGCCGAAACGGTGATCGTCGGCGTCAACAAGTATCGCAAGGACGTCGAGGACCCGATCGACATTCTCGACGTCGATAATCACGCGGTACGCGAGGCGCAGGTCCGCCGGCTGGCGCACGTCCGCGCCACCCGCGACGAGGCCGCGTGCCAGGCCGCGCTGACCGCGTTGCGAGAGGGTGCTGCCGGCCGGGACAATCTCCTGGCGCTGGCGGTCGACGCGGCGCGGGCGCGGGCCACGCTGGGAGAGATCAGCGCGTCGATGGAGCTGGTCTTCGGCCGCTACGGCACGCAGCCGACGCCCGTGTCCGGCGTCTACGGCGGCGCCTATACCGATGACCGCCGCTGGGCGCGGCTGACCGACGGCGTGAGCGCGACGGAACGGCGGCTGGGCCGCCGCCCCAGGATGCTGGTCGCCAAGATGGGCCAGGACGGGCACGACCGCGGCGCCAATCTGGTCAGCTCGATGTTCGGCGACCTGGGGTTCGAGGTGGTGCCCGGCCCCTTGTTCCAGACCCCGGCCGAGGCGGCCGCGCTCGCGGTCGCGAAGGACGTCGACGTGGTGGGCGCGTCCAGCCTGGCGGCCGGGCACAAGACGCTGATTCCCGACCTGATCGCCGCGCTGCGCGACGCGGGGAGGGCGGATATCAAGGTGGTGGCCGGCGGCGTGATCCCGGCCCAGGATTATCAGGCGCTCAGGGACGCGGGTGTCCAGGCGATCTTCGGTCCCGGCACCAACCTCATCGCCGCCGCCGAAGAGGTGCTGCGCCTGCTCGGCCACAACATGCCGCCCCAGGACGACGCGGCCTGATGCTGCTTCCCCTGCTGCTCGCGGTCGCCGCCGCCCGCCCCGCGGACCCGGCCGCCGACCCGGCCGGCTATGCCAGCGCCGACGCGGAGCTGAACGCCGAATATGCCCGCGCCATGGCCTCGATGCGCCGCCGCGACCGGGGCGGTCCGTTCGACGACGGCGACCCGACCTACGCCGCCGCCCTGACTGCGGCGCAGCGCGCCTGGCTGCGCTTCCGCGACGCCGAGTGCCGCCTGGCGGGCTTCGAGTACCGCGGCGGCTCCGCTCAACGCCTGTCGTCCGGCACCTGCCTGACCACGCTGACGCGCGACCGTACGCGGCAACTTCGTCAACTTCGTCGGAACCTGACCCCCTTATGACCGCATCCATCCGCACCGACTGGACCCGCCCGGAAGTAGCCGACCTGTTCGATCTGCCCCTGACCGAACTCGTCTTCCGCGCCGCCGACGTTCACCGCGCCCATCACGCCGCCGACGAGGTGCAGCTGTGCACCCTGCTGTCGATCAAGACCGGCGGCTGCCCGGAGGACTGCGGCTATTGCTCGCAATCGACCTCCGCCGACAGCGGCGTCAAGGCGACCAAGCTGATGGACGTCCGCGCCGTGCTCCAGGCCGCGGCCCAGGCCAAGGATGCCGGGTCCAAACGCTTCTGCATGGGCGCCGCCTGGCGCAACCCCAAGGATCGCGACATGGACGCGGTGGTTTCGATGGTGAAGGGCGTCCGCGCCATGGGGCTGGAAACCTGCATGACGCTGGGGATGCTCGAACCCCATCAGGCCCGCCGTCTGGCGGACGCGGGCCTCGATTATTACAACCACAACATCGACACCTCGCCCGAACGCTACGGCGAGGTCATCACGACCCGAAGCTTCCAGGATCGGCTCGACACGCTGGATACGGTGCGCGACGCCGGCATCAACGTCTGCTGCGGCGGCATCGTCGGCATGGGCGAGACGCGAGAGGACCGCGTCGGCTTCGTCCACGCGTTGGCAACGATGGCGCGTCATCCCGAAAGCGTCCCGGTCAACGCGCTGGTCCCGGTCCGCGGCACCGTTCTCGGCGACATGCTCGCCGATACGCCCATGGCCAAGATCGACGACGTCGAATTCGTCCGCACCGTCGCCGTCGCCCGCATCACCATGCCCATGAGCATGGTTCGCCTGTCTGCCGGGCGCGAGAGCATGTCGGACGCGGCGCAGGCGCTGTGCTTCCTGGCGGGCGCCAACTCGATCTTCACCGGCGACAAGCTTCTGACCGCCGCCAATGCCGGCGACGACCGGGATGCCGCGCTCATGACCCGGCTGGGCCTCAAGCCGATGAGCGGCGAGGAGCCGATGCGCGCGGCTTCGGAACGAGAAATAGCCGCCTGAGACGGCGTGAGGGAGGGATAGGTTCTTCGATGTTCAAGAAGCTCTTGGTCGCGAACCGCGGCGAGATCGCGTGCCGCGTGTTCCGGACGGCGAAGCGGATGGGGATCGCGACCGTGGCGGTTTATTCCGACGCGGACGCGCGGGCGCCCCACGTGCTGATGGCGGACGAGGCCGTTCGCCTGGGTCCGGCGCCCGCGGCCGAAAGCTATCTCGACCCCGACCTGATCCTGCTGGCCGCGCGCGAAACAGGGGCGGACTGCATACACCCGGGCTACGGCTTTCTGTCGGAGCGAGAAAGCTTCGCGCGCGCCTGTGCCGACGCCGGCATCGCGTTCGTCGGCCCACCGCCCAACGCCATCGCCGCGATGGGCGACAAGATCGAGTCGAAGAAGCTGGCCAAGGCGGCCGGCGTCAACGTCGTGCCCGGCTATCTGGGCGAGATCGCGGATACCGACGAGGCGGTACGGATCGCCGGCGATATCGGCTATCCCGTGATGATGAAGGCGTCCGCGGGCGGCGGCGGCAAGGGGATGCGGCTGGCATACGGCGAGGCCGACGTGCGCGAGGGGTTCGAGGCCACCAAACGCGAGGGACTGGCCTCCTTCGGCGACGACCGCGTGTTCATCGAGAAGTTCGTGGAGTCGCCAAGGCACATCGAGATTCAGGTGCTTGGCGACCAGCTCGGTAACGTCGTCTACCTGGGGGAGCGGGAGTGTTCCATTCAGCGCCGCCACCAAAAGGTCGTGGAGGAGGCGCCTTCGCCCTTCGTCACGCCCGAGATGCGCCGTGCCATGGGGGAACAGGCGGTGGCACTCGCCAAGGCGGTGGGCTACCACTCGGCCGGCACCGTTGAATTGATCGTGTCAGGTGCCGATCCCACGGGCCAGGGCTTCTACTTCCTGGAAATGAACACGCGGCTTCAAGTCGAGCATCCGGTGACCGAGTGCGTCACGGGGCTGGATTTGGTCGAGCAGATGATCCGGGTGGCCGCTGGCGAGCGGCTGGCGTTCGGGCAGGATGACGTGACGCTGACGGGACACGCGATCGAGAACCGGGTCTATGCCGAGGATCCGTATCGCGGCTTCCTGCCGTCCACCGGGCGCTTGATCCGCTACGCCCCGCCCCACGCCGCCAGCCGCCAGGAACCGGCCCCCGCCTCGGGGGAGCGCTATGTCCGCGTCGACGACGGCGTGGCGGAGGGCGGCGAGGTGTCGATCTTCTACGACCCCATGATCGCCAAGCTGATCACCTGGGCGCCGACACGCGACGGAGCGGCGGATGCGCAGGTGGAGGCGCTCGACGCCTTCGAGCTGGAAGGCGTCGGCAACAACATCGATTTCCTATCCGCGCTGATGCAGCATCCGCGTTTCCGCGCCGGCGACCTGACGACTGGCTTCATCGCGGAGGAGTATCCGGACGGCTTCGTCGGGGCCGCCCCAGCGCCCGGCCTGACGCGTGCCTTGGCCGGCCTCGCGGGATTCCTGGCCACCGCGCATGCCGATCGTGCGCGTCGCGTCGACGGGCAGCTCGGCCGTCGGCTGTCGCCGCCGGGCGAGTGGGTGGCGCGGGTCGACGGTGTCGACCACCAAGTATTGATCGACGGCGATACCCTGCTGGTCGACGGCGAGCCGCTCGATCTGTCCGCCGCCTATGAGCCCGGCGACCGGATGGTAGAGGCCGAGGTGGACGGCCGCGCGCTGACGGTGCGCGTGGCCCGCACGCGTACCGGGTTTCGGCTCACCACCCGCGGCGCATCACGCGCCGTGCGCGTGCTGCCCGCGCGCGTCGCGCCTTATGCGCGGCATTTGCTCGAAAAGGTGCCGCCGGACCTGTCGCGTTTCCTGATCGCGCCCATGCCCGGCCTGCTGGTGCGCCTGGACGTGCGCGCTGGCGACCGCGTGGAGGCGGGCCAGCCGCTGGTGGTAGTGGAGGCCATGAAGATGGAGAACATTCTGCGGGCCGGTCGCGCGGGCGTCGTTCGTAGCGTCAGCGCGGCGACGGGCGACAGCCTGGCCGTCGACGCGGTGATCCTGGAATTGGAGTAGTCAAAGCTCGTCCGGACGGAGGTACAGATAGTCCTCCGTCCAGTCGGCGGTCCGGCGCAGGCGAATGGGGTCGAGTATGTCGACCCGGCCGTCCTTGAAGCGAAGCAGACCGTCCTCCCGCATCTGGCGGAGCACCCGATTGACGTGCACCGGCGTCAGCCCCAGACACTCGGCGAGGTCGTTCTGCGTCATCTCCAACGCGTAGCCCCCGTCGCCCGCCAGCCCCACCAGCCGCAGCCGGGCCTGAAGTTCCAGGAACAGTGCCGCCGCGCGCCCGACGCCGTCGCGTCCGGCCAGCGACACTTCCCATTCGCGGTGGATCGACGCGTCGAGGTTCGTCGAAAACCAATAAAGGCGCGTCAGCCGTGGATGGGCTTCGGTCATCTCGCGGATGCGTTCGTGCGGGGCGATCGCCACCGTCGTATCGCTCACCGCCTGGATGCTGTGGTCGAGCGATTTAAGCGTGAAGCCATGCAGATCGGCGAAATCGCCCGGCACCGTCAGTTCGACGGCGTGGCGCGATCCGTCGCGCAGGTGGCGATAGCGACAGGCCAATCCGTCCAGGATCAGCGTGCTGGCCTCTAGCCGCGTATGTTCGGCCACCACCGTGCCGCGCGCCGGTATGCGCCGCGTATTGGTGAACAGTCCGCGGATCACCCGCTCCTCGACATCGGTCACGTCGTGGCGGGCGCGCATTCGGATCAGGTGACGCTCGATCATCCAAAAGGCCTTCGGCAACGTTCATCAGCGAAAGGCGGAACGTATCGCCACCGCGGGCGGCGGCGGCAAGTTCGGGCCGCGTGACATGTTGCGACAAAAACCCGCTGGACGGGGACGACTGCCCTAGCCCATCCCACGGGTCATGCACGTGTCCCCGCGCCCGTCTCGCGCTTGTATCGTGGTCTGCCTGATGCTCGGCGGCTGCACCGTCGGCCCCGACTACCGCCCCCGTGCACTCGCGGAATTGGGCGTGCCCGACGCTTACTCGGTCCCGGCGACGACGGCGGCCGCCGATCTGACGCGGTGGTGGCGCCGGTTCGACGATCCGGTGCTGGGCCGGCTCGTAGAGCAGGCCGCCGCCAACAACACCGACGTCGCCCAGGCCGTCGCCCGCCTGCGTCAGGCGCGCGAGGCGCTGGTTCAAAGCCGCTCGCAGCTGGTCCCGACCGTGCAAGGGTCGACCGGATACCAGCGCAATGAGAATCTGCGCGGCGGCGGGCGATCGTTCACGCTGCCCGACGGCACCGTCGTGGATACCGGGGGCGGGGGCACCAACAACTTCTCGGTCGGCCTGTCCGCCAGCTATCAGGTCGGCATCTTCGGCGAGATACGCCGTACCGTGGAGGCCAGCCGCGCCCAGTACCAGGCGTCGGGCTTCGACTACGCATCCGTGCTGCTGACCGTCCAGTCGGAGACGGCGCGCAACTACGTTTTGGCGCGCGCGCTCCAGGCCCAGATCGCCAACGCGCGCGGATCGCTCGCCATCCAGGACGACAATCTGGAAATCGCGGGCTTTCGGGTCCGCGCCGGGCTGGTGTCGTCGCTGGACGCGGAACAGGCGCGAAGCCAGCGCGCCCAGACGGCGGCCTCAATTCCCCAGCTGGAACAGCAGTACAACGCCGCCGTCAGCCGCCTGGGCGTGCTGACCGGCCAGGCGCCGGGGGCGTTGAAGGCGGAACTGGCTACAGCGCGGCCCATCCCCAATGATCCTGGGCCCGACACCGGCGCCGGTGTCCCGGCGGATCTGCTGCGTCAGCGGCCCGACATTCGCGCGGCCGAGCGCCAGCTGGCCGCCGCGACCGCGCAGATCGGCGTCGCCAAAGCAAGGCTTTATCCGCTGTTGGCGATCTCGGGGAACGTCAACACCAACGCGTCCGCCATCTCGTCGATCGGCGACGCCGTCACCGGCAGCCTGTTCGCCGGCCTGACCCAGGCGATCTTCAACGGCGGCCGCCTGCGCAGTCAGGTCCGCGGCGCGGAGGCCGCGACGGATCAAGCGTTCGCCGCCTACAAGGGCACGGTGCTGCTGGCGCTGGAGGACGTGGAGAACGCGCTGGCGCAGTTCGCCTCCGCCCGCGCGCGGGAACGGGAGTTCGCCATCGCGCTGGATGCTGCGAACAACGCTGCGTTCCTCAGTCGCGAGCAGTATCGCTCCGGCCTGACGGACTTCACCACGCTGAATCAGCAGGAGGCGTTGCTGCTCAACGCGCGCAACGGCCTGACCCAGGCGCGGTCGGACAGCGTCACGGCGCTGGTCCAGCTCTACGTCGCGCTGGGCGGCGGCTGGGACAGCAACGTCGTGCCGGAGGCGCCGCCCCGCGACCTGCCCGCCGGCGCCACGCCGGCGCCCGTGCCCGTATCCGCCGCGCCCGCCCCCACTCCTTCCGGGACCTCGAACCGCTGATGGCCGACACGCTTCCCCCCGCCGACCAGTCGACGGATGATTTCCTGGGCGTACGACCCGTTTCCCCCTGGCGCCGCTGGGGCAAATGGGCGCTGGTCGGGCTCGGCGTGCTGCTGCTGGTGTGGACGGGGTTGCGCCTGTTCGGCGGTTCCGACGCCGTCCAGTACGCGACCGTCCCGGTCCGGCGCGGCGACCTTCGAGTGACGGTGTCGGCGACCGGCAAGCTGGCGCCTACCAATCAGGTCACCGTCGGTTCGCAACTGTCCGGCCTCGTGACCCGCGTCGTCGCCGACGTGAACGATCGGGTGACGGCGGGCCAGCCGCTGGCGCTGATCGACCCCGAGCAGATCGAGGACCAGATCCGCGGCAACCAAGCCCAGCTCGCCGCCAACGAGGCCGCGATCGGTCAGGCGCGGGCCACCGTCGCCGAGGCGGACGCCCAGCTCGCCCGGTTGCAGGAGGTGTATCGCCTGTCCAAGGGGCGCGTGCCGTCCGCTGCCGAGTTGCAGACCGGCCGCGCCAACGCGCAGCGCGCGGTCGCTCAGCTTCGCGTCGCCCAGGCCAACGTCCAGGCGTCGCGCGCGCAGCTGTCGCAGTCGCAGACACAGCGCGCCCGCGCCATCATCCGCAGTCCCGTGTCGGGCGTGGTGCTGGCCCGTCAGGTCGATCCCGGCCAGACGGTCGCGGCGTCGTTCAACACGCCCACGCTGTTCGTGATCGCCGAAGACCTGTCCAAGATGAAGCTGGAAGTGTCGATCGACGAGGCCGATGTCGGGTCGGTCCGCAACGGCCAGCGGGCCGAATTCACCGTGGACGCGTTCCCCGGCCGGACGTTTCCGGCCAACATCACGCGCGTCGACGTTGGCTCCAACCTGTCCGCCCAGTCCGCCAGCTCGTCCACCACCACCACCGCCTCGACCGCCGGACAGGTGGTCAGCTACGCCGCCGACCTGACGGTGGCGAACGCGACGGGGGAGCTTCGGCCGGGAATGACCGCCACCGCCGACATCGTCACCTCCGAAAAGCGCGACGTGCTGCTGATCCCCAACGGCGCGCTGCGCTTTCGGCCGGACGCGGGCGGGCAGGACGGCGGCGGCATCGCCGGATCGCTGACGTTTCGTCCGCGGCGCGGCAATCGGCCGGAGCGGACGGCCACCACGGGCCGCGGCGCCACGCGCACCGTTTATGTCCGCGGCGTCGACGGTCAGCTCCAGCGCACGATCATCACCACCGGGGACAGCGACGGCACCGTGACCGAGGTATTGTCGGGCCTGCGACCCGGCCAGCAGGTCATCACGGGTCAGCTGGTCGGCGGCGACGCGGGCTCGGGCCAACGGCGGCGCGGCGGCCAGAACGGCGGCCAGAACGGCGGCGGCGGGCGCCGTGGCCAGGGCGGCGGCCAGGGGGGCGGGGGCGGTGGTCAGTAACGCCCCCCTGATCCAGCTACGCGGCGTCACCAAGAGCTACGGCCAGGGCGCCACGCAGTTCCAGGCGCTGAAGGGCGTCGATCTCGACATCCAGGGCGGCGACTTCGTCGCGGTGATGGGGCCGTCCGGGTCGGGCAAGTCGACCACCATGAACATCCTGGGCTGCCTGGACGTGCCGACGGGGGGGGCGTTTCTCTTCCGCGGCCACCATGTCGAGCAGCTGGACCGCGACCAGCGCGCGCTGCTCCGGCGGCGCTATCTCGGCTTCGTGTTCCAGGGCTTCAACCTGCTGGCCCGCACCACCGCGCTGGAGAATGTGGAACTGCCGCTGCTCTATCGCGGCGACGCCAAGCGCGAGCGGCGGACATTGGCCATGGCCGCGCTCGACAAGGTAGGGCTCGCCAACTGGTGGGACCACACGCCCGCCGAGCTTTCGGGCGGGCAGCAGCAGCGCGTGGCGATCGCGCGGGCGATCGTCACCAGCCCCGACGTGCTGCTGGCGGACGAGCCCACGGGCAATCTGGACAGCGAACGGTCGGTGGAGATCATGGAATTGCTGACCGACCTCAACCGCGGCGGCATCACGGTGCTGATGGTGACGCACGAGCCCGACATGGCGGCGTTCGCGCGCACGGTGGTGCATTTCAAGGACGGGCTGGTGGAACGGATCGAGGATCACCACCGCCAGGGCCGGATGCCCGAGCCGGATCCGCCCCTGACGGCGACGGCGACGGCGACGGCGACGGGCGCGCACTGATGTTCGGCACGGTCCTGATCCTGGCTTTCCGGTCCATCCTGCGCCACAAGCTGCGCAGCTTCCTGACGACGCTGGGCATCATCATCGGGGTGGGTGCCGTCGTCACCATGGTCACGCTGGGCCGTGCCACCACCGCCCAGGTCCAGAAGAACATATCGGCGCTGGGCACCAACATCCTCCAGGTGCGGCCGGGCCAGGGCTTCGGCCGCGGCGGCGGCGGCCCGCGACCGCCGGACTTCGACGAGGAGGACGTGGCGGCGATCGCCAACCAGGTCGCCGGCGTCACCGCCGTCGCCCCCCAGGCGCAGGCGACCGCGACCGCCATCTACGAAGGCGCGAACTGGTCCACCACCGTTCAGGGTACGACGTCGGCCGCCTGGACCGTCCAGCCCTGGCCGCTGATCGCCGGCCGCTACTGGACGCGGGCCGAGGAGCAGGCGGGCAAGGCGGTGTGCGTGATCGGCGGCACCGTGGTCCGCAACATCTTTCCCGCCACCGACCCCATCGGCAAGCGGTTCCGGATCGGCAACGTGTCGTGCACCGTCATCGGCACGCTGACGACGCGGGGCCAGGCCGGGTTCGGCGGCGATCAGGACGACGTGGTGGTGATGCCGATCAAGGCCGTGCAGCGCCGTTTCACCGGCAACCAGGCGATCCGGCTGATGCTGGTCGGCACCGACCCCGCCTATGCCACCGACGCGGTGCAGGCGCAGTTGACCGACCTGCTGCGCGAGCGACGGCGGATCACCGGGGGCAAGGAGGACGATTTCAACATCTTCGACACCCGCCAGATCAGCGACACGCTGTCGTCGACCACCACGCTGCTGACGCGGATCGTGACGGCGGTGGCGGCGATCAGCCTAGTGGTGGGCGGCATCGGCATCATGAACATCATGCTGGTGTCCGTCACCGAGCGCACGCGCGAGATCGGCATCCGCCTGGCGATCGGGGCGGTGGCGTCCGAGGTACTGACGCAATTCCTGGTGGAGGCGGTGGCGCTGGCGATGCTGGGCGGACTGGTCGGGCTGGTGCTGGCGCAGCTGGTGGTCGCGGCGCTGTCGGCGGCGGGCGGGCTGCCGTTCCTGTTCGTGCCGTCGATAAACCTGATCGCGTTCGGCGTGTCGGCGGTGATCGGCGTGGTGTTCGGCTATTTCCCGGCCCGGCGCGCCGCCGCGCTCAACCCCATCGACGCGCTTCGCCACGAGTAAGGGCGGCCAGCTGGTCGGCGGTGTCCACGTCGACCAGTTCGCCGGGCGGCGCGATCACCCGATGCCCCGCCCGCAACAGCGCCCGCGCGCCCGCATCCCCCTCCAACGTCAGAAGGTCGGCGAAGCGGTCGCATCCGAACAGGGCAGGGGGGCCGGTATCGTCACCGTCGCCGGACGCGACGACGGCACCGCGACCGTCCGCGGCGTCCAGCAACCGGCGGACATGCGCGACCGAAACGCGCGGCATGTCGGCGAGCGCGATCAGGACGGCGTCCGCCTCGAGTTCGATCGCCAGCGCCGCGCCGAGGCGGACCGAACCCGACAGCCCCCGCTCGGGGGTCTCGTTACGCAGCGTGCGATAACCGTACCCCGCATAGTCGACACCCCCCCGCCCCGTCACGGCCACCCGCTCCAGGAACGGCAACGCCGCTAACGCGCTCGCGGCGTGCAGCCCCAGGGGCACGCCGCTCAGATCCGCGTCCAGCTTCGATCCCGGCCCCTCGAACCGCGACGACAAGCCCGCCGCCAGCAGGACCAGGACCGTCCGTTCAGCCGCGATCACGAAACGCGTTCACCATCGCCGCCGCGATCGACAGCGCGATCTCAGACGGGCCGATCGCGCCGATGTCGAGCCCGACCGGCGCGTCGATCCGGTCGATCTGCGCCGGCGTCAGTCCCTCCGCCGCCAGCCGTTCACGCCGCGCCGCGTGGCTGCGCCGGCTGCCCAGCGCGCCCACATAGGCGGCGTCCGAGCGCAGCGCCGCGACCAGCGCGGGGTCGTCGATCTTGGTGTCGTGGCTCAACGTCACCACCGCGGTCGCCGGCCCCGGCCGATACGCGGCCACCGCCTCGTCCGGCCAGCGATCGTCGAGTGCCACGCCCGGAAACCGCTCACCGGTCAGGAAGCGCGCGCGCGGGTCGATCACGAACGTCTCGAACCCCAGCGGCGCCGCCAGTTGCACCAGCGCCTGCGCGATCTGGACGGCGCCCACGATCAGCAGCCGCCGCGGCGGATCGTAGCGGTTGGCGAACACGCTGCCCGTTTCCAATGGACGCAGCGTCGATCGTCCCGTTTCCAGGTCGGTGGCGACCGTCAGCGCGCGCCCTTCGCCGCGGGCCTCGTCGACGCGGTCGAAAAGCTCGGGGTCGAAACCGTCGGCGGACACGGGCTGCACCATCACGCTGATCTCGCCGCCGCACGGCAGGCCGACCTCCCAGGCGGACGCGTCGGCGACGCCGTAGCGCTTCACCTGGAATGGCTGGCCGCCGATCACGTCGGCCGCGGTCTGCAGGATGTCGCCCTCGACGCAGCCGCCCGATACGGATCCCTCGAACCGGCCGTCCGCGTGGACCAGCATGTGGCTGCCGCGCGGCCGCGGGGCGGACCCCCAGGTCGAAACCACGGTGGCCAGCGCCAGCGGTTCGCCGCGCCACGCGCGCGCCGCGGCCAGGACGATGTCGTTATCTGCCAAGGGATGCTCCGATCGGTCGAACCACGAGATAGGTCGGAAGCGTCCGCCGCTCAACGGTCGCGGCCCGGTGCCGCGACGCAACAATTTCTCACGCCGGTGTCATTCGCGGGCGTCACCGCCGGGCTATGTCGCGAAGGAAGTCAGCCTCCGGAGCCCATCATGCAGCACGATCCCGAAGTCCGCGAGCGCCTGCTCCAGCGTATCCTGGCGTCCGGCCTGTTGCTGGCGTTCGGCGTCGGCACGTTGTTGTTCCTGATCGCCATCGAGCATCAGGACTGGTTCGAGGTCCGCCCGGCCAGCGGCACCGCGCGCGCCATGAGCTACGCCGCCGAACGGCCCGGCAACGGGTGACGCGACGGCCCCGCCCATGAGGGGCGGGGCGGGGCGCCGGCCTCAGTTCGGCGCCTGGTCGGCGGGCGGGGGCGACGACACGCTGCCCGCCTGGGGCGGCGTCGCCGACCGCGCCTCGCCCAGGGCCTGATCGTACCAGTCGGACAGGTCGGCCTTCATCCGGCGAAGCGCGTCGGGGTTCAGGTAGATCATGTGCCCCGCCTCGTAATAACGGTATTGCAGGTTTCCCTGTTGCGGCCGCTCCAGCATCATGTGGCCCAGGTCGTTCTCCGTGCCGAAGAACGGCGTCGCCATGTCGTACCAGCCGTTGAGCGACAGCACCTTGAGGTACGGATTGGCCCGCATCGCGGCGGCCAGGTCGACCGCGGTATTGGGGTTGTTCTGCTGGCCCCCCATGCCCTGGCCGGGCGCGCGATGCTTCCAGTTCCACGTCCAGCCCGCCGCGTCGCGCGCGGACAGGCGATAGGGCAGCTCCGTCCGATAGCCGAGATAGGACACCAGATAGTCCTGGAACGACGCGATGTACGCGCCCGAGATCGCATCGGACGACGCGTCCGTTTCCGGCCGCTCGCCCGCCGCGTCGCTGTCCAGGCCGGTGTAGCGGCTGTCGAACCGCCCCGTGGTGCGCCGCCGGTCGCGCAACAACTCCTTCTGGAAACGCGGCAGGTCGATGCGCAGGTTCGACCGCTTGATGAAGCCAGCGTCGATGCCGATCAGCTGGCTCAGGCCCTGGGCCACCTGGTTCTCTTCGGCTTCCGAGATCAGCTGCCCCTTGGCCAGCGCGGTCATGTACGGCCCCAGCGCATAGGCGCGCGCGCGGGCGACGTGTTCGGCCACCGTCGCGGAACGGTTGGCGATCCGATTGTGATACCAGGCGGTGGCGGCGTAGCTGGGCAGGTAGTTGAGATACACTTGGTCCAGCCCCGGCTGACGATAGCCGTAGTTCATGATGCTGGACAGCAGCACCACGCCGTTCAGCGCCACCCCCCGGTCCTGCAGCTGATAGGCCAGCGCGCCGGATCGCAGCGTGCCGTAGCTCTCGCCGAACAGGAATTTGGGGCTGGTCCAGCGGCCGAACTTGGTGACGTAGCGCGTGATCGCCTTGGCAAAGGCGTCCGCGTCCTCGTCCACGCCGTAGAAGGCGTCGGGCTTCACGTCGCCCAGGGGACGCGAATAGCCGCTGCCGGGTGCGTCGATGAACACCATGTCGGTCTTGTCGATCAGCGAATACGGGTTGGGATCGACGTCGTAGGGGGCGGGGCGGACGAACTCCGGATTGGTGGTGCGCACCCGCACCGGCGCGAACGATCCCATGCGCAGCCAAAAGGACGGCGACCCAGGACCACCGTTGTAGAAGAAGGTCACGGGCCGCTTCGTCCCCGGCCCCGATCCGTTCCGGGCGCCGTCCAGCGTATAGGCGGTGTAGAAGATCGACGCCTGCGGCTTGCCCTCGGTGTCGCGGATTGTCAGCGTGCCGGCGGACGCGACGTAAGGATAGCGGCGACCCCCGACGGTGGCGGTGTCGCGGCGGCGGACCTCCGCCTCCTCGACGGGCGCGTTGGCGTAGCCGGCCTCCGCCTCGGCGCGCACGCGTTCGGCGTTGGTCATCCGGTCCGGCTTGGGGGCGGGGGCGTCCGCCGGGCGGGGCGCGCGCTGCGCCGCGGCGGGCATGGGCAGCGACAACAAGGCGACGGCGGCGAGCAGACGGTGACGTGCGGGCACTAGGCGATCCCCCTCGTTGATAGGGGGTGGTGTTTTCCCTTTTATGGGCGGCCGCGCAACCGCTGCTCAGCGGCCGGCGCGGTATCCGTCATAGGCGCCGCAACCGTCCGGGTCGCGGCGACAGCGCTTTTCCCACTCGCGGCGCTCGCGCCCCTCCCGCGCCTCGGCCTTGCGCATCTTGCGGCCGTAGTTGCGATCGGCCTCTTCCTGGCTGGTGGTGGACCAGTCGACCACCTTGCCGGCCGCCTGGAACGGCGCCTTGACCACCGCCGCCGCGGTGCTGACGCAGCCGCCCGTCAGGACGGGCAGCAACAGGGGCAGGAAGCGCTTCACGTTCGGCCTCGTCTTCGACTCGGGAATGATACCCGGTACGCGCCGGTTCCTTAACGTGGCCCGTCCGCTGGGAACCACCACGTGACGGTGACGGGAAAGGGGGTCCACCACCCGACACGGACGCCCGCCGCCCGCAATGCCTCGCCCGTCCAGCTGTTGCACGTCCGCACGGCGGAATATCGCCCCCGCGCCGGATAGAAGGCGTCCCACCCGAAATAGCCCGGCAACGCGCCGCCCGTGCCGACCCCTCCGGCGAAACTGTTGCGGATGAACCCCGCGAGCCGGCGATACTGTGCCGTCGTCAGGCGGATGGGCCGCGCCCCGCTGTCCGGTGCGGGCCGTGCCAGATGATCGACGTGCATCAACGTTCGATCGCTGCCCAACGCCGCCGCCAGCACCGTCCTGGGCCGCACGTCCCACCAGCTGGGGGTGTTCAGGTAGAAGTCGCGCTCCCCCCAGCCGAACGACAGATAGGCGTGCGCCCCGTAGCGCGGGTCGCGCAGGTCGCGGGCGGGGACCAGCGGGCGCCAGTCTATTCCGGCCGCGACCTTTGGCACGACGATCCCCGTGTGCACGCCGTTGCTTTCCACCCACACCGTCACGTCGCCGGCCGCGTCGGCGGGCGTTCCTCCCGATGGGATCAGCCCCCCCGACAGGCCCGCCGCCGCGTAGAGCAGGATCGCCGCCGCCAGCCCCGCCGACGCGCGCGTCAGCCAGCGGCGCACGACGCGCGCGGCAACCGCTATCCGGAACGACGCGTTGTTTCCCACACACGCGATGATAGGACGTGCCCATGGCAGACGACACCCATGTTCTCGACCGCCCCCCGCCGGGCGCCGCCGCCGACTGGACCATCCCCCAGGGCTGGGACGCCTATACGCCACAGGAACACGCCACCTGGGACACGCTGTTCGCGCGCCAGGCCAAGCTGCTTCCCGGCCGCGCGTCCGACGCGTGGCTACGCGGGCTGGACGTGCTGCAATTGTCGCGCCCCGGTATCCCGGACTTCGAGGAGTTGAGCGACAAGCTGGAGCGGCTGACCGGCTGGCGGGTGATCGCGGTGCCGGGGCTGGTTCCCGACGACGTGTTCTTCGACCACATGGCCAATCGCCGTTTCGTCGCGGGCAATTTCATCCGCCGGCCCGACCAGCTCGACTATCTCCAGGAACCCGACGTGTTTCACGACGTGTTCGGTCACGTGCCGATGCTGGCCGACCCGGTGTTCGCCGACTATCTCGCCGCCTACGGCCGGGGAGGGCAGCGCGCGCTGGGGCTGGACGCGCTGAAATATCTCGGCCGCCTTTACTGGTACACGGTCGAGTTCGGCCTGATCCGCGAGCCAGAGGGGATGCGGATCTACGGATCGGGCATCGTGTCCAGCTATTCGGAAACCCGGTTCGCGCTGGACGATCCCAGCCCCAACCGCATAATGCTCGACCTGAAGCGCGTGATGCGCACGGAATATCGCATTGACGATTTCCAGCAGAACTATTTCGTCATCCCCAGCTTCGACGAGTTGCTGCGCCTGACGGTCGAGACGGACTTCGCGCCCTTGTACGAGGAACTGAAGGGGAAGCCCGACATACCGGTCGCCGAGATCGTGGACGGCGACGAGGTGCTGACGCGGGGCACGCAGGATTACGCGCGGGGTAAGGTCGGGGCGTGAGGGGCGGGCGGCCGGCGCGAACGCTGGCCGCCGCCGTCGCCGCGTTGATCCTGATCGGTTTCGGTGCGGGTTTCGCGGCGGCGTTTCCGGTCGCGATCGCGACGCTGCTTTGGGCGGCGTGGCGGTACGACAACGCAGCCGGCGCCCTGCTGCCGTTGGCGGTCCTGTTCGTGCTGGCGCTGGTCATCCTGATGACGCTGGTCGCCTTTCTGGTAGTGGTGGCGCGGGCTTGAGCGGTCAGCGCCCGTCCGTTTCCCAGCCGCGCCGGTCGCCGCCTTCCACCGATCGCCCGACCGGCGTGGCATGTGCCGCCAGCAACAGGATCGTCCAGTCGCCGCGCACCAGCCTCCGCCGTTCGCCGCACCCTTGCGCGACATAGGCATCGACCACCGCCTCCGCTTGCGTCGACAGCAACCCCGCTAGCACGATCGCCGCACCGGGCGCCGCGACGTCCGCGATCTCCGTCGCCATCGCGATCAGGGGACCGGCCAGGATGTTGGCGATCACCAGGTCGAAGCGCGTGCCCGCCGGCACGGGCAGGTCGCGTGCACCGTCCGCTACCGCCAGTTCGACATGGGCGATCCCGTTCGCCGCCATGTTCCCGCGCGCGACCTCGATCGCGACGGGATCGATGTCGGTCGCCAGCACGAACGCCTCGGGCCACAGGTCCAGCGCCGCGAAGGCGAGCAGACCGGTGCCCGTGCCGAGGTCCGCGACGTTGTCGAACCGCTCGACCTCGCCCGCCAGCGTCTGCAGCATCGCCAGGCAACCGGCCGTGGTTTCGTGATGCCCGGTGCCGAACGCGCGGCCGGCGTCGATCACGAAGGCGCGGCCGCCGGGCGGCGGGGCGGCGGGGTGGGCGGGCGTGTGCACCACGAACCGACCCTCGCGGATCGGCTCCAGCCCGGCCTGGCTCAGCGTCACCCAGTCCTGCGCGGCCACCGGTTCGGGGGTGGCGGACGGATCGTCCGGCGCCAGCGCGCGTACCGCCGCCAGAGTATCGGTATCGGGTCGGTTCTCGAAATACGCGTCGATGCGCCACCGTCCGGCGGCCTCGTCCTCCTCCGTCGCCACCAGCACGGCGCCGGCGATCTCGGCGTCGCCCGCCGCCTCCGCCTGCGCGCGGTCGCAGAACAGCACCAGCTTCCAGCCGTCCGTCCCGCTCATCGCGCTTCCTTCCGCCCGCTGGCCATCCGCTCGTGCCGCTATCGCCGCGACCGGACTATCGGACATAGCTGGCCCCGTTCACGTCGATCACCGCGCCCGTCATGGATGCCGGGGCCTCCAGCGCCAGGAAGCGGACGGCCGCCGCCACCTCGTCCGGCATCGCCACGCGGCCGAGCGGGATGTCGGCCAGCAGCCTGTCCCCGCCGCGGCTGGCCAGATAGTCCTCGGCCATGCCGGTCATGGTGAAGCCGGGGCAGACGGCGAACGCCAGGATGCCGTCCATCGCATAGGCGCGCGCGATCGTCTTGGTCATCGCCACCATCCCCGCCTTGGACGCGGCGTAATGCCAGTGCGCGGGACTGTCGCCGCGATAGGCGGCGCGGCTGGCGACGTTGACGATGCGCCCGCCCCCCGCCGACGTTCGCCAGGCCAGCACCGCCCTGCGACAGAGTTCGGCCGACGCCGTCAGGTTGACCTGCATGGTGCGCGCCCACCCCGCCGACCATTCCCCGTCCGGCGTGTCCAGGGGGGTCGCCTCGAATATGCCCGCATTGTTGACCAGCACGTCGGGCGGCCCCCCCAGCGCATCAAGTGCCCGGGTCCACAACAGGCGGGGACCGTCGGGGTCGCCCAGGTCGGCGTCGCGGCTGGCGGCGGCGAAGACGCGTCGCCCGTCGCCCGACAGCGCGTCCGCGATCGCCGCTCCGATACCTCGGCTGCCGCCGGTCAAAAGGATCCTGGTCATGACGCGCGCCTTGGCCCCGTGCGGGGGGCGGCGCAACCGCTCCCGCGTTCGTCGGCCCGAGCGACGGGAACGACGGCCCTCAGGCCATGCTGGCGGAAAAGCCGTCGGCGGCGACGCGCAGGCCCGCCAGCCGGTCGTCCACGTGCGCCGCCTGTTCGCCCAGCGTCGCGAAAGCGCCCGCCACGGCTTCGGTATCCTCGCGGATGGCGGCGATGGTGCCGGACATGGAGTCGGCGGCGAGCGCGGTCTCGTCGACGGCGGCGGTGATGGCGGTGACGGTCTGGGCCTGGGCCTCCATGGCGCGGCGGATGCGCTCCGCGCT
>Ga0325400_1001539_pt1 | contig 19121 bp, 20 predicted proteins | sample PopdelMetagenome_2_FD_205662 | JGI IMG/M metagenome (GOLD analysis project Ga0325400, IMG submission 205662) | Populus deltoides microbial communities from Bellville, Georgia, United States - Xylem-PdKOR-R1 | ecosystem: Host-associated > Plants > Phyllosphere > Stem > Wood/Secondary xylem...
TAGGCGATATTGATATGATCAATCAGTTGCAGAAAAATGCCGAACTTTCTCGTTGTTTCCCATTTAAAAACCTTTAGAAGGATCATATCAATGGTTTAAAACCCTTCTCCTAGGATCCAAGGGCAGAAAAACACTCACCTCGGTCCCCAAGCCTTACAAAACCAAGCATTCTCTAGCCTTATAAAAGCCAGAGAAAGGCCACGAACTAAAGAAAGAAGGGGTGAAAGAAAAAAGAAAAAAGAAAAAAGGATAAGAGAGAATAGGGACAAACAGAGGAAACCAGAGGAAGAAACTGAAATAAAAAAAAGAAAAGAACAAACAACACTAAGGGGCCGACAAAAGGAAACACCAACAGAGGGGGCACAAACACAAGGAACGAACAACACAGGGGTCTTGAGCTAAGGACAGACGAGGACACAAGAAGTAGACCAGATGAACGCAGATAGAGGAAGACTGAAAAATCCAAGCCGCCACCTCCAGCAGACCAGGTAAGCCATTTCTCTTCTCTCCCCGTTTTGCATTTCATTTAGTATTGGCACTATGCAACGGTAATTTTAATTACCTTCGCACGGTGCAGTGCATATGTGAGTAATTCACGCATGCAACCTGCAACAGTGCCCAACCGAGTCACTGGTTTGGGCCAGTGACCCGGCTAGGCCTGTTGGGTCTAGGATGGGCTAGACCCAGACCAAAAAAAAAGAGAAAGAAATTGGTGGTTTTCTCACGTATTTATTTTTGTGGTTGAAATTGAATGAACAAAACTTGGTAGAGGACCGACCATAGGTAAAGGGCTAGATAGTATGTGTTATATGATGAAATGCATGAAAATGACCTTGTTGAACTCCTAAGATCTTATTCAAACTAAAACAGAATGCATGTGGATGATTGATGCTTTGATTTTTCACATATGATTGAAGAGCTTACATGAAATATGTAAAGAAATGATGAAATGCATGAAGTGTGATTTTGCTGGATTGCTAAGAACATTTTGTGTGCTGGAACCAAAATTATGTTGAGGTTCATGCTTGAATTTTGCTATGAGATTGATGAGTTACGTGAGAACAGTTCAAGTAAATGCAAATAGGTTGCAGCATGATTTGGTGACTATACTTGAGATAAAAAAAATGAAATAGAATCTTTGTGTTGTAGAATTGTTATTACTTGTGTAGATACACTGCCATGATACAAATGTGAATGTAAGATTGTATGATTGTGATAATGTTTGGAGTTGGTATTGAAAGTGATGATTGGGGAAAATTCTTGGTAGATGAATATCCGTAGAGAATTACCCGATACACGACCTAGAGTCGGTTACTGTGGTATTTGCTCTGATAATCTAAAGGCACTATCAATACGAGTCCTTTTAATTTCGAGGATGAAATTTATATTAAAAGGGGAAAATGTAAACACCTAACGAAAAAAAAGTTAAGCTAGAAACGACTCTACCAGTGCTGTCGATTTCTGAATTGATAGCGACACAGTTTTCATTGATGATTTCTGAGTTAACGACAACTATGTGCACTGAAAAATCCATATGTTTTGTAAAACCCGACAAAAAATTAGTCCTCGGCCAGCCAATTCTAAGTGGAATTGAGAGACATGAACCGGCCAGCCTTAGAGAAAAACATGGAGGAAGAAGGTTGGCCTATCCTAGGGGAGAATGAGAGTAGAAACCAGACCCAAATAACCCAAAAAAGGGACAAGAATAGCCTTGTCCAACACCCAAACACCACACCTCATTTAAGAGCGGGGTATAAATGCAAGAAAGGGAAAGGGAAGAGGACTCTTCCTTTTTCCAAGGACCGGCAGCAGCAGCTGCATGTGTCCGGCTGCATGCTTTTGCTCCTCTGCCCCTTCTCCACGGAAAACTGAACCAAATACAACTGCATGTCCCCTTCAGTGATTGTGTGGGTGAAAGGGAGAACTAGAGAGTGAGGTTAAAGGCTAAAAACATGGAAGGAGAGGGAATGTAATAAGCCGGCTGGATAGTAGAAGAATGGAAGAAGAAAATCAGACAAAAGAAAAGAATATACCACCGAAATCTACACTAGGAGCTTGTTAAAAACATAAGGTAAGGTTAATTTCATCTCTGGACTGAAAAATACCTCACAGTTTGGACAGGGAGAAAAAAGGAGAAAAACCTAGAGTGGGGGAGAAGTGTTCTTACACCTTAGCTCAAAAACTTGTAACCAAGGAGAAACAAAAGAGACCTAGGCAGAACACTAAGGAAGAAAAGACTCATTTACAGACCACTCTTTGAAAGAACATGATTGAAATTGAATGCACAAAACTTGGTAGAGGGTCGACCATAGCTAAAGGGCTAGATAGAATGTGTTGTGTGATGAAATGCATGAAAATGACCTTGTTGAACTCCTAAGATCTTATTCAAACTAAAACAAACTGGATATGGATGATTGATGCTTTGATTTTTCACATATAATTAAAGAACTTACATGAAATGTGTAAAGAAATGATAAAATGCATAAAGTGTGATTCTGTTGGATTGCTAAGAACATTTTGTGTGTTAGAATTGAAATTATGTTGAGGTTCATACTTGAATTCTGCTGTGAGATTGATGAGTTACGTGAGAACAATTCAAGTAAATGGAAATAGGTTGCAGCATGATTTGGTGACTATACTTGTGATAAAAAAATGAAATAGAATCTTTATGTGTTGTAGAATTGTTATTACTTGTGTAGATACACTACCATTATACAAATGTGAATGTAAGATTGTATGATTGTGATAATGTTTGGAGTTGGTATTGAAAGTGATGATTGGGGAAAAACCTTGGTAGATGAATATACGTAGATGTTTTGTGTTACTTGATAATGTATGATGAACAGAGTGTTGTTCGATGAGGTACTATGTCCATATAGGTTGAGAAACGTTGGTAGGGGGAAGGCATAATGTAGACCTCATGTTTGGCCAAAAGGAAGAAGTTGGCCGAGGTACTATGTCCATATAGGTTCAAACCGAATGGCTCTGTTTAAGGTAGGCATACTATTATGAATCTTGAGCCAATATCTAACCTTACCCCAAAGAGAAGACGACCAGGCACAACTGAAGAAGAGATGCGCATGGGTTTCACTTGTATTCTAACAGAGAGGGCATAGAGGATCAGAGGAGATAAACTGGAGTCTGTCCCTTGTTCTCAGCTTGCCTAACATCGCCAGCCATAAGGAGAAGTTGTTCCTTAGAAGAGACCATTGTTCCCAAACCACACTAGCCTACTGGACAAGATCAGCTTTATACCTAAAGAAATCATATGCATTGGCTGTAAAAGACCTCGATCTAGAGTGCCAGCTTGAGAGCATTTGTTGCTCTGCAGGAATCCCTCCACATTGCTCAATCATTTTGTTACGGAGAGAGAAGATTGACTTCCAAGGTGGAGAAGCTGTCTTCTTAGCATCAGAGAACCAGATAGAGGTATGAGGAATGTAGTAATGATCTACCCATCAAATCCAAAGAGAGTCCGATTTCAAATGAATGTTCCATAACTGCTTGGCAAAGAAGCTGTCATTTCTGGTTTTGATGTCAAGGACCGCCAGACCCCCTTTGTCTTTTGACTGAGAGGTCTTTCTTCTTTTCTTTTCTTTTCTGGATCAAATGTAAGAAATTTTATAGATCAAAATTAGACGAGTTGGGGAACCAACAAGCCATATATACACATGTACAAAACAAAGCTTACGATAACAAACTCCGAGTAAACACAAGAAAATAAATACAACCCAAAGAGAGCAAAACTTCGGTTATCTTGGGAACCCAAAGACTACAGGTGCCGAGGATAACCGGGCAGAAGAGAAACCAATTACCATCACAAATAAACCATCCTTATCTATGCAAAATACGAATGGTAGCAGCACATACTTAAATCCACTAACCACCTGCACTAGCAACCAAAACCTGAATGTCCAAGCAGATTAGCAAGCAAAGAGCTCCCATGACCATTACAATACTCATCAGCCTACATACAGAAGGGAATGATCCTTCTCGTGAAAATGAAAAATTATATAAAACAGGATTTGGAACCTCCTGAAGACTGCATCAACTTCCCTGGTTTTCCCCTCAAAGACCCGCTTGTTTCTTTTCTCCCAGATGAGATACACCATGATGCCCAAGGAAACTCTTCTCATCCGAGCCTCAAGGCTTTTCTTCTTAGGATGTAACCCTCGAAGAGCACTATTCAAAGTCATCATGCTTCTGCTAATCCTCAGCTAGGATTTTATCTTAACCCACAGACAACACGTCCAATCACACAAAGAACAAATGACTATGAGACTCCTCCTCTTGTCTACAAAACACACAGGTGGGATCAAAAGGAATGAACCTCAATCTATCACGGGTTCAAAGCTTTCCCAAGACAGTTAACCATAGAATGAAGTTGTACTTAGGTAGAAACCACTGTTCCCAAACTATTTTGTCCCATGAGATTGGTTAACCTACCGGTCGGAAGAAGTTATAGGCATTAGCTAGAAAAGGACCTTCACCATTAGACCAGCTACTCATCAAAGTTATGCTCGTCCTTGAGTTCCCACAGTGCTGAGAGATAAGGTCCCTGACAGATATAATAGACTTCCACATTGGGGAGGAAGAGTGGTGGGTAGGGACAGTCCAAATGGTGCCACTACTCAAGTAGAAATGGTGCACCCAACGAATCCAGACATGATCTGTTTTGAGATGAATGTTCCAGAGCTGCTTGTCAAGGAAGCTTCTGTTACGGGCTTTGAGATCAAAGAGGCCAAACCTCCTTCTGTCTTAGGCATGCAAATAGATTTCCAAGCAACCAAAGCAGAAGTACTTCTCTTGACATCACCAGTCCACAAGAAGTTTCTGTAGATACTAATGATATTTATGATCACAGTTGCCGACATGGGGAAAATATTCAACTAGAAATGAACCTTTCCAAAAAGAACAGACCGAAGAAGCTTCAGTCTCCCAACATATGTGAGATGTTTGCCAATCCATCCTTAGACAGACAACTCCAAATCTTGTAGACGTAGTGAGAACTGGCTAGCTAGCAGCCTATGAGGACTCAAGGGGACCCCAAGGTAGGTGAAAGGAAAACTCCATTCTCTAAAGCCAGAAGCTGAAAGAATGGATTGCTTTTGAGCATTACTAACTCCCCTAAGAAGATGGATGAGTTTTGTGGATTTATGTCCAAACCTAAAGTCTGGCCGAAGAGTGTGAGCTGCTGAAGGATATAGTGAACTGAAGAGGAGTCACCACGGGAGAGAAGTAAAATATCATCTGCAATAGCAAGGTGACTGATGCCCTGAACCCCACACTTTGGATGAAAATGAAATCCCACCTGCTGGGAGGCCAGTTTGAACATCATAGAGAAATATTTCATGCAGCAAATAAAGAGATAAGGGGATAAAGGGTCACCTTGTCTAACACCACTTTTCCCTTGGAAAAACCCATGGAGGTCACCATTCACTGCAACAGAGAAAGAAGCTGTGGAGACACATTGTATAATAAGAAAAACAAATCTATCTGGAAAGCCAAGATATCGAAGAAGATTTTCCAAGAACTCCCACTGGACAGAGTCAAAGGCCTTTTTAAAATCCACTTTCAACAGGCTGTGGGGAGACGAACGCTTTCTGCCATACTGCCTAAGGAGTTCCTGGAGGATTAATATTGTCACTCATAAGCTTACCTCCCAAGAAAGCATTCTGTATGGGACTAACAATGTCCGTTAAAACCTCAGTGAGCCGACCAACCAAAATCTTTGCAATCACCTTATAGATCACATTACGACATGAGATTGGCCTGAAATCAGATGTAGAAGAAACATTAGCTAATTTGGGGACCAAAGCAATAATGGGACGGTTAATCTGCTTAAGAAGCTTGCCAGAATGGAAGAAATCCTGGACTGCAGCATAAAAATCCCCCCCCAATAACATTCCAAGCGTGCTTGAAGAAGAAGGAAGAGTAACCATCAGGGCCAGGAGCTTTGTCATTCCAAATACTGAAGACTGCCTTTCGAATGTCCTCATGTGATACCAGAGAAAGTAGGAGGCCATGAGAACTTGAAGAAAGGCAAGGACCACAGCGAGTGACTGCACTGTCAAGGGGAATTGTGGTTTTGGATATGCCAAGCAGCTACTGGTAATAATTCACAAATTCAGCCCCCACTTCCTCCAAGGAGGTGTTAAGACAGCCATGACTGCACATAATGGCTGGAATAAAATTCCTCTGATGATTCTGACTCATAAGAGCATGAAAGAACCTGGAGCCTTTGTCACTATCCTTAAGGAATTTGCATTTGATCTTTTGACTAAAAAATTGCTTTTTTGCAAACTTCAAATTTGTCAATTTTAAGCAAAAGAGTTGGTCCTGCTCAAACAAGAGTTGATTATCCCTGTTTTACTGCAAAACAGATTGATTAACCTCTAACTTCGATTGAAGACATGAGACTCGCTCTGAAATTTGGCTAAAGTAGAGATGGTTGAGCTCCTTCAGGTGCCTTTTCAAAAGCTTTAGCCTGCGACAGAGGGTATACATAGGAGTGCCATAAACAGTAGATGACTAATTACTAGAGACCACCTCCAAGAACTAATCATGTGAAGTCCATATGTTGAAGAATTTAAAATTATGTCTACCCTGCACATACTGGTCTAGACGGACTTCTGCATGAGAGTGATATGTAAAAGCACTTGGTGTGCCAAAGTGAACATAAGTCAGATGCTGCAATGAAGACCATGAGGGATTGATCGGAACCCAATCAAGCTTGCTCCAAACAGAACCGTTAGTCCAGCTAAAATAACAACTAGTATAATTTACATCATGAAGACCAAGATCCAAGCAGCATTCTCGAAAATCTGAAGTCTCATAGGAGGAAACATCCTCTCCATTGTGCTTATCTGCTGAGGAAAGCACAGACTGAGAGCTCTTTTTTTTTTTAAATCAGAATGTAGGTATATATTAAGATCAAAGGTAACTATGTTGTAGAACCAGCAAGTTCAAATACATGTACAGAACATAAGGGGAACAAAATCCCAGAACAAGGGAAAACAAATATAAACAGAAAAGGGAACATACTCCCAACAAAAGGCTAGCCATGCAAAGCCATGCATCCTTACCGAGCATTAAGTCAGCAAACCGTTGAGGATAACAAGAAGGAAGCAGTTGCAGCAATAACCATGACAGCAAACCAAATAGAACACCCACACCCTAACGCGACAGATTAACAGGAACCAGCTAGATGAACAACTAGAACATCCAAAAGCAGCCACCTATAGCGAATAAGGACCACAATAATCCAAGAGAGAAACCAGCCAATCAGAAATGCTCACTCCTATCCAAAATAAATGTAAACTCTCAGCCTGAGAGCTCTTTCTTTTTGATCAAATGTAAGAATTTGTATAGATCAAAAGTGAAACACAGCTGGAAACCAGCGAGTCAGAATATACAGACATGCACATACAACGAACAAAGGGAACAGACTCCCTTAAACAAACTACCAAATTAGCATGACTAGCGAGCTTAAAGGAACAACAAAAACTACAAAGAAAACATAGCCACCAGGTAGCATAAACCAGCACATAAACGCCTATAACAGCCAGAAGCTTCAATTCAGCTAGAGAACATTGACCCACGACTCCAGCAATTCGACAAGCAAGTAGTTAGAGAGAACTTGCAAAACCAGCAGGACAAAACACAAAACTCTGCAGGCAGTCGACAGTGAGAGAGCAACCCAGCAAGTAGTCAACAGGCTTGCCAACAGAACAGGCATGCAAGTAGTAACAAATCCAGCAACATGGTTGAATAGCAAGAAGCCAAGAGCCAAAACACCTAAGCAGCAATGAGAAACCAGAGGCAACACAGCAAGCCTAAGAGCTCTTTTTTTTTTTTTTATCAAATGTAAGAAATTATATAGATCAAAAGTGATACAAAGTTGGAAACCAACAAGTCTAATATACAGACATGCACATATAAGCAAGCAAAGGGAACAAGCTCCCTTGATCAAATAAATACAACCCAATAGGAAATATGCTCACTGAACAAAGATATCAAAACCAGCAAGCAACAAAATCTGCAAACAAGCCCCAAAAACCCATTAATTAAACCCTAACATCTAACAATGCAATCGGCAGCAAACCAATCAGGCAGTTGACCCAACCAGCATCACAGGACAAAGCATTGTCTACAACATCGAACAACTATCCAAAAAGATCATGACCATATAGCAACCTGACATGAGCAACAGAGCCAGCAGCAAAAGCACACAAGCTTAGTAGAACAACACTAATGGGAGCACGTGGAGCTCCTTCAAACCCAACAGCATACAAGTAAAGCAGCCATGTAGAGCAAAAGTTACAGAATTAACCGCAGAAAGCATTCAATAGTAGCATGCCTCCCAAACAGGAGAGGAGGTATTGAAATCAAACAAAGTGAGCAGCAATGGCAGTGACAACAAAGTTGGGAAGCATAGCAAGGCCAGAACCAGATACCCCTGTAACAACTTGCATGAAGATGGGACCAGCCAATTCAGACGAGGCAGCCAGACATATCAGACTGGCTTACACTCCCTGAACGTGGAGAGCATCTAACAAGGAAGAAAAGCTTCAGGCAGCAAGGAGAGGCCTAGGCATACCAGCCAGGACTTCCCAACACAAAGACAGTCAGCACAAACAAGCCATAGCCAACACCCATCAATTAGCAGTAGTAGCATCCTGCAAAGGAAATGAAGTGTGAACCAGGCTGAGGAAAACCCAGGAGGACCTTCAGCAGATAGTCTACATCATACCAAAGACAGAGTCCAACAAATCATGTTGCATGAAGCAGCACCTGAAAGTCCTCCAACCATCCATGCAATCGGAGGGAACATATCCCAGGAGACCCCGCCAAAATAAATCAGCAGGAACAGCAAGATGAAGAAACCAGTGGCTTACCAACATCCCAACATAAGGTTCACACCACCGAAAGACAGCACACCCACTAAGCATATCCCTTATCTCCAGAAGACAAACATCAATGCAGTCACAAACAGCAGCAGACAGACTAAGAACAAAACCAGAAACTGGACACGAGGAACCAATACAAGAAGGTTGGACTCTATGCTATTAGAGCATAGACACAACAACCTCAGAAAACCATCCACTCCAGCAACCTAGTCAATAGAAGGGGAACCAAAGTCAAAACAAAGTGAAAAGAACTCCAGCAGCAAGCTAAAATAGCACATAAAAATGACAGCAATAACAACCAAAAGACCAACAACCAGGCGAGCACGATAGCTCCAGCATACAAAAGAGACTTTTTACCATCTATAAGCAAAAGGTATAGACAGTATTAGCAACTGGCCACAAGGACCACAAAACCTAAACTACATGAGGTGAATGTTAGGTTAGAGGGCTTTGAAGCCCTCTAACATATCATCATATAATGACATAACAGAGAAGGAGCAGGAAATGTCCTACCTCATCCCTATGCATCATCATAAAAACCCAAGAGCGCAAACCAAAAATCAAAGCTACAATGCTGGTGAACAGATCACTCTAGAGCCCTAAGACAGAGGGGCCTAAGAGCTCTTTCTATTTTTTGATCAAATGTAAGAAAGTTTTATAGATCAAAAAACATAGCTGGAGACCAGCAAGTCATATGTACATGCATATACAAACCAGTGAAAGGGAACAGACTCCCTTGAACAGAAGGGAATATACTCCTTGAAATAGAAGGGAAAAGGCTCCTTGAAACAAAAATAACAGTCTAGCAAGCTAAATAAATTTAGCAAACATGTGCAAAATCAAAAGTGTAGCCCAGACAACAGCTGGCACTGTAGGCAGTGGCCTGAACCTGTACAGGCATGAAAGAGAGGGAGCACCAACACCAGTGCAGCAACCTACTCCACAGACTACCCAACCAGCAACCAGTAGACACCTGCAACAGCATTTCTGCAAGTATGTAAGCCAACAGCACCAAACAAACAACAAGATAGCATATAAAATGCATCAAAGCAGCAATACCCAGGACGGTATATACAGCAAGAAAAGACCTAACCAACACTCATGCAAGGGAAACGCACCGAGATAAGCAGCCTCTATCCACAATGAAGACAATCAAACCAAGACCATTCCAGCAATAAGTAGCAGGAATGAGCCAGCAAAACAGAGACCTAATAAGGGAACTAGGGACCACGCAGTAGCAAACCTCCCATACAAAATGCAGGGAAACACTGAGATCAAGCAGCCCCTACCTAATTGAGGAGATCATCAACCAAGTCACTCTTGCAATATAGGAAAGTAGCAAGCTGACGGCAGCTGCACACCCAAAAGCAGGGGAAACATGTAGAGGATGCGAGACCCCTGAGTAGTAGGGACATCAATCATAAACCAGGGAGCAGTCGCAATACATCACCAACCACTTCAACACAACAGGAATGAAGGATAGACAGAAACCCAACAGGGAAAACCCAAAGGCAACCCTACATATAGCAGCAACAAGCAAACTAACCTACATAACACAAGCTAAGAAGGAAAGCTAGCATCAACTCCAGCAAACATGCAATTGCATCTGCAGCTAAGCTGCATACAAGCTCAACGTAACTACCCAACAGATGGAGCATCTACGACATCCAAATCAGCAGAACAAATAGATTCCACCAGGCCATCCAGTAATAGAGACTACCTAAACAGCAGCCCAACAACAACACAGCCAAGAGGAGGAGCAAGACATATATATAACAGGATGTAAAGCCAATAAAATAGCAAACTATAACACCAAGACATGAGGTGCACGACCCCATGCTATGCCAGAAGGCAAGCGGGCCCTCTGATACACTAGGGAGATAGCATTACAGAGATGGGAAGGTAGGAGAAACCCTACCATGGCCAGAAGCTCTGATGAGAAGTTGTAGAGCAACAACCCAAATACCAAAATCATAAAAAAACCTAGCACCAATAATGTCAACGGGGAAATCAACGCCAACGATGGTGATAGGAGTAGCTTGAATATGAACAGAAGAGGAGCTAGAGACCCCATTAGGCTAAAAAAAAAGCAGATCCTTGTCAAAAAAAGGTGAAGGGAAAGAATTCAAACCTCCATCTAATTCGTCTGTAGAAAAGAAAGGAGCCACAGTTCATCAGCAAAATCCCTAGCATTAGAATCAGTAGCCCAAACACCCATTAGGGTTGTGAGGGAGACACGATGTATGCTAACTCCAAGACAATCTTCAACAGGATCGAACAACCCTAACAAGCGTATGGGGCTATCTTACTCGTTGGAGGGAGGAGCCACAGATTTGCCAGCAAAATCCCCATCATTGAAAACTTCAAGCCATATACCCGTTAGGTTTTTGGGAGAGACCCATCACACGCTAGTTGTTTGCTTGAATAGAGGTGTTGATTTTGGACTGGCTATGCGAAGCGCGAAGAAAGGGCTCACAGAGCTCAACAGCAGAATAATCAAGAGGAGAAACTTCAGGGGAAGGAGAGCATCTCTTTAAATTCTCTCTTTATCCGGCTGACTAAGAGCTCTTTCTTGATTCGCTTGAGAGCTCTTTTTTTTTATCAAATGTAAGAAATATATAGATCAAAACAAAGCTGGAGAACCAGCGAAGTACAAAATATTTACAAAAACCAAAGAAAGGGAACAAGCTCCTAAAAACATAGAGGGAAGACTCCCACATAGACTACAAGTAGCCTAGAATAAGAAACACATGCGCAAAGGAACAGGCTTCTTTGAACAAGCATACAAGATAAACAACAAAGTAATTAAACCTGCTCAGCCAGTAGGAATAGCATGAACATCCCTCATGCAGGGAACTGAGCTACAAAAAAGGATAAAGGCCTAGGGAAACATGCTCCCACTAAGCCGAACAACATTGGCATAAAACAGCCCGATAGCAAAGGACAGCCCGGACTACACAATTGCCTTCAAACCGACAACAATGAGCAACAAAAACCTCATAACAGGGCACACAAAGAAAAGCAGCCTCCCACACTGAAGCAAACAACATCAGACAGTAGCAAGCAAGACCCTACAACAGGGCTCAAACAGAAATATCCAATAACAACAATTCAGCAGGGCCATAAACTCTGGCCAAACAGACGTCCAACAACAGCAAAATAGCATCAAGCATGAAGACCCTACAACAAGGCTCACACAAAACAGAAAAATCCAACATCAATCATCCAAAAGAACTCGACTAGCAGGTCACAAATCCTGCAAAACAACTGGCCAAAGATACAAGTGACAAAACTAAGGATAAAAACCCTGCAAATTTAAGACCACAATATAAACAACTAAAAAGTAGATAAAGGGGCAGTAATATCAGAACTACTCATAGACATGAGGACGATGGCAAGGCCTTTGAGTTTTTGCTTCTCTAGAGGGGTTGCATCAAAGGTGGCAGCAACCTTGCTTCTTGTTAGATACTGCCTCCTTGTAGACTTTACAGCAAGAGTTGCTCCTTCTTCAGCAGTGCACATAGGATCCAGGGTAGAAGATTGTTTAGTACTGACATCAACCTTTGAGCGTTTGAGTTCAAGGGAGTGGGCTTTCATGTGAGCAACAGTGTCATTAGCTGCAGTTGGTGCAGGAGGGTCGGTAGAAGGGTCTGCACTATCAGGCTGTTGTTGCTCAACAACAGTAGCATCCTCAAAAGGAACTCCAGAAACAGAAGCTATATGAGGTCGTTTTTTCTTCATGGGGCTTGGACCCCTGTTGCATACATTGGCAGAATGGCTTATAACCCGACACCTTGTACAAAACCTGGGGAGGGATTCATAAGTGACCTGCTGGGAGAAAGGCATGCCATTGGGCAACACAACTTGGATAGCCTGTGGGAGTTCATACAATAGATCAACCTCAACCAATATCCTAGCATAGGAGAGCCTGGACATATTTGCTGTGGGAATGTCACAATGGATTGGCTTCCCTATCATCCTGGCAAGTTTTGAAAGACACAAAGGAGTCCAGCATCTCAAAGGCAAGTTGGGTAATTTCACCCAAGTTGGCAGCTTTGTCATATCATTAGCTTGGAAGTCAAAGAACTCAGGCATGATTTTCAAAATCAGTGGCCAGCCAAACACAAAGTAAGGGCTAGCACTCAGTGTTTCTAGCATTTCTAGTTCAGAATGAAAACCAAATATTAACCAACCAAAATCATGCATAGTAAATCTTGCTTTTTGTTGCCAGTGCTTACTAATAAAGTGCAACAGGGATGCATAACCAGGGAATTTCCCTGCTATATACCCAATTAAACAAAATCACCACAGGGTCGTGGCTTCTCCTAGGTCTGCCTCTTTTAGTTGACAGGATTCCAATTGAGCAAAATCAGGGAAATGAACTAGTGGGGGAGGGGATTGGTTTGAGGTACCTAGTAGAATATCTGATGCAGGGCCATTGCGGCCTTCCAATATTGGCGTGGTCGGAGTCCTAGAAGCTGAAATAGGTCGGTCATCAGTAGAAGGGACACCACGAGATGGCTGAGAAGAGGAGCATTCTTGACCCGAAGATGGCTGAGAAGGAGATGACCCTTGGGTCAAGTTGCCAGAGCCCGGGTGGGGAGAGCTTGGATTATTCCCAGCTAAACACTTATTTGGAGCAGGTTTGAGAGCTCTTTTTTTTTATCAAATGTAATAATATATTGAGAGCTTTTTTTTTATCAAATGTTAGAATTTTATAGATAAAAAAGATAGACTAACTGGAAAACCAGCAAGCCAATTATACACCCGTACAGAACAAGCCAGTAGGAACAGGCTCCTAGCTAGCACAAAGAAAAATACAACCTAAAGAAACAAGCCATCGGTTATTTCAGGAACCCAAAGACTACAGGTGCCAAGGATAACCGAGGAAAGCAAATGCCATCAACAAACCAATAGAACAAACTATAAACATATAGTTGCTAACACCCTTAACACAAAAGGTCCCGAAGCCATATGTTAAAGACCACGTATCACCCGAGGACAGAAGGAAGTGGGCCCAGCAGCAAGCAGTGAAACGTGAAGACAATATGCATGAACCATGCAGTCACATAGCGACAAATCTCAAGGAGAAAACCATGAGTACCAAACACAAGGAGGATGCAAGACAAAGTGGCGGGCCCGATAACAATCTTTAGCATGTAGAAATGCATGCATGATAAAGACTTCACCATGCACGCCCAAAATTGTACCATGCAAAACCAAACCAGAGGGCGAACAATATGCATGAGAGTGACTGGCCATGAAGAACTGAATATGAACCATGCATATAACCATGACAACTAGCTGCGGACTACTACTAATAGAAATAAACTATTGCAACAACTCCTACTACCCAAAGATGAGACCTGCTGCCAATCATCCAAGATGTTCACCAGATAGCCAATTGTAGGTGATCTTTTTCATGAAAATGGAACATAATATAAAACAAGATTTGGAATCTCCTGAAAATGGTATCAACTCCTCTAGACTTTGTATCAAAAACCCGTTTATTTCTTTCTTCCTAGATAAGATACGCCGTGATGGCCAAGGAGACTCTTCGCATCCAAAACTCTTTATTGGATCTCTTGGAGTATAACCCACGAAGTGCATTGTTTAGGGTCACCATCCTCCTGCCAATTCTAAGCCAAGATTTTATCTTTGCCCACAAGCGACCCGTCCAGTTACAAGCGAAGAACAGATGAGCATGAGTCTCTGCCTCACACCGACAGAAAGCACAAGTGGGGTCAATAGGGATGAACCAAAACCTATCACAAGTTCAAAGTTTACCCATGATAGCCAGCCATAGTATGAAGCTTTATTTAGGCAAGGACCACTGCTCCCAAACGACTCGACCCCATGACATTGTGGAACCAACCGGTCTGAAGAAATCATATGCATGGGCTAGAAAGGGACCTGCAGAATTAGACCAGTTACTCATCAAAGAGACACACTCCACCTCTGAGTCCCCACAGTGTTGAAAAATAAGGTTCCTAACAGAGATGATTGCTTTCCACAGCAGGGAAAAGGAATGATGTGCTTGGACAGTCCAAATGGTGCCACCACTCAAGTAAAAATGGTGGATCCAGTGAATCCAAACTGAGTCTGTTTTAAGATGTATATGCCATAGTTGCTTGATAAGAAAACTTCTGTTACGGGCGCAAAAATCATATAAACCCAGACCACCTTCTGTTTTAGGCATGCATATAGTCTTCCAAGCAACAAGAGCTGAGGAACCACGACGGGCATCACCAGTCCATAGAAAGTTTCTGTAGATGCTAATAATGCTCCTCATCACTATTGCAGGGATAGGGAAAATATTTAACCAAAACTGGACTTTCCCAAATAGAACAGACCAGAGGAGCTCCAAACACCCTGCATACGAAAGTTGTTTGCCAATCCATCCTTGAACTGACGATTGCAAATCCTGCAGAAGCGGGGAGAATTGGCTTGCTAACAGCCGATGGGGACTAAGTGGGACCCCGAGATAAGTGAAGGGAAATTGCCCCTCTCTAAAGCCAGAGATTGTGAGGATAGATTGTTTGTTAACAGAGTGTACTCCCCTAAAGAAGATGAATGATTTCTGCAGATTAATGTCCAACCTCGAAGTCTGGCCAAAAAGAGTGAGCTATTGGAGAAGGCAAAGAACAGAAGAGGAATCACCACGAGAGAGAAGCAAAACATCATCTGCAAAAGCAAGGTGAGTGATACCTTGCACTGCACACTTTGGATAGAAACGGAAGCCCTCCTGCTGGGAAGCAAGTGTGATCATTCTTGAGAAGTATTCCATACAACATATAAAAAGATATGGGGACAAGGGGTCACCTTATCGAACTCCGCTGTGACCCAAAAAAAACCCATGGATATCACCATTGACTACTACAGAGTAAGAGGTAGAGGAAACACATTGCATAATAAACATATGACAAAATTGGCAATAAAACCAAGTTGGCGAATAAGGCATGCTAGGAATTCCCATTGAACAGAGTCAAATGCTTTTTTGAAATCAACTTTCAGCAAGCATCGGGGAGACCAGCGCTTCCTACTATACTGGCGAAGAAGCTCCTGAACAAGATTGATGTTGTCGCTCATATACCTACCACCTAGAAATGCATTTTGCATGGGGCTGACAATGCCCTGTAAAACTTGGGCAAGTCAGCCAGCTAGAATCTTGGCCAGCACTTTGTAAATAATATTACGGTAGGAAATGGGTCTGAAATCAGATAGAGAAGAAGCATTCTCTGATTTGGGGACCAAGGCAATGATTGAGTGGCTAACCTGTTTAAGTAGCCTACTAGAATGAAAGAAGTCCTGAATGGCAGCGCAGAAATCCCTTCCTACAATAGACCAAGCTTGCTTGAAGAAGAAGGAGGAGTAGCTGCCAGGACCTGGGGCTTTCTCATTCTCAATGCTAAAGACTACCTGGCGAATATCTTCACAAGAGACTGGGGAGAGGAGAAAGCCGTGAGAGCTAGATGGAAGACACGAGCCGCACCGTATAACTGCATTGTCAAGAGGAACAGTGGACTTCGAAGTGCCAAGCAGCTGTTGATAATATGCCACAAATTCATCACTCACTTCCTTGAGAGAACTGCTAAATCTATCGTTACTGCATGTAATAGCTAGAATGAAGTTCCTCCGATGGTTGTGGCCCATGAGAGCATGGAAAAACTTAGAATCTCTATCACTGTCCTTGAGATACTTGCATTTGATTTTTTGATTGAAAAACTATTTTTCCGCAAACTTCAGAGAAGATAGTTTGGAACGTCGAAGCTTGTCCTGCTCAAACAAAAGCTGGTTATCCCTGTCTTGCTGGAATGCAATTTGGAGTTGTTCCACCTGAGACTCAAGCCGAGAAACCCATTCTGAAATATGACTAAAATGAAGTCAATTTAGCTCCTTCAAAGGCCCCTTCAAGAGCTTAAGTCTATGGTAAAGAATATACATGGGAGTACCATATACAGGAAAGGACCAGCAAGAAGAGACCATCTCTAGGAACTGATCATATGTAGCCCACATATTGAAAAATTTAAAATTTCATCTACCCTGCACGTATGGATCCAGTCTAACTGTAGTAGGTGAATGATCAGTAAATGCACCTGGAGAACCAAAGTGCACGTGAGTAGGGCGTTGTAAAGAAGACCATGACGGATTGATTAACACCCGGTCCAGCTTACTCCAAACAGAGCTGTTTGTCCAACTGGAGTGGCATCTAGTGAAATTGACATCACAAAGGCCCAGATCAAAATAGCAGTCTCGAAAATCAAAGATTTCATAGGAAGAGACAACCTCACCATTGTGTTTATCTGCAGAGGAAAGCATGGAGTTGAAGTCACCAAGAACCATCCAAGGACAGCTAGAATTCCAACGCCTTAAATCCTTCTATAGAGATCGTCTTACAGAGATAGTATTGAAGCCATCAACAAAAGTAGCCATAAAGCTAATCTGGGAAATCAAACAGGTGACTGAAAGATGTAAAGCTTGTGCAGAGGATGCAAGCAAATCAACCTAAATTGTAGATGGATTCCAAAAAACCACAATTCTAGTAGTGTGTGCTACATGTGTATTGGAAAAATACTACCAATGCCTAAGCTGAAATTTATGCAAATAGTCAACTCTGGAAGCGAGTAATTTTGTTTCAAGCAACCCACACATATCTATCTTGTGCTTCTTCATGAGGCTAACTACCTCATGTTGCTTCAGGGGATTGTTAAGTCCCCTGATATTCCAACTGTAAATGATCACAGTATTGCAGGGGAAGGGGAGACTCTTCCACTATGACCACGCTGCTTTTGGTTACGAGTCCTGACCCCACACTGGACAGCCACATCCAAGAGAGGAACATTCATAGATTTACCTGCAATATCAGTTTCACCAAAAGTAGTTGCCAAAAGATTTGTTTTGGAAGGGGAGGAGTCGTGGGCCTCACCAACACAAGAGTGCACTACCAGTGGTGCAGTGCGAGTAGGGGAAGAACCCCAAACTTTGCCAACACAAGGGGTTGCCACCAATGGATCTGTTCTAGGGGAGTTCTGAACTATACCTGTGCAAACAAGGAGAGAGGGAGTAGCAGTTGAGTTGTTAACAAACACTGGCTCAGATTTTCTAGAGCCAACATAAGGGGTTGCCACCGCTGTCCCCTTGTGTTGCTTGCTGGATTTTCTAAAGACCACAGTAACCCAACCTTTAGAATTATCATGATCAGCCTCTGGCCCAACGTCCCCCCCTAGAAACCGCTGGAATGACGTGATCTTGGGACTGGCCTTGCACCTGTGGAGGAGAAACCTGAAGAGAAGGCTGGGGACCCAATCTACTAAAAACAGTCCCTTTATCAGTTAAAACAGCCTGAGCCTGGGGTTGATGGCAAGGGACAGTTTTGGTAGTAGCAGCAGCTTTGGGGCAGATGAGACGAGTATGGCCAAGAATATGGAAAAAGTTACAATACTTGGGCTGAGTCTCGTAGATAACTTTTTGATTCAAAGTAAGACCTTCAGGCAATGAAATCTCCACTGAGTGTCGGAGTTCCTCAAGGAGATCAATTTCCACCAACACTCGTGCATAAGACATACGGGAAAGGTTAGAGGTAAGCTATCAGAGGAGAGCTCTTTCTTAATTCCATGGGTAGTGGTGCATGGTCGTTCTTACTTGGTGGAGCAATTTGTCTGGTTAATTCCGTTAACAAACGAGACCTCAGCATGCTAACTAGCTATGCGGAGGTTGAGAACCATTGGTAGGTGGAAGGCCTAACGTAAACTGTTTGGTAGCGACTCTATTTTTGTCAACGATTTCTGAATCAACCATAAACCATATACGCTAACGAGTTCAGCATTAGTTGTGAAACAGTTTTGTGTTGATGATTTCTGAGTCGGCAGCAACTCAGTTTTTGTCAATGATTTCTACGTCAGCCGTAAACTATATGAGCTGATGATTTCAGCGTCAGCTGTGAAACTGTGTTACGTTGATTATTTCTAAGTCGACAACTACTCAGTTTTTCATTAGAAATTTCTGATTCAGGTATAGCCTATTGACACGACCAAAAGATTGATATCTTCTCCCAAGTGCAGGAGTGTCAAAGTAATAAATAACCCGGCAAGACCAGGGTCGAACCACATGGAGGTTAACTATATAAATAATAATAATAATAATAATAATAATAATAATAATAATGATGATGATGATGATGATGATGATGATGATGATGAGTTAAAGAGAATT
>Ga0325400_1001540_pt1 | contig 19117 bp, 12 predicted proteins | sample PopdelMetagenome_2_FD_205662 | JGI IMG/M metagenome (GOLD analysis project Ga0325400, IMG submission 205662) | Populus deltoides microbial communities from Bellville, Georgia, United States - Xylem-PdKOR-R1 | ecosystem: Host-associated > Plants > Phyllosphere > Stem > Wood/Secondary xylem...
TTTTTTTAATATTATAAAAATAAATTGAAAAATAGGGAAATAAATTTTTAATATTGAGTTTTCATAAACTTTTTTATATGAAATTTATAGCCAGATGTAATTTTCACTTTTGTTTCTGACTTGAACCCATCCTTTCCTTGAAAAAATATAATTAGATTTTGGGATAAAAAAGAATTCAGAAGTTGGTATTAAATTGAGATTTTTTCTAAAATTAACTATTTGTGATTTGCGAGAAGAATAACAGTAAGTTACATTATTGTAATTTGAGGACACGGCTTAACCTTCCCAAAACGTCGTCGTTCTCTGAAAACTTTCCATACCCATACAGTCAAGAAGTTAAGAGATTTTTATCGCCATAAATATACGCAGCCGATCTCCCACTCCCACTCCCTCTCACTAAAGGAAAACAATCTTCAACAAAGAAAGCGGAGAGCTTATAAGATCCGATCAGATCCCTTCAAAGTCAATTTCTCTCTCTAAACTCTCCTAGCATTTCTCCTTACATGTATCAACACCGATCGGTTCATTTCTTTCATCCTCTAATTACCCTCAATCGAAGCTCGATTTTACAGTTTTGACTCCGGTATTTTGCGATTCTTCACTTCATTTCTTCAATTTAGGGATTTTTTTCTTATTTTTTCCAGAAATGCACGAGACCGTGTGACCTAGGGTTTCTTGTGTGAGTAAAGGTACTGCGTTTACCTTGAATTGCATGAAGATTTGGTGTTTCTCGTGCTTCATTTTCGGTAAAAAAGTAGTAGAATATAAACCCATGAGAGAGGGCATTTCAGAAAGTGAAGGCAACACTGAAGGTAATTTTGGAAATAACGAAGAGGAGGATACTGAGGCCGTTGCATTGACAGATATCCGCCGAGACCGTAATGCTCGGGAGTCGTTGAGGTGGATTGAGGAAATGATTAGAGCGATGCAACGTACACGTGGCGGCGGAGGCAGCGGTGCGGCTACTTGGGGAGAGGTGGGGCCGGGTTTCGAGGTGGAGGCTCAATTTGTGGCTCCTTCTCTTGCTTTGAGGAGCTCTGCTTTTCGCGCCTCATGGCTGGCACGGGGAGAAAGTAGTGGTAGTGGTTCTGCAGTGGCAGAGGCGGAGGGTAGTGGTAAAGAGAAGTGTGATCGCGATGCCCATAATAAAAGGGCTAAAGTTTACTCCTGTTCTAAGTGAGTTTTCAACTTGTTTTGTGTTTAATTGGGGTTGAATTTTAGTCTCTACGGCTTGCTGTTTTTGATTGTTTTGTGGTTTTTTTTGGCATGTTTCGTTCTAAAATGGTAGTTTTTTTAAATGAAAGTTTTGAACTTTCAGTATTTTTGAATGATAATTCAATGTTTTTCTGCCAATTGTGGTGCGCGCGCTTCTGGTTCATGTTTTTGAAATAATGCTGTTTAACAACCTGTCATTATGTTAAAAGATTTTGAGCTAAATTTTTCCAGATATTTTGGATTTCTACGTTTAGTTTTCTCTCTGACTGTGAAGTGTAAGGAGGATTGCTGGTTAACTTGTAAGGAAGTGCATTTCTTCCTTTGGTCTTTAGCTTGCAAGCATATAGTCTCATTTGGACATCACAATTTTAACTTGTTACTGTTACCTTCATATTTTGATTGCATTTTCGTCACCAACATTGTTTGCAATACCTGATAGGATTGGATGATGTTTATGTTACATGAGTGCTATCAGAGTGTATGCGTGCTTCATGGTTTTAGTGGTTGTTGTTCATGCATGATGGGCTATTGTCTCTCTGCAGTGACAGTCATTATGCTGCGGTAACGTCTTCAGATGTTGGCGATTCTACTTCATCGGCAGATAGAGATCTTGGTTTAACTCAGAGCTCTTCAATTTCATCTAATAATGAGATTTGTTATCATAACTTCATGTGGAATAACAACAGCGATGAGAATCCCTTTGATTCTAGTGGTGGGAGAGATGGTGGTGATGATAGTGTCATTTCCAATTCAGAAGACTTAGATGTTAGGATGGATCTTACAGATGACTTGTTGCATATGGTAAATTGCATTTTTAATAGATCTATGCACCACAGCTTGCTTTCATCTGATCTAATTTTATATTTTCCTTTTTCTACCCAGGTTTTCTCTTTCTTGGACCACATTAATCTATGTCGGGCAGCAATGGTTTGTAGGCAGTGGCAAGCTGCCAGTGCTCATGAAGACTTCTGGAGGTGTTTGGATTTTGAGAACCGAAACATATCAGTAGAACAATGTGAGTTCTACTATTTTCCTTATGCTAAATTTTTTACTTTATCTTCCTCCTGCATATGAGACGGGGTATTGTAGAGGTGTGAAGAGATGTGGTTTTGTAAAACTCAAAAGGAGCTTGTCACCATCCGCTATCCCTCCCCCATCCCTCTTGATCTTATCACCAGAAGGCTTTAATGTTAACTTCCTTTTCTATAGAGCTTAAGGATGAATGAATATTGGAAAATGGAAACCCTGCAAATGTGGTCTGTGATTTCTTACCTAACCATGATTGAAAAGCCTTGTGTGAAGTAAATGGTATGCAGCAAAAAGTAGTGAAATCCAGATGATGTAGTTGCAGAAGTTTCTTAAAATGCATAGATATGATGCTCTTCATGTTGGAAAATGCCTTGAGGCTAGATATGAACTGCGGCTTTGTCGGGTTTGTACTACTTGTCATCATTTGATAAATAAGAATGGGTGTACGAGTTAAGTAATCAGACATCATAAATGTGGAATGGGCTAGATGTTTGAAGAATAAAGAACACAAGCTTAGCATTCCTAAATTACAAATTTGTTTAAAAAGCCTTGTTTAGCATGCAATATTGGTCCACTTATAAGTGAGTTTTGAATCATCATTTGATAAATAAGAGTACATGTATCAGTTAAATAATCAGACATCATATATGTGGAATGGACTATACATTTAAACAATAAAGTATTCACGCATAGCATTCCTGAATTATAAATTTGTTGAAAGCCTTGTTGAGCATGCAATGTTGGCCTACTTATATGTGTAAATGGATCACAACCTAACTATCAAATATTATGATCTACAAATGAAAGCGATTACCCGTATTGTATTATAGAAGCATCTATGTCCCTTCTCATTGGAAAATAATGGTTGAGGAATCAAATTGATGTATTTAATATGAATTTGTAGTTGAGGACATGTCTCGACGATACCCGAATGCCACTGAAGTGAATATTTATGGTGCTCCTTCTATTCACCTGCTTGTTATGAAAGCAGTCTCTTCTTTAAGGTAGATGTTTTTGATCTTGTTCATCTTGTTATGGTCAAGTAATGACACACTAAGCTGCCACTAATATCTTTATATTTTTCTCAGAAATCTTGAGTCTTTAACCTTGGGAAAAGGACAGCTAGGGGATCCTTTTTTCCATGCCTTGGGAGATTGTAGCATGTTAAAGAATTTGAATGTCAATGATGCTACTCTGGGTAATGGTATTCAGGAGATACCAATAAACCATGATAGACTGTGTCATCTTCAACTAACAAAATGCCGTGTGATGAGGATATCTGTCAGGTGAAACACTATTAAGCTCTTAAATCAAAATTTTGTTAGTTCTCTTACTTTGTGCTAAGATACTTCTTTTACAGGTGTCCACAACTTGAAACTTTATCTTTGAAGCGCAGCAACATGGCACAGGCTGTGCTGAATTGTCCTCTCCTGCGTCTCCTTGACATAGGCTCTTGCCACAAGCTTACAGATGCAGCAATTCGTTCGGCAGCAATTTCATGCCCTCAATTAGCATCTTTAGACATGTCGAATTGTTCTTGTGTGAGTGATGAGACACTACGTGAAATATCCCACACTTGTGCTAATCTTCACATTCTTAATGCTTCTTATTGTCCAAACATATCACTTGAGGTTAGTTTCTAAATTAGTGCATTCTTTGATTTGGTTAGATGTGGATATGCCACTGTTTGACTTCATGATAATATTCCTTTTTTTTCCCTCTTTGAAGTCTGTTAGGCTGCCAATGTTGACAATTCTCAAGCTTCATAGTTGTGAGGGCATCACTTCAGCTTCAATGTCTGCAATTGCACATAGTTCCTTGCTGGAGGTTTGGATTCTCTTGCTTTGCATGTTGGTCTTGCCTAGATGTGTTCCCTCAGAAATAACTTTGGAGCATTGCCATTGTAATTTTTATAGGTTTTGGAGCTTGACAACTGCAGTCTTTTGACTTCTGTGTCCTTGGATCTTCCTCGCTTGCAAAACATAAGATTAGTACATTGTCGAAAGTAAGCATGCTCTTCCATTCCTCCATCTCACCATTTAAATCTTGAGAAGCATTCTTACCCTTTGGATGGTAAGAGATTTGTTCTTGCTCTTTTTTGTTGAAGTAATATTATGTTCTTTTTGGTCTGCCCGCAGATTTGCTGATCTGAACTTACGAAGTATCATGCTATCATCTATAATGGTGTCTAATTGCCCAGCCCTTCATCGTATCAATATCACTTCCAATTCACTTCAAGTATGTTTAACCAGAAGGCTCCTGTATATTCACTTTGCTTTCCTTCATTTTTCAGTGTACAACTCTTGTAATTTGTTTCTTGACTTGCAGAAATTAGCATTGCAGAAGCAGGAGAACCTAGCAACATTAGCATTACAGTGCCAAAGTTTGCAAGAAATGGACCTCACAGATTGTGAATCTTTGACTAATTCTATTTGTGATGTTTTTAGTGATGGTGGTGGATGCCCGAAGCTGAAATCATTGGTTCTTGATAATTGCGAGGTTTGTGAATTGTGATCTTTTTGCCCTTTTTGTTTATGCATTTGTGAAATCTGCCATGCTTTGGCATGTGCATGAAGAGGGAACGTGGTATTTTAATGCTGTATTACTGTTATAATCTTTCACATGTTTTGCTCTCTTTTGGAGCAGTTATTCTTATAAAGTAAGAATGATAATGGTGGTGTTACTGTATTAGAATTCCAATTCTTATGCCTTCAATAAAGTGTTGTTTGCAGAACAGATTTTCTGGATTGACACTGTTCTGTTATGATATAGGTCATAGGATATCTCAGGTTGTAAAAGTGGAATCATACTTTAGAACTATCATTTCAACATGACATATTGAGTGGAGGAGATGGCCCATATAACCAACCTTAACTAGTTTGGATTGTGACTTATTTTAGATGGGTTGTCATTTTCACCAATGACATTTGCTCAAGATGGAGCTCCTCTATGAATTAGTTAGAACTAGTCACATGCTTCTAAACAATGCATCACTGATGCTGAGGACACTCTTTACAGAATTTGGATTGGACTTAAGTAATGCAAAGAGTGCAATTTGAAATCACTTGTGGGGAAAATTTGGGTTGTCAAAAATTTGGAATGACTTCTAATTATGTTCAGAGCAAGTAAACGTTGATAAGTGGACTTTTGAAGATTGGGCAGGGAGAAAGGGCTTGGCAGCTGAATTCTGATTTAAAAGATTCATCTTCTTAGTGAATTATTGGTCATGTGGTAATGCAATAAGTTCACCTTAAAACTGTTTTTGTGATAAATAATGTTTTTTTCTCTGTTGGCTGTTCATTGGATGTTTGTGCCCAGGTAAATTGAGCTCTTACTTCCTGTTGAACATTTTCATGACATATGGTTTTGTGCCATTCTGGTTTTGGCTTATTGAGTGAAGCTTATGCAATTATTTCTGCAGTTCTTGTGGTTTGTTTTTCCCTTTGACTGAGTGAATGATTTTACTTTTCAGAGTTTGACTGCTGTGCGATTCCGCAGCACTTCTTTAGTCAGTCTTTCCCTAGTTGGTTGCCATGCTATTACTGCTCTCGATCTGGCGTGCCCTTCTCTTGAGCTTGTTTGTTTGGATGGCTGTGATCATCTTGAGAAAGCATCATTTTGTCCAGTGAGTGGGAATCATTGGTGTCAATTTTGTTCTGCTAAATAATGAGCAAGGTGTGTATTATGCTAAACAAAATTTATGGTAATCTGAAATATTCTGCCCCTTTTCAGGTTGCTCTCCGGTTACTCAATTTAGGAATATGTCCCAAACTGAACATGCTTAGCATTGAAGCACCATTCATGGTGTCCCTTGAGTTAAAAGGATGTGGTGTATTATCTGAAGCAACTATTAATTGTCCCCTCTTGACATCTCTGGACGCTTCATTTTGCAGGTCACAATGCTTTCTAGTAGTTTTTTTTTGGCTGTCCCTTTCATCTCCTATGACTGACATCTGTGGTGTTTACATTCAGCCAACTCAAGGATGGCTGCTTGTCTGCAACCACTGCATCCTGCCCACTGATTGGATCATTGATTTTGATGTCTTGCCCTTCTGTTGGCTCTGATGGACTATTTTCTTTGGGGCGACTTCCACATTTGACTGTGCTTGATTTGTCATACACTTTTTTGATGAATCTGGAGCCAGTGTTCGACTCTTGTTTGCAATTGAAGGTACTTGTGATTCAGCTTGCATATTTTACAGATTACATGTAGTTCACTTCAATTTTGTAAAATTTGTACCTCTATAACCAATGAGCCTGTAGGTTAGTGGTACTCATGCATAACTATGAGGGATGAGGTCGGATGTTCATCTCACCTTTTTTAATTGATTTCTAATAAAATCGGATCACACTGATAAAAAAAATTGCACATTCAATGGCTTAGCGAGATCTATTTTACTTTTCCTTAACAAACTTGCTTATGTAATTTGAACATTCCAAAGCTCATTTTGAACGAGCTAAACTTTTCTTGCTGAAACATGTTGAATTGCTTTGTGATTCAATTTCATGCTGTCTAAATATTCAAAAGATGAGCATCTGGAGAATGTTGTGATTTTGTCATCCACTTGATTTGTGCATTGTTATATTTCATTTTTTAAACTGAATGTGTGTCCTTGGATGACCTAAGCATCTGATTCGCTTTCTTTTTTTCTTGTTCAATGGTTTGATGAATGGTTTGTGAAATTGTGGGCCTTGCTGACTCAATATTTTTTACCTGTTCACTAAGGTACTAAAATTACAAGCGTGCAAATACCTTACTGACACGTCATTAGAGCCTCTCTACAAGGATGGTGCTCTTCCAGCACTTCAGGAGTTGGACTTATCTTATGGCACCCTATGTCAATCTGCAATTGAAGAGCTTCTTGCTTGTTGTAGACACCTCACTCATTTGAGCTTGAATGGCTGTGCAAACATGCATGACCTGAATTGGGGATGCAGTGGTGGTCAGATTTATGAGTTCCCAAGCAAATTTAGCTCAGCTGCCCTGTTTTCAGATGAGAATCTTCCTGTGTCAACTGAGCAGCCAAATCGCTTATTGCAGAACCTCAACTGTGTTGGTTGTCCGAATATTAGGAAAGTTGCCATTCCACCAGTGGCCCGTTGTTTGCTTCTTTCTTCTCTAAATCTTTCTCTGTCCTCCAATTTGAAGGAAGTTGATGTTGTTTGTTTTAATTTGTGCTATCTCAATTTGAGGTACACTTCTCTCTGTTGATGTGTTTAATGTTCTTTCTTATTAGTTTTATGCTTATTTATATCTAATATCTTTGTTTTTGTATGTTGTTCAGCAATTGTTGCTCCTTGGAAATATTGAAGCTTGAGTGTCCAAGGTTGACTAGTCTTTTTCTTCAGGTATGCGCAATTCTGACTTTTAATGAGTTCTTGGATCTGGTCATTGTTTGGGCTTACCCATATCATAATTCAAGGGTAAAAGGACAAAAAGAGCATTTCTCTACTAAGTTGGATAATGTAGGACTGACCTTGCGCAAATAACATGGCTATTGACTTTCTTTCGCCTTAATTAGTTTGCTGGGTTTGGGGAAGCCCTCAATCTGGTGCCCACTGTTATTAGCTAGGAAAATATTGTGGTGCTGCTTGCACTACAGATGTATATACTGAACTACTTTGTAGGGAGAATCGCTCTCCTTTGGGAACTAATGTATAAGAAAACCAGAGATCCTCCTTAATACCAATCGTGAGGATCACTTGTTTCTGGTTTGATGTGCAATTTTCCTCAGATTTTGATTCTTTGCCCGCCTTCTCTCCTGCAGGGGAGAGCATGCCCTAGCCATATCCTTTGGCCAATTATCATTTTAGCTTTTAGGGACAATGCATCTGAAATTTCTCCCAATTAATACTGATTTTGGCTCCTGTTTTAAACATCGCAGTCTTGTAATATTGATGAAGAAACTGTTGAAGCTGCCATATCTCAATGTGGCATGCTGGAGACTCTAGATGTACGTTTTTGTCCGAAGGTGAGATCAACATTTTATCTTATATATATATATAAAAGAAGTCTGTTATCTTATTAGGTGAAATACAGTCTTGGATTTGTTTCTATTTATCGTGCTTCTTGTGTTACTCGAGTAATAAAGTTACTAAATGAATTCATCTGTGTTCTGACTTTCCCTAGATATGCTCAATAAGCATGGGCCAATTACGTGCAGCATGCCCGAGTTTGAAGCGTATCTTTAGCAGCCTGTGATGTGAATAATTTTCTTCCTTTTGTTTTTGTCATTCACAAGTGGTGATTCTATTTGACCTGAAGTAGCAACCTGTCGTTATATGATATCCACGATTCACACCTGTGTTGTAAATGTTCATCTATTTTATTGATGCTTGTTCCGAGTATATATAGGTTGTGTAGTAGCTGTCGTGCTGATGTTTTAAATGTTACACTATTTGGAGAGTTTAATTTTGAAAAGGGATTTGTGGTTGTGTGACCACAGCACAGCTAGGATGGGGCTTGGGCTCATTTAGTTTTGTTTTAGTTAAAAACCCTATTATATTTATTTTTCCCTGTTGAGACTTGGGAAAGATATGGATATATTATTAGACTTGATTTGAACTTGATATATAATTCCACTATTCAACACATCCATTCTATGTAGTTTAATGTTGAATAATAAATAATACTGAATATAATAGAAACATGACCAGTATCCTTTGCCATCCAGAAGAAATAACCATGATTGGTGCCAGTCATAAGATTGATTCCAGCTGTTTCAATGCTGGGTCTAAATATTAACCTGTGAATCTTTTTCTGTGTTATGTAAGCATGCGCAATGGCATTCCCTCTATCCAACACATCTGAACGGAGAGTTTGGAGAGGGATGTAAAGAGAGAGCATGAGAGGAAAGGAAGTTCATTTGTACTATAGATATATTAAGGAGAAACAAATGAGTATTATGAGAAAACAAGAATTTGTTACTCAAATGTTAAGCACCACTGCTATAATTATATTATTAACAAAAACTAATTAGAGGTTTTGTTGTTCACTTTTGCACTGTGCTTTCTCTTACTAACCATGGTGGATTTCAATAGTGTTATTTTCCCGTTTTGATTGCTTAACTTTTTCTTTTTCACATTGAAATTGCTATTTGAGATTTTCCATGAGTTAATAGTTTTTTCTCTTTGCTTATTCTTGGAAATTAAGGTTTTGATCACATTTTAGAATTTGAATGGAGGTCAATTCAATGAGATACAATCTAAATTTCTAGCAAAAGAACTAAAAACTAGAAAAATTAGCAAGGCTTTACTCAAATTTAATTGAAAAAAAAAGGTTCAAGTCAACATATTACCCATTGACTGCTTTTTAGGTCCTTTTAGTTTTGGAATTTTAAGTTTTGATCTGAAATCTTATTTTATTAATGTTTCAATCCTTAAGTTTAAAAGAAAAAGAAAAAAGAGGAACTCACTGAAAAATGAAGGAGGAGAGAGTTGCTAGCTGGTTATATTCTGGCAATAAAAAAATCAATCTTGATATCAATAGATTCTAGTTGATAAGAGAAGTGTTATTTAGGTGTTTTTAATCTTTCATTTTGTTCAAAAAAGTAGATCATGAATAAAAAAATGTTTTTTTAGGATGATTTTTTTTGGGTTTTTAATCGATTAAGGTTGGTTTGAATTGAAAATAGGTTTATTGAGGTTTGTAGCAAGGTTGTCAATTTCGTTTCGGTAGGTGTTTTGTTTTTTCAATTGGAATAGAATGTTTCAGTTTTAGAGTGTTTCGGCGTGTCGTTTCGGGGTTGTACTGTTCATATATATATATATATATATATATATATATATTCAACAAACATAATTCAAATTCAAGATAAATTAATTATAAATTATGCAATACAAACACAATGCCAAACAAATATAATTTTAAATTTTAAAATATTTCTAAATAATCAAGATTAAATAGATCTTTAACTTAAAGCAATTCAACTTAAACAAAATATCAAAATATTATGAAAGTAAAGTGTTTTAACACAAATATTTTAAATATAAAGTTAGGTTAATGTTATCAAGGCTAATATAATCTAAAGCATCCTTTGTTTTGCTTAAATTCCTACAAAGTATAAACATGAAAAAAAACAATATGAATATAAACCATATATATTAGTGATAAATCTAATTTTAAAAAATTAATATCATTGTTAATGAAAATAGTAATAATAATTTTCAATATTATTATTAATATCATTGTTATTGAAAATTGTAATAAAAAAGAACTTTTTTATAATTGGGTGATTTAATTAATTAATTTGAACAAGGTTCAATTTGATTCAATGACTTTTCAAGGGCGGAACGGAACATGTGGAATGAAACAGGAACGTTCCGGGTGGAATTTAGCCAAAAAATCTGGAACGGACCGAGATTTAAAATGAGATGAAATTTGTTCTGTTTTTTGAATTGGTATGGAACGTTTCGGCCATTCCGGACAAAACGGAACGGAATTGACAACCTTGGTTTGTAGGATATATATTTTTAAGTGTTTTCAAGTGAAAAAATACTTGAAAATGAGTTTTTGAAATCAAGAAGATGGGTCTCGACTTTCCATCCACTTGATATGGCTGGAGTTTTACTAGTGGACGACACATCATTTTTCAATGTAAATAATACATCCTCTACTTTGTTTTTTTAATATTTTTTTTGGAAAGTTGAGATGTCTAGTGTGCACGAGCCTAACCTTGTAGACCTATATAAGCCTAGCGTTATTCATTTTAGGCTAGGAAAGCTAAGTCCACCCAAACTCAAACACGTGGTCTCTTTTTATAAAGGATTTAATGGTTTGATCTCTTTTTATAAAGGATTTTATGGTTTTTTTTAAAAAAAAAATTCTTAACTTTTAATTAAAATTAACTAAAATTAAATAATTAAAAATATTTTCAGGACTTATTTTTATTAAATACCATTCAATTTTTACATTGTTTTCAAGTAAGATTACAATATCTTTTTATAATATTAACAAACACTCTTTTTATACATTCTTTTTCAGTAATGAGCCCCTTAGCAGGTTGTGGTCTATTGCAACCTCATGTGATAAGAATGATGTAGAGATATGAACCCTTTTCACCCTTTCTACTAAAGTTTGTGATTGTGTTGAAATCTTATCTTTGATAACAATAAATCCATGATCAACACTATTTATTTGTATATGAGTAAGTGAGATCTTGTCTAATATTAATCATTCTAACATTTTCCTGTAAGGAAACTAATTAGTGCTTGATGTTGTTTGTTATTGACCATTTTGTTGATATGTACAACTTTCAGAACCTATTTCTTAGACAAGGTGTATGGATGACATCATCTCTCCTTACCAAAATGTTTAGCATTTTTCTCCTAAATTAGGTTTTGGATAATTGTCCTTGTTTCCATCTTCTTTCCATGTCTAGGATATTTGATGATATCGGGGAAGATCATCATCCTCCACATCACTGGATTTTGATGACTTTTGTTGTGAGTATTGCTTATTTCAATAATTTTTTATTGTCGAGTTACTACTTGCTTAACATTACCCTCCAAGTCCTCACTATTTGAAAGAATTGTGGCAGGTCGGCAATTATATACCTCATTAGAAAGCATATCTTAGTATTCAAACTATTCATTTAGCTTTCCTATAATTTATGTATTTTTTTCAAATATGTTAATCATGATCAACTCTAGTCTTTGTCGTGGTCGATTAACTCGTCTTTTACATCTCTTTTTTTCTAAGATGCACATTAAGCTCGAGGTTACCATTTTTGTAATGATCATCCACTTTCATCTATTTGTCTAAAAAATAGATATGTCTTAGACTATAGAGCCTTTTTAATTTGGTTCTTAAAAACCACATAACTTTTAGTTTTATGTTTCTAAAAGCCATTTCAATTATGATAGTTCTTACCCTTAATTTTATTTGCAGTAGGGATAATATTATTTCTAAAAAGCTTATTCCTCTCTTCTACAACAATTGGTCAAATATCTCTTTTGCCTTTTTGATATTAAAAGGCTACTCTATCTTCAACTACTTTGGTATCATTTACATCTTTGTTGTCAGGTTTAACAATCTCTTTAGGATTTTTTTAATATTATAAGCTCAAACAGTCTTTTATATTTGATTCTTGTTATTGATATAAGCTATTACTGGAGCTCTATAAACTCCTCGTTAGAGTCCAAATCTGTCAATGAATGTGTACTCATGATATTATCTTAATAGCCAATAAGATAGGTTCCTTAATGACTTCTTTTATGCCTATTTTACTAGGATTTTCTTATAATAAACAACTTCATTAGTGAGGGTGTAGATGTCTAATTGTTTTGTTCCTATAAACCTCTTTTTTATATTCTATTGCAATCCCTTTAATAATAACTTTATGCACTAATAACCAGTTGTAGCTACAGTACACTTAATTTCCAACATCTTAAACCACATAACATAACTTTTTATAAACTTTATAAGATCTTAAACTTTCTTAGATAAATCAGTAAATGTGAACTTTGGATTAGCCCTATAAAATTATTTATTGAAATAAGGTTCCAACTTTTCCCAAACATTTAATCCAGTTAGGTGGCAATATAAAACACTAGTGAAAAACTATCTTGGTTAATGATGAACTAAACAACCTTACTTACAAGAAAGGTTTGGTTTTGTAGAAAAAAATAATCGTACTACTACTACTACTACTACTACTACTACTAATAATAATAATAATAATAATAATAATAATAATAATAATACAGGAAAGGTGAGGAATGGAAGGTGGTTGTGGTGTTAAGTGTCTATTTCAAACAATGTTTGAACTAGAATTTTTAAAAATTTTGAATTTTTAAAAATTATTTTTAATTATTTTGATGTGCTGATATTAAAAATAAATTTTAAAAAATAAAAATATATTATTTTAATACATTTCTAAACAAAAAATATTTTGAAAAGCAACAACTATCGTTATCTCAAACACCTCTAAATATAGTCATGCCAACATTGTATTGGTGAATCGAGTTAACTTAGTCAGGTGTAAGATGAAACAGATAAAGGAAACGGGGCCTTATTCGTTAACTTGTCTTATTGTTTCCTTATGTCTCCATTTTTACTCGAGTGTAGATCAAAATTATATTTGTATAATATTGATAATATTATAATTGATAAAATATTATAATTGTATTTATAATATTGATAATATTATAATTAGATCAAAATTTTATTTTAAATTGAATATTATAATTGCAGTTGTATAATATTCAATTTTTCAATACTTTCTCCAAATCAAGTTTTTACATTTAAATTGATAAAATTATATTTTTTTTTTGTCATTCCAAAACTGCATTGATGAAAAATTTCTCAAGTTTTCTCAAAATATTTTAAGAAACAAGATGTTTCAAAACTACTCAACAATTTAAATTTTAAAATATAAGTATATTTTTTAAAATTAAAATTATATTCTTAAAATATAATAATTTTAATTTGGATAGAAAAACTTAATCAGAGAACTTATTATTAAAATTGATATTATATAAGGATATAATAAATACAATTAAAAACATTTGGACATGTTGAAGACTTGTCCAATTATATAAAAATTTTAATTAAATCATTTACCCATTTAAAATCCAATAGCTAGAAATTTTATTGATGTTATTTAATGATGATTTGTAGCCATATTCAGTAATTGTTCATAAGCATGCATAGATAAAAAAATCAAGCATCTATTTTCTTTGATTAATATTTAAAAGTCACGATTTGATCAAAATGAATATACGTTATTGATGCATTTTAATCCTAAATGATTTGCCAAAGATAATAAGCTAACAACTCCAAAACAAGAGGTTAAGACAAAGTTCATGTAAAGAACATGAACCTAAAATCTGGAAAATTTTTAGAAATTAAAGAACTACTGCCAAAACCTAGATTTTGTCTTTTAGGCCTCTGAACATACTACTTTTTGTCCTCATAAATCACATTATCAATACCAAGTATAGTTGAATCCAAAAAACTAACAAATAACATCAAATTATCAATAAGATGAATGGAGTTTCAATTCTTAAAACTGCCTAATCTTATTCAGCCTATATATCTATGCAATTTGGATTCAAAATAAGTTTTCTAAATATATTTTGGCCATGAACAAGCCTTGAAAACTAATGATCAACAATATTGCTTCACAATGCATTAATTAAACAAAACAAAACAAACAAACATTGTTTTTATCAAAACTAACCTAACTAGAAAGCTTTTGTCACATTAAAAACACCAAACACACTTTAATAACAACATATCAAATCGTAGAATTAAAATCATAGCAACAAAAAAAAAACACAACCTTTACTCTTTAAGCATCACCCTATTTGCAAACATAATGCAGATAAAATGACAACCGAAATATCCTCAAGCAAGCCATATGGACTCCACTTAGGTTAGAAAATATACCTTTGAAACCCTAGAACGATCACTGCCTTCTTTGCTTTCCTTGTATGGTTTTTCTTCTACAAACTTAATGTCTTTTAAAAATTGAATCAACCCTTATGTTAGGCTCGTAAACCCTCACAACTAGGGTATTTTATTAATATTTCTCTCCTTCTTTTCTCTCATTTTTTTCTCCTCTTTAGCTCTAATTTTCAGGGGTTATTTATAGGGTTTTGCTACGGTTTTTTTATTGGATTCAATCAAAAATTGATCATGCTTGATCAATCTTGGATCTCTGATCAGAATAGAAGGGTTTTGGATAAAACAACAAGAGCTAGAAGCTCTAAACTAGATTAGTTTTGCAGTGGTGGTTTTGCTAAACTTGTAAACCAACAAGATATTTTTTGGCCTTCTGATTTTGAGAGAAATACGATTAATTCTTGATAAGAACCTATTGAGAAAGTTTTAAGTGTGAACACATGAAAAAATCAATGGTTTTGCAAAATGGGTGTCACAGCCATGACTGACTAGATTGGCCACTTTTAAGGTCTCATAGGAGCAACTTCAATGTCAACATTGTGTAAGACCACCTGAAGTTGGTAAAGGAGGTGCACACCTTTCGTTTGGATCCAACCTTACCCAATTTGGAGGAATGTAGCTTCACATTTATTTATCCAAAGAGGTCAACTTGATCATCACAAAATTTGAAAATGCAAGGAAAGATAATTGGAGACAAGATGTTGGAGACTTTTATGGAAGAATTAGGGTGTAAACGTCTAATTTTGATCGCCATGGGATTATAGAGGGGGCGTCTCTCAGTTGAATGGTGGTGGTTAAAGCCTCTAAAATGGTCAGAAACGTCTCATTCATTCACTTGAAGATGCCTACTCAACCAGCTAAAATTGTCAAGGAAGGAGATGAACAGTGGTTGAACGACATGTCGTATATGTTAAACCCTAGAAATTAGAGTTTTTTAATTTGGGATTTGACCAATTTAAATTTGGTCCCTGCTTTTCCAATTCATTTTAATTACACTTGTAATTGTTTTCCAACTTTTAATTGCATGCAATTGCACCCTTATCAAATTCAAATATCACCCCTAAAATTCAACGCCTTTTACAAATGAGTCTTTGATTTTTAATTTATTCAGTTTCATCCTTAATTGACTACCAAAATTTCAATTCCTTTCAATTTTGCCTTTAATTTCACCAATTTCTACCCCTGAAATTGTGTGTCATTTACAAGTTGGCCCTTGGTCTTGGAAATATACAATTAAGTCTTTAAATGACCTCCAAACTTCATTTGTTTTTTACAATTAAGCCCCTGATTAACCAATTAAACCTTTCAAAGTCTAATTTCAATCCTCAAACTTTAATTTCTTCCAATTAACACCCAAATTGACTCCAAAAACTTATTTTCCTTACAATTAAGTCCTCAATAAAATTAATTAAGCCTTACAAAATTCTTATTGAGTCCTTATCCATCTAAATTTTTGTTTCTGTACCCTAGATAAAATATTTTCACTAATGAGGCCTTTTGTCAGTCAGAATTAGGTTGCTAATTTTGTCAATCTTATACATTTTATTCCTCCAACTTTTTCACTTGTCATCTTGGTTCTCTACCACCAATCTTAGGCAATCTTCCAGGCTATCTTCATGTATGTTCTCTTATATTTTTTTTATATTTTTTTCTTATGAGTGGTAAAAAATAGGTAACAACAAATGCCTCTTCTTTACAATGCTTACAAAGCAAAATCTCATCAAAGTTTTGCATAGTAAGCTTGTAAAGAAAAAGGTGTTTATCTGATTTATTGGTTGATTTACCCATCTAAAGACTTAGTTTTTTCTATAAAAACTGATCTCATTATCACGGGTGACCTACCCTTTATAAAATTCAAAAAGATTAGTCTATTCTCATGGGCAACCTGCTTATTTTGAAATTAAAAAATTGGTATATTTTCACAGGCGACCTACCCTTTTCAAACTCTAAAAAGAATTTCAGCAAGCGTGCATGCTTCCCTAAAATTGATCTATTTTCACAGGTGACATGCCCATTTTAAAATCCAAAATTGACTTACTTTCACGAGTGACCTACCACTTTTAAATCCCAAAATGAATTCCAAAAGACGTCAATACTTCCCTAAAATTAATTTATTTTCACGGGTAACCTACCCATTTGAAATTTTAAAAAAATAAAATAGGATGATTAATCAAGTTTTATTTAGCTTTGAATAATTACTTCAAGGCTGGGTTATTGAAAATCATATGTCGTCTAAATATTCGGTCTGTAATGGTAATCCACACAAACCACTTGTGAGAAATCTTTTTTCTTTTGTATTTTGGTGTTTCTGTACTATACTCTACTATTAGAAAATAAGAGGTATAACTTTTTATTTATAGAAAAACCTAAAAAACCATATAAATGAAAAAACATTAATTTTCCTCTTAAATAATATCACATGTATTATTTTAGGCTAATTTTAGAAATTTATTCAATTAAGTCCTTACTTAATTTTTTATAAATCTAGAATTGTAATTTCTTATATTAATTATATTTTAGTCTTCAACTTTTAAAACTTATTCACAATCAAGTCATACTTGATTAATCATCATGTTTTAATTTCTAACCAATGATTCTTATATTTGTGACCCATTAGGTTCTCTAATAAGTAGGCCCAAATATAAATCATAATCCTAAATAAAATAAGATTAATTAAATTTAAAAAATTAATTATTATCAATTCAACAATTGATTGATTTATATTTGAAGATCAAATACAATGTCAAGCAACTTGTTATGATCTCCCGAATATTAAGAAAGTCATAAGTGATTTGACGTAATCTTTTAGTGACTAGTTTATCAGTGTAATTATTATACCTTCATTAATAATGTTTGGATTTAGACATTATAGTATGTAATATATCTGCTCTGTCAAATTATTTTAGTTCTCAACACTCTAGTCATTAATTCTTTGAATAAGATTAGAAATTCTTTTCAAATCTCATTCCACCTAGCCAAGGATTTTACAATCTATACTATTTGATAATAGATGGAATATCTTTCCTTGTTAACCTATGATAATAAATCCTCTCTTAATTACTCAAATATCTTTATATAGTTTATGTTATACCCAATATCTACATGTTTGTTACCCTTAATTAGGACAACATGTAGCTAAAATCAAAGCATAACACTCTCTATATAAGATAACTTAGTGATCTCAAGTTTAAGAATCACTTACACAACTATCATGTGAGCTTTTTCATAGCCTTTTTATAGGTTTTATTTTTATTAATAAAAGTGTTCTTTATTAATATAAAGAAAGCTTTTATTAATACTAAATATGTTCTACATTAATAAAATTAATGTTACATATAATCAACCGATTAACTATAGAGTATATTCACTTACACTCGTATGGTGACGAGACATATATATTCTTCCCATTTTCTACTTTCTAAATGTCATTTGTTCCTATTCCACTAGCTAATTACATGATGTCATGTTGGTTACTAGTGTTTCACTACTGCATAGAGTTCCAAACTTTTTTTCTTTTTCAACTCTATTTGGTTAATGTTAAATCTTATTTTATTACACGTTAGATATCATTTTCATAAGCTGAGAGTTTTTTCTAACCACGCATAAGCTTTTTACCTTTCTATACATATGATAATTACAAAAAATTTCTTTAGAAGATGTATATGCTAATTACATTAATCATGCTCATGATTAATGTAATTAGCATATGCATCTTCTAAAGAAATTTTTTGTATAAATCATGGATCATATCTTTGCAATCACAAGTTGGCAAGATTGAAGATGGATGAGGTCGATGGCAAGCAAGCTGACCTCGTTTGTCAATCCCTTAAACTCAAAGCTTGAGAGGGAGAGACTTGTATTTTTTACTCTTTCTCCTTTCATGTAAAAAACAATAAATTTATATATTTATAATGATTAACACCATCAAAATACTAACTTCTTACCCCTTTTAACATTTAAAATTCATCTCCTCCTTTGTATCCATACCCTCAACCACCCCACAGGAGAGTCTGCATGCATCAATGGCTAACAAACATTAAAAGGCATAGAGAGTGTTTGTTTTTGCTGTAGTTGTTATGGTTGCGGTTGAAAAAAAAGTGATTTTAAAAAAAGTACTTTTTTTATGGTTTGTGTATATATTTTGTGTGTTTGGTTAAAAGTGTGGTGTGACTTTATTGTGGTAAAAACATGTCTGGTTAAAACTGTGGTTGCGGTTGATATTGTACCTAAAATGACTAAAAAGGACATAAATGAAATAATTCTTTGTGTTAAGAGGAAATAAAACATTTTGTCCAAATATATACCGGTAAAAAAATAAATTGTTATTTGTTATTACAAAATAAACATCATTGTCCCATCAAACTATTTGTAATGCCATCACGAATATAATCCATATGCGACGCCCTTTGGTGCCCTCGTGGTTGTGATTGTGTAACGACATCGGGAAAAGTATCAGGAGGAACAAAA
>Ga0325400_1001541_pt1 | contig 19117 bp, 18 predicted proteins | sample PopdelMetagenome_2_FD_205662 | JGI IMG/M metagenome (GOLD analysis project Ga0325400, IMG submission 205662) | Populus deltoides microbial communities from Bellville, Georgia, United States - Xylem-PdKOR-R1 | ecosystem: Host-associated > Plants > Phyllosphere > Stem > Wood/Secondary xylem...
CGAGGCCCTCGGCGCGCACCGGGTAGGGCTCGAAGCCGGCGGCGAGGTCGTCGTGCAGGGCCCGCGCCGCAGCCGGGGCGACCTTGTTCTGCACGGTCACGTGCGGGTGGCGCCACTGCGCGTCCTGCCGCGTCAGCCACGGCGCCCACCGGCCGGCCAGCGCCGTCCGCAGGCCTTTGACGTCGTCGGACCGGAGGTCGAAGGCGACGCCGCGGCCCAGCATCCGGACCCCGGCGACCTCCACGTCGAACCCCGGGCGCTCCGCGGCGGCCGCGAGGTCGTCGCGGACGGCACCCTCGTGCTCCCCCGGGACGGCGTGGAACAGCGTCACGTGCGCGCCGACCACCAGCCGGTCGGCCGGGAAGTGCCTGGACCGCAGCTCGTCGAAGCGCCGCTGGTCCTCCTCGGCGAGCAGCAGCGTGACGACGAGCGGGGCCACTAGTCGACGATGGCGCGCGCGCCCTTGCCGAGCACGGTCACCCCGCCGGCGCTGACGTGGTACCGCTCGCGGTCGGCGTCGTGGTCGACCCCGATGCGGGCGAACGGGGGGACGACGACGTTCTTGTCCAGGATGGCCCGCCGGACGACCGCGCCCTCGCCGATGTGCACGCCGTCCATGAGCACGCTGTCCTCGACGTAGCTGGCGCCGTCGACCCGCACGCCCGGGCTGACCACCGAACCGCGCACGGTCCCGCCGGCGACGATGACCCCGGCGCTGACCATGGAGTCCTCGGCGCGCCCGCCCAGCACGAACTTGGCCGGCGGCAGCTGCGGGGGCAGCGTGTAGATCGGCCAGCGGTCGTTGTAGAGGTTGAAGATCGGCGACACCGAGCGCAGGTCCATGTGCGCGTCGAAGTAGCTGTCCATGGTCCCGACGTCGCGCCAGTAGCCGTGGTCGCGCTCGGTCGCGCCGGGCACCTTGTTGGTGCCGAAGTCGTAGACCCAGGCCTCGCCCTGGTCGGCCAGCATCGGCATGATCGAGCCGCCCATGTCGTGCACCGACGAGTCGTCCTCGGCGTCGGCGCGCAGGGCGTCCAGCAGCGCCTCGGTGGTGAACACGTAGTTGCCCATCGAGGCGAAGCTCTCCTCGGGGGAGTCCGGCAGCCCCGGCGGGTCGGCGGGCTTCTCCAGGAAGCTCTTCACCTTGCCCTCGGCGGTGGCGTCGATGACGCCGAACTGGTCGGCGTCGCGGCGCGGCACCCGCAGGCCCGCCACGGTGACCCCGGCGCCGGTCTGCAGGTGCTGGTCGATCATCTGCGCCGGGTCCATCCGGTAGACGTGGTCGGCGCCGAAGACGACGACGATCTCCGGGCGGGCGTCGTGGATGAGGTTCAGCGACTGGAAGATCGCGTCGGCACTGCCGGTGAACCAGCGCGGGCCCAGCCGCTGCTGGGCGGGCACCGGGGTGATGAAGTTGCCCAGCAGGCTGCTCATCCGCCACGTGGTGGTGATGTGCCGGTCCAGCGAGTGGCTCTTGTACTGGGTGAGCACCGCGATCTGCCGGATCTCGGCGTTGACCAGGTTGCTCAGCACGAAGTCGACGAGCCGGTAGTTGCCGCCGAAGGGCACCGCGGGCTTGGCCCGGTCCTGGGTCAGGGGCGAGAGGCGCTTGCCCTCACCACCTGCAAGGACGATGCCGAGGATCCGCGGGCTGCCACGCATGTGGTGAACCTAACGGCACGCGTGCCCCACCGTGCACCGGACCGGCGCGGCGCCTCCCCCGTCCGGGCCGGGCCGGGCCGGGCATCGGTCAGAATGGACCCGTGAAGCTCACCCGCGCCGTCCCCCGCGGCGTGGCGATCGAGACCGCCCGCCGGGCGGCCGACGCCGCGCTCGAGCGTTGCCTGGCCGACCTGCGCACCGCCGTCGGCCGCGCGGTCGGGGTGCACGACTCGCTGGTGGTGTTCCGGCTGCAGCGCAGCATGGACGCCCTCGGCCTGGCCGGGGTCGACGTCGTCGCGGACGGCCGGACGACGTCGCTGACCCCCGTGGGCGCGGACCTGGCGGAGTGGACCGAGCTGTACGGCGACCTGCTCGAGTGCATCGGCCGCTGGACCCTCACCCCCTGCCCGGAGGGCCTGGTCATCGGCCTGCACCGCGGCCGGGCCGACATCGTGGGCTACCCGGGCGAGCACTGCGACCACTGGGACGGCGGCCCCGACCTCGCCGTCGAGCACCCCGCCCCGGATCCGCTGACCACCCTGGACGAGCCGCCCTTCCCGGACTGCTGCGCGGGCCACCGGGTGCACGCCGCGCTGGAGGCGCTCGGGGCGCCGGCGCCCAGCGTCCGCGGCGACTTCGACTGCGACGACCCGCAGGACTGAACCCGACCCGGCGCACTAGGTTCTGCGCCATGCGCGTGGGAGTCGTCACCCGGGAGTGGCCGCCGGACGTCTACGGGGGTGCCGGCGTCCACGTCGAGCACCTGGTCGCCGCGATGCGGGGGCTCGAGCACGGCCCCGAGATCGACGTGCACTGCTTCGGCGGGCCCCGCACCGACGCCACCGGCCACGCCGTCCCGGCCGGGCTGGCCGACGCCAACGGCGCACTGCAGGCCGTCGGGGTGGACGTCGAGATCGCCGCTGCGCTGGGCTCGGCCGACGTCGTGCACTCCCACACCTGGTACGCCAACCACGCCGGCCAGCTGGCCTCGCTGGTGCACGGCGTCCCGCACGTGGTCACCGCGCACTCCCTGGAGCCGCGCCGGCCGTGGAAGGCCGACCAGCTCGGCGGGGGCTACCGGCTGTCCAGCTGGGTCGAGCGCACCGCCTACCTCGCCGCCGACGCGGTGGTCGCGGTCAGCAACGGCATGCGCACCGACGTGCTGGACGCCTACCCCGAGCTCGACCCGGACAAGGTCCTGGTGGTCGGCAACGGCGTGGACGCGCAGGCCTACCGCCCGGTGCACGACGACGACGTCGTCCGGTCCCTGGGCGTGGACCCCGGCCGCCCCTACGCGCTGTTCGTCGGGCGGATCACCCGGCAGAAGGGCCTGGTGCACCTGCTGGCCGCCGCCGAGCAGCTGCCCGCCCACGCCGGCCTGGTGCTGTGCGCCGGCGCCGCGGACACCCCCGCCGAGCGGCAGCAGGTCGCCGACGCCGTCGTCGAGCTGCAGCGCCGCCGCACCGGGGTGGTGTGGATCGAGGAGATGCTCCCGCGGGAGAAGCTGGTCCCGCTGATCACCGGCGCGACGGTGTTCGTCGTCCCCTCGGTGTACGAGCCGCTGGGCATCGTGAACCTGGAGGCCGCGGCGTGCGGCACCGCCGTCGTCGCCTCGGCCGTGGGCGGCATCCCGGAGGTCGTCGCCGACGGCCGCACCGGGCTGCTGGTGCCCTACGACGAGCACGACCCGGCCGGGTTCGCCGCGGGGCTGGCCGCGCGGATGTCCGAGCTGCTGGCCGACCCCGACCGGGCCGCGGGCATGGGCGCCGCCGGCCGCGACCGGGTGCTCGCCGAGTTCGGCTGGCCGGCGATCGCCGAGCAGACCGTGGCCGTGTACGAGCGGGTGCTCGCCGCGCGCGGGTAACGTGCGCTCGCCGGCCGCTGCGCCGGTGACGGAGCGGGAGCGAAGCCGGTGCGAGTCCGGCGCTGTCCCGCAACTGTGAGGGGCCCCGGCCCCGAGCCAGGTCGCCTGCCGCCCCGTCCTGCCACCGACCCCCGCGGAGCGGGTCGCGCAGTCGGGCTCCCCCGTCGGCGACCGCTCCGCACCTGCAGGAGCTCACCGTGCCCCGTCGCCCGATCCTCGCCGTCCTCCTGGGGACCGCGCTCGCCCTCGCCGGTTGCTCCGGCGGCGCCGACCCGGCCCCATCGGCCGCGCCGTCCACCTCCGCCGCGGACAGCGCTTTCCCGGTCACCGTCACCGGCGACACCGGGGACCTGACCCTGGACGCCGCCCCCGAGCGGATCGTGTCCATGTCGGCCTCGGCGACCGAGACGCTGTTCGCGATCGACGCCGGGGACCAGGTGGTCGCGGTGGACAGCACGTCCACCTACCCGGAGCAGGCACCGGTCACCGACCTGTCGGCCTTCACGCCCAACGCCGAGGCGATCGCCGGCTACGAGCCCGACCTGGTGGTCATCAGCGACGACATCGACGGCCTGGCCGGCAACCTGGACACCCTGGGCATCCCCGTGCTGCAGCTGGGCGCCGCCGAGTTCCTGGACGACGCCTACGCGCAGATGACCACCCTCGGCGACGCCACCGGCCACCGCGCCGAGGCCGACGACCTGGTGCAGTCGACGAAGGACCGGATCGGGGCCGCCGTGTCGGCGGCGGGCGGGGCCGGGGAGGGCCTGTCGGTCTACCACGAGCTGGACCCGAGCGGGTACTCCGCGACCAGCAGCACGTTCGTCGGCGGCGTCTACGCCCTGTTCGGGCTGACCAACATCGCCGACGCCGCCGGCCAGGACACCGGCTACCCGCAGCTGTCCGCGGAGTACGTCGTCGACGCCGCGCCCGACGTGGTGGTCCTCGCCGACACCGTGTGCTGCGGCGAGGACGCCGCGACCTTCGCCGCCCGGCCGGCCTACGACACGGTCCCGGCGGTGCGGACCGGCCGCGTGCTGGCCGCCGACGACGACGTCGCCTCCCGGTGGGGGCCGCGGATCGCCGACCTCGCCGAGCAGGTGTCGCAGACCCTGCAGGGCTGAGGTGCGCACCCGCCCGGTGCCGTACCTGGCCGGCGCCGGGGTGCTGCTGGTCGCTTCGGTGCTGCTCGGCGTGGGTGTCGGGGCGCTCCCGCTGCCGCCGGGCCCGGTGCTGGCCACCCTCGCCGACCGCGCGGTGCGGCCCCTCGGCGGGTCGGTCGACGGCGGCCTCGGCCCGGTGCAGGCGGCCGCGCTGCTGCAGCTGCGGCTGCCGCGGGTGGTGCTCGCGGTGCTGGTCGGCGGGGCGCTGGCCATCGCGGGGGCGGCCTACCAGGGCGTGTTCCGCAACCCGCTGGCCGACCCGTACCTGCTGGGTGCGGCCGCCGGTGCCGGGTTGGGCGCCACGGTGGTCATCGCCTACGCCCCGGGGTCGGGCGCCGTCCCGGTGGCGGCGTTCGTCGGTGCGCTGGTCGGCGTCGGCGCCTCCTTCGCGCTGGGGACGGCGGCCGGCGGGTCGTCCTCGGCCACCCTGCTGCTGGCCGGGGTGGCGGTGGCGTCGTTCCTCGCCGCGGCCCAGACGCTGGTGCAGCAGCGCAACGCCGAGGACCTGCAGCAGGTGTACGGGTGGCTGCTGGGCCAGCTCGGCCGGGCGTCCTGGTCGGAGGTGCTGCTGGTGCTGCCCTACCTGGGCGCCGCGGTCGCCGTCCTGCTGGTCTGCGGGCGGGCGCTGGACGTGCTCGCGGTCGGCGACGACGAGGCGCGCTCGCTGGGGGTGCACCCGGGCCGGCTGCGGTTGCTCGTGGTGGTCGCGGCATCGCTGGCCACCGCCTCGGCGGTCGCGGTCAGCGGGCTGATCGGGTTCGTCGGGCTGGTCGTGCCGCACGTGGCCCGCACGCTGGTCGGCGGCGCGCACCATGTGCTGCTGCCGATGTCGCTGCTGGCCGGCGGGGCGTTCCTGGTGCTGGCCGACCTGCTGGCCCGCACCGTGCTGGCGCCGGCCGAGCTGCCGCTGGGCGTGGTGACCGCGTTCGTGGGTGCCCCGTTCTTCGCCGCGCTGCTGTGGGACCGGCGCCGGTGAGCGCCGGGCTGGAGGTCACCGGGCTCGGCGTACGGCTCGGCCGCACGCAGGTGCTCACCGACGTCGCCCTCACCGCCGGGCCGGGCTCGTGGACGGCGGTCATCGGACCCAACGGCGCCGGCAAGTCCACGCTGCTGCGCGCGGTGCTCGGCGTCGTGCGGCACACCGGGACCGTGCGGTGGGACGGCGTCCCGCTGGACACCGTGCCCCGCCGCGAGCGGGCGCGCCGCATCGCCTACGCACCCCAGCTGCCGGTGCTGCCCGAGGGCGTCACCACCCGCGACTACGTGTCCCTGGGGCGCACCCCGCACCGGCCGCTGCTGGCCGCGCCGCGGGCCGCCGACCGCGCCGTGGTCGAGGAGACGATGGCCCGCCTGGAGCTGGCCGCGCTGGCCGACCGGGTGCTGACGACGCTGTCCGGCGGCGAGCAGCAGCGCGCGGTGCTGGCGCGGGCGCTGGCCCAGCAGCCGCAGGTGCTGCTGCTCGACGAGCCCACCGCTGCGCTGGACCTCGGCCACGCCCAGCAGGTGCTCGACCTGGTCGACCGGCTGCGCCGCACCGACGGGCTGACCGTGCTCAGCACGCTGCACGACCTGACCCTGGCCGGCCAGTACGCCGACCGGCTGGTCCTGCTGGCCGCCGGCCGGGTGGTCGCCGACGGCACCCCCGCCCAGGTGCTCACCCCCGGTGCGCTGCGCACCCACTACGGCGCCCGCGCCTCCGTGGTCACCGGCCCCGACGGCCCGGCCGTCCTCCCCGTCCGGGACTGACACCGCACCCGGCGGTGTTGAGGAGGGCGTGGACATCGGGCTGTCGTTGCTGGACCGGACGCGCACCCGGGTCGGGGAGACCGACGCGGACGCAGTGGCGCACACCGTCGAGCGGGCCCGCCGGGCCGAGGCCCTGGGCTACGACCGGTTCTGGGTGGCCGAGCACCACGGCGTCCCCGGGGTCGCCGGGTCCGCGCCGGCGGTGCTGCTCGCCGTCCTGACCGGGCAGACCTCCCGCATCCGGCTGGGCTCGGCCGGCGTGATGCTGCCGCACCACCAGCCGCTGGTCGTCGCCGAGCAGTTCGCCACCCTCGCCGCCGTCGCGCCCGGCCGGGTCGACCTGGGCGTGGGCCGCTCCCCCGGCTTCACCGCCCCGGTCCGCCGGGCGCTGCGCCAGGGCGACACCGACTTCGCCGCCGACCTCGCGGAGCTGCGCGCGCACCTGGAGGGCTCCGCCGAGATCACCGCCCACCCTCGGCCGGCCGCCGCCGTCCCCCTGTTCGTGCTGGCCACCGGGCGCGGGCTCGACGTCGCCGCGGAGCTCGGGCTGCCGGTCGTCGTCGGCGGGCCGATGCTGCGCGACCCGGCCGAGCCGCTGGACCGCTACCGGCAGGCCTTCCGCCCCTCCGCGCAGCGGCCCGGGCCCTGGGTGGGCATCAGCCTGGACGTGCTGGTCGCCGACACCGACGCCGCCGCGCGCGACCTGCTGCTGCCCGAGGCGTGGGCGATGGCGCAGGCCCGCACCACCGGCACCTTCCCTCCCCTGCAGCGGCCGCGGCCGATGACCGCCGTGCAGCAGCGCTACGCCGACCAGGCGGTGGCCGGTGCGCTGGCCGGCACCCCGGCCCACGTGGCCGAGCAGCTGGCGCAGCTCGTGGAGCGCACCGGTGCCGCCGAGCTGGTGGCGTCCTCCTCCACCCTGGACCGGGGCGCGCTGGCGGAGTCCGACGCGGCGCTGGCCGAGCTGGTCAGCCCCGCAGCCGTGCCCGCCCGCGGCTGAGCCCGGTGCCGTCGGCGGCCCGCACCACGGGGACGTCGCCGACCCGCTCGACCACCGGCTCGGTGGCGGTCGGGTCGCGCAGCAGGATCTCCGCGACCCGGTCGGGGTGGGCGCGGGCGAACTCCTCGTACAGCGCCGGGTCGTGCTCCCCGGTGTCGCCGACCAGCGTCCAGTCCACCCCCGGCAGGTCCTCGGCCAGCCGCAGCAGCGAGCCGCGCTTGTGCGCCTGCCCGTCGCGGAACCACCGGTCGGGCTGCAGGCCCCAGTCGGTGAGCAGCAGCGGCCCGGGCGGGAAGCCGTTGCGCTCGAGGAAGCGGGCCAGCGGGCCGATCAGGTTCCACGGCCCGTTGGACAGGTAGAGGACCGGCACGTGCTCGGCGCCCGCGGTCACCTCGCGCAGCAGGTCGGCCATGCCCGGGACGGCCCGCCGGTTGCGGCTGCGCTGCACGAAGGTGCGGTACGCCGCGCGCAGCGGGTGCGCGATCTCGGTGACCAGCACGGTGTCGTCGATGTCGCAGACCACCCCGCGGTGCGCGTCGGTGGAGGACAGGTGCGCGGGCGCCGTCGCCGAGCGGTCCCCGGTGGCCATCCGCACGTCGACCTCGGGCCGGCCGTCCAGCGGGCCGTCCACCTCGACCACCGCGTCCAGCAGTCCGTCGTCGTCGCTGGTCAGCCGTCGGCGGGTGCCGGCCACGTCGACGTCCACCGCGGTGCCCGGCGCCTCCAGGGTGAGGAAGCGCTGCCAGCCGGGGATCCGCAGCCGCGACTCCGGGTGGGTGCCGGCCGGGGCCAGCAGCACGCGGCCGAGCACCCGCACCCGCCCCCCGCTGCCGTAGCCGGGGTACGGGATCGCGACCGGCGTCCAGCCGAAGGCGCGGGCCACCCGGGACGCCAGGTCGCGCAGGCCGGTCTCGGCGCGGTGCAGCACGCCCACGAGGCTCACCGGCAGAACCCCGTGACGGCGTCGGCGAAGGCCCCGGGCGCGGAGAACACCAGCCCGTGCGGGCCGGGCACGACCTGCAGCCGGCCCTGCGGCAGCAGGCCGGCCAGGTCCTCGCACCACCGCTGCCGGGCCACCGGGTCCCGGTCCCCGCGCAGCACCAGGGCCGGGACGTCGACCTCGCTCATCGCCTGCTCCTCCGGTCGGCGCAGCGCGTGCCGCAGCACGGCCAGCATGGTCAGCGGGCCGGCGCGCAGGTAGTCGAGAGCGGCGACCAGCAGCAGGCCCGGCTTCTCCCGCGGCGCGTCCTGCAGCAGCCGCCACGCCTGGCCGACCCAGCCCGGCGCGCTGGGGTCGCGGGTCGGGCCGGCCAGGACCAGGTGCGCCACCCCACCCCGGCGCCGGGCCGCCGCGGCCACCACCTGCGCGCCGAGCGAGTGCCCGACCAGGTCGACCTCCGCCAGGCCCACCGCGTCCATCCAGCGGCACAGTGCGTCGGCAAGCCCGGGGACGCCCAGCGCCCGCCCGCCACCGCGGGTGCGGCCGTAGCCCGGGAGGTCGGGGGCCAGCGTCCGCCCGCCCGCGCCCAGCAGCCCCAGCGAGGGGACCATCGACCGGCCCGACATGCCCAGCCCGTGCACCAGCACCAGCGGCCGCCCGCCGGACCCGGCCTCGCGGTGGTGCACCCGGGCCGTGCGCCCGGTGCGCAGCCGCACGGGGGTCCACACGTCGTCCGGCACCTGCGCACCGTACGTCCACCTACCGTGGGCGGCATGGCTCGCGTGGTGGTGGTCGGTGCCGGGCTCGGCGGGCTGGCGGCCGCGGCCCGGCTCGCCGCGGGCGGGCACCGGGTGACCGTGCTGGAGCAGGGCCCCGAGGTGGGCGGGAAGCTCGGCTGGGTGTCCCGCGACGGGCACGCCTTCGACACCGGCCCCTCGCTGGTCACCCTGCCCCAGGTGTTCCGCGATCTGTTCGACGCCACCGGCGGCCCGCTGGACGACGTCCTGGAGCTCGAGCGGCTGGACCCCGCGGTGGCCTACCGCTTCGCCGACGGCACCCGGCTCACCGTCCCCGGCACGCTGGCCGGCGTCCGGGAGTCCCTCGGCCCGGAGTGGTCGGCGTTCCTGGACCGGGCCGCCGAGATCTGGCGGGTCACCGAGCAGCCCTTCCTGCGCTCGCCGCTGCGGGGCGCCCGCACGCTGGCCCGGCTGGCCCGCTCGGCGGGCGACGTCCGCACCGTCGCGCCCTGGGCGTCGCTGCGGACGCTGGGCGCGCAGTACCTGACCGACCCGCACCTGCGCATGCTGCTGGACCGCTACGCCACCTACTCCGGCTCCGACCCGCGGCTGGCCCCGGCCGCGCTGGCCACCGTGCCGTGGGTGGAGCAGGCCTACGGCTCCTGGTACGTCCGCGGCGGGCTGCACCGGCTGCCACTGGCCGTCGCCGACCGGGCCCGCGAGCGCGGCGCCGACATCCGGACGTCCTCCCCGGTCGCGCGGGTGCTCGTCGAGGGCGGCCGGACGACGGGGGTGCAGCTGGCCGACGGCGAGGTGGTGCCCGCCGACGTCGTGGTCTGCAACGCCGACGCCGCCGCGCTCTACGGCTCCCTGCTGCCGCGCGACGCCCCCGTGCGCAGGGCGCGCGCGTCGCTGGCCGCGGCGACGCCGTCGTCGTCGGGCTTCGTGCTGCTGCTGGCGCTCTCGGGCCGGACCCCGGACCTCGCGCACCACACGGTGCTCTTCCCCGACGACTACGACGCCGAGTTCGACGGCCTGTTCCGCGACCCCCGTCCGCTGGCCGACCCCACCGTCTACGTCAGCGCGCCCGACGACCCGGCCACCCGGCCCGACGCCGACAGCGAGTCCTGGTTCGTGCTGGTCAACGCGCCCCGCCACGGTCCGGTGGACTGGGACGCCCCCGGCCTGGCCGACTCCTACGCCGACGACGTGCTGGCCGTGCTGGCCCGGCGGGGGCTGGACGTGCGGGACCGCGTGCGGTGGCGGGTGGTGCGCACCCCGGCGGACCTGGAGCGGGCCACCGGCAGCGTGGGCGGGTCCATCTACGGGACGTCGTCCAACGGCGCGACCGCCGCGTTCCTGCGCCCGGCCAACGCCTCCCCGCTGCGCGGGCTGTACCTGGTCGGCGGCTCCTCGCACCCCGGCGGCGGCCTGCCGCTGGTCACCCTGTCCGCCGAGGTCGTCGCGGGGCTGGTCGGCCCGGCCTGATCAGCCGCGGGCGGCGCCCACGCCGAGGACGGCGGCCAGGCCCAGGGCGCTGCGCGGGGCGTACGCGGTGCGCCACAGCCCGCCGTGCGCGGCGGCGTGCGCCTCGTCCTGCCACGGCTCCTCGTGCGCCGGCCCGCCGCCGGTGTGCAGGTCGTGCACCAGCAGCGCCGCCATCAGCACGTTCGACGTCGCCGGCTCGAAGACCTGCACGCCGAACCGGTGCGCCCCGGCGTAGGCGGCGGCCAGGGCGCGATTCTTGAGCACCGAGCGGGTCCGGGTGGGCGGCGCGACGTTCATCGACACCGTGGTCCCGGCTGCCCGCGCGGTCGTCGCCCGCCACCGCTGCAGCCGCTTGGCCAGCGCGTAGTTCGGTCCCTGCTGCGGCACCAGGCTGTCGGCGATGCCGGGCCCCCGCGCATCGCGCGGGTAGGCACGCTGCAGCAGCCGGCCGGCGGAGACGGTGCGCAGCGGCCGGCCGAGCAGCTTCGCCGCCCGGCCGCGGGCGGCGTAGGCGGCCTGCGACGCCGCGACCGCCTCCTCGGGGACGACGAAGACGTCGGTGGGCGTGGCGAGGAAGGCCAGCGCGAGGTCGGGGCGCTGCCCGGTCAGCCGCAGCGTCAGGGCGTCGACGGCGGCGGAGACCCGCACGTTGGTCGCGCCGTCGGCGTAGACGTAGTTGCCCAGCACGGGGACGCCGTCCAGCCCGCCCAGCCAGTCGGCGACCGCCGGGACCTCGCCGATCAGGTCCGCGCCGCGCGCCCCGTCGCGGGTGGGCAGCAGCAGCGTGCCCGCGCCCCGGCGGGCGGTGTCCAGCACCCGCTCCCACAGGGGCGGGCGGGGCAGGTCGACCGCCGCCACCCGGGCACCCCAGCGCAGCAGCGCGGTCAGCGGACCCATCTCGGCGCCGGCGCCCAGCACCGCGACCGTGCGGCCGGGCAGGGCGAGCCACTCGGGGTGCTCGAGCACGGTGCGGACGGCGGCCGCGCAGCTGGGCTCCACCGCGCCGCGCGCCACCCAGGTGTCGAGCTGGTCGGCCAGCTCCGCCCCGCGCAGCCGGCGCCCGTGCAGGGGCAGGGTCAGCTCGCGCTCGGGCTCGGCCGACCCGGTGACCGTCTCGGTGCCCAGGGCCACGGGGGCGGCGGCGCTGCGCAGGGTGGCCAGCTCGACCTCGGCGCCGTCGGCGACCACCCGCAGCTGCCGGTGCACCGACTCCAGCCCCGCGGCGGCGACGGCCAGAGCGGCGTTGCGCGAGCCGAGCGCGACCTCGGTGGTGCGCCGGACGTGCGGCAGGTAGCCGGCCCGCCAGTTCGTCTCGCGCTCGGCCGCGGCCGCGCCGGTGGGGTCGACCGGGCGCAGCGCGTCGGCGACGACCCGGCGACCGGTGCCCGACGTGCTGCGCCGTCCGCCCTCGCCGGACGGGAAGACCACGCCGTGCTGCTGCTCGCTCACCGGGCGAGCATGCCGTACCCCGCGGGCCGGGGGCAGTCGGCCCGCGGGGCGCGGGGGTCAGCGCTCGTCGCCGCCGGAGCCGATCCGGTCGTCGAGGGCGTCGCGTCCCTTGTCGATCTTGTCGGCGTGCCCGCCGGCGCGGCCCTCCGCGAACTCCGAGCCCTTGTCCAGCGCCCCGTCGCTGGCCTGCTCGCCCTTGTCGCTGTTCAGGAAGTCCTTGGCCTTGTCACCCAGTCCTGCCATGGTGTCGCCTCCTCGCCGACCGCCGCGGCGGCCGATCCGGTCACGCCTGGTGGCGCGGCTCCGGGATCCTCCGTGCCCGGCCGGACCGGTTCCGACACCCCGGACTCCAGCCAGCGCAGCAGGGTGCGGACGGCGAACCCGGTGCCGCCCTTGACCAGCTCGGCGGCGTCCCCGGCGGCGCGCGCAGGCCCGGCGACGTCCAGGTGCGCCCAGCGCAGCCCGCCGGTGAACGGCTGCAGGAACAGCGCCGCGGTGGTGGCACCGGGCGCGCCCGGGCTGTTGTTCGCGTCGGCGACCGGGCTGTCGAGCTGGGCCCGCAGGTGGCCGACGTGCTCCTCGGCCAGGGGCATCCGCCACCACGGCTCCCCGGCCGCCGCGCCCGCGGCGAGCAGGTCGTCGGCGAGCACGTCGTCGGTGGTGAACAGCGCACCGGTGCGGGCGCCCAGCGCGGTGCGGGCGGCACCGGTGAGGGTCGCGACGTCGACCAGCACCTCCGCCGCCAGGTCCAGGCGGGCGTGGGCGAGGGCGTCGGCGAGCACCAGCCGGCCCTCGGCGTCGGTGCTGCGCACCTCGGTGGTGCGCCCGCCGACGTGGGTGAGCACGTCCCCCGGGCGGTAGGCGGCACCGGACACCGCGTTCTCGGCGAGCGGGACGAGCGCGGTGACCCGCACCGGCAGCCCGAGGCGCGCCACGGCGTCCAGGACGGCGAGGACCGCGGCCCCACCGGCCATGTCGGTGTGCATCTGCCGCATGCCGGCGGTGGTCTTGATCGACACGCCGCCGGTGTCGAAGGTGATGCCCTTGCCGACCAGCACGACGTGCGGGCGCAGCCCGGTGGCCGGCACGTAGGTGGCCAGCACCAGCCGCGGGGGCCGGTCGGACCCGCCGCCGACGGCGAGCAGGCCGCCGAACCCGGCCGCCCGCAGCTGCCGGGGGCCGAGCACCGTGGTGCCCACCCGCTCGTGCAGCGCGAAGCGCGCCTGCGCCTGCTCGGCGACCCACACCGGGTCGGCCGTGTCGGGCGGGGTGTTGACCAGGTCCCGGGCCCACACGACGGCCGCGGCGGTGACCAGCCCGCGGTGCAGCGCGTCGACCGCCGCCGGGCCTGCGCCGGGGACCACCAGGACGACGCGGGCCAGCCTCGGCGGGTGCGGGGCCGAGGTCAGCCGGAACCGGTAGCCGGCCAGCACCACGGCCTCGGCGGCCACCCGGACGGCCTCGGGCCCGGCACCCTCGGGCAGCGGCAGCACCAGCCGGGTGGCGCCGTGCTCGGCGAGGGTCTGCGCCCGCCGCACCGCGACGGCGACGTAGGAGCGCAGGTGGGCGGGCGTGGCGTCGCCGACGCCGACCGCGACCAGCGAGCGGGGCTGCCGGCCGGGCACCGGCAGGTTGGTGATGCCGCCGGGCCGTCCGCCGTTGCCGGTGTCGGCCAGCGCGCCGGCCACCCACTCGGGGTCGAGGTCGGCGGCGGCCAGCCAGCCGGGCAGTGCGCCGCGGGCGCCGACGGGCACCGCGAGGACGTCGTCCCCGGTCAGGTGGGGCAGCGAGGTGGCGAGCTTGACCCCGGGATGAGCAGCGGCCCCGGTCGCCGGCTGTGCGCCGGCGGCCGGGGCCGTCCGTCCTGCTGCGGGGTCGGCCGGGGGCCGAGCCGCGGAGCTGGTCAGCTGATCGCGCCCTGGAGCGCCTCGGAGAGCGCAGCCGCCTCGTCGGCGGACAGCTCGACGACGAGCCGGCCACCGCCTTCCAACGGCACGCGCATGACCAGGCCGCGCCCCTCCTTGGTGACCTCGAGGGGACCTTCACCCGTGCGCGGCTTCATGGCCGCCATGCGTGCCTCCTTCACCGGCCACCCGCACACCCGTGGTGGGAGTGCGGTGTGGCTGTCCGTCATTGCTGAACCAGAGCTGCGCCCATTCTCCCGCATGCCTGGGTCAGGACCAACACGAGCCCCTCACCCGGAGGTGGTGGCGCCCGCCCGGAAGCAGGTGGCCACGTGGTCGTCGACCATGCCGGTGGCCTGCATCAACGCGTACGCGGTGGTCGGGCCGACGAAGGCGAAGCCCCTCCGCTTGAGCTCGCGGGCCAGCGCGGTGGACTCCGGGGTGACCGCCGGGACGTCGGCCGACGTGGGCGGGTTGCGCCGCGGCGGCGGGGCGAAGGACCACAGCAGCTGCGACAGCCCGCCCTCGACCTGCTGCGCGGCGCGGGCGTTGCGCCGGGCGGCCTCGATCTTGGCCCGGTTGCGGACGATGCCGGGGTCGCCCATCAGCCGTTCGACGTCGTCGTCGGTGAACCCGGCGACCGCGTCGATGGCGAACCCGGCGAAGGCGGCCCGGAACGCCGGCCGCTTGCGCAGGATGGTGATCCAGGACAGCCCGCTCTGGAACGCCTCGAGGCACACCCGCTCGAACAGTGCGTCGTCCCCGCGCAGCGGCACCCCCCACTCCTCGTCGTGGTAGGCGACGTAGTCGGGGGTGCTGGTCGCCCAGCCGCAGCGCTCCGGTTCCACGAGCGGCAAGCTAGCGCTCCCCTCCGACAGGTCACTCCGGGCGGCTGAACAACCACGCGGAGACCGCCAGCAGCAGCCCGCCCACCCCGGCGACCACGACGACGTCCAGCCAGACCGGCACCGTCCAGCTCCCCCACCGCAGCGCGACCTCGGCGGCCGCGGCCGGGCCGCCGTCCACCGCGTGCAGCACGACCCGCCGGACGGCGTCCACCCCGTAGGTGACCGGGTTGACCAGGGCCAGGCCGTGCAGCCAGGCCGGCAGCGCACCGGTCACCGGGAAGAAGGCGCCGGACAGGAACATCAGCGGCGCCAGCAGCAGCTGCACCCGCGGCATGACGGTCTGGATCTGCTGCGCCCGGACGGCGACCAGCAGGCCCAGCGAGGTGATCGCGAAGGCCACGACGAAGAGCAGGACGACGACGGCCCCCAGCATCAGCGGGTCGTAGGGGACGCCGACCGTCCCGGCGAGGACCAGGAGCACCAGCGCCTGCAGGGTGGCCACCGTCGCCCCGCCGAGGGCCTTGCCGAGCACGATCGACGTCCGGCTGACCGGGGCGACCAGCATCTCGCGCAGGAAGCCCAGCTCGCGGTCCCACACGAGGGAGATGGCGGAGAACACCGCGGTGAACATGACCGAGGTCGCCAGCACGCCCGGGAACAGGAACGTCGAGTAGTCGATGCCGCCGAAGGTGCCCGCACCGATGCTCGCGCCCAGACCCTTGCCGAGCACGAAGAGGAACAGCAACGGCTGGGCGAAGGAGGAGATGATCCGGCCGCGGTCGGTGCGGAAGCGGATGAGCTCGCGCAGCCAGACGACCTTGACCGCGCGCAGCTCGTGCCGGGGGCCGCGGGCGGCGACGCGGACCGGGGCGAGCGTGGTCGTCATCGCCGGCCCGCCCGCGGTCCGGCAGCGGCCTGGCGGTCGGCCAGCCGGGCGCCGGTGTAGGCGAGGAAGACGTCGTCCAGGCTGGGGCGGGTGACGCTCACCGAGCGGACCGTCAGCCCCAGCTCGAACAGCCGCGGCACGAACTGCTCCCCGTCGGGGGTGAGGACCACCAGCGCGCCCCGCTCGCGGGTGGTCTCCACGCCGAGCCGTTCCCGGACGAGCGCCTCGGCGGCGTCGTCGTCGGCGGTGGCCACGCGCACCCGGTCGTGGCCGATGCTGGCCTTCAGCTCGGCCGGGGAGCCCAGCGCGCCGATGCGGCCGCCGTCGACGATCGCGATCCGGTCGCACCGCTCGGCCTCGTCCATGTAGTGCGTGGTGAGGAAGACGGTGATGTCCTCCTCGGCGCGCAGCCGGTCGACGTAGTCCCAGAGGCCGGCGCGGGACTCCGGGTCCAGGCCGATGGTGGGCTCGTCGAGGAAGAGGACGCGGGGCGAGTGCATGAGGCCCCGGGCGATCTCCAGCCGGCGCTTCATGCCGCCGGAGAAGGTGTTCACCACCGCCGAGCGCCGGTCGCCCAGCCCGACCATGTCCAGGACGGCGGCGGTGCGCGGGGCCACGTCGGCGGGCGCCATGCCGTAGATCTCGGCGTGGAAGCGGAGGTTCTGCTCGGCGGTGAGGTGCCCGTCCAACGTGGTCTCCTGGAAGACCAGGCCGATGTGCCGGCGGACGTCGTCCTTCTGCGCGACGACGTCGAACCCGGCGACCTGCGCACTGCCGCCGGTGGGCCGGACCAGCGTGCAGAGGATCTTGATGGTGGTGGACTTGCCGGCGCCGTTGGGGCCCAGGAACCCGAACAGCTCACCGGCCGGGACGTCGAGGTCGATGCCGCGCACCGCCTCGACGTCCGGGCGCTTCCCCCCGCCGGGGAAGGTCTTGACCAGACCGCGGACCGCCACGGCGGGAGCGCGGTCGACACCGACCTCACCCGAGCGGGTCCCTAACGCTGTTAGAGGCATGGTGCGAGCATGGCCCTAACAGCGTTAGGGTGTCAACCGTGCCGCTGACCAGGGACGACGTCGTGCGTGCCGCGGTCGAGGTGATCGACGAGCGCGGGCTGGCCGGGCTGACCCTGCGCGGGCTGGCGACCCGCCTGGGCATCAGCGCCCCGACGCTGTACTGGCACGTCACCGACAAGCGGCACCTGCTCGACCTGGTCGCCGAGCACGTCCTGGCCGAGCTGCCCGCCCGCCGGGAGCCGGCGCCGGGCGAGCACCTGGTCGACTGGCTCGCCGACGGGCTGCGGGTCCGCCGCGCCGCGATGCTCGCCCACCGCGACAGCGCCCTGGTGGTCGCCGGGAACCGGCCCACCGAGGACGCGATGCCCGCCATCGACGCCACCGTCGCCGCGCTCACCGATGCGGGCCTGTCCCCCGGGGAGTCGGTGCGGGTGCTCACCGCGCTGGGCTCCTTCCTGCTGGGCGACGTGCTGGAGACCCAGGCCGCCCTGGACCGCCCGGTGCCCGACACCCCCGCCGACCCGCGGGCCCACCCGCACCTGGAGGCGGCCGCCTCCGACATGGGCAGCGACGACGACCGCTTCGAGGACGGGCTCGAGCTCATGCTGGAGGGCCTGCGCGCCCGGCTGGCCGCCCGCGCTGCGACCGGGGTGGGGCCCGTCTAGCGTTCGCCGTCGTGCGCATCCTCGTCACCGGCGGAGCCGGGTTCATCGGTTCCCACGTCGTCGCCGCCCACCTCGAGGCCGGGCACGAGGTGCGGGTGCTCGATGCACTGCTGCCCGCCGTCCACCCGGTGTACCCCGACGGCCCGCCCGGGCTGGACGGCGCCGAGCTGGTGGTCGGCGACGTCCGCGACCCCGCGACCGTCGACCGGGTGCTCGAGGGCGTGGACGCGGTCAATCACCAGGCGGCCATGGTCGGCCTGGGCATCGACGTGCAGGACATGCCCGCCTACGCGGGGATCAACGACCTGGGGACGGCGGTGCTGCTGGCCGGCATGGCCCGCGCGGGCATCGACCGGCTGGTGTTCGCCAGCTCGATGGTGGTCTACGGCGAGGGCCGGTACGAGTGCGCCGAGCACGGCGTCGTCCCCGCCGCACCCCGGCGGCGCACCGACCTGGACGAGGGCAGGTTCGACCCGCCCTGCCCGGTGTGCGGTCGCGAGCTGGCCTGGGGCCGGGTGGGCGAGGAGACCCCGCCGGACCCGCGCAACACCTACGCGGCGACCAAGCTGGCGCAGGAGCACCTGTCCTCGGCGTGGGCGCGCTCGACCGGCGGCACCGCGGTGGGGCTGCGCTACCACAACGTCTACGGCCCGCGGATGCCGCGCGACACCTTCTACGCCGGCGTGGCCTCGATCTTCCGGTCGTCCCTGGAGGGCGGGAAGGCGCCGCAGGTCTACGAGGACGGCGGGCAGATGCGCGACTTCGTGCACGTCACCGATGTCGCCCAGGCCAACCTGAAGGCGTTCGAGAACCCGCCGGAGGAGTCGACGTTGCGCACCTACAACGTCGCCAGCGGCACGCCGCACACCGTGGGCGACATGGCCCGCGCGCTGGCCGACGCGTTCGGCGGACCCGCGCCCGAGGTCACCGGGCAGTACCGCATCGGCGACGTCCGGCACGTGGTGGCCAGCCCCTCCCGCGCCCAGGAGGAGCTCGGCTACGCCGCCGCCGTGTCCTTCGAGGACGGCATGCGGGAGTTCGCCACCGCCGAGCTGCGCGCCGCCCCGCAGGAGCCCTGAGCCGTCGCTGGCGTTTCCGCGGAAACGCCGGCCCCGGTTCTGTCGGACCCCCGTGCCACTGTTCGTACACTTGTTCGAACACGTACCCGCGAGGTGGTCCCCGTGCCGGTCCCGACCGCACCCCCTGTCGACGCAGCGCCCGGCGCCGAGCCCCTGGAGGAGCTCGCCGCACGGCTGCGCGCCTCGGCCGTCTCCCTGTCCGCCGCCACGGCTGCCTGGCTCCTGCTGGTGGCGGAGTTCGACCGTCGCCGGGGCTGGGCGCTCCCGGGCATCAGCTCCTGCGCGCACTGGCTGTCCTGGCAGTGCGGCATCGGCCCCGGTACCGCCCGCGACCACGTGCGCCTGGCCCGCGCCCTCCCCGGCCTGCCCCAGGTCTGCGACCAGCTGCGGCGCGGGCTCATCTCCTTCGCCAAGGCGCGGGCCATCGCCCGGGTCGCGGACGCCGACACCGAGCCCGTGCTCCTGCGGGTCGCCGAGCACTGCACGGCGGCCCAGCTCGAGCGGGTGGTGGCCGGGTGGCGTCGCTCGGACCGGACGCAGACCGAGCACACCCGCGCCCGGAGCGAGGTGGCCGAGCAGGAGGCCCGGGCCGATGCGCTCGATGCCGGCGCCTCCGAGGACGACGCGGCCGCGGCCGGCCGGGAGGCGGCCGCGGCGGTCTGGCTGGCGG
>Ga0325400_1001542_pt1 | contig 19107 bp, 20 predicted proteins | sample PopdelMetagenome_2_FD_205662 | JGI IMG/M metagenome (GOLD analysis project Ga0325400, IMG submission 205662) | Populus deltoides microbial communities from Bellville, Georgia, United States - Xylem-PdKOR-R1 | ecosystem: Host-associated > Plants > Phyllosphere > Stem > Wood/Secondary xylem...
GCTGCGGGCATGGTGGTCGACCTCGCCGCACTGCTCGGTCCCGACGGCGCGCGGCGCAGCGCCGAGGTGGTCGGTGCCTCGGGGCGGACCAGCGTCGTCCAGTGGGTGCGCCGTGGCCGTCTGCTGCGCCCTCTGCCCGGGGTGCTGGTGGATCCCGCCCGGGCTGACCACTGGCGGACCCGGGCACGGGCGGCGGAGCTGTGGTCGGGCGGTCGGCTCACCGGCCGCGGTGCGCTGTACCTGGGTGACGTCCTGGGACAGCCCGGCCCGCGGGTGCACCTGGCCCTGCCCACGAGCCGGCACACCGCGGCTGCTCGGCCGGAGTGGCTGGTGCTGCACCGCCGGGAGGTGGTCACCGGGCAGCAGCGTCGCGGCCTGCCCGTCGTGGGCGACGTCGCGGCGCTGGTGGACGCGTGGGGCTTCGCGCACGGCCTGCTGGGCAGCCCGCGGGAGATCGAGGTCGTCCGGGGAGCCGTCATCGGCGCCGTGCGACGGCGACTGGTCCAGCCGTCGGACCTGGTGGCCGCGCTCGAGGTCAACCGCAGGGTCCCCGGTCGGGCGGCCCTGCTGCGCCTGGTCGAGCTGGTCGCCGGCGGGTCGCACAGCGAGTTCGAGATCTGGGGTCTGGAGCACCTCCTGCGGGTGCCCGGTCTGCCCGAGGTGCAGCGGCAGTACGCGCTCGACACCGCGATCGGGACCATCCACCTCGACGGCGCCCTGGAGCAGGCCCGGCTGGGCATCGAGCTCGACGGCGCGGCCTACCACCGTTCGCCGGACAACTGGGCCCGTGATCGTCGGCGGGACGCCGCTGCCCTGGCCCTGGACTGGGCGACGCTGCGCGTCGACTTCCGCCGGGGCCACGACGCCCCGGAGGCTGCGCAGGCCGAGATCGCCGCGGCCTACTGGGCCAGAGTGGCCCGCATCCAGCGCGAGCCCGCCGCCGTCATCTGACGCCCAGGACCCGTTCGAGCTCGGTTCCGGGTCCTGACCGTCACATGACGCCTGGGCCCGGGGGCGGTGGGGTGGGGGGTCAGTAGAGGAGGTCGGCGCAGGCTTCGCAGGCGTCCTCGTCGGCGCCGTCCCAGACGACGTCGACGTCGATGCGGGCGAGGGCACCGCAGACCGCGACCTCGCAGGCGCCGTCCAGCTCGGACGGGCTGCGGTGCAGCTCCACGGCGTGCCAGGTGCCGGTGCTGCGGCCCTGGGCGGCGGCGAGGGTCAGGACGAGTTCGCTCATGACCCCACCGTCGGCGTCCCGGCGCGGCCCCCGCAGGGACGCCGGCCACGAACTCACCCCTCCGGGTTGGTCAGCTCCTGCCCGTCAAGCGGGGGACGCCGCAGGTCGGTACGGCGTGTCCGCCGGATGGGAGCACCTGGCCGTGACCTGCGGGTTCGCTGGACCGCATGCGCCCGACCGCATGCCGTGGCACGGTGCGGCCATGCAGCTCACCAAGCACGGGCACGCCTGCGTCGTCCTGTCCGACGGCGACCGCCGCCTGCTCCTGGACCCCGGTGCCTTCACCGAGGAGTCCGCCTGGGACGGCGCGAGCGCGCTGCTCATCACCCACGAGCACTTCGACCACCTGGACGTCGAGAAGACCAGGAAGGCCCTGGACGCCGACCCCGCGCTGGAGGTCTGGACCAACCGCTCGGTCGCCGAGCAGCTGGACGCCGGCTCGCGGGTGCACGTGGTGGGCCACGGCGACGCGTTCACCGCGGCCGGCTTCGACGTCGCGGTGCAGGGCGAGTGGCACGCCGTCATCCACCCCGACATCCCGCGCATCGCCAACGTCGGCTTCCTGGTCGACGGGCGGGTGTTCCACCCCGGCGACGCGCTGACCGTCCCCGAGGGCGGCGCCGTGGAGACGCTGCTGCTGCCGCTGCACGCGCCGTGGTCGAAGTCCGGCGAGCTGATCGACTACGTGCGCGAGGTCGGCCCGGCCCGGTCCCTGGCCGTGCACGACGGGCTGCTCAACGACACCGGCCTCATGGTCGGGGAGAACATCGTCGGGTCGAACACCCCCGGGGAGTACACCCGGATCGCCCCTGGGGAATCGGTCACGGTCTGAGTCACGTCGCACCCGACCGGGTAGGGCCCGCCGCATGAGCGACGAGGACTACGACATCGAGCCCCAGGGCGACGGGCAGTACGTCGTCCGCCTCACCGACGGCGAGGAGACGATGGAGACCTGGTTCCGGCTCACGCCCGAGGCGCTGGCCGAGCTGGGCGTCGACGCCGGCGACGAGGCCGACCTGGTCGAGCGCACCGTGGTGTTCCTGCGCAAGCACCAGGAGGTCCCCGACTTCCCCGACATCGTGGAGATCGAGGACGTGCTGGCGACCTACCCCGACTACCGGGAGGCCGTCACCAGCGACCGGTGAGCCGGGGCGCCAGCCAGCGCGCCACGGCCAGGTACTTCTCGTCGGCGTGGTTGTCCACGCAGTGGTCGCCGTCGGACCACTCCTGCCAGGTGCGGTCGGCCGAGGCGGCCAGGTCGTGCAGGTGCCGGGCGTTGGCGACCTTGAACACCGCGTCGCGGGCGCCGTGCTGCACCAGCAGCGGGCAGGTCAGCCCGGCGAGGGTGGCGGCGTCCAGCTCGAGGTCGTCCATCAGCGTGCGGGAGGCCTCGGGGTCCAGCCCCAGCATCGCCTGCACCTTGCTGATGAACCGCGGGAACCGGGTGTGCGTCTCGGCCGGGCGCACGGTGCCGCCGGTGACCACGCAGGCGGCGATCCGGGGGTCCTGGGCGGCCAGCAGCGCGGCCAGGTGGCCGCCCATGCTGTTGCCCCACACCGCGACCCGGTCGCCCAGGCGGGGGTCGGCCAGCACGTGGTCGACCGCCGCCGACAGCGCCAGCCGGACGTCGCGGTCCAGGTGCAGCCCGCCGAGCACGCGGGTCTCGCCCTGGCCCGGTGCGTCCAGCAGGAACAGCGCGACGCCCCGGTCGCGGACCAGCTCGGCACCGGCGGCGTACTCCTCGCGCCAGGCGTCGATGCCGCCGAGCACCATGACCACCGGCGGGCGGACGACGTCGGCCGGGCGCAGCAGCCAGCCGCGCAGGCTGCGCCCCCGCCACGGCACCAGCACGTGCTCGGCCGGCGGGTCCAGCAGCGCGCCGGCCCGGCCGAAGGCGTCGACGAGGTCGCGGTAGAGCACCCGCTTGGCGGGCCCGTCCTCCAACGGCACCTGGCCGAAGCTGTAGCAGGCGGCGGCGCGCAGGAAGCGCTCGCGCGCGGTCGCCCGGTCGCCGGCCTCGATGGCCACCATCGCGGCGGCGGTGTGCCGGCGGGCCAGCCGGGAGGCCACCTCGGACCACGCCGAGCCGGCGCTGACCCGCGCGTGCAGCTCGTCGGCGTCGGTGGCCTGCATGCCGTTGCCGACCAGCCGGTGGCGGGGCATGGCCCGGATGAGGGCGGCCGCCGCCCGCTGCCACTCCAGTGCGTGCGCGGTCACACAGGACCAACGCCCGGGGACGGTCAGGGTTCCCCGGCTGGTCAGCCGTCCGCGAGCGCCTGGTCCAGGTGGGCGGGCAGCTTGGCCAGCTCGCCGTCGACGGTCCGCTCGACCAGCCGCTGCACGGAGCTGCGCTGCAGCAGCCGCACCAGCCGGGAGCCGCGGGCCGGCTCGTGGGTGACGGTGATGGTGACGTCGGTGCCGTCGGCGCCGCCCTTGCCGGCGTCGGCCAGCTCGATGCGCGTCGTCCAGGTCTCCGGGGTCAGCTCCAGCCGGGTGACCACGACCCGGGCGGGCCGCCACTCGACGATGGTGCCGCGCGGGGCGCCGTCCTTGGGGCTGGTGCCCTCGGCGAGCTCACCCGGCGAGCAGACGAACGTCGTCCCGGTGCCGACCGGCCCCGACACCACGTAGGAGACGTCGCAGACCGCGCAGTAGGGGTGCAGGACCGCCAGCGCGCGCCAGACGTCCTCCCGGCGTTGGGGCACCCGGCGGGTGCCGCTGGCTGTGGTCACGACGACGACGGTAGGACGGCGACCTGCGGCACAGCTCAGCGGCCGCCGACCGACACCTCGAACTCGACCTGGCTGACGTCGGGGCGCAGCCGGGAGAACGAGTGCACCAGCGGGTTGCCGAACCCGTCGAACACGGTCGTGCGCACCACCAGCAGCGGCGAGCCGGCCACGACCTGCAGCACCTCGGCCTCCTCGGCGGCCGCCGTGCCGACGTCGACGACGATCCGCGCCCGGGCCAGGTCGGCCTCGTACTCCCGCCGCAGGAACTCGTAGAGCGACCCGTGCCCGAAGTCCTCGGTGGCCGCCTTGGGGTAGTCCTCGGCGGGCAGGAAGGAGCGGACGACGTGGTTGGGCAGCCCGTCGACCGACCGCAGCCGGACCAGCTCCACGACCTGGTCGGCCGGTTCGAGCCGCAGCTCGGCGGCGACCGCGGCCGGGGCGGTGAGCACCTGCTGGCCGAGCACCGTGGTGCCGACCTGGGCGCCCTGCTCGGTCATCACCGAGTGGAAGCCGGCGATCCGGTGCACGAAGCTCTCGCGGTACTCGTGCCGGATGCCCGGCCGGGTGACGTAGGTGCCGCGGCCCTGCTCGCGGACCAGGTGCCCGTCGGCGACGAGGCCGTCGACCGCCCGGCGCAGGGTGATCCGGCTGACCCCGTACTCGGCGCACAGCACCGGCTCGGGCGGGAGGAGCGCGTGCTCGGGCAGTTCGAGCACCCGGCGGCGCAGGTGCTCGCGGACGGCCAGGTACTTGGGTCCGGTGTCCGCGCTCACGGTGCGAAAGGTACTCGATCGCAAGACGTCCGGACGTCATGACGAGTGCGGTTCCGGTGCTCTTCTCCTGGACGACCTCGAGGTCTAGCATTCCGGACCTCCACGTTCCGGAGTCCCAGGAGGCCTGGCATGACCACTGCGCCACCGGCCCCCCGTCCGGTCGGCCGGCCCCGGGACCCGGCCCTGGACGTGGCGATCCTGGACGCCGCCCTGCAGCTGCTCTGCGAGGGCGGGCTCGAGGCCTGCGCCCTCGACGAGGTGGCCCGCCGGGCGGGGGTGGGCAAGGCCACCATCTACCGGCGCTGGCGCAGCAAGGACGACCTGGTGCGGGACGCCTTCGGCAGCACCGAGCCCGACCTCGTGCCCGCGGACGGCGGGGCGCTGGCCGCCGACGCGGAGGCGCTGCTGCACGCGCTGGCCCACGCGCTGGCCTCACCGCGCGCCGGGGCCTGGCGGCGCACGGTCCCGGCCCTGGGGCCGGCCGCCCCGCTGCAGCCGACCCTGCCCGACGGGCCGGTCGGCGACTGGCCGGCGGCGGCCGGGGCCGTCGTCGACCGGGCCGAGGCGCGCGGCGACGTCCCCCCGGGCGCGTTCCCCGCGCTGGCCCTCGAGGCCGCCGGGGCCGTCCTGGTCGCCCGGTGGCTCACCGGCGCCGACCCGGCGCCGCTCGCCGACGCCCTCGTCGCCGAGCTGCTGGCCGCCGTCGTGGCGCCGCACCTGCCCCGCTGACGGCCCGTCGGCCGCGGTCCGGCCCGCGACCTGCGACGATGCCCGGGTGGGACAACGGGACTGGCGAGCTCTGAAACGCGACGCCACGCGTCGCCGGCTCACCGAGGCCACCTACGAGCTCATCGCCGAGCACGGCTACGACACCGTGTCGGTGGCCGACATCGCCGAGACGGCCGACGTCTCGGTGCCCACCTTCTACGCCTACTTCCGCACCAAGGAGCACGTGGTGCTCCCGGACCAGGACCTCGCCTGGATCAGTGCCCACCTCGCCCGCACCCCGGCCGACCTCCCGCTGCCCGAGCGCATCCGGATCGGGCTGCACGGGATCGTCGCCGACATCGAGGAGCACGCCCGCGCCGAGTCGGTCCGCCGCTGGCAGCTGGTGCGCGCCCAGCCCGTGCTGCAGCGGCGGGCCTACGAGCGCGAGCGGGCATCGGCCCGCGCGCTGGCCGAGGTGCTGGGCGTCGACCTGGCCACCTCCGCGGGGGCCGCCGACGTCGTGGTGCTGTCGGCCTGCATGAGCGCGTCGACCACGGCGTTCCTGCGCTGGGCCGAGACCGGCGGCTCCCGCCCGCTCGCCGAGCTCATCGACGAGGCGTTCGCCGCCCTCCGCTCGATCTGACCTACTCCGGCTGCAGCTCGATCACGGTCACCTCGGGCCGGGCACCCACCCGCATCGGCGGGCCCCAGTAGCCCGCACCCGCGGTGACGTAGAGCTGCGTGTCCCCCTGCCGGGACAGGCCCTCGACCGCGGGCTGGTCCAGCAGCACCGCGTAGTCGAAGGGCCACAGCTGCCCGCCGTGGGTGTGCCCGGACAGCTGCAGGTCCACCCCGGCCGCCCGGGCCTGCTCCACCTGCACCGGCTGGTGGGCCAGCAGGACGACCGGCCGGTCGTCGTCGCGGCCGTCGAGCGCGGCGTCGAGGTCGGCACCGTGGCCGGGCAGCCCGGAGGACGCCGCCGTGCGGTCGTCGATGCCGGCCAGGTCGAACACCGCCCCGCCGCGGCCGAGCTCGACGCGCTCGTTGCGCAGCACGTCGACGCCCAGGGTGGGCAGGTGCCGCAGCCACTCGTCGGTGTCGGGCACGAAGTACTCGTGGTTCCCGGTCACGAAGAACGCGCCCTGCCGGCTGACCAGGTCGCCCAGCGGGGCGACGTCCTCGCGCAGCTCGGCCAGCGACCCGTCGACCAGGTCCCCGACGACGGCGACGACATCGGGCTGCTGGGCGTTCACCGTCTCCACCAGGCGCTCGAAGCGCCGCCCGCCGTAGGTGGCGGACAGGTGGCCGTCGGAGAACGTGACGATCCGGTAGCCGGCCAGCTCGGGAGCCAGGCCGGCCAGCCGGATCGGCACCCGGCGGACCAGCGGCGCGGAGTTGGCCGCCCAGACGCCGTACCCGGCGGTGCCCACCGCCGCGACCCCGGCGGTGACCGCCAGCGACCGGGCCAGGAACAGCCGCCGGGAGACGTCGGCCGGCTCGGGTGCGGGGTCGGGCGCCGGCCCGGGTGCGGGGTCGGCCGCCGGCCCGGGGACGGTATCGGGGGCGGTGTCGGGGACGGGGGTGCGCCGCTGCCGGGCCCGCAGCACCCAGCGCACCGGCTCGAGCACCAGCAGCGCGAGGAACAGGTAGAACGCCAGCCCGAGCCAGGTGTAGCCCACCCAGTCCAGCGGGGTCTGCACCGCGAAGGGCAGCGAGCGCCGGCCCACGACGGCCGCCACGACCAGGACCGCGAGGACGACGACGGCGACGGCGAGCCACCGGCGCAGCGCCCCCGGCCGGGTGGTGCTGCGCACGAGCCGGAACCAGAGGAACCCGTGCAGCAGCACCATCGCGAGGGAGACGAGGGCACCGAAGGCGATCACGGTGCCAGTCTCACTTCCTGCGCGTCACCCCGTTGAGCACGGGGGCCAGCGTCGGCCACAGCGCCCAGAAGTCGCGCTCGGCCTGCACCGCGCGCATCTCCTCCAGGGCGTGCAGCCGGCCGTAGGTCCAGGCGTTCTCGCCGGCGGCGAAGGCGGCCAGGCCCTGGGTGCGGCACAGCTCGCGGGTGACCCCGGTGTCCTGCCGGTCGCCCAGCACGTCCTGCAGCTGCTTCATCGCGTCGACCACGCCCATCACGGCGCCGTTCTTCCTCCCCCCGGCGTCCAGCACCGGGGCGGCGACCTCGGCGGTGTAGCGGACCCGCTTGCCGGCCTTGCGCACCTCGTGCAGCGCCAGCTCGTAGGGGCTCTCGGCGGCGCCGTGCGGGGCACCGCCGTCCGGGCCGTCCTCGGCGAACTCGGCGTCCTCGGCGGTGTCGACCAGCTTCTGCAACCGCCGCACCGTGTGCCGCAGGACCTCGGCCAGCACGTCGGCGGCGGGCTCGGTGGCCCGCTGCGCCAGCGGCGGCGCCGCGACCAGGGCGTGCAGGGTGTCCAGCAGGTCCAGGTACCGCGGGAGGCCGAGGGTGGCGACGGCGTGGCCGGTCCCCTGGGTCTCCCCCTGGATCTCGGCCTGCTGCAGCCGGGCGGCCACCGGGCCGAGCACGAACTCCGGCGGCTGGGCGGCGACCAGCTCGCGCAGGTGCTCCAGCGACACCTCGGCGTCGCGGGTGCCCGACAGCTCCTGGCCCAGCCACTGCAGCTCGTCGCGGACGGCGTCGGTGCGGGCGCGGTCGAGCACCGGGCGGTAGGCGGCCAGGACGCTGCGGATGCGGCGGGCGGCGACCCGCACCTGGTGCACGCCGTCGGGGACGCCGGTGCGGACCATGAGGTCGGCCCGCTGCAGCGCCTCCAGCTGCCCGCCGAGCGCGGCGACCACGACCTCGCCGGCCTTCGGGACCGCGGCCAGCCGGGCGGCCTCCGCGGCCTCCTCCGCCGCCGCCTTCCTGGCCTTCTTCGCCTGCTTGGCGGCCTTCTTCGCGGCCTCCGCGCGGCGGGCGACCTCCTTGGCGCGGGCCTTCTTGCCGGTGGGCAGCGGCTCCTCCACCACCGGGGTGGCGCCCGCACCGGCCTCCTCACCCGCGTCCGCACCGGCGTCGTCCTCGTCGTCGGCCTCGTCGGCGACCGGGGCCGGTGGCGGGCCGGCGAGGCGGTCGGCCAGCACCCGGGTCAGCTTCGCCGGCGACGCGGACGCCCGGGCGCCGGAGACGACCAGCTCGGCGCCGACCGCGCCCAGCAGCTCCTCGTCGCCGTCGACGAGCTCGACCTCGACCTCGCGCCACGTGGTGACGACGGTGGCCTCGCCGGCGGTGGCCGGGAACGCGGTGCCGGTGACGTGGTCGTCGGCGACCTCGGCGAGCACCCGGCCGTCCTCGGACAGCAGGGGGACGACGGTGCGCCGGGTGTGCAGGGTGGCGACCTGGCCGGCCGGGGCGCGGCGGACGACGCCGAGCACGGGCTGCAGCACCGCCCGCGGCGGGGACTTCAGCGCCCGGCCCAGCGGGGAGTGCAGCTCGCGGCGGGCGCCCGCGGCGGCCGGCAGCTTGAGGTGCCAGCCGTCGTCCGGGCCGCCGGTGCGGCGGCGCAGGGTGATCCGGGCGCGGGCGAGCCGCAGGTCGGCGGTGTCGTAGTAGGTGGCCGCCAGCTCGTGCACCACGGGGGCGCCGACCGAGGCCACCCCGGGCACCCCCGCGAGGTCGGGCAGCGCGAACGTCTCCTCGACGTCGAACTTCCGCTCGATCTCCGTGTGCTCGGTCGCCACGCTGCACCCACTCCTGCTCGGTTGATCCGCTGAGGTGGGCTTTCTACCTCAGCCAGGTGAACGACAACCCCGTGGTCGATCATGGGCGGCGATGAGCACCCTCCGGCGCGAGCTGCTGCCCCTGGCCCTGACCACCCCGTGGGCGGTGTGCGCGGGGCTGCGCGCCACCGGCACCGAGCGGGGGTGGCCGCTGGTGCCGGCGCTGTCCTTCGTCCCGTACGCCGCGGCGTCGGCGGCGCTGCCGCTGGCGGTGGCGGTCGCCCGGCGTGCCCCGGTCGCCACCGCGGCGGCCGCGGCCGCGGCCGGCGTGCTGGCCGGCGCCACGGCCGCCCGCACGGCCGCCGCTCCCCCGCCGGGGCCCGGCCCACGGGTGCGGGTGGTGTCGGCGAACCTGCTGCACGGCCGCGCCGACCCCGCCGTCCTGGTCGACCTGGTCGCCTCCTTCGACGCCGACGTGCTGTGCCTGGTCGAGCTGACCCCGGCCGCCGACCGCGGGTTCCGCGCCGCGGGGCTGCCCGACCTGCTGCCCAGCGAGCACGTGCGCGGGCACCGGCCGGGTGCGCCGCCCGCGGCCGGCGGTGCGGTGTGGACCCGGCTGGAGGTGCTCGCGCGCACCGGCGCCCCCGGCCGGTTCGAGCAGCCCGTGGTGCGGCTGGCCGTGCCCGGCGCGCCGGACCTGGAGGTCGTGGCGGTGCACACCGACCCGCCGGTGACCGCCCGCCGCACCCGCCGCTGGGAGCAGGAGATGGCGCAGCTGCCCGCGGCCGGGGGCGACGTGCTGCGGGTGCTGGCCGGCGACTTCAACGCCACCCCCGACCACGCCACCTACCGCCGGCTGCTGGCCCGGGGCTACGCCGACGCCGGCGCCCGGACCGGCCGCGCCCTGGTGCACACCTGGACGCCGGAGAAGCGGCCCCAGCCGCGGCTGACCCTGGACCACGTGCTGGCCGACCGGCGGATCGGCGTCGCGTCCTTCCAGGTGCACGACCTGCCCGGCAGCGACCACCGTGCGCTGGCCGCGGAACTGGTGCTGCCCCCCGCCTGAGGAGAAGGATCGACCTCGTGCACGCGCTCGAGGTCGTGGTGGTCGTCGGTGTCCTGGTCCTGGTCGGGTCATCGCTAGCGCGGTGGGTCCGGCTCCCGCCGCCCCTGGTGCTGCTCGCGCTGGGCACGGTGGTCGGCTTCCTGCCCGGGGTCGGCGGGGTGGAGATGCCCCCGGACGTCGTCCTGTTCCTGTTCCTCCCGGCGCTGCTGTACTGGGAGTCCCTGACCATCTCGCTGCGCCAGATCCGGGCCGACCTGCGGGTGATCAGCCTGATGTCGGTCGGCCTGGTGCTGGTCACCGCGGGCACCGTGGCCGTCGTCGGGCACGCCCTGGGGCTGTCCTGGCCGATGGCGTTCGTGCTCGGCGCGGTGCTCGCCCCCACCGACGCCACCGCCATCGCCACCGTCGCCGGCCTGCTGCCGCGGCGGGCGCGCACGCTGCTGCGCGCGGAGAGCCTGGTCAACGACGGCACCGCGCTGGTGGTGTTCGGCGTCGCGGTCGGCGTGGCCGTGGGCACCCTGGACGTCGGCCCGGGCGGGGTGGCCTGGCGGTTGGTGGGCTCCTACGCGGGCGGCATCGCGGTCGGCCTGGCGCTGGCGTTCGCGGTCACCGAGCTGCGCCGGCGGTTGACCGACGTCCGGCTGGAGAACGTGGTCGGCGTCCTGACCCCGTTCGTGGCCTACCTGCCCGCCGAGCTGCTGCACGCCTCGGGCGTGGTCGCGGTGGTGACGTGCGGGCTGACGCTGACCCAGATCGCCACCCGGGTCGTCTCCCCCGCCGCCCGGGTGCAGGCGGCCGGGTTCTGGTCGCTGACCACCTTCCTGCTCAACGGGTCCCTGTTCGTGCTCGTCGGCCTCGAGCTGCACGCGGTGGTCGAGGGCCGCTCCGCCGCGGAGATCTGGACCGGCGTGGTCGCCACGCTGTGGGTGGCCCTCACCGTGGCCGGCACCCGGCTGGTGTGGGGCAACACGCTGCCCTTCGTCATCCGGGCGCTGGACCGCCGGCCCGCCCAGCGGCTGCGCCGGGTCGGGTTCCGCGGCCGGCTGCCCGGCCAGTGGGCCGGCTTCCGCGGCGCCGTCTCGCTGGCCGCGGCCCTCGCCGTCCCCGCGACGACCGCGGACGGCGGGCCGCTGGCCGGCCGGGACCTGCTGCTCATGGTGACCTTCGGCGTCATCGTGGTGCTGCTGGTCGTGCAGGGTCTGACGCTGCCGGCGATCATCCGGTTCTCCCGGCTGCAGCCCGACCCGGCCGAGGCGCAGGAGGAGCTGCTCGCGCAGCGGGAGGCCCTGGGTGCCGCGCAGGCGGCGCTGGACGTGCGGGCCGCCGACCTCGGCGTCCCCGAGGTCGTCGTCGCGCGGGTGCGGGAGGCGCACGAGGCCCGGGAACGGCAGCTGCACCTGACCCAGGTGCTCAGCGACGGCCGGATCACCGACCCCGACCACCGGGCGGCGAAGAAGGCGGTGCTGGCGGAGGCGGAGTCCGAGCGGCGGCTGCGGCTGGCGCTGCTGGGCGACAAGCGGGACGCCGTGGTGCGGCTGCGCGACCTGCACGCCATCGACGACCTGGTGCTGCGCCGGGTGATGGCCCAGCTGGACGCCGAGGAGGTCCGCCTGGTGGGGGTGCAGCCGGAGGACTAGCGGCGGTCGGGCAGGAAGCGGAAGCGGTCGCGCACCCGGGCGACCTCGGCGGGGTCGACATCGGCGACCAGCACGGTCTCCCCCCCGGCGGCGGTGGCCAGCAGCTCGCCGAGCGGGCTGATGATCCGGCTGTCGCCGGCGTGCTCGGTGCCGTCGCCGGCGGTGCCGACCCGGTTGCAGCCCACGACGTAGGCCTGGTTCTCGATGGCCCGGGCCTGCAGCAGGGTCTGCCAGTGCAGCCGGCGGGCGGCGGGCCAGTTGGCCGGCACCAGGTAGACGTCCGTGGCCGGCGCCAGCGCCCAGAACTCGTCGGCGAAGCGCAGGTCGTAGCAGACGAACAGGCTGACCCGCAGGTCACCGACCTGCACGGTCACCGGGGCGTCGCCGGACCGGAAGTACTCGTGCTCACCCGTGTGGGTGAACGGGTGCAGCTTGCGGTAGCGGTGCACGGTGCCGTCGGGGCCGGCCAGCACGAGGGAGTTGTAGGGCCGCGGGTCGTCCGCGGCGACCTCGGCGCTGGACCCGCCGACCCAGACGCCGTGCCGGGCGGCCTGCTCGGCGAGCCACTGCGCCGACGACCCGCCCTCGGGCTCGCCGATGCCGTGCCGCATGGAGAAGCCGGTGGAGAAGGTCTCGCTCAGCAGCACCAGCTCCCCGCCGGCCCCGACCGCGCGGTCGACCAGGCCGGCCAGCCGGGCGTGGTTGGCCGGGCGGTCCTCCCAGACGATGTCGTGCTGGACGACGGCCACCCTCATGCGGTCAACCTCCGGACGGCCTCGGCGAGCACCTCGGGACGCTTGCAGAACGCGAACCGGACCAGGTCGCGGCCGAGCTCGGCGTGCTGCGGCAGGTAGAACGCCGACATCGGGACCGCGACCACCCCCACCCGGTGCGGCAGCTCGCGGCAGAAGGCGAGCCCGTCACCGTCCACCCGCACGGTGGCGAAGTAGGTGGCCTCGGGGCTGATGACCGGCAGCCCGGCCTCGGCGAGCCCGGCCACCAGCAGGTCGCGCTGGCGCTCCAGGTCCGCGGCGACCCGGGTGAAGAACGCGCCGGGCAGGCCCAGACCCACGGCGATGGCCGGCTGGAAGGGTCCGGCGTTGACGTAGGTGAGGAACTGCTTGGCCGTCCGCACGCAGGTGACGAGCTCGGCCGGGCCGCACACCCAGCCGACCTTCCAGCCGGTGGTGGAGAACGTCTTCCCGCCGCTGCTGACCACCAGCGTCCGCTCGCGCATGCCGGGCAGCTCCGCCAGGGACACGTGCTGGGCACCGGTGAAGACCAGGTGCTCGTACACCTCGTCGGTGAGCGCCACCAGGTCGTGCTCCCGGACGACGTCGGCGACCAGCGCCAGCTCGGCCCGGTCGAGCACCTTCCCGGTCGGGTTGTGCGGGGTGTTGAGCAGCAGCAGCCGGGTGCGGGGGGTCACCGCGGCGCGCAGCTCGGCGGGGTCGAGGGTCCACCGGCCCGGCTCCCCGGGCGGCGGGGGCCGCAGCGGCACCGGGACGACGACGCCGCCGGCCATCGCGATGCAGGCGGCGTAGCTGTCGTAGAGCGGCTCGAGCACCACGACCTCGTCGCCGGGGTCCAGCAGGCCCAGCAGCGCGCCGGCCAGCGCCTCGGTGGCCCCGGCGGTGACCAGCACCTCGGTGTCCGGGTCGTAGGCCAGGCCGCGGAAGCGCTGCACGTGCGCGGCGACCGCCTCGCGCAGCACGGGCAGGCCGGGGCCGGGCGGGTACTGGTCGAGCTCGGTGCCGATGGCCGCACGGGCGACGTCGAGCACCTCGGCCGGGCCGGGGGTGTCGGGGAAGCCCTGCCCCAGGTTGACCGAGCCGGTGGCCACCGCCAGCGCGCTCATCTCGGCGAAGACCGTCGTCCCGAAGCCGTGCAGGCGTGCGGCGAGGTGCGGCGTGGTCACGACGGCGAGCCCGTCACCCGCGCCAGCACGTCGGGGGGCACCACCCACGGGCGGTCGGGGTAGCGGTCGAGCAGGACCGTCACCTTGGTGCGCCCCAGGGACGCGACGGCCCCGACCTCGCCGCCGAGGTAGCCGGGGACGCCGCGGCGGGTGCGGGTGGGCACGATCCGCACCCGGTCGGCGACGGCGATGGGGTCGCCGCGGTAGTCCAGGAACCCGTCCATGCCCCGAGTCTGCCCCCGGCCCGCGTGCCGGGGCCGATCAGGCCGGGGCGAAGCGGACGGTGCGGTCGCCCGGGTCGGCCCCGGTCAGCCGGACCCGCACGACGTCGCCCGGGACCAGCCGGCCGTCGCACCGGGCCTGCACGGCGAGGTCGGTGAGCACGACCGTGGACCGCTTCTCCTCGGCGTCCAGCACGACGGCCTCGAACACCTCGCCCACCCGGTCGGCCAGCAGGGTGGCCTCCACGAGGTCGACGACGGCCCGCTCGACGGCGTGGGTGCGGCGGTCGGAGGCGGCCATCAGGGCGGGCAGCTCGGGCAGGGCGGCGCGCAGCTCCGCGGAGGGCTGCGCGCCGGCGGACAGCGCCAGGCAGACCTCGGTGCCGAACCGGTCGACCAGCCGGCGCAGCGGGGCGGTGACGTGGGCGTAGGGCCCGCCGACCCCGCCGTGCCCGGGCTCGGCGGGGGGCTGGCCGTCGAAGGCGGTGTAGCCGGCGCCGCGCAGCAGCGAGGTCGCGGCGTCGAGGAAGGCGGCGTGCCGCGGCCGGGCCGGGTCGAGGGTGGCGATGACCTCGCCCGGGGTCGCGCCGTCGGGCCAGGCCACCCCGAGGCCGGGGGCCAGCCGCCGCAGCGCGGCCACCGCGCCGGGGTCCGGACTCGGCAGGGTGCGCAGGATCCCGACGCCGCCGTCGAGCATCAGCCGGGCGGCGCAGCGGCCGGTGAGCAGCGAGATCTGCGCGTTCCAGCCCTCGACGTCGCTCTGGCCGCGGAAGACCACGGTCCAGCCGCCGTCCGGGCCGGGCTCGACCTCCTGGGACGGCGTGCCCAGCTCGATCGCACCGCGGTCGCGGGCGCGGGCCTGCAGCAGCCGGCCGACCTCGGGCAGCAGCTCCAGCTCGGCGGGCAGCTGCTCGCCGACCGACACGTAGTCCAGCTGGGCGCGGCTGCGCACCCGGGCCCGGCGCAGGTCGACCGCGGTGACCTCGCCGTCGGCGTCCAGGTCGATGGTCCACAGCGCGGCCGGCCGGAGCTCCCCGGGCAGCAGGCTGGCCGCGCCCTCGCTCAGCTGCGGCGGGTGCAGCGGGGTGCGCCCGTCGGGGCAGTAGACGGTCTGGCCGCGCCGGCGGGCCTCGGCGTCCAGCGCGCTGCCCAGCGGCACGAAGGCACCGACGTCGGCGATGGCGTAGGAGACCCGGTACCCGCCGCCCGTGCGGGCCAGGTGCACCGCCTGGTCCAGGTCGCGCGCGCCGGGCGGGTCGAGGGTGACCAGCGGCAGGTCGGTGGCGTCGTGGTCGGGCAGCGGGGGGTCGGCGGCGACCCGGTCGGCCTCGGCGAGGGCGTCGGCCGGGAACTCCGTCGGGACCTCGAACTCCGCCCGGACCGCGGCGAAGTCGAGCGGACCGGACACCCTCAGCACGCGAGCCACCCCGTCACCGTTCCACGTGGAACGTGCCGGTACACAGTGCCCATGCCCGAGGGACACATGATCCACGTCGACGCGCGCCGGTTCGACGAGGCGATGGGCGGCCACGTGGTGCACGCCGACAGCCCGCAGGGCCGGTTCTCCGACGGGGCCGCCGCACTGGACGGCCGCACACTGCGCAGCACCGAGGCGTTCGGCAAGAACCTCTTCCTGCGGTTCTCCGGCGACTCGCCGCAGTACCTGCACGTGCACCTCGGCCTGATCGGCGGCTGGACCTGGTGGGACCACGACCACCAGCAGCTCGCGGGCCGGCCCGTGGTCAACGCCGACTCCAGCAACGTGCGGTTGCGGCTGCGGTCGGGCCGGGGCGCGGAGGAGCGGAGCGCCGAGCTGCGCGGGGCGATCACCTGCACGCTGGTCGACGAGGAGGGCCTGGACCGCGCGGTCGCCAAGCTCGGCCCGGACCCGCTGCGCGACGACGCCGACCCCGACGTCGCCTGGGCCAGGGTGCGGAGGTCCAGGAAGCCCATCGGCGGGCTGCTGCTGGACCAGGCGGTGACCGCCGGGGCCGGGTTGATCTGGCGGGCCGAGGTGCCGTTCCTGGCCGGGGTCGACCCGCACCGGCCCGGGGTCGACGTGACCGAGGACGAGTTCACGACCATGTGGTCGCAGATGCGCCGGGTGATGGAGGACGCGGTCGAGCGCGGCGGCACGGAGATCACCACCGACCCCGACGACCGGCCGGGCACCGACGGCCACGTCAGCCGGGACGACGCCTTCTACGTCTTCCGCCGCGACGGCGAGCCCTGCCTGCGCTGCGGGACGCCGATCGAGGTCGCCGAGATGGGCAACCGCAAGGTCTGGTGGTGCCCCACCTGCCAGCCCCGCTAGGGACGTCGTCGTCGGCCGCGTCGGCGTCGGACGCCCTGCGCCCGCCGGGCTAGGGCGCCCGGTCCACCCGGACGTCGCCCAGGCCCTCGATGCGCACCACGTCGCCGGCGCGCAGCTGGCGCCCGCGGCGGTCCTCGGGCTCGCCGTTGACCTGCACGACACCCTCGGCCAGCACGTCCTTGACCTGCGCGCCGGTGGGGACGGCGTCGACCAGCTTCAGCAGCTGACCCAGCCGGATGACGTCCTCGCCCGGGCGGAGCTCCACGGTCTGCACGGGGTTCACCATGCCCGCAGCTCGTCGCCGACCGCGATCCGGCCCCCGCCGCTGGGCACCGCGCCCACCGACAGCGTGCCGTCGTGCGTGCGGTGGATGGTCTTGAGCACCGAGGTGTCCCGGCCGATCCCGCCCGGCTGGGGCCGGGTGGTCATCACGCAGCGGGCCACCGGGGCGACGACGTCGAGCACCGCGGTGCCCAGCCGCACCCGCTGGCCGACCAGCTCGTCCTCCCCGGCGCCGTCGAGCAGTACGTTGGCCCGGAACCGGCGCGGCGACCAGTCACCGGTGGACCCGGTCGACAGCAGGGTCACCCGGGAGCCGGCGTTGTCGTGGAAGGCGCCGTCGGCACCGGAGAAGGGGTTCCACCGCGACTCGGTCTCCAGGTCCGCGGGGTTCTCGTAGGTCCGCGGGCCGGGGTGGCTGGCCGGGCGCAGCTCCACCGACCGGCCCACCCAGGCCGAGAGGACGGCGTCGTCGCCGGTCACCGTGCCGTCGGGCAGCACCACGTCGGGCCGCCCACCGGTGGTGCGGGCGGCGGCGAAGAGCAGCTCGGGCACCCGGCGGGCGGTGAGGCCGTAGCCGGTGGCGGTGTCGAACAGCGCCCAGGCGCGGTCGCCGGCGAACCCCTCGGGGCCGACGTCGACGGCGTCGCACCGCTCGCCCTGCACCGACTTGACCGGGAAGCGCCACAGCTCGAGGACCCGCATGTGGTCAGTGTCGCGCGTCGGGTGCTGCGCACAGGCCGTGCGGCGTGCCAGCCTGTCGCCGCCACCGAGACAGGAGCGACCCAGATGACCGACGGCGAGGACCTGCCCGGACCCCGCAGCGTGCTCGACGTGCACGTGCCCGACCACGACGACCTGCTGGTCTCCTTCGTGCCCGACGAGCAGCCCGGGGACGGCGTCCTCGTGGTCACCGTCGCGCAGGACCGGACCGGGCGGCGGGTCCGCGTCCCCGTCGGGGAGGACGTCGAGCTCATCTGGTCCTCCCGCCGCGGCCCGCGCGCCCGCACCGCCCGGGTGCTGGAGGTGGTCACCGACGGCGAGCCCACCTGGCGGCTCGAGCCGCTCGGCGAGGTCCGCGACGGCCAGCGCCGGGGTGCGGTGCGCGCCGAGGTGCTGCTGCCGGCCGTGCTGACCGACGGCCACCGCAGCGTCGAGGGCACCACGCTGGACCTGTCCGAGACCGGGGTGCGGGGCCGCTGGCCGGTCGCGGACGGCTGGCCGGCGGTGCTGGACCGGCTGACCCTGACGCTGCACCTGGGCGAGGGCCGGGTAGTGGCCGGCCCGGCCGAGGTCCGCCGGGGTCACCCGGTCACCGACGGCCGGTTGGAGGCCTCGCTGGTCTTCAGCGACTGGCCCGAGCGCGCCCAGGACCAGGTGCGGGCCCGGGTGTTCGAGCGGCTGCGCCAGCTCGCCCGGCGCGGGGACCTCTGACCCCACCCCAGGTCAGACGTCATGTGACGCTGACGAACCGTTCCGAGCGCCGAACGGGTCGTTGCCGTCATGTGACGCCCCGGCGGGGCGCCCCGGCGGGGCGGGGCGGTGGGGCGGGTTACGCGGGGCGCCAGGTCAGGGTCCAGGTGCCTGCCCAGGTCTGCTCCGGCGCCAGCACGACCAGGTCGGCGTCGTCGGCCAGCGCGTTCGGCGGGCAGGTCATCGGCTCCACGGCCAGGCTCCGCCGGCGCTGCCCCTCGGGCAGCGTGTCGCCGGTGTAGACCTGCAGCCACGGCCACTGCCCGTCCACCGCCAGCTCCAGCTCCCCCGCCGGGCCGGCCAGTCGCACCCGCGCCCAGCCGTCCTCGTCGCGCACCAGGTCGGTGAGGGCGTCGTCCAGCGCCCGGTCGCCGATGGTGCCCACCGCGCCGTCGACGGCGTGCCGGCCGCCGGTGGGCAGGCCGCCGTCCAGGTCCAGGCCGGTGCGGGCGGGCACCTGGAGGTCCGCGGCGCCGATCGCGCCGTCCTCGTCGCTGCCCACGTGCAGGTAGGGGTGCATGCCGACGCCGAAGGGGGCGTCGTGGGTGCCGGCGTTGCGCACCCGCACGGTGACGGTCAGCCGGTCGGGGTCCAGCCGGTAGTCCACCGCGACGGCCAGCCGGAACGGGTAGCCCGGCCGGGGCTCGAGCACGGTGCCGACGGTGACGCTGTCCTGGGTGCGGGCCAGCACGCCGAAGGGCTGCCAGGACAGCAGGCCGTGCATGGCCGCGCCCTCGGCGGCGGTGTCCAGCTGCAGGTCGTTGCCGCGCCAGGACCACCGGCCCCCGCGCAGCCGGTTGGGCCAGGGCAGCAGCAGCCCGCCCCGCCGTCCCTTGGGCACCTCGCCGGTGCGGTAGCCGTCCAGGACGTCCCAGTCCCCGACGGCGAGCCGGCGCAGCCCGCCGCCGCGCAGGTCGACCGCCACCCGGGCGGTGCCGCGCTCCAGCCAGGCGCCCAGCGGCTCGGTGGTCGGCCACGCGGTGTCCTCGGGGACGACCCCGGGCGTGCCGAGCAGGTCGGCCAGCACGTCGAGGACCTCGGCCCGGCGGACGGCGGCGGCCGGCGCGA
>Ga0325400_1001547_pt1 | contig 19095 bp, 8 predicted proteins | sample PopdelMetagenome_2_FD_205662 | JGI IMG/M metagenome (GOLD analysis project Ga0325400, IMG submission 205662) | Populus deltoides microbial communities from Bellville, Georgia, United States - Xylem-PdKOR-R1 | ecosystem: Host-associated > Plants > Phyllosphere > Stem > Wood/Secondary xylem...
ACGTTGTTGCCAATTATCGCCGTGGCCCCAATGACAATACCGGTGCTGTGGTCGATCATAAAAGGCACCCCGATGGTAGCGGCCGGGTGAATGTCCGTACCCGTATTCCGGTGCGCGTACTCACTCAAAATACGCGGCAAAACCGGCACGTTCAGTTCGGTGAGCCGATGCGCAATCCGGTAAACGGCGATGGCGTAAAAGCCGGGATACGAAACGATTACTTCGTGTACGCTGGTTGATGCAGGGTCAAATTCGTTGATTTTAATTGCGTCGAGCCGGAGGTTTTTATAGATGGATTCAAGCGAATCATAAAAAGAACTTACGATGCCTTCAATGGCGAATTGTTCCGGATTCAGGTAACTCAACAGAATGTTTTCCAGATCAATCTGATTCTTTTTCAGGATTCCGATGTAGGTTTCTTTTTTATGCAGCCGGTTGTTGGGAAATAAAAACTCAAAAAGGTTATTCAGCCAGGCAATGGAATCGTGAATCTTCGGGGTGGCTTCCCATTCGGCTTTATGGGTTAGATGGAGTAAATCAATGAAATTGTCAATACTTGACATAAACGAGTTGGCTCTGCCGTCTAAATGAAATTAAAAGTAAGCATAAAAAGGTATACAAAAGTCCAGTGATCGGGATGCCGGCGCTGTTGCCGGCGCCTGATTTAGACTGCTGTCCTTTGATTAACGGATTAGGCTTTTTAATAGTTAATTCCTTGTCTTACTAACTAATATTGTCTTGTTTTGGCATCTAGTGTTCGCACAAACGGGTCGATTGTGAACGTCCGAAACCTGTTTTACGTGCGGGAAGGCGCATCAATAGTTGCCCTTTTTTCTAATTAAGTGACTAATAGAACGGCTGTAACCCGAAAACTATAGCAGATTAATAGAGAAAAGTGTAACTACGCAGTAGCGGACCCAAACCCTTTCTATTTTTTGTGCGTTCAGCAGGAATAAAAATGATTCATCAAGACTAAGCGATCATGGCTGATTTAGTGAAACCCATTGGTATTTATTACGAGCACCCCGACTGGTTTAAACCTCTCTTTGCCGAACTCGAACGGAGGAACATTGCTTTCGAACGAATTGATGCCGCCCATCATCGCTACAATCCCGCCGAAGCGGACAGCCCTTATTCACTCGTGGTTAACCGGATGAGTTCGTCGGCTTACCTGCGGGGCAACGGCCAGGGCATTTTTCACACCGCTGGCTACCTGACTCACCTCGAACAGATTGGCGTACGCGTCATCAACGGCACCGTCGCTACCAGCATCGAAACCAACAAAGCCCGCCAACTGGCTCTGCTGGCTTCGTTGGGCTTATCGTTTCCCCAGACTCAAGTCATCAATCACATCTCGCAGGTGTTACCGGCGGCTGAGGAGCTACGCTTTCCGATTGTGGTGAAAGTCAACATTGGCGGAGCTGGAGCCGGGATTGTTCGCTTCGATACCCGGGAAGGTTTGCAGGCAGCCGTTGAGGCCAACCAGATTGATCTGGGCATTGACCAGACGGCGCTGGTCCAGGAATACGTACAACCACGCGGAGGCCACATCGTCCGCGTCGAGACGCTGAACGGACGCTTTCTGTACGCCATGAAGGTCTTTACCACGGGCGAAAGCTTTAACCTTTGCCCCGCCGAAATCTGCGCCATTCCCGAAACGCCGGCCGCCGATTTCTGTCTGACCGAAGCGCCCAAAAAAGGCATTCAGGTAGAAGCCTACACTCCGCCCGCCGAAATCATCGCGGCCGTGGAACGCATTGCTAAAATTGCCCGCATTGACGTGGGGGGCGTTGAATACCTGATTGACGACCGGACCGGCGAGGTGCTGTTTTATGACATCAATGCGCTGTCCAACTTTGTGGCCGATGCGATCAACGTGGTTGGTTTTGACCCCTACGCCCGCTTCGTGGACTACCTCGAAGGCCAACTCGAAAAAACACTTCACGCAGAAACAATATGAAATTTGGTTACTGGATGCCCGTCTTTGGCGGCTGGTTGCGCAACGTAGAAGACGAGCATATGCGGGCCGACTGGGCGTACGTCAAGAAGCTGGCCCAACGCTCCGAAGAGCTGGGCTATGACCTGACGCTGATTGCCGAGTTAAACCTCAACGACATTAAAGGCGAAGAAGCGCCCTCGCTCGATGCGTGGTCGACGGCAGCGGCCATTGCCGCCGTTACCGAACGGATCGAGTTGATGGTGGCCGTGCGGCCAACGTTCCATTCTCCCGCCCTGCTGGCTAAACAGGCGGCCAACATCGACCACATCAGCGGGGGGCGGCTGACGCTGAATGTGGTGTCGTCCTGGTGGCAGGATGAAGCTAAAAAATACGGCGTTCACTTCGAGCAGCACGATGACCGTTACGCCCGCACAGCCGAGTGGCTCCACGTTGTCGATAACCTCTGGAAAAAGGACCATTTTTCATTTACGGGCCAATACTACCGGGTCGAAGACGCTATTTTACAACCCAAACCGCTTTCCAAACCCCGGCCCTTTTTGTACGCCGGTGGGGAGTCGGAAGCGGCTAAAGAACTGATTGCCCGCCAGTGCGACGGTTATGTCATGCACGGTGACGAGCCCGAAGCCATCGGTCGGCGGATTAACGATCTGCGGGCGCGCCGGGAACGGATGGGCTTACCGCCCATGAAGTTTGGGGTAGCCGCCTACTCGATTGTGCGCAATACCGAGCAGGAGGTGCGCGCCGAGCTTGCCCGCATCACGGACGTGAAGGGATCGGCGGCAGGCTACAAGAACTATCAGCAGTGGCTGGCGGGCACGCAGTTGGAAAAGCAGGTATCCCTGGAAGACTACTCGGTTTCAAACCGGGGGCTGCGCTCAGGATTAACCGGCACGCCCGATCAGATCGCCGAGCGGGTAGCGTCTTTTGAAGCGGTCGGGGTGGACTTTCTCCTTCTGCAGTGTAGCCCACAGCTGGAGGAAATGGAGCGGTTTTCGGAAGCGGTTATCCAGGTGCGGGCTTAAGGCTGGGCGTCGCTAATTTCAATAGCTGCCCGAGTCTGTTGTACATTTACCCCGCTTTCATCAGGTGAACTTCGGGTTATCTCACGTAACCGGCGTTGGCTAGGTTCAGCTAGTCAATTCCGGTTATTTATCATTCTGTTCATGCGTATAAAATCTCTTGACCAACTGCGGCAGGAAGCCGGCGAAAGCGGCAAATCCTCGCTCAAACGGTCGCTTGGTGCGTTTAATCTAGTGGCCCTGGGCATCGGGGTTATCATCGGGGCCGGGTTGTTTTCCCTGACGGGCATTGCGGCTGCCAATCATGCGGGTCCGGCGGTGACGCTTTCTTTCGTCGTAGCGGCCATCGGCTGTGCCTTCAGTGCTTTATGTTACGCCGAATTTGCTGCCATGGTGCCCGTTGCCGGTAGCGCATACACCTACGCCTACGCCACGCTGGGCGAGCTGTTTGCCTGGATCATCGGTTGGGACCTGATTCTCGAATACTCGGTGGGAGCCGCTACGGTCGCTATTAGCTGGTCGCAGTACCTGACGCGTTTTTTAGCAAAGTATGATTTGCATTTACCCCCGCAGCTGGTGCAATCACCGTTCGAATCTGTAACGCTGGCCGATGGCTCGGTGGTAAGCGGATTCATCAATTTGCCCGCCGTGTTGATCGTCGTCCTGGTTTCAGTGATTATCATCCGGGGTACGCAGGGCTCGGCGGTGTTCAACGCCATTGTGGTAAGCCTGAAAGTGCTGGTTGTCCTCGTATTTATCGCTCTGGGCTGGCAGTACATCAACCCCGCCAACTATTCACCGTACATTCCACCCAATACCGGTGTGTTTGGTGAATTTGGTCTCAGCGGTATTTTCCGGGGAGCGGGCGTCGTTTTCTTTGTCTTTATCGGTTTTGACATTGTGGCGACGATGGCGCAGGAAACGAAAAATCCGCAACGCAACATGCCGATCGGTATTCTGGGCTCGCTGATTGTCTGTACCGTTCTTTTTGTCCTGTTTGGCTACGTGATGACGGGCCTGGCTAATTACACCGAGTTTAAGGACAGCGCAGCCCCGGTGGCGATTGCCATCGAAAAGACGCCGTATCAGTGGCTCAGTCAGGCGATTATTCTGGCCATCCTGATCGGGTACACATCCGTCATTCTGGTGGATTTATTGGGACAGTCGCGGGTATTTTTCTCGATGAGCCGCGACGGATTGCTACCCCGCGCCTTCTCCGACATTCACGCCCGCTTTCAGACGCCCTGGCGCTCAAATATCCTCCTGTGCATCTTTATCAGTCTGTTTGCGGGCCTGGTACCCATCCGGGTTGTTGGCGAAATGACGAGCATTGGTACGCTGCTGGCATTTATTCTGGTCTGTCTGGGCGTGCTGATTCTACGCAAACGGCAACCGGATGCCCCCCGCGCTTTTCGGACCCCCTGGGTACCCGTCGTTCCGATTCTGGGCATTGTAACCTGTGCGGTTATGATGCTGTCGCTCCCCCTCGATACGTGGATTCGACTCGTCGTCTGGCTGGCGATTGGCCTGGTCATCTACTTCGCCTACGGCAAGAAACGGAGCAAATGGCAGACGCCCGCTAAGGAGCTATAAGGCGGTAAACTACGTAAACGAAACAGACGGATGGCATCGACGCCAACTACTTCACCGGTTCTGCTGCGGGGCATTGGCCGGTTTGATTTTATTGCGCTTATCATCAACATTACCATCGGGGCCGGTATTTTGGGACTACCGGCCAAACTGTACACCCTGGTGGGTAGTTGGAGCTTGCTTGCCTACGGAGTTAGCGGCAGTATCGTTACCCTGATCATCCTTTGCTTTGCCGAAGTAAGCAGCCGTTTTAGCGGTACGGGTGGGCCGTACTTATACACGCGCCGGACTTTCGGGCCACTGATTGGCTTTGAGGTAGGCTGGCTGTTCTGGTTATCGCGGGTGGCAGCCTTTGCGTCAATCTGTAATTTATTTATCAGTTACGCGGCTCTTTTTCGACCTCAGCTTGCCAGTGGCTGGGAGCGCGCGGGCGTCATTACGGCACTCGTTCTGGGCTTGTCCGGGCTCAATTACGTTGGCGTGAAGCGGTCGGCTCGGATAAACACGTTCTTTACGCTTGCTAAATTAGGCGCTATCGGTCTGTTTGCCGCAGTGGGTTTATTCTTCGTTAAAACGGAAGCGTTTAGGTGGCCCCCATTCCCGGCTTATTCGCCGTTTTCGCAATCGGTACTTTTGTTGATTTTCACCTTTTCCGGTTTCGATGTGGCGACCATACCGTCGGGCGAAGTTCAGCAACCGCAACGGACGGTTCCCATCGCTCTGCTAATAGCCATCGGAACGGTTGCTTTGCTGTTTATGGCCGTTCAGGTGGTTTGTATCGGTACGCTGCCCAATCTGGCCGGGTCAGAACGACCACTCGCCGATGCGGCCACCCAATTCATGGGTCCGGCGGGCGGTTGGGTCATCACCGCCGTCGCCCTGTTAACGGCCCTGGGAACCCTGCACGCCCTGATGTTGACGGGTCCCCGGCTCCTGTTTGCGATGGCAGAACAGGGCCAGTTACCTAGCTGGCTGGCCAGCACCCATTCCCGCTTTCGAACGCCGTACGTCGCCATTTTCGTGACGGCTGCTCTGCAACTCATACTAGCCCTAACGGGCACATTCCTGTATGCGCTGACCCTGAGCACCCTAATTCGCCTGGCTTATTTTGCGCTGGTCAGTGCTGCACTACCCGTTTTGCGACTACGTACCGATGTGCCGCCAGCCCAGTTTCAGGTAGCCGGCGGGTGGCTCATTGCCGGATTGGCGGTCGTGTTTTGCGGTTGGTTACTCAGCAATAGTTCGGCGGTAGAAGCGCGGGACGTGGGCATAGCCATCGGTGTGGGCCTTCTTATTTTTGCGTTGATGCAGCGCCGGCCAAAACCACGCCAATAGGGCCACAATACGACTAAAGCCGTTTATTTCATGCTACATCATCCTATTCAATCGGTTCCAGTACGAACGACCCAGCGGGCATGCGAAGTAGCCTGGTTTTCCGACCTTTGCGGAGAAGACACCGAATTTCTGAGTGTACGCGACCCGGCTCGTAGCACCTTCGCCCATTGTCGAACGATTGCCCTCAAAGCCGACCAGTTGGGGTTTAACAACTTACTGCTGCCGACCTCGTATATGGTTGGTCAGGAAGTGGTTCCATTTGCGGGTGGCGTTGCGCCTGACTTAACGCAAATCAGTCTGCTGACCGCTATTCGCTGTGGAGAACTCCATCCGCCGATGCTGGCCCGGACGCTGGCTTCGCTCGACCATATGCTGCAAGGGCGATTGACGATCAACATCATCAATTCCGATTTGCCCGGCTACCGCGAAGACGCCGACTTTCGTTACCAGCGCTGCGCCGAAACCATTCAAATCCTGAAACAAGCCTGGACGCAAGACCGGATTGAACACGACGGGCCTGTCTACGGTAAAATCAGTCTGGACACAGCTCCCGTCCGACCCTATCAGCAAAATGGCGGTCCGTTACTTTATTTTGGGGGCACTTCCGATGGCGCACGTGACGTCTGTGCCCGCTATTGTGATGTGTTTCTGATGTGGCCCGAAAGCGAAGAAATGCTGTACGCCAACATGCAGGACGTAGCCGAACGAGCCGACCGGCTCGGACGAACCATCGACTTTGGACTGCGGATTCATGTTATCGTCCGGGAAACCGAGGCCGAAGCGCGCGCCTGGTCGAGGCATATTATGTCGAAGTTCGATCCGGTACGGGGGGGCGCCTTAAAAAATGCCTCCCAAAGTTCATGGTCACTGGGCGTAAAACGGCAAAACGAACTGCGCCAGATGGCCGATTCAGACGGATTTGTCGAGCCATTGCTGTGGACCGATATTGGCAAAGCGCGGTCGGGTGCGGGCGGGGCACTGGTGGGCAGCGCCGATCAGATTGTTGAAAAAATAAACCGGTACATGGATATGGGTATGCGGAGTTTTATCTTCTCGGGTTATCCGCTGATCGAAGAAGCCGATTATTTCGCAAGCCTGGTATTGCCTCAGTTACCCACCCTTTCGATGGCCGTCCAGCAGGGACGTCGACCGCGTACCTGATTGGCAGGGTGCTGGTCTGTGCGGAAAATTAATTCCCCGGTGAATCGCTTGTCGAAAATTTTGTAGATTGGTCGGAGAATTAGGGAAATATACTCATCGCTGTTCTGTACTTTATGACCCGTTGGATACTGTCTGTTTTGTGCCTAAGCTGCCTGGGAATGAGGCTATACGCTCAGCAATCGGTTTCGGTCAAATCCCCTGGGGGGCTGATTGCCGTCACGGTTCAAAATACGCCCACGGGGGAAGTCGTTTATCAGGTCCGCTACAAAAACAAACCCGTTCTGGCGCCGTCCCGCCTGGGATTCACGCTCAGCAAGCCCCGGCAATCCCTGACCCGCTTCGGAATCAAGGCGGTCGATTCGTCCCGCGCGGATGGGGTCTGGAAACCCGTCTGGGGTGAAGTAGCCCAAATCCGTAACCAGTACAACCATCTGGTGCTGAGTCTGGTGGACAAGGCCGGTTCGGCCATTCAGGTGAACGTTCATTTTCGGGTGTTCGACGACGGCATCGGGTTTCGTTATGAGTTTCCGCTCCAGGCGGCCCTTAAGCACTTCGTGGTAGCGGACGAACTGACCCAGTTCCGGCTGACGGCGGACCACCAAACTTTCTGGATGCCGGGCGATTACGATTCCAATGAATACCTCTACAACCGAACCCGACTCAGCCAGGTTGACGCGCTGACGGCCGCGGCCCGCGAGAAAGACACCGCCCTGAAATCGGTGATTGGTCCCAACGCCGTTCAGACTCCGCTGCTGTTCAAGACCGCCGACGGGCTGTACATCAGTCTGTACGAAGCCGCGCTGGTCAATTATCCGGTGATGCACCTGCAACTGGACAAAAAAATGCTGACACTCACGGCGCAGCTGACGCCCGATGCCGTCGGTAACAAAGCTTATCTGCAAACTCCGGCCGTGACCCCGTGGCGGACGTTGATTGTCAGCGACAAAGCCACCGATCTGCTGGCTTCCAAACTCATTTTGAACCTGAACGAACCGTCGACAATCGCGGATCCGTCGTGGATTAAGCCGCAGAAATTCGTGGGGATGTGGTGGGAGATGCACGTAGGAAAGGCTACCTGGGAAAAAGCCGGCGGCAAACACGGGGCCAATACCCAGAACGTGAAAAAATACATCGACTTCGCGGCCAAGTATGGTTTCGATGGGGTGCTGGTTGAGGGGTGGAACGAAGGCTGGGAAGACTGGTTTGGTAACTGGAAAGAGGAGGTGTTTGACTTCGTGACGCCGTATTCGGATTATAATCTGGATTCGCTGACGGCTTACGCCCAGCGAAATGGCGTTCGGCTGATCATGCACCACGAAACCTCGGGCTCGGTAACCAACTACGAACGCCGGATGGATGCCGCCTTTCAGTTCATGGTCGACAAAGGCATCAATACCGTCAAGACGGGCTACGTGGGGCGCATTATTCCCCGGGGCGAACACCACGATAGCCAGTGGATGGTGAACCACTATGTGCGGGTGGCCCAGAAGGCGGCTCAGTACAAAATTATGGTCGATTCGCACGAGTCGGCGCACCCGACCGGCCTGCACCGGACTTACCCGAACTGGATGGCCAGCGAGGCCGCCCGGGGCAGCGAATTCAACAACGCGCCCACCCTGGGGATTCCGCCGAGCCATACCACTATTCTGCCCTTTACCCGGCTCCTGGGCGGGCCAATGGATTTTACGCCGGGTTTGTTTCGGTTTGCCCTGAATCAGTTTGAACCCAGCCGAACCACCCGGGTTCGCAGCACGCTGGCCAAGCAACTGGCCCTCTACGTAACCGTGTACAGTCCGTTCCAGATGGCGGCTGATCTACCCGAAAATTACGAGAAACACCTGGACGCGTTTCAGTTCATTCGTGATGTCCCTGTAGACTGGGACGACACCAAGATACTAGCCGCCGAGCCGGGGGAATACATCATCATTGCCCGTAAAACGAAAGGCAGCGATAGTTGGTACGTGGGTGCTATTACGAACGAAGTAGGCCGGGATTTCGACATCAGCCTGGACTTCCTGGAGGCCGGAAAATCGTACGAGGCTGTTCTTTATCAGGATGGGGTTGGGGCTGATTGGGAGAAGAATCCGGAATCCTACACCATTGAGAAGAAAACAGTCACGACGCAAACAAAATTGCCGCTCAGACTCGCCAAAGGGGGCGGTTGCGCCATTCAACTGATCAGGCGGTAGGGAACGCAAGACGTTTGGACGAAGAGCATCCTGGTTCCAGAAGTGTCGAACCGGGATGCTTCATTAAAGAACGGGCCTGTTGGCCTGGGTAATCTCTCACTACTCGGTTATCTGCTGGTCAAAAACCACTAATGCCCACGCTGTGGCGCAATCATTCAGCTCATTGGTGCCAATCGGTGGCAAACCTGCCCTGCGGTCGTCAGGCTAGGAATCAATAGAATAATCCTCCTTGTCAGTATAGCCCCAAAACGGCTCGGAGTGAACCCCTCCTAACGGCAGGATTTTTTAGCCCCATGCTAACTTAAACGGTGCGTTGTGGAGCGAAAGTCGCTGAAAATTGGTCGTAGGTGAAAAGTGACAACTTGCTGGGATGTACTTATTTAGAAATCACCAAGCTATTCTTAAGCCCATCCGGCGTATAAGTCAGCAGGCAGCCTAAGCGGCCGTTACGCCGTTTAGTAGGTTTTGTTCCTGCATCATCCACTAATAGCTTTCAAGTGAAAACGTCCTGCTCAGCAACCTTAAACGCTGAACAAAACTTTCCGGCAAACCCAGCCGGTGGTCATCAGGAAAGTGCCTCTACTTCTTTAATACTAAAGAGGTTATGTCTCTGTTTTACCTGACCGGAGGACTGAATAGCGCCAATAAGTAATCCACTATTATTAAATGCAAGACGCTACTACTTAAAAGTTGGTATACTATTTGAACATCTGCTAAGTATAAGTTACCATTTATGCACCAGTAGTTACTTCCTACAAGCTGTCCACTGTTGTCTTCTGGTCCAGCCCCTTCAGTTGGGCCAGCTTATACATTTTTTCATCTTACTCTTTTTGTATGCGTAAACGATTCCCTCAACGTCTGGCCAGGCTTTGCCTACTGTGCTGCCTGAGCGGTTTAATTAATCTGGCCGTTTCGAGCCGCCTGCAGGCGCAGATTATCACTACTGTGGCTGGGATAGGAACCCCGGGCTACAGTGGGGACGGAGGAGCCGCCACGGCCGCTAGGATACAAGGCCCTTATGGTGTTGCTGTCGATGCTACGGGTACTATCTACTTCGCAGACTATAGCAACCACCGAATTCGTAAAGTAACTTCGAATGGCATCATCACCACCGTGGCCGGTACGGGCGTTGGTGGCTATAACGGAGACGGGGTCGTGGCAACAACAGCTAGCCTCTACTTCCCCAACGCCATCGCCGTCGACGCAGCTGGTAATATATTCATTAGTGACTACCTCAATAACCGGATTCGTAAAGTAAGTCCCAATGGGATGATCACCACCGTCGCTGGAACAAGTGCACAAGGCTACAGTGGCGATGGCGGTCCAGCCACGGCCGCCAAACTGAACTCCCCATCCGGCATTACCGTTGACGGCGCCGGCAACCTCTTTATTGGTGATTATGGCAATAACCGGGTTCGCAAAGTCGATGGAGCCTCCGGTATCATCACCACCGTCGCGGGTACGGGTAGCAGAGGATACAGCGGGGACGGGGGAGCCGCCATAGCCGCCAAAATAGGCGCTCCGCAGGGGTTAGTCGTGGATGCGGCCGGGAACTTATTCTTCGCCGAATACCTCAATCATTGTATCCGCCGGGTAGATGGCTCAACGGGCATTATCACCACCGTTGCCGGAACGGGTACTCAAGGCTACAGTGGGGACGGTGGCCCCGCCACCACCGCTCAATTACGATTCCCGGCTGGCATCACAGTCGATGACGCTGGTAATCTTTTGATTGCCGATCGCAGTAATAGTTGCATTCGCAAAGTGGATACGAATGGCATTATCACGATCCTAGTCGGGACGAGCACGGCTGGCTATAAGGGGGATGGCGGAGCCGCTACGTCGGCTGGGCTTAACCGGCCTTGGGGAATCGCCGTGGATGCTTCGGGTAACCTCTTCATTGGGGACTCTGATAATAACCGAATCCGTAAAGTGAGCGGTCTAGCGCCCCTCCTCAGCGACAACGCTAGCCTGAGCGGCCTGAGCTTGAACCAAAGCAACATCGCTTTCACCGCTAACACGACTACCTATTCAACCAGCGTGGACAACGCTGTCAGCACGGCCACCGTTACCGCCACGACCGCCGAAGCTGGCGCTACAGTAAAGTGGGGCGAGACAACAATTACCTCCGGCACTGCTTTTAATGTGCCCCTGACGGTAGGCAACAATGTAGTGACCATTCTGGTGACTGCACCGGATGGCACTACCCAGAAGACGTATACAATCAACATCAACCGGCAAGCGGTGGCTCTCCAATCCCAGACGATAACCTTTAATTTGGTTGGCGAGAAGATCTACGGCGATGCCGACTTTACGGTAACGGCCTCGGCTTCATCCAGCCTGCCCCTGAGTTTCAGTTCGTTCAACACGGGCGTAGCAACTGTCTCACCCAATGGCACCGTCCACATCGTGGGTGTAGGCACTACGACGATCACGGCCAGTCAGCCGGGTGGCGACGGCTACACGGCCGCCCAACCGGTTAAGCAAATCCTGACGGTCAAACCCGCTTCTCTCACCATCACCGCTAACAATCAGTGTCTGGCTCTGGGCAACCTGCTGCCGAACCTGACGGTCAGCTATCAGGGCTTTGTCAACGGTCAGGGGCCAGGCAGCCTGCTTAGCCCACCCGCCTTAACGGTCGCGGCCAATGCGGTATCGGTGCCGGGTAATTACACCATTACCGCGTCCGGCGCGGTCAGTCCCAACTACGCTATCCAGTACCAATCGGGCACGCTGACGGTGGTGGGCGCTACGCTCTCGGCCGGTGGGGCGCTGTCGCCAGCCAACCCAACGGTGACCCTGACAGCCGGCGGAGGGACCAGTTACGCCTTCGGCGGTCCCGGCCTGGTCAGCCAGAATGGTTTATCCGGCACGGCAGTTGTCAATCAGGCAGGTACTTACTCGGTGATTGTCACCGGCCCCCAGGGCTGTACGGCCACGGCGCAGGTGAGTGTGCGCACGGCCAACCTGCCCATTGTGACGCTAAGCCAGAACGGTCCCCTGACGTGTACCAAAACGCAAGTCACCCTGATGGCCAATAGCCCCACGGAAGGAGTAACGCTCAGCTTCCAGGGACCCAATGGCCCTCTGGCCAGCACGGGTAACCTGGCCTTCGTCAGTCAGCCGGGTACCTATACGGTCACCGCTGCCAACAGCGACGGCTCTACGTCGGCCTTTGCCACCGTCACCAGCGAACAGAATCTGGCTGCCCCTACGCTTTCGGCCAATGGATCCACCAGCGTCTTGCAGGGCGCTCCGTCGGTGATACTAACGGCGGCCAACTGCGCCGGAACGATCCAATGGAGCGGCCCTACCGGAAACACAACCGGTAGCAGCATCACGGTGCCCACGACGGTCCTGGGTCAGTTCACCTACTCGGCGGCCTGCGTGGTAGGCGGCTGTACCAGTCCTTCGGCCAGCCTGACGGTTCAGGTGAGTCCCGCCGGACCAACTACCAGTAACTGTCTTTCCTTTGCCGCCCTCTGTTCGGGCAACCCCCAGGAAGTACGCACGATCAATTTTACGGCTCCTTCCGAGGGCGACTATCAGCTGGTGCTAACTTACCTGGCGCCTGAAAAGGCGGTCACCGCCCTGGTGCGGATCGATGGCGTGGCCCGTACCCTGGGCCTTTCCCGGGCGACTACCTACCAGAACCAGTCACTGGGTACGCTGCACCTGACAGCCGGCTCACACACTTTTCAACTGGGAGCCGGAGCCATTGGCAATTACCTTTGCTTTAACGGACTTTGCCTGACACCCAGCGGCAGCAGCGGAGCCACCCGCTGTAATTTCGCCGTTGGAGTCTCATCGACTGCCACCAATATTAGCTGCGGAGCGCCCCTTAGCCTGACGGCGGTCTGCAACGGCAACGATTGCGCCGGGGTAAGCTACCAGTGGAGCGGTGGAGGCCTCAATGGCTCCGGGGCCACCGTTTCCCTTGCGGCCTCCACCGGTAACGGCTCGTACACCTACAGCGTAACAGCCTCTTTGCCCGGCTGTACCAACCAAACCGCCCAGACGACCGTGGTAGTTAGCGGCTGTACGCCGGTCACGGCACCCGGCAGCAACAACCTTTGCACGTCCTTTGCGGAAGTCTGTTCAGGCAACCCCAGCGAAGTACGCACGCAAAGCTTTGTGGTCGCCAGTGAGGGTGACTACGAGCTACTCATCAGCTACAAGGCGGCCGAGCGGGCCAGCACAGGAATCGTGGTACTGGATGGCGCTTCGCGTACGGTCGGCTTCGCGCTGGCTCGTTCGTATGGGTACCAGTCCCTGGGCACTATCCACCTGACGGCGGGTACCCACACGCTGCAGTTGAGCGCAGCGGCTGGAGGTAATTTTCTGTGCTTCAACGGCCTGTGTCTTGTGGGCAGCGGTAACAACAGCAACCCCGATTGTAACTTTTCGCTGACGAGTTCGGCTTCGGGCAATGCCCCCAGCTGTGGCTCAAGCGTTACTCTGACGGCGGGTTGTGCGGGTGCGGGGTGCGAAGGCGTCAGCTTCTACTGGCAGGGCCCGGGCGTGGAAGGTAACAGCGCTACGGTGAATTTTGTGGTGCCTTCGGCCAATGGGAATTATACCTACACAGCGACGGCGTCCAAATTTGGTTGTGCCAGCCAGACCACTTACCAGACAATTGGGGTCAGTGGTTGTGGGCCGGCTGCGCCAACGCCCAGTAACCCCTGCACCACCTTTGCGGAGGTTTGCTCGGGTAACCCCAAAGAAGTGCGCTCGCAGACCGTGACCGTAGCCAGCGAGGGTGACTACGAGCTACTCATCAGCTACAAGGCGCCCGAGCGGGCGATTCAGGGTAACGTGTTTATCAACAGCACGACGCGGACAATGGACCTGGCCCGCACGGCCACTTACCAGCAGCAGACAGCAGGCACTGTCCACCTGACGGCGGGAACCCACACCCTGCAACTGAGCGTGGGCGCGGTGGGCCAGTACGCGTGTTTCAATGGCGTTTGTCTCAAAGCGACCAGTACGCTGGCCCCCTCTCGACTGCAGGCGGGTAGTGAGGAAAGCGCAGCTTTGCAGGTAGTGGTGTTGGGTAACCCGCTTCTGGGCGAGAGCGTGGACCTGGAAGTGCGGGGCGCTCAGGGTCGGACTCTGCGTCTTCAACTGACCGATAGTCAGGGTCGTATCCTCAGTGAGCGGCACATTCCGCAGGCCAGGGCCGTGGAGCATCAGCGACTGGAGAGCAGCGCCAAAGGGCTGTTGCTGCTGCGGGTGAGCGCGGGCAGCCAAAGCCAGACGGTGAAGCTGGTCAAGCCGTAAGTAAACTTGACAGACCGATTTCGCACCCCCGATCAGGCGCAGGCCCGGTCGGGGGTGTTTCTTTAAAGGGTCATGGCTAGCCGAAACCGACGCCGTTCAGGCGAGGTCAACATTCTGCACAGGGATTCCAGCCAAAGTCTCGATAGGTCGCCCGGCGATTGAGGCAACTCAGGCCATGGGTTAACAGGGCTAAAAAAGAGATTCTTCCACTTCTTCATGCCTCTACGCTACGCTTCGTTCGACGGTCGATAAGTTAGGTAATGCATTCATTATGAGATTTTTGTTTGGACAGTGTTGCCCTCGGGTAAGAAGGGTAGTAAGATAAATGGCGGATCATCGTTAAATTTGATAATGGAATAATTTAAGCAATCCCCGAAACTACTTCAACGGGTTGCTTCATGAGTATTGGGCTGGCCGGGCGCCACTCCAGCTCAGCGATTGGCAGTCATTCAGGAGGACACAACGTTGCCAAATTCAGTGGGGCTTTAAACCAGACCACCTCCAATCGGATTGTCCTAGTTGGTAGAAGTATTTTATGGTACACGCACAATCGGGTAATTTTAAGGTAAGACAACCGCCATCAATGAACAAAAGCAGGTTGGCTACTTGCTTGGGTATCGCGTTAAAGCGACTCAACTACCTACCCCTGACAGGTTTTTCCGCCAGCTTACTGTTATCCACGTGGACCTGGGCTCAAACGACCGCCATCGGGCAGTTGAAGAAACAACTTAGTCTGGCTCAACACGACTCCGTGCGCGCACAGCGTTATCTGGAATTAGCAGAAACCCTGTCTCAACACGACACCGATAGTAGCGTATTCTACATCCACAAAGGCATTGAACTGGCCAAACGACTGCCCAATAGACGCCTGTTAGCCACCGGGTACTCACAATTAGGTTACCTCTCTTTTTTGGGTTCTAATTACGCCCATAGTTTAAAAGCCTTACAGCAAGCTGCCCAGGTGAGCCGTAGTTTGCCCCTGGACAGCACTCGACTCTGCATACAAACCCGCCTATCGATCGTATATCGTAGTCAGGGGAATTACCATAAAGCACTTCAGGTTTGTTTGGTTAACCTGCCGTTTTACGAACGCCATCAAATCCAGTGCGGGAAACACCTGGGTGTTCTTTATACCGAGCTGGGGATCATTTATGATTATCTGCATCAGTACGGCCTGGCAAAGTTTTACTTACGTAAAAACCTGAAGTTTGCTCAAAAGAGGAAGGATAAAGGCTATTTAACCGCTTCGCTCCTCAACATAGGCGCCTTTTACTTGGACATCCAGGAATACAAACAAGCCCGGGCGTATATTCAGCAGAGTCTTTCACTGGCCCGGAAATTACGACTCGACCGCTATACTTCGGTCTCGTACATCAATCTGGGTGAGATTGCTTACCACCACCGGAATTATGGCCAGTCGATCCGCTACTTTAAACAGGCGTTAAGCCTTAAGCATCAGCGAGATTATAATGAAAAAGATGCTTACTGTTTTCTCTTTCTAGCCAAAAATCACCTCGCAATAGGCCGCTTAGAGCGAGCCACGATCGATCTTAAAAAAGCGCTTGTTACGTTTGAACACATAAAGTCGGCCCATTATAAGCAGCAGGTTCTTGAAGTAAAGAGTGAGTTGTTAAAGCTAAAAGGGAACTACCGGGCCGCTTTACAGACGAAAGAGGAAGCGCACGCGCTGAAAGACAGCCTAACCGGACTAGAGAAGCAGCAGGTAATCGCTCAGATCCAGGCCCGCTTCGAACTGGAACAGAAACAACACCAAATATCGGCTCTTAAGAAAGATCTTACTATCCAGAAACAAGTCCGGCAGGCGGTTCAACTTCAGTTGTCAATGGTCCATCTGCAACGGCAGTTCTATCTGGTGAGCGCAGGTTTGCTGTTTTTATTATTGGGATACAGTTACTACAATCTTCGCCGGAGTCAGAAAGCGCGCCGATTGGTTGTTCAGCAAAAGGACGAGATTCAAAGTCAGAAAGCACAACTGGAAGAACTCAATCAAACCAAAGATCAGCTGTTTTCGATTATCAGTCACGATCTGCGGAGTTCGGTAGCGAGCCTCAAAAACAGTGTTTTTCTGCTGACGCTACGGCAAACGCTGGATGCGGGTACTAAAGAGTTAGTGCTGCAAATTGATCGATTACAGCATAGCTTCGATAATGTGCTGTACTGGGCGCTGAGCCAGCAGCGCGGTCTGACCGTCATCAAACAAATAGTCCCCCTGGCGGCCATTGTCGAAGAGGTATTGTCCGGCTTCCAGGGACTGATTGACCAAAAAAAACTGTGTATAACCTTCTCTCCGAAGTTTGTAAATGGCTACATGGATGAGAATCTCGCAATTATTGTGATCCGCAATCTGATTCATAACGCGATTAAGTACACGCCAACGGGCGGAACAATCCGGCTCAGGATCGATCAGACTTCAACGACCGTTTCGCTGTGCATTGTGGATACAGGACCCGGTATGGACGTTGGTCAATCGATGCCTGTGATGGGACGCGGAACCGGTTTTGGCTTACAGGTATCTCAGGAATTGATGAGTCTGGATGGAGGCAAATTCCGGATAAGGAGTCAGTTGGGTAAGGGTACGATCGTTCTGTTATGCTGGCCAAAGCATAAAGAAGCTCAGTAGCCGATGACAGCGTGCCAAGAACGAGCAAGGACAGGTCTTCTTCTGAGCCTCATTGGCTTCGATAAATGCAGCCAATGGGGCTCAGTAGAAACGACCTGCTCTTTCACCAGGTAGCGATTCGATTGAGTGGATTAGCGGTAGTCTCTCCCAAAACTTGTGCCTGCCCGGACCAATAGCCATTGGTCGTAGTAAGTAATTACTTAAGTTAACTGGGCTGGTTAAGGAATAAAAGCCAGGGTCCGCCGTGGGTTAGTCCGTCCGGTTAGCCATTTTTAGACCTGCCAAGGCAGATCGGTGTTCCTTCACCGGGCGATTCGGTAAAAAGTATTCTGACATCGCCAGCATTTATAGCGCTTATTTGGGATGAAGAAAAATACGCTTTTTACCAGGGCTGGCCGACGAATACGTTCGACGTGATTACTTGAACAGGATGGGCAGTTAAGTGACGACATAAGAGGAAGTTGTATAACTAGTCACAAAGATATAATCTCACAAGTACTCTGAAATTAAATGTATCAACATTTAATGTATAAATGATAATTCGGTACTATGTTCGGGGTGTTGATTTGTTCAAGGGAGCTAGGTCACCAGTTCGTCTCTGATTGATCTCCTCTCAATAAATTAGGTGGGAACGCTTCATGTCTAGTGCTTAGGATCATTACAAACGGGCTGGCAGCCAATGAGCACTCACCCAACGGGCAGAGGATTCTACCAATTAACCACCAAATTTTGTAAACATACCGCTCCCAATTTGACTGCCACTTATGATTTCGTTCCTTAATAAAGAAGTTAGTCAGGCCTAAAGTGCATTAACGTGCCCTGATAACGGCTTGCTGAAAACACCTCGCTTTCACTCATTAGCCAGCGTACTCACGGCTTTGATTACTCCGCTGGCTGGGTTAAGCCAATGGTTAAAATTCCGGCTAATTCGGAAAAGTTAAACTTGGTGCGTGATCTAGGAGGTGATCAGCCAGACACTGAACGAACAGCGCAGAGGAATGGCGTTAATAAATCCACCTACCTATTAAGGAATATTGGCATTTTGGAGATTTAATGCTTTTTTTTGTATTTTAAGTAGTCGTTGGAATTGCCCTTTCCAGAACCAAAGAAGACCCAATCATAAACCCCATTCCTGATGAAGTTGCATATAGTGCAGGTAACGACTACGCCAAATCGGTCCTTTAGTGTACGGCAGGAGACGGTGACTAACATCAACAATCGCTGGCACCAGCATACAGAGCTGGAATTGATCTGCTTCCACCGGGGAAGTGGAACTCAGTTCGTGGGCGATAGCATTGGCCGCTTCAATCCGGGCGATATCGTCTTAGTAGGGGCTAACTTACCTCATTACTGGCATTATGATTCCGACCGCAAGCCAGCGGAAACCTCCGCAGATGAATCCATGCCTTACGCAACGGTCATCCATTTCTCGGAAAATTTCTGGGGTGATCGGTTCCTGAACCTGCCCGAAAACAGTGCTCTCAAAAGCGCAATGGAAAAAGCCAGACGGGGGCTTTCGCTTACGGGTCAGCTCAAAAAAGAAGTAGCTATCCTAATGAACCGGCTGGTCAGTGCCGAGGGCATATACCGAGTTATGTTACTGATGGAGTGCCTGCACTGGGCAAACAAAGCCGATGAAAGCAGCCTTTTGGCTTCGATCGGCTTTCATTATGATGCTTCCGATGCCGAGAATGAGCGGATCAACGCCATCTATGCCTATACGCTGAAACATTTCAGTGAACGCATCAGTCTAAACCAAATCGCTTCAGTGGCAGGCTTGTCACCCAGCTCATTTTGCCGTTACTTCAAGTCCCGGACGGGTAAACAGTTTTCACAATTTTTACTGGAAATCCGGATCGGGTATTCCTGCAAAAAACTACTTAGTTCGAACAAAAGCGTCAAGCAGATTTGTTACGAAAG